>Ga0065720_1021259_pt1 | contig 11082 bp, 13 predicted proteins | sample Thericmetagenome_FD_59107 | JGI IMG/M metagenome (GOLD analysis project Ga0065720, IMG submission 59107) | Thermophilic microbial communities from the Joint Bioenergy Institute, California, USA of rice/straw/compost enrichment - eDNA_2 v2... | ecosystem: Engineered > Solid waste > Grass >... | reverse complement strand
GGAGAATAACCTAACACCACGGCCTGCGAGGACCCTCCCCGAGATGTCCTCCTCGAGCGCTGGCATCCTGGCCGCCCTCAGAAAGGCCCATGAGGAGAGGTAAAAGAGCCCAACGCCGTCATCACCGTCGCTGAGAGCTACTGCGCGCGATCGAAGACGTTGAACATAACCTCGAGAACAATCTGGAGAAGAAAATTGCGAAGCCCATCATCACGAAGCTTCACTCCTTTCTCATCCAGGCAACGCTGGCCAAAGAAGGCCCGGTCTCCCTCCCGGGAACCAATCTTCCAGATACAGCCCCGTTGGATCGTCACGCCGACGGAACTCGAAAATGGTGTCGCCTTCGGGTGCGTCGTCCACCAGCGACGCAATCGCTAATCACGAAGGCAGTGTTAAAGCTGTCCTGGCTGCTCTAAAGAGAGCCAGAGACGATCAGGTCAAGGAGCTGAACACCACCATCTCGATCATCGAAAAGCTCGTCGGCGCTATCGCTATGGTGGAAAACCAGCTCAAAAGCTCGCTGGAGAAGCAAGTCGGCAAACCGATCATCGACAAACTTCTTTCTTTTCTGATGGTTGGGACGGGAGCTCGAACGGCCGGTGTTGAGAAAGCGACTGCTCAGGATAACCAATCCTGATTGGTCTATCCCACTAGCTCTTCCTCTGATTGGTCGGTTCCAAGAAATCCCCCTCAAGGGTGAGACGGGTCGAAAAAATAATTCAATCGAATCAACCCACTCGCGGGAAGGATGGACCCTAGGGCCTACTGGTCCTCTTTCCAACTCTTTAAATCCAGAGTCTCCCGGGCCGAACTCTGGGGGCAGCCTGCGAACCCTGCCAGTGGCAGCTCTCCCTCTCTCCACATTCATCCTCTTCCCCCAAACCCCCCTCCGAACTCGAGGGCCGAACACAGCTCCCCTGAACTACTCTCCCTCCCCACAACCATATGACATTACAGCCCTTCAATTCTTCACGTCGGTTTTTCTCCCATGCGGGTTCTTCCTCCGGCGTCACCTGTAATTAATAAATCTTAGATAGCTCTTGCCCGCCGGCGCCGTGGGCACGACTTAGCACCCCCCAGTGGTGAAACGGTCGAAAACTATAAATAATAAAGACTCTAGGTCAGCAACGCAACATGCAAGAACCTCAAGCTTGGCAAACGCCGCTGCCCCGCTTACCCCTCACTTCCACTTTGCAACACCGACAAGTCACACTATGTCAACGTTCAACCTATTCAAGTCAAAGGCACGCGAAGATGATGAGGACGATCGTGGGGAGGCAATTGATTCCGAGACGATAGCGGGAGGTGGCCACAGCACCGAGATTGCGCATCATCGATTGCGGGTGAGCCAGGCGCTACGATCATTTCTGGCACACGAGGGACTGTTGAGCAACGAGCAAGATGAGGAGGCACTCAATGCGCTGCTAGACCGGCCGGTTGTGTCGCCACCAGCCAGCGTGCTAGACAGGTCGCACCCGCTGCCTGAATACTTCATCAGTTCGAGTCACAATACGTACTTACTGGCGCATCAACTGTACGGAAGCTCTGCAGCAGAGGCCTACGAGACGACGTTGAAAGCGGGCGCGCGATGCATTGAGATCGACGCTTGGTACGTGTTCAGGATTTACTTCCCCGGATCCACGCTGACAGCTCAGGGATAATCCGGACAACAAGATGGAGCCCAAGGTAACTCACGGGTATACGCTCGTTTCCAATGTGCCCTTTCGGGCGGTGTGCGAGGTGATTCGCGATGTGGTCGACCAGGAAGCTACAGTGGCCGCAGCAGGCGGCATGTTCCCGGCACCAATCCTCGTCTCTCTGGAAAATCACTGTGACAGCGCTGGTCAGCGCCGGTTGGTCGAAATCATGCACGAAGTGTGGGAAGACCGCTTGCTGAGCACTCCAATTCGTCCGAACGACGACACACACGTAACTCTAGAGGAACTGGGAGGCAAGATTGCCGTCATGGTCGAGTACCACCTGCCGGAGGAGAAAGATTCAAGCTCTTCTTCCAGTTCCAGCTCCAGCTCCTCGAGCGATTCGAGCGACGACGAGCAGAAAAAAGCCAAGGCCGAGTACAAGGCCAAAAAAAAGACGACACCCAAGATCATCATACCAGAGCTTGCACAGCTTGGTGTCTACGCACAATCCGTGAAGCCACGGGACACATCATGGTACGTTGAGGGAAAGCCGAAGGACGGGCCGCCGTTCCATCTCATCAACGTCAGCGAAACGGGCTTGTCGTCACACATGGCGGACCACGCGGCCAAAATTTCGCGACACAACGCTCGGCACCTGCTCCGAGTATATCCCAAGGGCATGCGCATCTCGTCTCGCAACCTTTCGCCAATTCCCTTTTGGGGAGTCGGGGCACAGATCTGCGCACTCAATTGGCAAACATTTGGGGCGAGTATGCAGCTAAATGACGCTCTATTCGCAGGAACACCAGGCTACGTGCTGAAACCGGCAGCGCTCCGTCGGGACGGCAGTGGCGTGCTCAGCCAGGATGCACCACGACGCATTCTCCGGCTAACGGTTGCTGGAGCCAGCAACGTGCCCCTACCGAGCGGCCGTTCCAGCAACGATCTGCGGCCGTACGTGACGTGCTCGCTGCTGCAGCCGCGGGACGACGGTGGGCTGGCCAAGGTCAAGCGCAAGACGGCCGTGTACCGGCGGCACAGCCTACCCTTCTTGAGCGACGACGGGCCCGGGCCCACTGATCCGGTGTGGAACGAAACGCTGGAGTGGGAGTTTGACGACAATGAGCTTGTATTTGTACGGATGCTTATTAAGAGCGACGACAGTTGGTCTGCCAACCCTGTGCTGGCAGTGGCTGCGGTACGTCTGCTATACGTGCAGCCGGGCTGGCGGTTTGTCCGCATGCTTGATCTGCGCGGACACGAAACTTCCTGCTCTCTTCTCGTCAAATTCGATCTGCAAGACGCGGCATAAGTCCCGACCTCTATTGATACTGCTTTATCTCGCCTAGATCCTGATTTGTGTTCTTATATCCGTTAGTTAGACCATCTTGAATTGATCCAATATTCATGTGACATCACTGTCGATTTTCCGAGTGATCATGTTGTGTGGCGGAGGCATCGATGGTTTGCAGGCTCCACAGCCAAAATACCAAGGTCGTGGTTGAGCGGCCGCTAATTGGTTGCCGGTTTTCTCACAACTCACCATCAGCAAAGCTAAAATCTCACCCCAGAGCTTGCTTCTTTGTCCTTACATCAAGCAGCCCCCGCATGACGCTGAACGTCTTCCAAATCTAGCTGCGAACTGCAATTGAGATGTCATCAATATCATTCTGACCCAGGCCTATTCAATTCTCAAAATTCTGTCCAACTCAGGCTAACTGTTGCTCTTCAGAACGAGACCAAGTCGGCGGCCTCAATCACATGGAATGCCAAGAAATAGGGCCTCGGCGCCCCATACCCCACGTCACCAGCAGCGATGAAGGCGTTTTCGCGCGATGGAGCCGCCGAGTCCCATTAAAGAGCCACCAGTGATCCTGCTCCGAGACCATGGTCTCCAATCATCCCACCATCACACACGACCGTCATGTCCCAGTCCCTGTCCTTGTCGTCGGCCGTGCTGGCCGCCTCAGTCGGCGCGGCCGTCCTCTACGCGACGCTTGTTCGTTCTCGACCGAGTGTGTGGCGTATGACAATCAAGACCTGCTCGACGGCGTTGCTGGCAGCTGTGGTGATGGTCGAGGGAGGACCGCTTCGGCTGGCTGGTGCGCTGGCCCTGGGCTCGCTCGGAGACGCCTTCTTGGCCTGGGATGACGAGACATCGTTCTTTCGCGGACTTGCTAGCTTTTTGGCAGCCCATTTGCTTTACATCGCCGTCTTTACCCATGGCAAAACCGAGGTCCACATTTTCTGGGCGCTGCTGACGAGTAGTGGATGGCGGGCTGCGGCTGCAGGAAGCTTGGCGTTACTGGTGCCAACTATGGTTGCTCTGCTGCTGCCCCGCTTGGGGCAGGCCCTCCGAGCACCTGTCGTCGTCTACTCGCTGACCATCTTCGTCATGGCATTCTCGGCGCTCACACTCGACAGCCCCCACGTTGTTGCTGGCGCGCTCATGTTCACGGCCTCTGATTCGATTCTCGCCGCCGACCGATTCCTCGTTGCTCCAACGTCGCCGCACAAGCCCTGGATGCAACACGCGGTTTGGGTGCTGTACTATGCCGGGCAGTTCTTGATCGCCATGGGGTTTCTGGCTCTACAGACAAGCGGCTTGTGAGTTGGGCGGTGGGCCGCAAGCAACGTTGCATGGCGGCGCTGGTGCCCGTTCTCTCGGATCGAGGCGGGCGGGTGGCTGTCGGAGTGGCTACATGTCACCTAGAAGCAAGTCCCGGTGAGGCAGATAACAATGCATATCAATCATCAATTATCTCTTGATCTCTGCTTCTTCCACTTTCCGCTCTCTTACTCTCCTAAAACCTCCAGTTTGGTAGCTGCGTCCTAACCTGTTTTGTTCCGAGTGCCTGTTTGCCTGATGAATTAATTCCGCGAGCGCTCAACGATCCCCCACAAGGCGACTTTAGTGCTCTGCATCTGAGCGTGGGAGCTTTGACGTCGTCTGAGAGCACGTCAGTTCCTCGGCTCTGTTAGTGAATTTCTTGCTTTAAGATGAATTGCTTGCGGGAATCTCAACAACAAAAACGCGTCGAATCGAATCTTTTTCACCAACTCCACATCTTTGGCTCCATCCCCATAGTCCGATCGAGCTCACCTCAGACCGTTGCAACCCCAGCTGAGCCCGGCAGGGCGGCAGGCCCGAAAGTTGGGATGGCCCCACAGCGAGAAGGATTCCCGGTTGGCCGATAACAAAAAAGAGTGTTCCTGCTTGGGATCATGCCGCTTGTGGGACACCGCTGTCCTGTTATCAGTACGTAATGGCCGTAAAAAGTGGATTACTGCTGCTAACCTCGGGGACTGCATGCAAAAAAGATCCTCAGCCCTCCCACGCAACACAGCACAAACACAAACCCTCCAACTCCATCAACATCGCCATTGCATTGCAATCGACATCGCATTCGCCATGACCGTTCCCGTGGAAGAGACACGGGCTAGCTTGCCTGACGTGCGCCTGCCCGAGGTCAGCGGCAATGAGTCGGACGACGCAGATGGGCTGCTGGCGGCCATGGGCTACAAAGCGGAGCTGGTGCGCACACGGTCGACGTGGCACGTTGCTTTCATGTCATTCGTGTTGGCGTCCATCCCGTACGGCCTGGCGACGACGCTCTACTACCCGCTGCAAGGCGGCGGCCCGGCTGTCGTGGTCTGGGGATGGCTGATGGTCAGTCTCATCATTCTCTGCGTCGCCGCGTCGCTGGGTGAGATCACGTCGGTCTACCCGACAGCCGGCGGCGTCTACTACCAGACCTTCATGCTTGCTCCCTCGCGCATTCGCCGCCTGGCTGCCTACATCTGCGGCTGGGCCTACGTCGTCGGCAACATCACCATTACCCTGGCTGTCCAGTTCGGCACCACGCTCTTCTTCGTCGCCTGCGTCAACGTCTTTGAGAAAGAGCCCGGCGTCGGCGTCTGGGAGGCCGAAACCTACCAAATCTTCTTGACCTTTGTCGGCGTGACGCTGCTGTGCACGGCTATTTCGACGTTCGGCAACCGCTGGCTGCCAATTCTCGACGTAAGTTTGATGTTCTCTGGTTTAAGACTCCGCTAACAGTGCTGCAGACCTTTGCGATCTTCTGGACCTTTACTGGTCTGTTTGCCATTCTCATTACTGTCCTGGTTGTCGCCAAGGGAGGCCGTCGCAGCGCGTCGTTTGCCCTGGGCGGTTTCGAGCCGTCATCCGGCTGGCCGGCTGGCTGGTCGTTCTGCGTTGGTCTGCTGCACGCCGCCTACGCGACCTCGTCGACTGGCATGGTTATCAGCATGTGCGAGGAGGTGCAGCACCCGTCGACGCAAGTGCCCAAGGCCATGGTGATCACCATCATCATCAACACGGTCGGCGGTCTCCTGTTCCTGGTCCCTCTCATGTTTGTTCTGCCCGATCTTGCCATGCTCGTAGCTCTTCCATCTGGCCAGCCAGTACCGACCATCATCAAGTCAGCTGTCGGGTCGTCCGGCGCTGCCATTGCTCTCCTTCTGCCGCTCATGGTGCTGGCCATTCTGTGCGGCACAGCCTGCAGCACGGCCGCGTCCCGCTGCACCTGGGCTTTCGCTCGGGACGGCGGCATCCCCGGTTCCAAGTGGTGGAGCAAGGTCCATCCCAAGCTTGACCTTCCCCTTAACGCCATGCTTCTGTCGACCATTATTCAACTTTTGCTGGGAGTCATCTACTTTGGCTCGACTACGGCCTTCAACGCTTTCTCCGGTGTTGGAGTTATCTCGCTCACCGTGTCTTACGCAGCTCCCATCGCCGTGTCTATGATCGAGGGCCGCAAACAGGTCAAGGGCGCTAGGTTCTCCCTTGGCAAGCTTGGCTGGTTCTGCAACGGCATCGCTATGGGTAAGTCTTTCCCTTGTATACTTTCAACTTTCGCTAACCTGTTAGCCTGGTCAATTCTCGCTGTGCCGCTGTTCTGCATGCCCGCATACCTCCCTGTCACCGCTGTCACGGTCAACTACGCGCCGGTCGTTTTTGTCGGCTTTGTCTGCATCGCGTCGGCCTGGTACACGGCCTGGGGCCGCAAGAACTACCGTGGCCCTCCGACCGAGCACGTTGGACAGCCCCTGCCTGCCGGCACCAATGGCGACATCAAGAAGGCGATCGGCTCGCCAAAGAAGGACTGAACACCCAGCTTTCCTTGTGTTTCCTTTCCGCGCATTGTGTTTCAACGTATAATGGTCGCGAGGCGTTTGGGCGTCGCTGTCGAAGGGTCATTTCAACAACCCCGTGTCCCATACCATAGATACCCATTTTGCTTAGTTGGCGTGAGCTAGATAGCGAGATAATTTAATGATACGCTGATGTCTGCAGTGTGCAAAGTCGGCAGATTTACATGCGCTCCAAACCAGCGGTCTACATATCCAAAGCACACAAATGCCATCAGGGTATCTTTAGACACAACGCCTACACCTTCTGGACAGACCACTGTATTTTGATTGCACTTTCCGAGTTGATATCATTGCGACGAATCTTCTTCAGCGACACAGACACCTTTAAATCGCCGATTGTCTTAACGACCCGGTCCACTGGTGTCTGACCTTCGCTCTTATGGACTGACTCTACAGCATAGTTCAAGTACTTAAGCATCAGCGCCTCATTCCAGTGCCCGTCACGCACCAGAATGCCCCATTTGTCACGGAACGCCTCGTCCAGCGCAACCACATCGCACCAGCCGAAACCGACGAGGATGCCAAATGACGCGCCGCGTCCCTGGAGCGGCTCAAATGCAAACAAACGACAGCTAGATGGGCCCATATCGAATGGATGGTGCAGCGTGGCCAAGTTGAAACGCCTTGGCGCCTCGTAGTGCGTGTGTTCCGGCCCGGTGCCGGTAGCATGCGAGAAACAGCTCGTGATTTTCCACATGGAACGCGGATCAGTAGGCTTGTCGAGGATGTACAGGTGCTTTTCGAGACTGCGCATCCGCAGATTGTGCGTGGACATGGAGTCGCTGCTTGCCAGAGACAGGTAGATGGTTCGGCGCTCAAACGAGGCGAGTGCCTTGTCGTTGTCTAGCAGCTCGAAAGCGTAGTTTGGGTCGTCGGAGCCCATGTAGATGTTGGTACCCCCTTGACGCTGGAGGAGCAGGCATACGGGCGAGCGGGGAGTGCCAGGAGGGGCTCCCGGCCGCACAGTATTGCAATTAATGTAGGCCAGAACGGCATCTCGACCTTTGCGGGCTGGTTTCAGCAAGAGGGACACGCGCAAACCACGGCTGGTGATGAGCGGGGGCGTATCATCAAGAGCAGAGGAGAGCTGGGCAGCTACAGTCCTTGCTCGATCCTGGATCAGCTGGCCATAGGTCCATTGGGAACGGTCATGCCGCGCAAAGTCGTTCGGGCTGTCGGCCAGCGGACGTCGAGACTCGAACGAACTGCGTTGCTGCGGGCTCTTCCAGTAATTATGCTTGTTGCTGAGATTCGTCGCCAATCCCCATGCCAGCATAGTATAGTCTTCAGTCGTCTTCATGATATCCTTTTGCATACGGTAAAAGGCGCGATTGCCCTCGCCATAGATCAGCGGCATGTGCACCTTGAAGATACCGAGCAGGCAGTAAGCAGCGTCCTCAATGCGCGTGGTCTGTCAATTGGCCGCCCATAACATACGCTCGGCGACGTTGCAAGTGGCAGGGTCAGCGCCTTCGAGCACGCGAACGTCAATGCCGGTCACCTTGCTGATGGTGTGCCGCAGACTGAATTTTGTGCCAATCTCGCGCCAGTTCTGGTCATAGAACTCTACAATTGGGGGCGCGATTAACTCTTGCAGTGTAGCCGCGTGTGAACCACCGCGAGTTCTCAAACGTGCGCGGCAGGTTTTCGTAGTCACACAGGATGGACTTGATCGAGTGAAAAACTGGCCGTGTAAGGGGTACCTTTGAACTGTCTGCATCGGATGGCAGAATCACATCCGACATGTACGCATAGCAAATGGACGCTTCCTGATACCAACTATACATGGAGTTGATGGCCTCGCTCAGCTCGGCGCTGCTTGACTTGTCGATGCTGCGGGCGTCAGGACTCAACAAAAAAAACTTGTCAATTACAGGGGAGACCTGCCAGCACGTGTCGACCCAGATGTACTCGTAGCCATCTTGTGCTGCGCGCTTTGCGCACCCCTCGAGCTTCTTGTATCCGTCGGGTTTGCAGGTTGCCAGCTTAGCCGCCAGCTCAGCCTTTGACCCTCTGCAGTTGAGATCTTCAAACGACACCTCGTTCTTGCCCCATGTATGTGAGAGGATCACATATGGCGGAATGGTGCCGGTAACCTCTACCAGGGTCAGCGTGTCCGTACGCAACAGCCTCATGGCGCCGGGTCGATGCAGAGGCAGTCAGCGGAGAGCGAGAGCGACAGGGCTATAGGGCTGAGTACGGCGAGGGGAAGTTAAGTGGGGCTGGGGCAGGAGGATAGTTGCTGCTGCCCCACCGCTGATGCATGATCGGTACGACGTCGCTTGATGAGAATTTCGCCCATTTGAGTGAGGTCAAAACTGATGCATTCTACTCATGCGCATAACTTGTCAAATGCTACTTCCAAATATGCAGTGAAGCAGAATCTCAAACGAATACTTCAATGCACTGATGCTTTTCTACCTATGATCATAACGCAATACCCAAAACGCCATATAAACCCAATGCATAAACCGAACTCCATTGCTAGATGATTTAAAAAAGCGTAGGGAAAGACAGGCCCGCTGTCGTTTAGCGCCAGTTAAGGATGTTGAAAAGAGACTTGCGCGGGTCACCTTCAGTGTCAACGAGGAGCCGCTCGTTGCGCCTTCTGATGACCTCGGGAGTGTTTTGCTTCTCAAACATGCGGTCCATGACGTTGCTTTCTCTCCTCAGCTGGGAGCCTATGTAGCCAACCACCGCCGAGACTAGTACACGAATTAGGCTTTACAGCTTAGACTCAACAGGCTGGGACTTCGACTTACCACAACCAAGAGTGACAACACCACCGACGAGCTTGTTCGCGGCCGACCTGGGCTATATTAGCTCTCGCCAATTCTACAAAACGAGATGGTGGCGCATACTTGGAAGCGGGCACAGCAACAGAATTGTTAACATTGGCGGCGAGCCGCAGAGTAGGGCGGAAAGCAGCAATCATGGACATTGTGACTGGTGTTATTGATTGTGGTTGGCGGAAACTGCTGCTTTAGACAGAATCAAATTGCGATGAAGCGTCCAGTGAGCTTTTCTCTAATTGTTGATGCGTTGATGAAGTGATGTGCTCGTCAGATGCTGGGAAGAACCTCTTTAATCTCTTTCATTTCTGTTCCCAACGCCCCGGATATCCTCTCGCCTATCATCTTTGAAATATGCTGTTGGGTGATGTCGGTGGCCGTATGGAGCGACTGCTGTGGCACATTAGCACGCGATCGCGCCATGGTGGTGTGACAGGCCAACTCGCTTGCCCAGTGCCTCCGCGTTTCCCCCGCCCAAGTCCATCACCATTCCGATTTTTCATCTCTTCATCGGCCCTCGCGCAGGTATGTTTTTGGCTGCAGCAGCCCTCATCATGTAAGCTCTCCCCGTGCTTATTCCGATGGGCGCCGCAATCACAGTCTTTCCTCGAGTTTTGCTGTGCTTGTCGGAAAGAGCAGGACGGTGACGGTGACGATGACGAAAATGTCTTGGCAGGAGAGAGGTGGAAGATCAGGAGACCTTTCAGGGAAGTATCCGCAATCAGCCACAACCCTAACCCTCACCTGCGAACATCGCACTCACCGCCGGCGCCTGTGAACTGTTCATTCATTCATTCTAATTTTTCAATTGGGTTCACCCATGAGGGTGCTAGGTTGTGTCCACGACGCTGGCAGGTAGGAGCTACCTGATTTGAACTAAATATAGGTAACGCCGGGAAAAAGCCGCAGAGGGTAAATTCGGCTTGGATTAGAGGGAGTGCAGTGTACTATATACAGGAAAAGGTTCTTCAAACCGGCCGACCCCAGGTATGTGCCTCGTTAGCACCTATTCCGGGTCGTTAGGCTGGGAATCTGAATTATCAGCACGTTGGGATTGGGGCGGGCTCACGAGAGGGGGGCGAAGGGGCGTGGTAAGAGGATAGGGCGCCCTGTGGCAGCGTCCCAGGCTTGCCCCCAGAGTTTGACCTGGGAGGCCCTGGACTTAAACAGCTGGAAGGAAGGCCAAAAAGCCCTTGAGTCTAGCCTGCCAGTAAGTGGGTTAATGAAAGAGGCGAGAGGACAGGAAAAGAAGTGGCTTCTGGACACCACACCACCGCAGGGGCACTCTTATTAGCTTCTGGGGAGTGATTGAACCGCGTGTGGTACTCCAGGAAGTCGCCGCGACCCGAGGCCTCTGCCAGCCAGCTGGGGAGGCACTGCCGGGAAAACTTATCGAGGAAGAGTTTGGACGAGTGTCCGCTCCATCAAGCCGAGGGGGGTCTGTTGGCCTGCCACCATCTGTGCATGTCCGGGGG
>Ga0065720_1004078_pt1 | contig 11083 bp, 1 predicted proteins | sample Thericmetagenome_FD_59107 | JGI IMG/M metagenome (GOLD analysis project Ga0065720, IMG submission 59107) | Thermophilic microbial communities from the Joint Bioenergy Institute, California, USA of rice/straw/compost enrichment - eDNA_2 v2... | ecosystem: Engineered > Solid waste > Grass >... | reverse complement strand
GGCCCTGCCGCTGGCCGCCGGACAGGCCGCGGCCGCCTTCGAGCAGCGGGTGGTCCAGGCCGAGCGGCAGGCGGCTCACGTAGGCCCAGGCGCCGGCGGCCTGCAGCGCCGCGACGAGCTGCGCGTCGCTCGCGTGCGGCGCGCCCATCAGCAGGTTCTCGCGCACGCTGCCGTGGAACAGCGTGGCCTGCTGCGACAGCAGGCCCACGTCGCGGCGCACGTCGGCCGGGTCGATGTGCGCGAGCGTCACGCCGTCGAGCAGCACGCTGCCGGCCTTGGGCTCGAGCAGGCCGGACAGCGCATAGAGCAGCGTGGACTTGCCCGCACCGTTGCGGCCCAGCACGGCGATGCGCTCGCCGGGGCGGACCTGCAGCTTGGCGACCTTCAGCGCCGCGGTCTCGCCGTCGTGGCTGAACACCGCGTCGTCCAGGTCGTAGGCGCCGTGCAGCACCGGGCGGTGCACGCGCGTCGCACCGGGGGCCTGGTCGGCCGGCAGGGCCATCAGCTGGTCCAGCGCCTGGCTCGCGACCCTGGCCTGCTGCCAGCGGTTGAGCACCTGCGTGATGCCGGCCAGCGGCGCGAGCATGCGCGTGACCAGGGTGGAGGCCGCCACCAGCACGCCGGTGCTCATCTCGCCGGCGATCACCTGCGGCACGCCGCAGAAGATCACCACCGCGAAGGCGCCGCCCTGCACCGTCTGCATCCAGTTGTTCAGGCCGTTGACCAGCGCGCGCAGGCGCAGGCCCGCTTCGGCGCTGACGGCGTTGTAGTGGTTCCACTGGTTCTGCATGCGCGTCTCGGCCTGCAGCAGCTTGACGTCTTCCAGGCCCTGCACGGTCTCGACCAGCATCGCGTTGCGCAGCGACGCCTCGCGCATGCCTTCCTGCGCCAGCGTGCGCAGCCGCGGCTGGGCCAGCACGCTGGGCAGCACCAGCAGCACCAGCGCGGCAACGGGCACCAGCACCAGCTCGCCGGCGATGGCCCAGAACACCAAGCAGAACAGCACGAAGAAGGGCAGGTCGGCCACCACGGTGATGGTGGTGGAGGTGAGCATCTCGCGCACCGGTTCCAGCTCGCGCAGCTGCGAGATGAAGCTGCCGGTCGAGCGCGGGCGGGCACCGTGCCGCACGCGCAGCGCATGGCCGAACACGCGGTCGGAGATGCGCAGGTCGGCGCGCTTGCCGAGCAGGTCGGTGATGCGCATGCGCGCGTCGCGCATCACCCAGGCGAACAGCACCGACAGCAGCACGCCGCCGAACAGCACGTACAGCGTCGGCATCGACTGGGCGGGCACGACGCGGTCATAGACCTGCATCGAGAACAGCACGCCGCCCAGCGCCATCAGGTTGGTGATGAACGAGGCCAGCAGGATGTGGGCGTACGGGCGCAGGTCGGCCAGCACCAGGCGGCGCAGCCAGTGCGGCTCGACCGGGCGGATGTAGTCGTCCACGCGCGAGTCCGGCGCGGACTGGATCGGGCGCAGCACCGCCATGGCCTGTACGCTCGGCTGCAGCTCGGCGGTGGCGCAGGTGGTCTCGGCGCCGCCGTCGCCGCTGTGCAGCAGGCGCAGCCCCTCGGCGGTGAGCGCGGTGACCACCGACACCTGGCCGTCGTCGAGCTGCAGCACCACCGGCAGGCGCCAGGCGCTCAGGCGCGACAGGTCAGGCTGGACCATCTGCAGCGCCAGCCCTGCCTGGCGCGCCATCTGGCGCACCTGGTCTTCCAGCGGCAGCGCGGCGTTCCACCACGACGAGACGCGGATGTGTTCGGGCGAGGCGGGCAGGCGGTAGTGCGCGGCCACGGCCAGCACGGCGTCGCGCCAGGCGGCGGCCTGGGCCGGCAGGCGTTCGTGCGCGGCAGGCGCGGGCGAGGGCATGACGGGGGGCGGGTTTTGCGTCATGGCGTTGTCGTCGCTTCAGCGGCTTCCGGCAACGTGTCCAGCCCGAAGGCGCTGCGCAGTCGGTCGGTGTGATAGAGGCAGTCCAGCGCGAGGCGGTGCTGCTCGTGCCGGCCGTTGGCCTGCTCGATGCGGGCCGCGTGGTACTCCTGCTCGGCGTTGAGCAGGTCCAGCAGCGAGCGCGTGCCCAGCTGCAGGTATTGCTGACGGTACAGGTCGCGCGTGGTGCGGATGCTCTCGACGCGTTCGGCCAGCACCGGGTCGCGCAGCGCATGGCCCTGCGCCTGCGCGCGCGCCTCGGCCAGGCCCTGTTGCGCCTCGAGCAGCGCGCGCTGCACGTCGGCGTCGGCCGCGCGCAGCGCATGGGCGGCGGCGCGCTCGCGCGCCTGGTGGTTGCCGCCTTCGTACAGCGGCGCGGCCAGGTTGAGCATCACGGTGGTCTGCGGTCCGGATTCGCCCGGCAGGCGCGAGCGCGAGTCCAGCCCCTGGCTCGCACTGCCCTCGAGCGACAGCGTGGGCAGCTGCTGCGCCCGTGCGGCGCGCACCCGCGCCTGCGCCTCGTCGCGCTGCGCCCGGGCCAGCCGCACCGCGGCCGATCCGGCCTGGGCGTCGCTGGCGCGACAGGCCTGGTCGAGCCAGGCGGGCGTGTCGCCCGCGGCGCCGACGACCGTGCCGCCGGTCAGGTGCATCAGCTGCACCCGCGCGCGCCGGGCCTGGGCCTCGGCGTCGAGCACCTGCGCCTGCGCGGCCGCGACGCGCGCCAGCGCCTGCACGACGTCCGAACGCGAGCTCGCGCCCTGGCGTTCGCGCTCGACGACCAGGTCCTTCAGTGCGGTGACGCCGTCGAGCTGCTCGCGGGCGATGCGCCCCAGCGCCTCCTGGCGGTGCGCCTCGATCCAGGCCAGCGCGGCCTCGCGCGCGACCGTGTCGATCGCGCCCTGTGCCTGCGCCTGCGTGGCCTGCTCGGCCGCCTCGGCGCTTTCCACGGAACTCGCGACCTTGCCGAAGTCGTACAGCATCTGCGTCACGGTGAGCGAGGCGGTGTGCACGCGCCGCGACTCGTAGGACGACAGGTCGCGGTTGCTCAGCTGCGAGCCGATGCCGGCGCGCACCTGCGGCAGGTAGCCCGAGCGGGCCGAGGCGATGCCCTCGCGTGCCTGCAGCACCTGCTGTGCGGCGCTGTGCACCTCGGGATGCCAGCGCGCGGCGCTGTGCACCGCCTCGACCAGGTCCCGCGCGGGGGCGGCGGCCGGCTGCGCAAGGGCAGCCCCGTGCCCCTGCAGCAGGCACAGGCAGGCGAGCGCGAGCGCCGCAGGGCGCCGCGCAGGACGACGGAGGAGGGACAGCCGGGACAAGGTCATGGCAGCAAGGTCAGGAAAGGCACGCCCGGCCCCGGCAGCGCGCCGGGACCGGGTCGCGGGGGGATCACGCGTGCAGCACCTCGACCTGGTCGTCGATCAGGACCCGCACGGTCGAGCCGCCGACCACGCCGCTGTACTCGGTGTACCCGCCGCTGGAACCCGCCAGGGTCCAGCCTGCGCCGAGCTCCACGCGGTCGTCGGCGGTGCCGAGGATGGTCAGCGTGTTGCGGGCGTCGGTGAGGCTCAGCACGTCCTCGAGCTTCAGGTCGGTGACCTCGTTGGCGCCGTCGATGCGCAGGTCCAGCACCTCGATGTTGCGCAGGCCGAGCGCCAGCTCGTTGCCGCTGACGTCCTCGCCGAGGCGCAGCGCGACCGTGTCGTCGCCCCGCTGCCCGTTGATGACCGGCTGGCCTGCGCCCGCCCACAGCAGCGTGTCGTCGCCGCTGGTCGGCCGGACCGGGGCGATCTGCAGCGTCAGCACGTCGCTCACCTCGGCCGAGCGCGTGCCGGTGGCACCTTCCACCGTCCAGGCGGTCACGCCGACCTGCACGCCGGAGGCGGCGGGGTCCTGGTCGGTCAGGGCGGCTGCGGCCTGCACCACGCCGAGCTTGTCCACGTCGGCCTGGGTCAGGCCCCTGAGCGTGTAGGTGTCGCTGCCGGCGTCGTATGCGACGCGGCCCGCATCCAGCAGCGTGCTGCCGAGGTAGAACGCCGCGTGTTCGCCCAGGCCGGTGAGCTGCACCGTGACGGTCTCGACGCTCTCGTCGGGCGCGACGGACGGGACCGCCTGCGGGTCGGCCATCGCGACGTTGAGGTTCAGCTCGATGATGCTGCCGGCCTTGCCGAAGCTTGCCGTCGGCGCCAGCGTCAGGCCGTCGGCCACCGGCGTGACCACCAGCTCGGCCTGCAGCGCAATGGTCTCCCGGCGCGTCTGCGCGAGGCTGGTCTCGCCGGATTCGACCGTCAGCGTCAGCCCGTCGATCGTGCCGCTCCAATGGGCCGGCGGCAGGATCGCCACGTAGGGCGGCAGGCCGCCGTTGGCCGACAGCACCCAGGAGTTGGTCAGGTTGTCGCCGCCGGCGTTCGGTGCCAGGGTGGCCGATGCCGCATCGTTGCCCACGTACACCAGGAAGCCCACCGGCACGCCGTTGAGCACCACCGAGCGGATGGCCTCGGAGCCGTCGTCGTCGACCAGGCTGACGTCCAGGCCGACCAGCTCGATGGCGTGGGCGCGCGAGGCGTCGGAGGCTTCCGGCCCGGACCATGGCAGCGGCGTGGACACCTCCACCCCGTCGTTGGTGACCAGGATGTTGGCCGTCGTCCCGTGCTGGCCCAGCACCACGGGCGGGTCGATGGCGTTGACTTCCTGCGCCTGCACGTAGGCGGTGAAGCTCACGTTGCCGGGAACCGGGTGGTCAGGCTGGTAGAGCAGGTCCACCGAGGTGGCGCCCGGGGGCAGGTCGATCACGTAGTAGGTGCCGTCGGGAAGCGCCGGCTCGCCGGCGACCAGGACCGGGACGAGCGGCGAGCCCTCGTACAGCAGCTGACCCTCGTTGCCGGGGCCGGCCTGGACCTGCACGTAGAGCTTGCCGTCGACGAGCTGGGCATAGGGGCCGTCGTCCGGATAGTCGACCGAGATCGTGACCGCGATGCCGGTGCCGTCGTTCTCGCCGATGTCCGGCGCGGACACGGTCACGACCGGCACGTCGCTGACCGGGTCGACCTCCAGGACCAGGTCGTCCTTGTCGATCTCGCGGACGTTGGCCGTGCCGCCCAGCGTTGCGACGGAGAGCTGGGCGTTGAAGTTGAACGTCCCGGCCGCGTTGTTGTCGTTGCTGTTGGCCGGTGCCGTGAGGCGGATGCCCTCGAGCAGCTCGATCAGCCTCGCCTGGCCCTGTTCGACGGAGGTGCCGGCGGGCAGCGTGACGCTGGCGGTCCAGGTCGGCTGGCCGTCCACGTAGGTGAACACCATGCCCTCGACCGTCGTGCCGGCCGGCACCTCGGTCAGCTTGACCGTCAGGATGTTGGGCACCGAGATCGTGCGGAGCTCGATCTCGGCATCGATGATGTCCGCCAGCCGGAAGGCCTGGTCCTCGGCGACGTGCTCGTGGTTGAACGCCCAGGTCTTGATGAACGGCGCCTCGCCACCCTCGACCGGCTCGAGGTTCACCCGCAGGTGCCAGGTGACGCTGTCCTGCACGATGTCAGTGTCGATGTCGGCCCGGTCACCCCGGTCGCGGCTCTGCACCGTCATCGTGATGTGATGCTCCAAGTTGTTGTGGGCGTAGGCGTCCTGCCCGACCGTGAAGGTGACCGGGATGTCGATGCCGCCGGCGGTGATGGACTGGGCATCCGCACCCTCGTACACCAGCAGCCACTGGCCGACCTGCAGCATCTCGGCACCGTTGACCGAGACGCCCGTGGGCACGCCCTCGATCAGCACGCGGATCACGTGCTCGCTGCCGTCGTGATCCGGCGAGGACACGTGCAGCTTGACGGTGAGCTCGCCGATGCTGTTGACCTCGACGGTGTCGGGCGAGGCGTCGTCATCGGCGTGTTCTTCCGTCGCCACGACGTCCGTGCCGGTGATGTCGGTGATCGACACCTCCACCGGGTCGGTGACCGGCGAGGCGCTCAGCGTGAACACGCCTTCCTTGAGCTGGACGTCCTCGAGGCCGCCCGGCGCCCGGTCGATCACCTCGTACTTGTAGCGGAACGAGCCCAGCACGTCGTCGGCATGGGCCGCGCCCTGCGCCTGCAGCTGCGCCACCTGGGCGGCCGGGATGACGTAGTACAGGTCGCTGCCGTCGGTGTACGTGTCCAGCGTCGCGGCCAGGTCCGCCAGTTGGTCGGCGCCCAGGTACAGCGTGAAGCCGGGGTCGGCCAGCGCGTCCTCGTGGATGTAGACCTTGCCCAGCTCCTCGTCGGTATCCCCGTTCTGATGCTGGATGCGCAGGTCGATCGGCATCAGCGTGTCCTCCTTGAGGACCGCGCTGTCGGTCGCGGTGGCTTCGGCCGACGGGCGGACCGTGAAGCTCACGGTCTGGGCCGCGCCGGTGCGCGAGTCGCCGTCGTTCTCGGTCGTCACGCCGGCGACCTGGAAGTTCACCGTGCCGCTGTAGTTCGCGGGCGCATGGATGCGCACGCTGTCGAGCTGCCCGGCATCGGCCACCCAGACGCGGGTGGGGCCCGAACCGCCGATCAGCGCGGCGCCGGTGACCGTGAAGCCTTCGGGCAGGCCGCTGATGCGCACGCCCCAGCGCTCGGAGCCGTCCGTGTCGCCCGAGCTGACCGAGTCGATCAGCTCGTCCAGCCCCACGCTGGCACCGCCGTCGAGGTCGGCCTCCTGGTATGTGTGCGGGCCGGGCTTCAGCGTCACGGTGGCTTCGTCGGCCACCCCGAGCACCGTCACGTCCAGCGTGCGCACCGGCGTCGGGGCGCTCTGCGTGCCGTCGGATTCCTTGGCCACCGCCCACACCTGCAGCGAGAAGGTCTCGTTGCTGTTCGCGGGCGGGATGATCTCGAGGCGGGTGGTCGGCAGGTAGCCTTCGATCTCGGCCTGGCCGTTGACCACGCTCACCTCCACGTCGTTGACCAGCAGCCTGGCCCCGTCGGGGATGTTGCCGATCGTCAGCGTGACGGTCTCCGACGGGTCGGAGGAGGCGGCACGGATCGACAGCGGGATCTTCTCGTCTTCCTGGCCCACCGCGTGCGCGCTGAGCGACAGCGTCAGGTCGTCCACTGCGGGGGCAATCACGATGCTGCCCAACGTGGCGCTGCCCGAGACCGCCACGCTGACCCCGGGCCCGCTCGTCCTCGGGGGATCGAGCGGGATGTCGGTGGGGTCGATCTCCGCGTCGTCGTCATAGTCGACCGTGCCGGCCTGCATCGTGATGGTCAGCGTGCCCGAGACATGCTCGGGCGCCTTGACCTGCAGCGTGTCCAGGTACGCCACGGGCACCCACACCGCTTCGCCGTTGTAGGTGCGCTCGTGCCATTCGCTGCCGTCGTGGAAGCGGAACGTCGTGCCGTTCACCGTGTCGCCGGGCCCGGCATCGGACAGGCTCGGCGTCAGCACGGCGTAGAGGAACTCGTCGCCGTCCTCGTTGTTCCAGTCATCGCTGAGGGTCACGCCCCCGGTGTTGGTGGCATCGGTCGTGTCGGTCCCGAGCGCGAACCACTCGTCTTCCTTCCCGGGCTGCCCCTCGTAGTCCTCGTTGCCGTGCATGGTCACGTCCAAGCCGGCCGGATCCGCAGAGTCGCTGTCGGTGCGCTCGGCCGCCGGGCGGACGGTGACACGGATGTCGAGCGTGCTGGTCGTGGTGTGCGTGTCGCTGGCGGGGGCCACGTCGGGGTTGTGGTCCCGGGTCGTGACGTCGACGCGCACGTCCGCGTCCTTGCTGCTGTGCGGCGGGGGCTGCAGCTGGACCCAGGCCTTGACCTGCGCCAGGGCGTTGGCGAAGCCTGCGGCATCCAGTGCGTCGTCGAACTGGATCGTGACGGTGCCTGCACCCGGGTCATGGTTCCCGGTCCAGCCGTCGGGGGTGCCCGGGTCCGCGCCTGCGAAGGTCCAGCCGTCCGGGATCTTGATCGTCAGCTCGGTGATGCGCTCGTCGCCGGCGGTGGTGTCCGTCAGCGCGAGGTTCTGCAGCACGGCCGCCGGCTGGTCTTCGGTCGTCGTGACACCGCCGGCCTGCACGTCGCCGGCCACCGGCGTGACGGTCAGCGACAGCGTCACGGCATCGCTTTCCACCGTGGGGACGTTGTCCGGGGAGTCGGGGTCCGAGTCCTGGCGGTGGAGCGTGATCTGGATGTCCGGGATCACGCCGCTGTAGTTGACCGGCGGACGGATGCGCACGTCGGCCAGGACGTCGGTATCGTTGGTGGGGTCGGTCGTCACCGTGCCCGTCGCGTCGGCCGTGTAGGTCTTGCCGGCGAAGGTGACCCGGGTGCCCTGCGGCAGGCCGTCGATGACGTACCAGAACGACTCGCTCCCGTCGGACAGGTCGCCGGTCGGTTGCGGCTGCAGGTAGGTGGACAGGTTGAGCGTCGTGTCTTCCGCGATGGTCAGGGTGTTCTCGGTGAGGCCCAGCTGCACGGGGTCGGTGACCGCGTGGACGTCCACCTGGTACGTGACCGACTCGGTGGCCTCGGGCACGCCGTCGCGCGGCCGGCCATCGGCATCGACCTCGTAGCTGCTCACCGAGACGGTCACGGTGAAGTTCGCGCCGCTGTCGGGCGCCGGGGCCGCCTTCAGCGCGGTGAACTCGTCCGCGGTCAGGTAGTAGACGCCGGGCGTCCCCGGGGCGGGCATGTCTTCCGCGATGTGGTAGCCGGCCAGGGGCGTGGTCGAGCCGGGCGTGGCCACGATGACGATGGTGAGCTCGTTGCCCACCGGCGTCAGCACATCGGCGCCGTTGAGCAGCGTGACGCCGCTCGCGCCGAGGTCGCCGATCGTCAGCGTGATCGGGCCCAGCAGTTCGGGCTGGTCGCCCGCCGCGGCGCCGTTGAGGTCGGTGGCGTCGGTGGCGGCCGGCAGCTTCAGGCCCAGCGTCAGCGAGCCGTCCTCGAGCACGGGGGCGAGGGCGTCCGGCGTGCCCAGGTCCGGCTTGTCGGCCACCGGGTTGACCGTGATGTTCAGCGTGCCCTCGCCCTCGGCGCCGCCACCCGCTTCCCGCACGGTGAAATGGATGGCCGGCACCGGGCCGGAGTAGTTGCCCGTGGGCGTGAAGGTGTAGTCGCCGTTCGCGGCGATCACGATGGTGCCCAACTTCTCATTGGTCACCGGGTCGTGGACATCGACGTTCTGGTCCGCGAGGTGGACGTCCAGGGAGTCGCCGATCCGGTACGACACCAGCTCGATCTCGTCGTCGGGGTCGGTGGCCAGGTCGCGCAGCGTGCCGGTGAGCGGGGTGTCTTCGTCGGTCGAGGCGTTGCCGTCGGAGACCTGCACCTCGTCGTTGCGGCCGTGCACGGTGATGGTGATCTTCTGGTCGTGGTACGCGCCGTGCTCGTCGGTGACGCGGACGGTGAACTCCTCGACCTTGGTGTCGCCGTCGTTCAGCTCCTGGGTGGCCTGGCGCGCGTTGTCCAGCGTGTAGGTCCACTGGCCGTTCGCGTCGACCGTGAGCGTGCCGTAGGTGCCGTTGCCGTCGACGACGCTCCAGCTCAGCTGGGCCCCGTCGTCGGGGTCGGTGGCTGTCAGTGTGCCGCTGACGGTGGCCTCCTCGTCGGGGTTGGCGGTGCCCCGTTCGGTCACTTCACCGGCGACGTCGTCGGGCTGCTCCACGACGATCTCCGGCTGGTCGTTGGTGCCGTTGACCGTGACGGTCAGCGTGCTGCTGACGCGTTCGCCCTGGGCGTCCTCGACCACGTAGGTGAAGCGCTCGGTCGCCGAGGCGCCTTGCGCCAGCGCCTGCGTGGCATTCGACGTGTTGTCGAGGGTGTAGGTGTAGGTCCCGTCCGGGTGGATCGTCAGCGTGCCGTAGACGCCGGCGAGCTGCGTGCCGCCGGCCGTGACCGCGCTGGCCGGGTCGCCCTCCAGGCCGGCCTCGACGACCTGCAGCGTCGCGGTTTCGCCGTCGTCGGGGTCGCTGTCGTTGCTCAGCACGTTGCCGTCGGCAGACGGCGTGCCGGGTTCGGCCGTGTTGCCGCCGCTCACCCCGCTTTCCTTGACGGTTGCGGACTCGGGGTTGACCTCCGGCGCGTCGTTCGTGCCCTGGATGGTGATCGTCACCGTCTGCTGGGCGGTGCCGCCGTGGCCGTCGCTGACCTGGACCTGGTACTCCAGCGTCACCGTCTGCCCCTTGGTCAGTCCCTGGGTCGCCGGCGACGCATTGTTCAGGGTGTAGGTCCAGGTGCCGTCGGCCGTCAGGTTGAACGTGCCGTAGGTGGTGTCGGGCGTGCCGAGGACCGACCAGGTCAGCGTGTCCTCCAGGTCGACGTCGGTCGCGGTCAGTGTGCCGGTGGCCGTGGGGGTGCCCGCCACGGGCTCCCCGTCGGCGATGCCGGCCTCGATCACCGTGCCTTCCAGGTCCGAGCCGGCGTCGNNGACNGGCGCGTCGTTGACCGGATCGACCGTGATGCGCAGCGTGGCGGTGTCGGTGCCGCCTTCGCCGTCGCTGACGGTGTAGGTGATCGGGGGCACGGTGCCGTGCCAGTCGGGGGTGGGCGTGAAGGTGTAGTCACCATTACTGGACATCTCCAGCGTGCCGCCGGTCACGGTGACGATGACACTGCCGCCGTCGGGCACGGTGTGGGGGGTGCCTTCGACTTCGACCAGCGTGACCGTGAGCGTGTCGCCGTCCGGGTCGGTGTCGGTATCGCCGTTGCTGTCGGCATCGGTGAGGACGTTGCCGCTCAGCGGGGTGTCCTCGGCGGTGCTGGCCACGTCGTCGACGGCCACCGGCGCCGGGTTGGTCACGGTCCAGGTGAAGGTCTGGGTGGCGGTCGCGCCGTCGGCGTCGGTGGCGGTGATGGTGACGGTGTACACACCGTCATTGCCCGGGCCGCCCTGGCTGGCCGAGGGGTCGATGGTGCCGCTGATGAGGCCGGTGTCCGGGTCGATGCTCAGGCCCGGGGGCAGGCCGGTGGCGTCGTAGGTCAGCGCATCGCCGTCGATCAGGTCCACGTCGTCGAAGTAAGCCGAGACGTCGAAGCCGATGACTTCGTCGGCGTCGCTGCCGGCCTGGTCCGCAATGTTGCCCACCGCCACGGGCGCGTCGTTGACCGGATCGACCGTGATGCGCAGCGTGGCGGTGTCGGTGCCGCCTTCGCCGTCGCTGACGGTGTAGGTGATCGGGGGCACGGTGCCGTGCCAGTCGGG
>Ga0065720_1021258_pt1 | contig 11084 bp, 8 predicted proteins | sample Thericmetagenome_FD_59107 | JGI IMG/M metagenome (GOLD analysis project Ga0065720, IMG submission 59107) | Thermophilic microbial communities from the Joint Bioenergy Institute, California, USA of rice/straw/compost enrichment - eDNA_2 v2... | ecosystem: Engineered > Solid waste > Grass >... | reverse complement strand
ACTCCCGCAGAGCCTGCTGCTGTGGCAGCTCCTGCCGATAACGACGATACCATGATCGACGAGGCTCAGGCCGACACGACAGAAGTGGCTGAGCAAACTGAGCCGCTGGTAGAGCAGCCAGCTGCTCAGACCTCCAAGGACGAACATCCCGAGGTTGAAAAGTCCAAGGTTGACGACGATGGCGATGTCAATATGGACGACGCCGCCCCAGCCACCTCCGAGGAGAGGCCCACGGAAGCCCCCATCAAAAAGGAGGAGGCCGAGGCCCCTGAGTCCGAACTAGCAAAGAAGAGCCCGGTTCCCGCGGTCGCGGCGGATGCTGACAAGGTCGCCACTGCCGAGCTTGCTGCGTGCAAGCAGCGTGCCTCTGCCGAGTCCGAGACTGCCATCTCTAGTTCCACCCCCGAGGCTGAAGCCAAGGCAAAGTCCCCCCTTCCTGCGGCAGCTCCGGCTGCTGCTGCGACTTCCGAGGCATCCGAACAGGATGCCGCCACCGCGCCCGCGGGTGCTCCTGGCCCTGCTGACGTCGATGAGGACGTTAAGCCGGGCCAGGCTCCCGCTAACCCGCCCTCCGAGAAGGCTTAATTTTTGCTTTCCTGTCAATATTCTGGCTACTTTGGTCACGATCTATGACCACGATATGTGTAATAGCAAAAGAATTATGCTTGCTTTCTAGTCTCGACTGGATGGGATGGGTTAGGTTGAATTCTGTTTCGGCGGCGTTTCGGGGCGGCGCGGTGGGATAAGCACGGAATTCGGTAGGGAATGCGGTGCTTAAGTCGTTTAGATTGGCTGTTAAGAGCTCTCTGATGTTGTTGCATGCTTTCCCGTGGTTTATAACTGCATCTGCGCTAGGTAGACTTGGTGTGTCTACTTTCAATGGCCTAGTGGTGCGCTTTTTGTTCCCTACTCATGGCAGTCTCCTGATCCGGATTATGCATATAACTTTTAAGCCACAGCAAACGTAATGCTCCCTATTTCCACTCATTGCTTCTATCCATTGTGCAGCTCCCACCTCAGAGAGAACCTCTTTTCCGTGTTTCACTGCAGGTTTAATCCTGGAGTAGGATTGCAGTACCAATGCTTTGGGGTTTTAGGCTTTTCGTAGGATTCTTGAGCACGTCTCAACAGCACAATTGCCTGTTATCCTGAGCCTTAGACAGCCTAGTCCTATTGAACTCATTATAGGGCTTTTGGGGTTTGGGCTTGCTTTAATTGTGGTCGGCCCGTTTCTTGTTTGCTGGCCGCATGGTCATGTTGTGTGGTTAGATGAATGATGCCAGGGCTCTTGGAAGAGCACACCATTTCCTTAGCTGCTTTGGATGCATGGGTGTAGTGACGTCAAAGAGATTTACAGACTTGAGAAAAGCTAAAAGGAACCATGTAAACGAAGGGTGCTCAGGTGCTCTGTTGAGACTAGCATTCATCAACCCTAGCATTTGGGAACCGGTTCTTTTGAGACAAGCTGACAATGTACCCATCAATTTTGATTTCAATTTTGCCTAGCCATTTTTGTCTTGTCTTCACACACTCTTCTCACTGGCGGCGAACGGTGTGTTTTGTTAACTGACAAAATTGTGGCCAGTGATGTGAAGATGGGATGGATGCCAGTCCTTGGACAGCCTGACAATCTATTCTCGATTGTGGTTCAGCAATGTCTAGGATGGGATTGATTTTGTGGGTTGGCAAAAATAGCGATAGCGCACAATATTGGTTTATATCATAACTGATACCAACAGTGAAGTGGTCCAGCATAAAAGGCTTTTGCTCGACTTGAATCTTTGGGAGCAGACGAAGGATGGTACGGTGGTTAATTCAACATGTGACTGCCCTTGGATACGCCAGAGACCATGGTCTCCTCGAGTGCACAAGACTTCGTGTTTCCACCTTTAAGACTTGTGGCTACCAAACGCCAAACCTTCACCGACAACGAAACGATGAAGGAGGTCTAGAAGAAATCTTTTAGCTCCAACTTGGTGATGGAGGTGTGCTTGATGACCTCAGAGTTCTTCGAAGCTATTTACTATAGAAGATCCATTTCCATTACCAACTATGAAGTAGTGGTACGATTTCAGATGAGACGTGACATTTCGACCTGAACATCATTCTAAGGTATCTTGGCATCATGAAAATTTAAAATGCAATCCTAAAATCATTCCACAATCCCAGGCCACCGGGCTACTCGATCCTGTGGAGCAGTACATTGCCCATCATCCAATTACCAATCCAATTGTACCCTCAAAACCCGGATGATGTTATGTATAAAACGGAAATGTATGATAGTTGAGGGATACCTGCTCCCTCTGCTTAAAAGCTGAATAACCCACTCCTCCTCTTCCCGAAAGGATACACCAACAATGCACTCAACGACAACCCAACAGAGAGGTTGATCGCCACTTGGATAACACTAAACAAGACATTAAATGCAGAATTATTCAGCTGGCCCGACTGAGATATCGTTGCAGCTAGTGAAGCGGTCGGGTCTCCTGCCATAGAGCTGCCCATCCCCGTCATGGAGCCCGTGCTCGAAGAACTGGGTACCGCCACAGGAACCGGACCAACCGTTCCATTGACGATTGTCCCGTTCCCCAGGATTGTCTCGTTGCGCACAATCTGATCCGCGCTGGTCACACCGCTGAGGAGAGAGCCGGTCGAAGCCAGGCCTGAAGGGACTTGCACGAAGATGCCTGGAAGCATCGCCGTAGCGGCAAGGCCGTATCCAATTTTGCGTTTGCGATTACTCCCGGTTGCGCTGCTAGGGCGAGTGTTTGGTGCCGTAGATGTTGGGATGGCGGCGCCCAATTCTGGATCGGGGACACGCTCCTTGCCTGTATGGAGGGTATGCTCGGATGAGGTGGCCGCAGCGGTGTAGTATGGGGCAGCCGAAGAACAACGGTGACGAAGGAACAGACGACTCAGCCGTGGCTCAATGTGGAATTCCCAAAGGTCAAGGAAGAAATTTTCGCAGTAGCGGCCTAGCCGGGAATACAAATTCGCGAGAAGACCAACGGTCAAGGTGCCAAGCGAGGAAGAAATGATGCCATTGCCTTTGAAAAAGCGGCCAGAAAAGTGATTGACGGAGAACCCGGCTAAGGCGATTAAAACTTGCACTGGATGAAAGTCAGTATCACAGTAGTGAAAAAAAAAAAAAAAAAAACTAGGGAAATGGCTCACCTGGAATTTGCTTCCACTTGGCCTGGTTGATGGCACAAAGGCAAATTGTGAAAGGGAAAACGAAGAGAAGGTAAAAGTTCTCTGGAGGTCTTTTGGTGTACCAGGTATCTCCAGAAGAGCAGTGAATATCGCTGACCGCATGCTTGTCCATGTATCCATAGAGAATGGACCCGATGGTGAAACCATAACCAAGGAAGAGTGTATAGATGAGGGAGTAGACCATGCGAACAGCCCCAGAAATGATCTGACGGTTTTGCAGCTCCAGGCTGGCGCATAAAACAAGCCAACCAGGTAAAATAAGCGCAATTGATGCCTGGGCCAACGATGAAAAGCAGAAGAGCCTCCCGTTACGGATTGAGCCGAACACGCGCGCCAAGAATGAGGTCGCTACCGCTGCAGTAATCTCGAAGACATTGGCGTAGAGTTCGTTCGCAGGTGCCAGGTAAAGCTGCAAAAATCCAACCAGACAGCCAAGAATGAAGCAGATGGGCATATCGATAGGACGACCCTCAAAACCAAATGGAGCGACGAGGGCAGATGCAACTCCGTAGAGTAGAATGCGTAGCCAGACAGAAAACTCAGGTTTTCGATCGATCACCTCTTGCAAACGGACGGTAGCTTCTTCAACCCCAATCCGGTCATGCACTACATCCTTGTAGATCTCATGAACGTCGCGCAGGCGACCGAAATCTAGCCCCTGAGGTGCACGAACGATCTTGACTTCTGTGGTATGAGTGTTGCTATCATCAAAGGAGATGATCATCGTGTCCGGCAGGTACAAGAATTGGCCCTCAATTTCCAGCACTCGAGCCGACATGCGCATGTAGGCTTCCAGTCGATGAGTCGGGGCACCGTAACTCATAAGAGCCTTGCAGAGAGTGATCAGATACGTATGACGTTTGATGATTTCGGCGATATGTATTTTGACCCGGTACTCTTCGTCTTTCTTTTTTGACTTGACAGACTTCTTGACCTTTTTCACTTTCTCTGACATGTCCTTGCCCGAGCCAGGAGCAGCAAACATGAAAGAGGACTCCACCAACCCAGCAAGAGTGCTACTGGAAGATTGGTTTCTCCATGGCCGAGGGCGGCGAAACTCTGGCCGCGGCGTGCCCGATCTTGAATGTGGAGGAGTACTTGCAGGTGTGCTTGATGCACTGGTATCGGTATAAGTTGACCCAAACTTGTCCGTATCGGAAGTGTAGAGTTTCAAGAGTGTGCCGAGGATCCCGCCTCTGTATTTCTCCGGCGGAGGGACATAGTCCATGTCATCTTCCAATGGGGTAGCCGTTTCTGGGAGTGAAGGGACGATGGATCGAGATAAGGGGCTTTTTCGCCGGAGATGACTTTTGACAAATTGGTCGGCCTCCAGCCGCGTACGTTTTTGTGACCTGAGATCATTGATATCCCCAGACTCTGCGAGTCTCGGATGAGTGGGTGTGGCTGTGGATTGCTGGGAGAGAACTCCGCCATCAACGGCAACTTCATTCATAGAGTCAAGAGACGTTCTCGCTGACACAGGAACTGAGGCTGCCCCAATAGAGTAGGCGAGTCGGTCTGCCCGGTTTTTAGCCTCCAACTCCGAACGAAGAGGGGTAGTTGCAGGTTCAACTGGGTTTTTGAGAGGCGCTGATTTCCGAAGCACAGGACGAGGTTTGCTGGGCCCGGAGCCGGTGGTTGGATCTTCAGGATCCAATATCTTTGAAAGAGCTGCGACAAGCTCTTCGCTGTCGAATGAGGAAGACGGTTGCGTTGCTCTATCGGCTGGGGTAGAGTCGGCCGTGTAAGGCAAACGTGAATAGGCAAAATAGTCTTGAACAATGTTCCGAGATCCTTCCGGAGAGTGTGCTGGTGAGCTGGCCGGGATTGCACCGTGTGGTTGAAGATCGCTCGCAAAGCCAACTCGCTTCTTTTCCCTTGTCTGGGACAGTTGGGGAGTATCTGTTGAGCTTGATGGAGAAGTTGGCTCTGTCCCCTGACCAGGTGAGGGAGGGACGCTGGGCTCCTCCGACCTCTCAGGCGGTGAGGCCATAATGAGATAAACCTCTCACAGATGACGACGTCGGGAATTTCACTTGGGGTGGGCTGGCAGGCAACAGTCGCCGCAGATATATATTCAACAGTCAACGGACGCTGGGTTCAGCACGAGAAGGCTAAGATGACGTCTTCGTGAAACCGAAGACAGAAACCGAATGAAAACGGGGCAAGGAACAAGAGTAACAGCGGTCACCGCATAGGACGGGTCAAGGAGAAGTGGCTTAAGACGCACACTCTAGCGTACGGGAACAGCGAAATGGGATGGAGGAGCAGCCGTAATAGAAAAGAACCAGGAGCAGTCGGATGGCCCGGTGGGAACTGGCTGTTCCATGATGTCCGGGATGAGATGTGTCCGGAGATCTCCAGCCCAGTCATTCACTTTAGGGACTGTTAGTCACTGGTCCAGACCTGTTGTTGATGCGGCTGGTTGTTGGTCTAGCTGATCCTGCCACTGAGAATTCAGAAAGCTGGAACGTGGACGGTTCGTATCATGAGCAGTGCGCATACAGATTCGTACTTTCCGCCACACTGGTGGACCGTCTGTTTCGAGAAATTTTCTTGTGAAGCTGCAGCATCAATGGTCAACAACGTCATCCGTGGATCTGGATGAGCTCCGATTGCGATACCGCACTGATCTAAGTATCCCCGGCCCGGTATCAGTTTCGCGTCTTGTTACCTATTCCATGTCGACAACGGCAAGACTGCCAGATCCCGGCGGGGCAGATCGGACTGGCGGGCATAGCTATCGGCGGCGGCGGCACCACCGCCTTCGTGATAACGATGAAAAAAGATTTGTGTAGGTGACTCAATCATCCCATGGCGGCAAGCTGAATTTGTTAGCGAATGGCGGAATACAACAGGACGGACAGCGGATGCCATCCGCGCGCCCTTGCAAAACGCCAGCCCCCCCCGCTGTGGTCACAACTCACAACTGAAGGGTTTTTCAAGAGAAAAACTAGTGAGCTTGTTTCTTGATGTCAACACGCGATTCGGCGCTGTCAAGAGGCAGGGGTGACGAACCTCGCGGACCTCGTGGCCCTGCAAGGGGCCGAAGACTAGTCTTGGCATGCCCCGCTTCCCTGATATGAAACACATGCAGAGGGAAGCACAACGGAAAAACCTGCCAGCTGGCTGCCAGCGACAGAGCTGCAGACTTCCCTCTTCAGAATGGCCGGCTGGGAGACACGATAACCAGTTCATGCATCAACCCGACAAGCAATCTCGAGATAAATTGCCCTGCCGCAAAGCCTCGGCATTGGGCTGTTCTCATCTGGCAGGACCAATTATTCGGGTATAATATACATACAATCTTCTGCTATCTAATCTGCCGAATTTATCCAAGTTACTTTGTCCCTTGCGAACTTGCGGTCGTTCTTGGTGGCACCCCGCCACAATGCAGACCCAAAATCCTCAGCTGCTTCATCCGTGATGCAACAGCCCTCGCTCTCTTATTCCTGTCCGTTGCCCACAGATTCAACATCTAGACTTCTCTGAAAATATTTCTATTTGACGTGCGACATGACCACAAAGCTGGCATTGTCGAAGGGCTCAGCCGAGCACATCAAGGTGCCATTCTCGTCGACCATATGGACCATGGTTGCTCCATCAATACCCAACTTTTTCCCGCGCACCGTCGTGGCGCCCGCGTCGAGGAACCACAAGTCTGCAAAATTGGCCAACGTCACTTGCTTGCCAGCATCTTCGAAATCTTCTAGAATCCATTCGGCGTCTGTCCTGCACAGCTTTGGTCCGTTAGACACAACGAGGGAGACGGAGTATCCACGATCGATGTTGGTGATGACGCTGCGCACGCCCCAAGTGTCAGCCATGTCTTTTCGTATCTTCCCATTGCTGACCGTTTTACAGTGGTAGAATGCCAACAAGGACACTTACATGCTAGCGCTCGACGGGCTTGTTGTGGTAATGTTGACTGATATCCACTCCCCCGGTTTCACACGCAGACCCTCGATTGTGTACGCCCCCTCGGGGTACCACTCCCACCAAGCCGACGCGCTCTGTCCTCCATTGGAATTGACCTGTTTTCCTCCCACGTCACGAACGTGTTCCTGTCTCAGCTATGTGTCATGTTCTTAAAGGCTTCTCTAAGGTAAAAGGTCCTCACTCACCACAGTCGTGACGCCAGCCTGCAACAGCACAGAAGAGCACGCAGCGCCATCAATTCCGACCCATGCAGATGCGAACTGCGGCGGTGCCTTCCCCTGCCGAAGCGTCAAATCCGGCACCGTGAACACCCCCAAGATGTCGGCGACTTGATCGTCCCCCTCTGTGTGCTGTGATGCTCCACACCAGTTAGCGCTTTCGCTGACTAAGTCTCGTTCGCCCTTATCACTAGCGTTTGTCAGAGTGATTGTGCCGTTGACACTGCCACGTTGGCGATAATAAGATGGTGGGAGCTTGCGGCGACCCATCGGTTGAATCGGCACAAAGTTGAGTTCAGAGGCATCAGCATCTTGGCCAAACTGCTGGACGCGAGCAGTGAACGTCAGCTGAGCAGTAACGGTCGACGACGCCAGGAGTATTGTGGTAAGGAGGAAGAACAAGATTTCCATGGCTAGGCTTTTTGCTTGTCCCCGTTCATGGGATAAGAGTCTTGGTTTCGCTGAAGGTAGGATCATATCTTCCCAGAGGCCGTACTCGTCCAGGGAAGAAGCCCCGGAATCACACTATTCGAACAGGTAAAAGTCGTTTTCCCGAGCTGGAGCAGAATCCTGGCTGGTATTTTGGATTCTGTCCATCGATCGGCGTATGGAACACTCGATCCTCGTCTGCTCCAAAACACTAGAGGGGAGACCAAAGATGAATGATGGAAATTTTGTTCAGTCCAAAGCAACCACCATGTGTGGTCTTTGTGCCCCGATCTTTTCCCCAGGCAGCAAAGCTTCTTAATCCATTGTCAGAGAACGAACGAGCAACGCAAGCTGGCTGCGGTCGGAGAGTAGGGGATGGGAAAACTGGCCACATTCCACACTTCGCCGGTTACAACCCCAAGCCCATGGTTCAGCGTTCCGAGAGAGCCCACTTCAAAACGGCGAGGAATCCAAGTCAATGCGTTCAGGCAAGTGAAAAACCTGGTTGTCGGCGACCAATAGTCCGGGATTGTTCTCGGAACTAGCCCGCCCAGTGTCACATCCATACAACCTCTCCATTTCCCGCTCCCCTTCCGTGCAACCAGTCTGCCAGAAACATAACTCGCGTGGTGAGAAACAGAGGACCGCATCTTAAAATAGCTTCCGGCAAGAGCGGCCCGCTGGTTGTTGGGTCAGTTCCCATGGATGACGATACCTGGCTGCCGGTGATCGTGGGGCTATTTAGCCTTTTACGTCTGCTTGGCAAGCTTTGCGCGCTTGACATCATTCGTCTACATTATGTTACACAGCTTGTTTGAGGAAAACTTTGCTTGGTTTCAACCCTACCAATGGTCAAACGGCATCTCTTTTTATTCGCTGAAGCGCCAGATGCCTGCCGAGTTCCTCATTACGGTCCAGCATATGATGAACCGTGGCTTTTCTTTCCAATTTTACAAACTTCCACTCAAAAATGCATATACTCCATATTCGGCAGTATGGTTTGCCCGGACGAGATACCCTCATTCCTTAAAGTGGGCCAGTTTCTGATCGCAAAGATCGATGACTAGGCATTTCATAACTTTGAAAGTTAAGCATAACATCGACAAGACTGTTTGTCAGGTACGGATTACTGGCTTTGCTGCCTTTTTGCCGTTTGATGTGTATATGCGCATGGTTGCTCTCAGTTTCCTTTTCTCTGTTACCTCTTGCCCTCCGACTCAGTGCCATGAGCTAATTGCGCTTCTGGCCGAGGGCAGCTTGAGAGGACTCACCTGGGATTTTATCTGGACCGAGTCTAATGTGACTGCACGAATTGACATCATTTTTTGCATACAAGCCATGCCATTTATCCATGGGAGCAACCCACTGCCTGTGAATTAGAATGGCTAGTTTTTTCCACTACATTTAGTGACTAAGTTTGCTTGTAGTCCTCCCCTGTCGATGTCGAGGATCGCGCAAACTGTTTCATTTGCGGGAGATTGCACTCTGCATCTGCCTATGGCACTGTGTCTAGCAGCAACAAACTTCCAACATGATTGCCAGGAAACAAACTTAGAGTTCGATAACTCAACCACATGTTCTAAGGCAGCCTTTCTGGGAGGACAATTAAAATCTACATACTCACATATTGCTTTGGACACCATGACGACGACTTGGCTGTTGGAGGGCTTGCAGGAGCAGAAAGTCTGGGCCTGTAAAACTTGGGGGATTACGACATCCTCGTCTCCGCTATCATGCTTTTCCTGTAATCACGTCACTGGTTCAGCAGTGCTAGTAGTGGGAGCAAAGAGCAAGTGTTAACCAGTAAAATGCTATCTACGTGGTGTGGTATTTACAACATGTAACTTTTCCCAAGCCCCGAGCCCAGTCCCAGAACGCCAGTCCCAATAGTATTAGAGTCATGCCGATGTTTTCCAATTCCCAGGCAGTATTCCGATGTCCCCAACTCCTACCCGATACGGAGATTGATCAGATGAAAGCAAGTGAAGTATAGATGCATCTGAACTCTAACATCACACTTCATTGCTGGCTAAACCAATGGCGATACTTTTCTCCCGCAATGTTTCTATCATCTAACTTCTGCCGCAGTCGATTCTCCTCGTCGGACGAGATGAAATCGGCATCCATACCGACGCAACCATGGCGGACGTGCATTTGAACTTCCTGGTGCAGCAAGTCTTCCAGCAGGTTTCGTCTTGGCAGGTGACACCGCTTCGCTTCCCAGAGCAGCCACTCGCGGAGGCCAGGAAGTTGACCCTTCTCATTGGGGTTGAGCGTAGAGCCATGAGTGCAGCTCAGCCGCGCAAGGCATCCGACGAGCATGACCCAGGTGATAACCTCTTTGGCGGTCGTGGAGCCAGGGGGCTGCCGGAACTCAACGGTACCATGTCCTCCCCCAAGGTGGTTTAGATTGGCAAAACTCCAGCGGTAGGCGTCATGTGGGAAGTCCTCGTGAAGGCCGTCGGTGTTATTCTCGCCATACAGCGCTCGACCAGTAGCAGAATCGCCGCTGCACCAGTTCATGACTGCAGCAAGGTCCTCAAATGTCGGCAGCGAATCAATTGCGTCGAAGCATTCATAGGACCTCAGTGACCTGAAGTAACTGTTGTGACGGTTGCTCTTGGCCCAAACAGACTTGCGGCGGTAAGGGGGCATGATGCTGTCGAGACACTGCTCGAAGTAAAGTGCAGTCTTTGCCAAGTTCTTGACCTGGTAGAGAGACCATGCGCCGTTGTGTGGCACGATGTGGACGTGAGTGAAGCATGAATGAGACTTCATCAACTCGAAATAGCGATCCAGAAGGTCCATAACGACACGAAAAGCACGCTGCCATGACTCTGGGCGTTCCATGAAACACATGACAGGCGACACAAGCTTGATACCAAAGCGGTGGTCCTGCGGATTTGGTGGGATGCATAGCTCGCTGGAAATGGTCCATTCTTCAGGCTTAATGGAAGATCTTGCGGTTCCCGTACGTGCGATGTGGTTGGGAATGCCAAACTTGGTCAGGCGCGCCGAGATTTCATCTTCGAGGCCACTTGCTTCGTTGTGATTGCGCCGGCGAGAACGGACGAGAAGACCGAGTTCGACGAAGAAGTGGAAGTCTGGGGCCTGATTTACGAGGTGAGGAGAGGTTTGGGTTGGACGAGGGACCCAGTAGTGCTTGGCTGGCTCATTGACAAAACCGTAGAGGTCGTCTACGGGAACGTAAACGTGCGGCATTGTGGAGGGAGAGTATCGAGAAAAGTTGAGTCGGTCTCTTGTAGATATCGACAATCGTCAATG
>Ga0065720_1021257_pt1 | contig 11087 bp, 12 predicted proteins | sample Thericmetagenome_FD_59107 | JGI IMG/M metagenome (GOLD analysis project Ga0065720, IMG submission 59107) | Thermophilic microbial communities from the Joint Bioenergy Institute, California, USA of rice/straw/compost enrichment - eDNA_2 v2... | ecosystem: Engineered > Solid waste > Grass >... | reverse complement strand
TTCTAAAGAGGATGTTGTTCGTCGGTTGGGATATCAGAGATGCTAATTTTCCCGAAACTTATATCCCAATTTTCTTCTTGAAAATTATACTTAACTCATTGTCTGTAGTAATATAATGTATGGGGGGAGTGGGAGTAGTGCAGAGCCTTCGAAGTAGAGAGGAAGACTATAAGGGTCAAAATATGGAATAATTATTTTTGGAGCCCATGTGCTAATAATTCAAAAGTTAAATTGTTTTTATTTAGTTCTGTTCAAGCATAAAATAGATGATTGGAGAGTATAACGAATCTAATGGCCCTATGGGTCTGACAAAGACTAAGAGAGATGAGTATCTTATAGAGATCAGGAAAAAGAAGAATCTAGACATGATACGTCAAAAGAGAATGAAATACTTTACAAATGACGATCTTTCCAACAATCCTGACATGCTTGTTGAAGATACGACCCAAGCTCATATGAGCCAAAAGGCCTTACAAGACGTTGCCAGAATTCAGAGTTTGCCTGAAGAAGTAAGCTTTCATCTTAGTATTTATGACAAATTAGGTGAAACAAAGACTTCTAGAAGTTAAAGAGGCTTTTTACCAAGCAGCCCAGAACTGCGATTGGGAAAACCTCATCCAAATTATAAAATTCCTCAGAGAATCCATTGGAAATGATGAGAACAAAGTTCCTGCCAGAGCAATCATTGAATTAGATATAGTTCCTGTTTTATTGAACCTTCTTGGTGAAGATTTCGAAAAATTGAGGAACCTGCAGTCTGAATGTGCATGGTTGCTGGCAAATATCTCAGCAGGAAGCTCAGAAGATACAGCATATTTATTCGATCAAGGAATTTTGCCAGTATTGTATGGATCCCTTTCAACAACTAATGAAGATCTTCATGAGAACGTATATTAGATTATTTTATGAAGTAAAATTATAGGTTATGTGGGCTCTGGCAAATATTGCAGGCGAAAAGAACTTGAAGTATAGAGATGAGATCCTTAAGCAAGGAATTCTTAAAAAGATTGTAAGACAATTATGCACAACTCCCAAAAGAATCCTCTATTCCAGAACTGCTGTCTGGCTTATATCTAACCTCCTTAGAGGAAAACCCTATCCCCCCTACGAAGAGGTACTATTCCAATTCAAAATTTTAAATTTCTAGGTATCTGGAATTCTTGTACCATTGGCCTCTTTGATCAAGGACAACCCCGATGACTTGACCCTTGAATATATTCTTCTCAGTTTGTCATACATTAGCGAAAATGAGGATAACGCCAAACTGAATACCATAGGAACCTATGGTTTTATTCCCCTAATTGTGAAATTCATCACACACTCTAATGAGAATATCTGCTTGTATGCCTTGAAATGTGCTGGCAATCTAGCTCGAGGAAACCTCAAGATCACAAGGGTACCAATTTTTCGAGTCATAATTTATTCTTAGCAACTTTCTGAGAATGAAATTTTCAACGCGCTACCTTATGCTCTCAAGCATGAGAAAAAGAACCTCAGGATGGAGGCTTGCTTGGCCCTGGCTAATATCCTGGCTGACGAGTTTGATGACCATGATTATGTCCTTGACAACGATATTATCCCCATTTTGATTGAAAGAATGAGATTTGATGACTGGGATGTAGGAAATCTTGTAATATTATACTAATATTTGTAGATTAGGACACAAGCCACTATCTGCATATCTAACTTTGCTCATAATTGTACTTTGGACGACTCACAGGCACTCGTCCAAAAGGATATTTTCTCACCTATATTGGCTAACCTGACCATTAATGATACTGGTCTGATTCTAGCCTCTCTGAGAGCCTTGTATGAGATACTTGCTCATGGAGAAACTCTCAAGAAATCTCATAATGGAATTAATCCTTATATTAATAAGATTTTTGAAACTGGGCAAGTTGGAGTCATTGAAACCTTGCAGGAACATCCTGAGAATGAAGTTTATGATGAAGTTTCTCGGCTCATTAACAAATATTTCCAGACTGATCAAACTAATGATAACAACATATACAACAATAACTATGAGGTAACTTTTAACTAAGGTGTTAGTTGAGAACATAAAGCTACAATATTAAATATCCACTTGAAGAGTAGTGTTATATTTTAATTGTAATTTAAGCTTCGTTTGCCTATATAGTCATTTCGAGTCCTTTAGGCTCACTCTTGAACAGACTATGCATGTTTTATTCGTTTATAAAATTCGACGCAATTCTCAACTTACATTTCAATCTGTTCCAAATCTTTTTCTTTCATCGCACCAGGTCATGCAGCTGAGTCTTATATAAATACGATACCCATTAACAAATCAGAAAAAAATCCTCTGAAAGCAAACCTATAAATTCGACACATAAAGTTACATTTTCTTTTGCTACTTAAGAGTTGTTTGAACAAAATCAAGTCATTTTAGCCATCCTAAGAGAAAATGACAGAGATAAAGCAGTCTAAATTATACAATCATTCGATGGCCGGCAATCACGGTCTGGAGGGAATAGGAATAATAGCTCAGATGCCAAATGAGGATAGTGAAAATTTTCAATATTTGTGCGACAAAGCGATAATGTCTATGAAATCGGAGTGGTACAGAATCACCATATAATGAACTTTACTTATAGTTAAATTCTCTATATAGAAGAAAGGTTTTGTTGTTTATGACCAGAAGTGTTGTTGGACTGACGAAAATGGAAAAGTTAATGAGGAATTTGTAATCACATTTTGTAGGCAACCTGCAGTTTGGTTATCTATCTAATTTGATGTAAATTTATAAAAGCTGTTTTATATTCACTTGAAATTTGTATATATTCTATTTTATTATATTTGCCTTGTGAGATAGTACTCATAGTTAGGTTTTCTTGATATATGATGAAAGCAGTTTCATTTCCATAATGCAAGCCTGCTTTTTGTTTGCCTGCTTCATAAAGCAATATTTCATGGCTCTGAGTCCTTGTAAAGAATCAGAAGTCGCCTCTTTACCTTAATAAGGTTAGAGATGAGCTACTTTTGGTGAAGTCCAAGATTCATATGAAGGACTTGATTTTATATATTTAATAAATTTATTAGGCTTAGTTATAAGTAACAATTCCTCTGCCTGGCGCAGACTCCAGGAAATTTTGGAATTTCTTTCATAGATTCCATAGAGACACCAAATACCCTTGTATTTCCGAATTAACGAATTTAAGAAAATGTAAAGAATCTTAATTTTCTTTAAGACATGAGCGCAAAAATATAATAAAATAAGATTGTCAGAATAAATCCAAGGGATGTTGACCCTACAAAGTCCCAAGAAATTGAACCTAGAAGACTATGAAGTGAAGCAGACATTAGGAACCGGTAATTCCAAACCTATCTCCTTGTTAAGTCTTAGGGTCCTTTGGAAGAGTCAAATTAGCTAAAAGTAAGAACAATGGGAAGTATTATGCTCTAAAAATGCTCAAGAAGGCTGAGATCATTCGCCTCAAGCAGGTCGATCATGTTCTCTCTGAGAATTCTATCCTTGGCTCAATCTCCCATCCCTTCATCGTGAGATTCTTGCTAATTTGTCATAATAATAGGTCAACATGGAAGGATTCACTCAAGATTCGAGATATCTCTATTTGGTCCTTGAATATGTCCCAGGAGGTGAACTTTTCACTTACCTTAGAGGAGTTGGCAGATTGGACTCGGCCCACGCAGCGTAAGTTTTGAGAATAGTGGCACCTTACTGGTTAGATTTTATTCTGCTCAAGTCACATTAATCTTCGAATACTTACACAGCAAGAATATTATTTACAGGTACTCTCTAATCTTTTGAAATTAATAGATAGGGATTTAAAACCTGAAAATATCCTCATTGCTGAAGATGGATATCTCAAGTTGACCGATTTTGGATTCGCCAAGGTTGTGGAAGGAAGAACCTACACTCTTTGTGGTACCCCCGAGTATCTTGCCCCTGAAATTCTATTGAACAAAGGTATAACTTTAACAGCTTGTCTCTGAAACGTCTTCAGGACATGGAAAGCCTGTCGATTGGTGGACTCTAGGAGTTTTGACTTATGAACTCCTTGCTGGTATTGATCCCTTCACTGATGATGATCCCATGGCAATTTATCAAAAAATCCTTAAGGGAAAAATCAGCTTCCCTAAGGGCTTTGATAAGTAAGAATATTTTCCCTCAATGTAATTACCTCAGGAATGCTAAAAGTTTAGTAAAACATCTCTTAACAGCTGATTTGTCCAAGAGATTTGGAAACTTAAAAAATGGTAAATTTGTGAGAATATGGAACCTAAAATAAAAGGTGTTATGGATATCAAGAAACATAGATGGTTTGCTGATATCAACTGGGATGCTCTTCTTCAAAAGAAAGTGAAGGCCTTCTATTATCCTGTTGTCAAGTAAAGAACCTAATCTCTAGATTAATTGAATAGGGCTCCAGGAGACACTTCCAATTTCTCCTCTTATCCTGACTCTGATACATTAAGTCCTGCTATTAAGCCTTCAGAAGATCCTTTTTTGGAGTGGTAATCAACTAACAGAATACATAAATATACTTCTATATGGAAATTTTTATTCAACTCTATATCCATAATTTTATATATGAAAAAAATCCAAGTATATGATGTTTGATACTGCTGTGTCCATGGCACAGTCAGCCTAAATTTGTCACATTTTTGGGTTAATTCTCTTGAAGTAAACTCTATCAGATAATAGTAAAATCGTGTTTAATTTATATTGTGCAATACAATTCAAGATGAAGGCAATGTTCGCATCATTTCTTGTCCTCCTGGTCCTTATTTCTCTATCATTTTCTTTCTCAATGGCAGACCAACCTAAACTAGTAATTGAATTGTTTAGACATGGAGCCAGAGGGCCAGTCTATACCAATGGAGAACCATATTGGAGGGGAAAAGAGGGAAAATTGACTGATGCAGGAAAAGCCCAACATTTTATTGCAGGAGTTAAGTTAATGCAGCGATACCCACACTTGGAAAAGATTTTAATGCAGCCAGGAAAGATGTACCTCCAAACAACAATGAGTAGTAGAACTCAAGAGAGTTTACAGGCTCACCTATGGGGACTATTTTTTGGGAAGCTTGCCAAAATTGATGAATTTGATATCTTTGATCCTAATTTCTACCAAAAGTTCAAGGAAAGCCAGACTGCGAAACTCTACTTCAATCCTGAAATCTATGAAAAGAAGGCCAAAAACTTTGTGCCTACACAGATTCATATGACTCCAATGAGGGAGGAATATGAGTTATTGATAACTGAAATTTGTCCTAGAGTTCGCAAAATGCTCGAACCATCCAAACAAAAAGACCTTGAACATTTTATGAGGAAAATAGCTAAGATGATTCATGCTGAACTTGGAATAGAGCTTTCTCCAACAGAGATCCGCGACTTTTACGATCTTCAAGTAGCCAATCTGTTTGAAGGACAGCCAATAAAAGGAAACTTGAAACCGGATTCTGAGCTCTGGAAATACATTAAGGCTGCAGGAGATTACTATGTAATGTCCGAAAGGTTTGGTTCAGCAAAACAAAGAAATATTCTAGGAGTACCCCTCCTAACCAAAATTGGAAATTTCCTAGAAAATGCTAAGAAAGACACCCAAGATTATAGTCTTGTTCTTCTATCAGCCCATGAATTTACCTTGATGACTTTTCTGGCATCCTTGGATATAATCCATCCAGATTGCATTCGCAACAAGCTGGAAGGAAATGAAGATAGGACGCTCTGTCATGCTCCATATTTCGCAAGTTCTATTTTGATTGAATTATGGCAAAGGGAAGGAGGACATCAGGTGAGGATGCTGTATGATGGTGAGCCTATTCCTTTCTGTGGGAAGGAGGATGGGTTCTGTGATTATGACTTTGTCAAGGGTGTATTTGATAGAATTACTTCGAGATATAGTATGGAGGATGTGAAAAGAAAATGTGGAAGAGGGGCTAGGAAGGATAGGGTAAGTATTGAAAATAATTTGTTGACTTTTTAGGAGTTATAAGGGAAGCCCTGCAAGTACAAAAGACATTATAAACGAATATGAAATGTTTATGACAAAGATGAATAAACTGTAACTAAGAGCATGTATTTATATACGACCTATTCTCTTAATCAAAGAGTGCATTTGTGTATGTCTTCACGACTGCCTTAAAGCTTTGATTTGAACTAATGGATCCCCTAGGAGGTGAGAATTTATTAGGGCTCCTAAGTGGACTCTTCAACGAGGGGCTCTTGATGTCCTCTGTGATCTTTACGTCTGAGAGAATGCTAATGTATTTATAGACCTCGACCATTTCCTATCAAATTAAACAAATTTCTAAAGCCTTTACATGGTCATCAACAAGTTCCTTATGAATGTGGAACAATAAGGACTTTATATAGGCAGGTCTGTCAAATATCACGCTATCTAAAACAATAAATTTTGTTAACAAAAATTCTTACTAGCTTCACTGTGAGCTGAAGATTCATAGTAGTCAAAGAAGGCAGGGATACTAACGAAAGTTTGCTCATCAAGCCAGCCCTGAGTAGCTTTGGCGATCAGGGCTTCTGAGTATTCTGATATGTTAAGTTCATTAGGAATTGGAGTAGCAAGTAGGCAGATATATGTGCATAGACGTTTGAAATCAACAAAGCCTCTTGAGTTTTGGTCTAGATTCTTGATTAATCTGTAGTATGACTTTAGATCCCGGGCTTGCCAATCTTCAGGCAGGTCTCCCTTGGTCAATGAGCTACTCTAATCTCTTAAGAAAATGAATAATTAGATAGTACTGTCTTTCTGGTGAAGTAGTTCAAGAGAACCTTGTCCTCAATTTCTCCTTTGGAGTTAGTAAGTGTCTTCAATTCTCTGATTAACTGGTACAACTGGGTGATAGTGAACCTGTTAGGAGTATGGATTTCCTTGGCAGGGAGGATGACTGGGGGAGGGTCATGGAAATTCAAGTATTTATAGCTGTAGAAGACGTCGACGTAGTCTAGTCTCAACTCTCTCTGGACCTTTTCTTGGTTTTCGATAGCTTGTCCGAACAAAAATGTCTAAAATGATAAATAAACAACTATACGAAACTTACGAGTTCGTCAATGGCATCATTTTCGCATTTATTGGAGTAGTAAATCCAGTCATCAAGTTTAGTGTAAAGGCTCTTAGCCATACTTCTAAGTTCCTTTAGTCTATTGGTTGCAACAGTTTTAATCAAGGCCAGTCTATATCTAAGGATAGCCTTTTCTTTAGCCAAAGTTTCCTTGAGTTCCTTTTCAAGAGGACTCATTTCAACAGGTTCAGGGGCAGGTTCATCCTTTCCTTTCTTCTTATCCTTCTCCTTTTTGTCGTCCTTCTTGGGAGGAGCTTTGCTCTTGGTCTTTGCATCCTTAGGAACTAATTCTTCGATTTCCTCTCCGTTCAAAATCTTAACAGCATTATTATAAAGGAGTTCCAGTCTTGGGAAACTCTCGGGATCGTCAGGGTTTTCAATGGGAGGGAAGAGCTCTGGGCTTCCAACAAGAATGTCAGGTAAGGGGTTATCAAGTGGATCAGTGAGGGGCTTTCCTTCGAGGGTATTGTAATAGTCATTTATCAATTGGATTGAACCGAAGTATCTGTCCATTTCGGCCTGAATAAGTCTGTGAATGTTGGCAACATAGAAGTCCATTTCATCTTCGATGTAGTTAGAGTTCATGATTTGTTTTCTTTCTTCAGTGGCTTCTTCTTTCTTAGTTTCCACGATCTCCCAAAGTAGCTGGTGAAGATCTTCGACTCTTTGGTGCAATTCTTCCTTTGTTTGGTCTTCTTCGATCATGTCGGGATTCTGCTCAACGAATTTATTGTATTCGTTTTGGAATTTGAGGACATGGAGCTAAGGCATTTAGAGAAATTAACTATAATTATTACCAGCTTGTCATCCTTCCTCTGAATAATCTCGAGGAATCTTCTCTGAATTTCGGCAAATCTTACAATGATGAAGTTTCTCTGGTTTTTAATGTTGTCAAAAACTTCAGTTGTGGCTCTAAGGTAGTTCTCTTGGATGACCTCCCAGAGTTCGTGCAAATAATCAATGATCTCTTGGGGAACAGATCTATTTTTGTTGCTTTCATTGACTTTTTCTATCAAGGCCTTGATGATTTCTTGATCAACAACATTCATCTAAACAGTTATTTTATACAAAATGGGCTTACTCTAGCGTCTTCAATCTCTTGATTCTTTCTTTCCTCTTCAGCTTCAATGGCTCTTTGCTGAGCTTGGTTGGCTTCCTCGATCATTCTCTCATACCAGTTGATCTTATACTCAAGAAGCCTGTCAAGGTGCTCATCAACAACAGCGTGGATTTGTTCAATAGGACCCTTTCCTTCAAATTTCTGAAGAGTGCACATTCCAATCTCCTCAATTCCAAACATCTTGAGCCAGTTTTCCATTTCCTGGCTGTTCTTATCGTAGTTGGTAAGTCTGTCAATGAGTGTGGCTTCTGAATTTTCAGGGTCGTTGATGGGGACAAGTCTCTCACAGAGAGGAGATTGATCAACAGGAGGTGGGTTATCCTCCAAGTGATACATAATGCCAGTCTCAGGATCGATTCTTCTTCCAAGGGCTCTTCTTAAGGCTTCTTCCTTGGTAATATCGAGGATAATAGCACAGTCAATTCCACCGCTGATCAATTTTCTAGCAACAATTTCAACGGGAGGGGCACGAACAACTAAATCAGCACGCTTCTTTCTCTGCTCAGCATCGCTAACAGGGAGCTCGTCTTGGGGGACGAATCCACTGAGGGCCTTTTCAAGGGCTTTAAGTTGGTCGTAGTTGTTGGGGAAGCCGAGAAGGATCCATCCCTTGGAGTAGTATTTCCTTTTTTGGACCTGGCTCATTAGTTCCAGTTCTAATTGACTTGCTGATTCCTTCTTTTTCTTCTTTCTTTTGGCTTCTTCGGCTTCGAGCTTCTCTTTAACTTCAGCTATTCTCTGTTCTTCTTTAGCCTTTTCAGCTGAAACTTCAGCCAAGAGTTCTTCATGAGATAGGGCGGTATAGAACTCCTTAATTTTTGCAACAACAGCTCTGATATATAACTCATCAGAAATTGGCTGGCCTTTTTCCATGGCTGCCTTCATGGCATAGCCCACCTCTCTCAGTTCTGATCTAGTGGAAAGAGTTTCATTCTCAGCATTCTCAAGATTAGCAGAGGATTTTCTAGGATCTCCTTGTTCGAGGGAAAGTTGGAAAGCTTCTTCTATGAGTTCATTCATTTGGATGATGTGAATATTGTATTTATCTCTAAGATGTCTGGCTAGGGTCTTTCGGCCTGAAAAGGTATATCCAAGAGAAAGGAGCTTAAGTGGAAGGTAGTTAGGAATATCAGCAGGGGCCTTGGGAGGTTCAGGGGCAGGGAACTTAAGATCGATGACATGATGAACCAATTTTCCAAGATTGAAGTTATTCTCAGGGGCCTGAAGGATCTCAAGGTCTGCTTCTTGTGGACGAAGGTTATCAATCTTGACATTCTTTACTTTCCATACACCTTGTCCAGTAAGGTAATCAGAAAGTTCGCCATAAGCCAGCGTTTCGTGTGCATGAGCAATTTCTGGGGTATCAGGCTTGGTGAGGCTGTCAGTGGCATCAGGGTGTCTGAAGGTCTTCTTGGGGATCAAGGCTTCGTCCTCAATGAAGAGCTTGCAGCAATCCCTCCAGAATCTAGGATCCATGTCCTTTGCGTCGTTGTCTTGAAGGTGCTGATAGCATAGCTACAGTATTATTCAAGAAGCTAATTCTATTACATCGGCAATTTCAAAGATCTTTTCAAAGATTCTAAGGTTCTCCTGGTAGTTCTTTCTGCGATTGTTGGATTGGGCTTCAATCTGGAGCTCCTTCTGTCTTAATTTTTTGGCATTGATATCTCTGGTCTTCTCTTCTTGATATTGCATAATCAAGTGCTCTTCCTTAGACTGAGCCATGTGGATCTGTTCTTGGTTCTTCCTGGAGTATCTCTCATCCCTGAGTTTTCTATTCTCAATTATAACTTGTTTGCATTGCTCTGCTCTCCAAACTTCGTAGGCAATTTCATTTTCCTGCTTGGATTGCTGTTGGAGCTTCTCCATAAGGATATCCTCCTTCTTCTTGATCTCAATATCTCTCTGTGCCTTTGCCTGGTCAACAATCATTTTTCTTCTCCTTAGACTGTTAGAATTAAATCCCTAAATTTACCTTTTGTCTCTTTCCTTTCGGGACTGCTCACTTTGTAGGCTCTTATCCTTAAGTTTCATAATGGTGGCGCTCACCGAGTAGGTAGATCTCTCTATTCTGTGTCGGTTTTCGGGGTCATGGTCCACTTCAACACCAAGCTTGCTTGCATTCTGTTCGAACTCTTGAATTCCTTTAATAGCTTCATCTCTTTCAGCGTTTCTCTGCAGAGTCTCTCTCATAGCCTTTCTCTGGGCCATGGTTTCGCTAAATGCTCTTTCACGCTCTTCTCTATCATGTTTGATTTTTTGATTCTTTTCCCATTCTTTGCGGCCTTTTTCTTGCCAATCTTCCATGAAAGTGATATTTCTCTGGAGCTTGTTGAGCTGGATCTTACGCATTTCTTCTTTGATTTGACGTTCCTTTTCTCTAAGTTCTTGTTCTTCTCTGGCACCTTTTTCCATATTCTGCTTCTCGATGACCTTGAACTTTTCGAGTTTTTTCTCAAGGTCAATTATCTTTTGAGGCTTATTGAGGCTATTCAATCTTTTTGCGAATAACTGGCTCTCCATTTGATCATATTTCTCCTTAGTATTCTTGAGTGTCTTTATTGGCTGAATGGAGTTAAGCTTTCCTGTCTTTTGGAAAACTTCTATATCAGCAGGATTATGAACTTTTTCGAGGGCCTGAGGATAGGTTATTTATAATGCTATACTAGTAGTACCATTTTGAGTTGATAGAGAACCCATAGGGCTGAACCTCGTTTTTCATTGATAATTTCATTTGCAAGTTGGGCTGAATAAGGGAGACCGAGAGTCTTCATTGTTGGTTCAAGAAGTCTGTGATTTTTTATCTTGTCGGCTATGTAATCCCTAGGAGGGTTAGGCGAAAAAGTAGTAAGATAGAGAACCTGTCATGGAATTGGTTAAAATTGAGTTGTTGGTTATATTT
>Ga0065720_1004586_pt1 | contig 11095 bp, 8 predicted proteins | sample Thericmetagenome_FD_59107 | JGI IMG/M metagenome (GOLD analysis project Ga0065720, IMG submission 59107) | Thermophilic microbial communities from the Joint Bioenergy Institute, California, USA of rice/straw/compost enrichment - eDNA_2 v2... | ecosystem: Engineered > Solid waste > Grass >... | reverse complement strand
GCCCGCGACGCCCGCCGGCGAGCCCGAGGAATCCGCCGAGTCCGCCGAGGCCGGCGAGTACGCCGGGTGGGGAGAGCACGCCGGGCCCGGCGAGTACACCGGATCGGGACAGTACACGGGGCCCAGAGAGTCCACAGAGGAGCCGAGCCCACCGCCGGAGATGCCGGGCGGACTGGGCCACCGCAACGGCATCCTGCCCACCGGGCCGCTGCCGCCGTCGACTCCCAACCCCGCTCGCGCCCTCACCGGGCTCACCCCGACGACCGGGCTGCCGGCACTGCGCCTGCCGGTGTCGCGTACCCCGGCCGTCGACGTCCTCGTGCCCGGCTCGACCGCGCCGACCGTACGGCCGGCCGCCGCCCGGGTCACGACCGTGACCGCCGTGACCGAGCCGGTCATCGACGAGGATGAGCCGGCGCCCACGCTGCTCGTGGTCGACCAGTTCGAGGAGATCTTCGTCCTGTTCGACGACCGGCAGCGTGAGGAGTTCGTGGAGGCGCTGCTCGCCGCCACCGAGACCGGCCGGGTGCTGATCAGCGTGCGGTCGGACTTCTACCGGCACTGCGCGCGCCACCCCGTGCTGGCCGAGCTGATGGCGGCGAACCTGGTGCCGGTCACGCCCATGACCGAGGACGAGTTGCGCCGCGCGATCGTCCGGCCCGCCGAGATCGCCGGGCTCGAGGTCGAACCCGGCCTGGTGGACCGGCTCATCGCCGAGGTGGAGGACGGCCACGGTGGGCTGACCCACCTCGCGGTGACGCTGCGCGAGCTGTGGCACGGCCGCACCGGCACGACGCTCACCCTCGCCGCCTACCAGGCGGGACCGGGGCTCGCCGACGCCATCGCCGCCTACGCCGAGTCGGTGTTCGCGGGGCTGCCCACGCCGCAGGCCCGGTCCGCCGCTCGCGCCCTGCTCGCCGGCATGTGCACCCTCACCGAGGACCGGCTCGCGGTCCGGACCCGGGCCAACCTGACCGAGTTGCTCAGCCGGGCCGGCGGTGGGGCGCTGCCGGCGCTGGAGGTGCTCGCGGCCGGCGGGCTGGTCACGGTCAGCCCGGAGATCGACACAGTGACGCTGCGCCATGACTGCCTGCTCACCGAGTGGCCCCGGCTGCGCGAGGCGCTGGACGACACGGCCGCCGAGACGAGCCTGCGCCGGCACCTGCGTCGCGCGGCGGACGCCTGGGCCGCGGGCGGACGCAGCGCCAACATCCTCTATCGGGGCGCCCGGCTGGTCACCATGCTGGACTGGGCCGATCGGCACTCGACCGAACTGTCCACGGTGGAGCGCGACTTCCTCGCCGCCAGCCAGCGCGCGGCGCTCGCCGTCGAGATGCGCCGCAAGCGGCGCATGCTGCTGCTGTGGAAGTGGGTCGCGGGCATGACGGCCCTGGCCCTGCTCGCCACCGGCATCGCGGTCGTCTCCGTGGTGATGCAGCTCAAGACCGCCGCCGGCGCCGTGCGCTCGGACGCGGCCCGGCTGGGGGTCCAGGCGGCGGCCGAGCCCGACCTGCGCGGCTCGCTGCTGCTCGCCATCGCCGCGGCTCGCCTCGACGGCAACCAGACCGAGGTCGTGCGCTCGGTGCTGCAGCGTACGCCCGATCTGGTGACCATGGCCGGCTCCGGCGTGACCGCGCTCGCGGTCAGCCCGGACGGCGCCATTGTCGCCGCCGGCACCGGCGACGGTCCGATCCTGCTGCTGCAGGGCGACGACCTGGCCACGGTGGCCACAGTGGACTATCCCGGCCACGGGCCGGTGAACGGGCTGAGCTTCACGCCGGACGGGCGGCGCCTGGTGAGTTGGGGTGGTGGAGGCACCTCCGACGGGGCGGAGGCGGCGAGCATCGTCGTGTGGGACGTGGCGAACCACCGCCCGACCGGCACGGCGTTCGGCCAGGTGTGGCCGGGGTCGGGGGGCGGACTGCTCGCCGACGGCGTCACGCTGGTGCTGACGCACCACGGTCGCGATCCCCAGGCCCCGACCACGGTCGCGGCCTGGAACATCGACGCCCGGACCCCGTCCACGACGTATCCGCTGCCGACGTCCCCGGTGGACTCGGTCGTGGTCGCGCCGGACGGCTCGGTCGTGGCGTTCGGCACCGGTGGCTCGACCACGGTTCTCACCGTGGCCGACGGCACGACGCGTACGCTGCCCGGCGCGGTGACCCCGCTGGCCTTCACGGCCGACGCCGGGATGCTGCTCACCGCCGCCGGTCCGGTCGTGCAGGTGTGGGATCTGGCCTCGGGTTCGGTGGACGATGAGGCCCCGGGGGATGCGGTCCCGCTGGCCCCCCGATCGGTCACGGCGCACCGCGACCAGGTGCTCGCCGCCGCCTGGGCGCCCGACGGGGCGAGCTTCGCCACGGTCGGCTCCGACGGCGTCGCCGTGGTGTGGAGCCTGTCCACGCTCTCACCGCTGCGCAGCTTCACCGCCGGCCCGGCCCCGATGACGGGGGTCCGGTTCGCGCCCGACGCCCGGACCCTCTACACCGTCGGCGGCTCGGGGACGATCCTCGCCTTCGACCTCACCGGGGGCCGCGGCGTCGGGACGGCGCTGGCGTCCACACCGGACAACGACCCGGGGCTCATCACGCTGGCCTGCCGGATCGCGGGCCGGGGGCTGACGCCCGAGGAGTGGGCCCTGCACCTGCCCGACCGCCGCTACCGGCAGACCTGCCCCTGACGCTGCCGCGACGCGGCGCCCGGCGGGTGGGCGCCGGTGGCGTCGGCGGTTACAGGCGCTCCAACGCGGAGCGGAGCGGATCGAGCCCGATGCAGCCGAGGTCCAGGGCGGCGCGGTGGAAGGCCTTCAGGTCGAACGCGGCTCCCTTGCGCGCCTGGGCGTCCGCCCGGGCCTGCAGCCAGATCCGCTCACCGACCTTGTAGGACGGGGCCTGCCCCGGCCACCCCAGGTAGCGGTTGAGCTCGAAGCGGAGGTTCTCGTCCGGCGTGCTGCAGTGCGCCCGCATGAACTCCCAGCCCAGCTCGGGGGTGAACCGCTCGCCGGGGTGGAAGGCGGTGGTCCCGTCGACGTCGCCCAGCAGGTTGTCCGGGATCGGCAGCTCCAGATGCATCCCGATGTCCACGACCACCCGGGCCGCCCGCATGGCCTGCGAGTCGAGCATCCCCAACCGATCGCCCGGATCATCCAGGTAGCCGAGCTCATCCATGAGTCGCTCGGCGTACAGCGCCCAACCCTCGCCGTGTCCGGAGCACCAGCAGACCAGTCGCTGCCAGCGGTTGAGCTGATCCGCCCGTGCGGCCGTCTGCCCGACTTGGAGGTGGTGGCCCGGTACACCCTCGTGGTAGACGGTGGTGACCTCCTTCCAGGTGGCGAAGGAGTCAATGCCGCCGGGCACGGCCCACCACATCCGCCCGGGACGGGTGAAGTCCTCACTCGGCCCCGTGTAGTAGATCGACCCGTCCGAAGTCGGGGCGATGCAGCACTCGATGCGCCGCACCGGCTCAGGGATGTCGAAGTGGGTGCCGTGCAGGTCGTTGATCGCCCGGTCGGCCAGCGCCTGCATCCAGTCCCGGAACGCCTCCTTGCCGACGATCCGCCGGGCGGGATCAGTATCGAGAGCGGTGATAGCCTCCCGGACCGTCCCACCCGGGACAATCTTGTCCGCCACCGACCGCATCTCCGCCTCGATGCGGGCCAGCTCGGCGAAACCCCATGCGTAGGTTTCCTCGAGGTCGATGGTGGCGCCGAGGAAGTACCGCGAGGCGAGGCTGTAGTGCTCCCGACCCACGGCGTCGCGCTCGCGGCCCCGCGGGGCGAGCTCTTCGCGCAGGAAGCGGGCGAAGTCCGCCGTGGCGTCGCGGGCCGCCTGCGCCCCGCGCTCCACCTCGGCGCGCAGCGAGTCCGGGAGGCCGGGCTCGGCCACGACCCGGCTGGCGAACTTGGGCCAGAAGTCGTCCTGCGCCGGGTCGACCCAGGTGTCGCACTGCTTGGCCACCTCGAGGATCTGCCGCCGGGCCGCGACGTGGCCGCGGGCCGCCGCCTCCAGCAGCGTGGTGCGGGCCTGGGCGAGCGCGGTGGGGACGGCGGCCAGGCGCTTGGCGATGTTGCGCGTCGCCTCCTCGCCGCCGATGGGCATGAGGTCGAAGACCGACCGTACGGCGTGGATCGCCCCCGAGATCACACTCACCTCGCTGGTGACCAGCCCGGCGTCGTACATCTCCAGGGCAAGGCTGAGGCGCTCGGTCATCGCCTCCAGCGCCACCCGTTCCCGCTCGTCGGCCGGCGTCACCTGGGCGAGTTGGGCCAGCGTCCGGCGATCCAGATCGGCCAGGGCCGCGTACCCCTCGGGGGAGAACTCGGTGAGCCGGTCGTCGTGCCCGGCGATGCCGACGTAGGTTGCGCCGATGGGGTCCAGAGCCGCCCATTCGTCAACGTAGCGGTCAGCAATCGTGTCTACGTGTCCCACTCCGCGAGGCTAGCCCATGGTTTCCGGGTCGCGAACCTGGTTACCGGCGCTCGGAGCGCAGGTGTGGGGCCGACACACGGGTTATCCCTGATTCCCTGCCCGGACCGGGCTCGCTATCGATGCCCTGCTCCCGGCTATGGCCGGCCGGCCTGGGCTGGGCTCCCGCTCGCGTGGCCGGCCGTCCACGCGAGCAGCTCCTCGACGGGCCACGTGTTGACGATGCGCTCCGCCTCGATCCCGCACAGGGCTGCCCGCTCACAGCCGTTGCCCAGCCAGTCGAGTTGACCCGGCGCGTGCGCATCGGAGTCGATCGTGAACAGGCAGCCCATCTCGTACGCCTGGCGCAGCAGGCGCTTGGGTGGGTCCAGCCGATCGGGCCGGCTGTTGATCTCGACCGCCTTGCCGTGGTCCCGGCACGCCGCGAAGACGGCGGCCGCGTCGAAGGCGCTCTCCGGCCGTCCCTTCGCGCCCCGGCCGCCCCGGGCGTGGGCGCGGTCGCTGCCCGGGGCGTCGGTGACGAGCTTGCGCCCGGTGCAGTGCCCGAGGATGTCCAGGTGCGGGTTGGCTACCGCGCGCAGCATGCGGCGGGTCATCGTGTCGGCGTCGTCCCGCAGGCCACTGTGGACGGAACCGACCACCACGTCGAGCTGGGCGAGCAGCTCGTCGGTCTGGTCCAGCGACCCATCGGCCAGGATGTCCACCTCGATGCCGGTCAGCAGCCGGAAGTCCGTTCCGTTCTCGTCCAGGGCGGCATTGATCGCCGCGACCACGTCGATCTGTTCGCGCAGCCGCTCGGCGGACAGACCCCGGGCGACCGTGAGGCGAGGCGAGTGGTCGGTGAGCACGAGGTAGCGGTGGCCCAGGGCGATCGCCGTGGTCACCATCTCCTCGATCGGGGACCCGCCGTCGGACCAGTCGGAGTGGCAGTGACAGTCGCCGCGCAACGCCTTCCGGATCGCGGCCGCCGCCTCGCCGATGTCGGTCCCCTCGGTCGCCTCCAATCGACGCAGATATATCGGTTCTTCGCCGCGCAGTGACTCGGCGACGCACCGGGCGGTGACCTCGCCCAGCCCTTTCACCTTCACCAGCGTGCCCTCGGCCGCCCGGGTCGCGAGCTCCTCGGCGGACATCGTGGCGACCACGGCCGCGGCGCCGCGGAACGCCCTGACCCGGTAGGTCGCCTCGCCGGCCCGCTCGAGCAGGAAGGCGATGCGCCGCAGGTCGGCGACGGGATCCCGCGGTACTGCCATGCCGGCGAGCCTACTTCCGTGATCGGCGGTCTCGCCGCCGACGGTCCTCCTTCGCCGTCCGGCGGAGCCTCCGCTCGTGTCAGGAAGGACGCCCTCTTGACGCCTGGTGACCAGGAAGGCGTCCTGCCTGACATGGGGGCCGGACGTGGGGGCCTGATGTGAGGGGCCTGACGTGAGGGGCCTGATATATAAGGCGCGGGTCACACGGGGTGGGTGGCGGTGACCGTACGGCCGTCGGAGGAGACGGCGGTCACCCAGCCTCCCTGGTCGCCCAGGGCGAGCAAAGCCTCCGGCGTGGCCGGGATCTGATGCGGCTCGCCCCATCCGCGCGGCCAGCGGCTGCGCGCGGCGTGGGCCGGGGCGGCCCAGCGCCGGATCGCGGCGACCGGATCGGCGGACTCCAGCGCCGCCCGGGCCTCGTCGAGCTGAGCCAGCACAGCGTCGAGCGAATCGAGCACCGGACCGGCGTTGCCGCCGCACATGGCGGCGATCAGGTCGGGTGAGCTGCTCGCGACCCGGGTGCCGTCCCGGAACGACCCGGCGGCCAGCGTGCTGGCCAGGGGATCGCCGATCGCGCTGGCCAGCGCCACCGCGAGCAGATGGGGAACGTGGGACACGGCGGCGACGACCCGGTCGTGGTCCTCGGCGGTCGTCGGCACCACGCGCGCGTTCAGGCTGGTGACCAGCCGCGCCACGGTGAGCCAGTCGTCGAGGTTAGTCTCCTCCTCCAGGCACAGCACCCAGGCACAGCCGGTGAACAGGTTCGGATCGCTCGACGCGAACCCGCCGCTCTCCTTGCCCGCCATGGGATGCCCACCCACGTAGCCGGCCAGCCGCACCCGCTCGGCCGGCGGGCGCAGCCGCGGATGGGTCGGGTTGAAGAGCAGCCGCCGGGCCACCAGCTGACGCATCGGTTCCTTCACGGAGACGACGTCCGTGACCAGGCCGGTGAACCCGGCCCCGGCGATCTGGTCGAGCACCTGCGCCGCCGCGGTGAGCGGGGTGGCGATGACGGCGAGATCGGCGTTGGCCACCGCGTCGGCGACCGACGCGGACACCTGCCACCGGGCGCTCGGCGGCGCCTGGGCCGCGCCTGTGCGGGCCATCGCCCGGGTCGCCGGGTCGAGGTCGTACCCGATCACCCAGTGGCCGGCCGCGGCGAGGGCGCGCATCAGCGACCCGCCGATGAGGCCCATGCCGATGACCGCGACGTTCACGACGATCACCATACTGGTCCGGTTGGCACGCAACCGAACGCCCGCACAGCGGAATCCCGCCGGAACCGCCGCCCGCGCCCGGCCCGATGGCTAGCCTGTGGGCGTGCAGTCGGCCGCACCGTCCGGGTTGTTCCCCTCACGTCCGCGTCGCCCGACGTTCCGGGAGCCCCACCCCGTCCGGGTTTCCGCCGTCGCCGCCGGTGCCACGTTGACGCTGGCCTGGCAGGTGCTGGTGGCCCTCTTCGCCACCTCGATGCGGGGCCTGTTCCTGCTCATGGCGATGGCGGTCGCGGTGGCGGCGGTGGTGGCGGGACTGCTGCTGCGGTTCGGCGATCGGGGCGCGGCGGTGGGCGTGGCCCTGGCCGCGGCGCTCGGCGGCAGCGTGGCCGCGGGCATCGCGGCGGTGCGCTGGCTGACCCTCGGCTGGCCACTGTAGACGGTCTGGAGGAGACATGTCCTACTTCGCCGCCGCCGTGGTCCGCTCCGATGGCCACTGGAGCGCACTGCCGATCTCGCTCGCCGACGCCGCCGATGGCGAGGAGGTGGCGGACCGGCTGCGCGATGTCGATCCGAGCGCCGACGTCTCGCTGCTGTTTCTGGAGTCGGACGACGAGTACCTGGCGATCCTGCGCCTGGACAAGGGTGAGGACCCGCGGGTATTCGGCTCGGACGTCGCCTTTGCCGAGGAGTCGCGGGTCGGTGCCCTGTTGCTGGGGGCCGAGCCGCGGTCGGCGGTGGAGATCGACGCTGAGCTGACCTCACCGGCGTCGCCGGACGACGAACCGCTCATGGGGGCCGCTGATCCGGGTGACCCGGGCATTGCCGAGCCGGTCGGCGACCCGGCGCTGCTCGTCGACCTCGGCGTGAGCGCCACCCGCCTGCTTGAGCTGTGCGGCAACAAGGCCATGCGGGCCAGCGACATCACGGCCGAGGTCTGCATGGCTATCGGCGCTGGGGACGAGGTCGAGGAGCTCCGCGAGGCATAGGGAGCTCCGCAGCGGAGCAAGGAGCGACCGGCCGAGCNNNNGGCGTTTCAGTGAGGCATAGGGAGCTCCGCAGCGGAGCAAGGAGCGACCGCCGAGCGAGTGGCGTTCAGGAACGCGTAGCGTCGAGTTGTTGGGTATCGGTGAGGCATAGACTGCTGACCGTACGTCTGCCTCTTCGAATCATCGGCGGTAATACATGACCTCCCGGCTCGCGCGCCACGAAGCGTACATGCGGCGTGCCTTGGAGGTGGCGCGGACCGGGCCCACTGACCACCTCGATGTGCCGGTCGGCGCGGTCGTCTTCGGCCCGGACGGGTCGGAGCTGAGCATCGGGCGCAACGAACGGGAGGCGACCGGCGACCCGACCGCCCACGCGGAGATCCTGGCCCTGCGGCGGGCGGCGGCCACCCGCGACGGATGGCGGCTGGACGGCTGCACGCTCGTGGTGACGCTCGAACCGTGCACGATGTGCGCCGGCGCGCTCGTGCTGGCCCGCATCGCGACGCTGGTCTTCGGCGCGTGGGAGCCGAAGACCGGAGCCGTCGGGTCGCTCTGGGACGTCGTACGGGATCCGCGGATCAACCACCGTCCGGAGGTCTACGCCGGCGTCCTCGCCGACGAGTGCGCGGCCCTGATGCGCTCCTTCTTTCGCTCGTTCTGATGGCCTGCCCCCGGTTCTGAGCCCGGACGCGACCGAGTGGTGCTCACCCGGGCCGGATCCCGTGAGCACCACCACGGTCGGCGGACGGTCAGGCGACGGCGGCGTCGAGTGCGATCTCGACCATCTCCCGGAACGTCTGCTCGCGCTCGGCGGCGGTGGTCTTCTCCCCGGTCTTGAGATGGTCGCTGACGGTGAGCAGCGTCAGGGCGCGAGCCCCGAACCGTGCCGCGATCGTGTAGAGCGCCGCGGACTCCATCTCCACCGCGAGGACGCCGTAGTCGGCGAGCGTGTCGTACAGGTCGGGACGGTCGGTGTAGAAGGCGTCGGCGGCGAAGACGGGACCGACATGGATGGGAATCTTCCGACGCTCGGCCGCGTCCACCGCGTTGCGGAGCAGGGAGAAGTCGGCCACCGGCGCGTAGTCGATCAGGCCGTCGAAGCGCATCCGGTTCATCGCGGAATCGGTGGACGACCCGCTCGCCGCGATCACGTCGCGCACCTTGAGCCGCTCCGTGAGCGCGCCGCACGTGCCGACCCGGATGAGGGTACGTACGCCGTACTCATTAATGAGCTCGTGCGAATAGATGGAACAGGAGGGCATGCCCATGCCCGTGCCCTGGACCGAGACGGCCACGCCCTGGTACCGCCCCGTGAAGCCCAGCATGTTGCGCACCGTGGTGTAGCAGATCGCGTCCTCGAGGAACGTCTCGGCGATCCACTTGGCCCGCAAGGGGTCGCCAGGCAGGAGGACCCGGTCCGCGATCTGGCCCGGCTCGGCGCCGATGTGGATGCTCATGGCGCCGATCATCGCACCCCGTCCGACCGGGACCGCGGCGGGTGCCGTCGCGGGGGTCGTCCGCCGGGGCCGCTGGCAGGCCTGCCGACCGGCGCCTCGACGCCACGAAGGGCGCGAGGGGGATAGCCGCGCGACGGCGGGCGGGGCGGTCGGGTACTCTTCTCGGCGGTGGTGTGTCCGAGCGGCCTAAGGAGCACGCCTCGAAAGCGTGTGAGGGGCAACCCTCCGCGGGTTCAAATCCCGCCGCCACCGCCACGACCGACGCCGGGTGGGCAACCACCCGGCGTCGGTGTCTTATCGGTCGCCGCTGTCCCCCCGGGTCGATCCGGCGGGTCGCGGCAGGCTTGTCCGGGTTTGCTCCAGCTGCCCGACACCTTTCGGGCGTGATCCGGTGACGCGGACTGCGGGGACGGTCCGTGGGTCCGGCCGGGAAACCGTTGGTACGTCGCCGGCGCGGCTGCAGTGTCGACGACACCGACGCGGACGTGGCTGGGCCACGCCAGCGCTGAGACGCCCTCGGCGCGGGGACGATCGAGGCGCTGGGATGGTCGGGCCGCTGGGATGGTCGGGGCGCTGGGATGGTCGGGGCGCTGGGATGGTCGGGGCGCTGGGATGGTCGGGCCGCTGGGAGCACATGGACGGCGGGACGACGTGTGGCGTGGGGACCGCGGCGCGGTCCCGCGGGGACGTCCGCGCCGTCGCGCCGGAACGGCATCGGCGCTGTCTCGCGGGACTACCCCGGGGCCCGGTCGGAGTCGGCCGGTCGCTGTGCGGTGTCGCCCACGCCATCGAAACCGCCCGACGTGACGATGGATTCGCCGGTTCGGGCCGGACACCGGCCGTACGGCGGATGTACGCCGCCCACAACGAAGGGCGCCCACCGGTGACGGTGGGCGCCCTGCTCGTCTTGCTGCGTCGGGTCCTACTTGGCGCGGGCGGCGCGGGCCGTGGTCTTCTTCGCCACGGTCTTCGCCGGCGAGGTCTTGGCCGGCGCGCTCTTCGCGGGAGCGGTCTTCTTCGCCACAGCGGCCTTGGCCGGAGCGGCGGCGGTGGCCTTCTTCGCCGGCGCGGCGGCCTTCCGGGTGGTGGTGGCGGCCTTCGGCAGCTTGCCCGACGCGACCAGCTCCTTGAAGGTCTGGCCCGGGCGGAACGCCGGCACCGAGGTCTTCTTCACCTTCACGGTCTCGCCGGTGCGCGGGTTGCGGGCGGTGCGGGCGGCGCGGTCGCGCTTCTCGAAGACGCCGAAACCAGCGATGGACACCTTCTCGCCCTTGGTGACCGCGTTCTGGATCTCGCTCAGAACCGCGTCAAGAGCGGCGGCCGCGGACTTCTTGTCGCCCAAGCGTCCCGACATCGCCTCGATGAGCTCGGCCTTGTTCACGGGGTTCCTCCTTCTGTTTCCGCTACTGTCCTTCAGTGTCAGCGGTTCCTGGGCATACAGTAGCGCGTCCACACTCGACACTCAACGCCGATGGGCCGGAATCCCCTTGTAATGCAAGCCATCCGACACCTTGGCGCCCCTCGGACGGCCGGGAACCCGGGATCTGGCAGGGATTTCCGTCTCCTGCGAAGCGCTTCGCCTGTTGTTTGAGGCGCTCCGGGGTCACCGAGCGTCCGTAAACGGGGGATTAACCCGTTGAGGTAGCTAGATGCGGTGGTAGCTCCAGCTCACCATCTTCCCGTTCTGGTACGGCATCACGCCGTGGAACGTACGGGGGTCGTCGTCGAAGACCATGGGTAGCCACTCGTGGTCGC
>Ga0065720_1021254_pt1 | contig 11100 bp, 9 predicted proteins | sample Thericmetagenome_FD_59107 | JGI IMG/M metagenome (GOLD analysis project Ga0065720, IMG submission 59107) | Thermophilic microbial communities from the Joint Bioenergy Institute, California, USA of rice/straw/compost enrichment - eDNA_2 v2... | ecosystem: Engineered > Solid waste > Grass >... | reverse complement strand
AAAAAAAAAAAACGATGTCCACGCCGATTGCTGCTCCGAAGCCCGGCGCCGGAGTGTACGCCGATCCGGAAAGGTAGGTCCCCTTGCCTGAGGACCCTGACGGGATGGTCGGACAGGCCCAGACATCGGAAGAGCACCGCTGACCCCGACAGGCCGATCAATATCATCTTCGTTGGCGCCGGCGCCGTAGGCTGCTTCTATGCGTCGCGTCTGCATCACGTAAGGCCCCCTCCCCCCCTTTTTGCCCTTATCTGGGCCTTCACCGCTCACTAACTAACATCCCCAGCCTGATCACAACATCCACGTCTCCCTCCTCGCCCGTTCAAACTACAACGCCATCATCGCCGCCAACAACACCGTCACTCTTCAAACCCACACCTTCGGCGACTACCTCTTCCACCCAGTCGCCACATACCCCAACATCGCCACCGCCGCTGCCTCTAGAGTCAAATGGGACTACGTCATCGTCACCACCAAGGCCCTCCCCGACCGGCAGGATGACTCCAAGACCATTGAGCCGCTTCTCAAGGACAACCCAGACGCGTGTATTGTCTTGATCCAGAACGGCGTTGGTGTTGAGCACCCCTACCGCGCACGCTTCCCGCGCAATCCGATCGTTAGTGGTGTCACGGTCATTAGTGTCGAGCAGATCCGTCCCGGGGTGATTAGGCAGAACCGCTGGACGAGGATGCATCTGGGGCCGTATACGGATAGCGCGGCTTTTGAAGTCGATGCTGGCACTGTAACCGGGCAGGGGAAATTGGGGGATGAGGAGAGGAGAAGGTTGAATGAGTTGGGGATGTGTCATGCGAAGAGGCTGCAGGATTGGTGGACGCGGTACGGCGGAATTCGGGATATCAAGGTTACAACCGAGGTCGGCTTGCAAACGGTGAGGTGGCATAAGTTGACGATTAATGCTGCGTTTAATCCGTCCGCGGTGCTGAGTGGGGGGAGAGGGAACGCGGATATGGTGCTTGACGCAGAGCTGAGGGCGCACCTCAAGGGGGTGATGGATGAGATTTGGGCGGCGGCGCCCAAGATTCTGGGCAATCCGAAGGGGTTTGTCGAGGTGGATAAAGAGACGGGAGAGGAGAAGGACATGGCGAGGCCGGAGCAGATTTTGAAGAGTACCGAAAGGAATGTGGGCAGTAAGCCGAGTATGTTATTGGATTGGGAGGCAGGCAGGGCGATGGAGTTGGAGGTGATTTTGGGCAACCCGGTCAGGATTGCCAGGGCGAAGGGCGTGGAGCTGCCGAGGGTGCAGACGCTTTATGCGCTGTTGAAAAGTGCCCAGGAGAGGAGGAATAAGAAGAAAGGGAAGCTATGAGGCTTAATATAGCGAGGTTTGGTTATTTGATTTCTGTACTAAGGGCTATGTACAGGGTAACCAACTCACCTAATCTGATTTCGGTCGTCGTATATACAATCCCATCATCACTATCATCACCATCATCGCCATCATCATCCTTTACTCACCCTGGGCGCGTGTTTCTCGCCCTCTCCCCGTGCCAGTTACCCTTTCCCCGTCCTTTCTTCCCCTTCCCCCTCTGGTAGCCCCCAGTTCTTCGCTCCCTCCAATCCTCATCTTGATCTTCCTCCTCCGTCGCTTCAAGTTTTCTCCTCCTCTTCTTCCTCTGATCCTGATCTTTCCTCCTGTTATCTACAACTACGACATACATAGCACCTACCTTCTTTCTTAACTTCCTCCTCCCCTCCTGCGACCGCACTTGTTTGGCTTTCTTCCAGTCGTCTCCGTCTTCATCGCCGTAAGGACAGTAGGGGTCGTACGGGTCGTAAGAAAAGTTATCTTCTGTATCGGAGTCTGGGTATCGGGTTGCGATTTGAGGGGGGTTGCTATTGTTGGGCGAAAGGACGACCTGTTTGTTTGAAGTAAAGGTGGTTTAGTCATGCTTCTCTTAACGTTCTTGCCCTGCGCCGGACGTGTCTCCCTCCTTTGTGATATAGAAGAAGAGAATGACCATGGATCCGGGAACATGCAACCTCTTTTGCTCAACTATCGTAATAACTATTCTCATTCTCAACCCTCAATACCATTGTTCTGTTGGGCTGTGCTTTAAAAAAGAAAAGAAAAGAAAAGAAAAAGAAAAAAAAAAATAAGATCCCTCTTGTGCCATCCATTTCAAAGCACAAGCACAACTGAAACGGAGTTCTGAGCTTAAGTTTGAGTGCTGCTACTCACCTGTATTTTCCTCACCCCCGAGCTGGGCCCGTTGTTGGCCTCAGAGTCGGAATCATTCCCTTCCGACTCGGCTTGGTCGACGATGTTGAGGGCATTGTCGGCGAGTTGTTGGAGGAGGGTTAGGAGGGGGAGGGGTTGTTGAGATTGGGGGTGATGGATGGCATAGGATTGCTGAAGCTGCTGAGGGTATAGGGCGTGAGTGTGTTGGTGATGAGAATGTGGAGCGGCAGGCTGTCGAGAATGGGAAAGTCGGTGGGCGTGGTGGAAGGGTTGTTGTTGCTGGAAAGGTTGCTGGTGAAGTTGGGGATGCTGTGGCGGAGTGAACTGCGCTCGCTGCTGCCGAAGAACCTGCGGATGTAGATGCTGCTGTTGATGTTGATAAGCCGAGTTATGACACTGCGGCCAAATCTGCTGCTGCTCCTGTCCATACCAACCCGTACTACAAGGAGCCTGATGAACCCCCATCACAGGTTGCTGCTGCTGCTGCTGCTGCCCTTGCCAACCGCCATAGCCCATCCTCTGTTGAAAATGCGGGCCCCCTCCTCCCCCGTCCCCCGCAACCCACGCCTGCCCCTGAGGCGGTTTTCGCCCATCAACATCCATCGGCTCCCCTCGCCCCTCCCCCCAACCCTTGCCATGCTCCCTCTCCCAGCCCTCCAACTCATTGCTCAGCCGTCCAACGCGCACACCCCCCGGGGGATCAACATCCATCGGGTCTCCCCAGTCCAACATCACCTCCTGCTCGTGCCACGGAGTCAGCCCTTCCTGCTGCTGCTGTGACGGCTGCTTAGCAACAGCGGCGGCAGCAGTTTTGAAGTCATTCTCACCACCTAGGATGGTGGTCGATCGGGAGAGGTTGCTCCTGCTGGCGGTGGCGGAGCTGGTCTGTTCTGAGCCTGAGGGTGGTTCTGTGGCGGGGGAGCAGGCGGTATCGGGATGGGATTGAGGGTTGGGGGTGTAGTAGATGGGAGGTATTGGGTTACCGGAGCTCATGAGGAGGAGGTTTTGAGATAAAGGCTGAGTAGGTATGCCGAATGTTCAAGCCGTGGTTCCAAATTTTAATCAATAAGTGGATTTTGATATTTCCAGAGTTAGATTGCGAGGATCTTACCTAAGTGTGGAAGATCTGGCTGAGTTGAGCACCCGGAGAGTACGATACACAGATCGGAGCTGTGTTCTTATACGGGGAAAGCTGGCGTAGCTTTAAAGGGTTGTTGCTTACTCTCTCCAGCAAAGAAGAAGCTGGTTTCCTTTGGCTATTGAGAAATCAACATTCTTACACCAGGGAGCTAGTTCAAAAGACTAACCTTTCGGATGAAGCTAATCCGGTCTTCACCGCACGACTCTGTCTCATTCCAGATATTTTAAAGTTTTTTTTTCTATGCCCCAGGCTGGTTCTTGCACCTCTGAAGCATGCCTGTTGCTGGTAGCAGCTGTAGGTTTTGGTAATGTTGAGTAAAGATGAGGGAGCTGGCTGATGCGCTGTGAATGCGCTGGTGCTTGTGGAACTACTCTTGTTGAAGGCTGAACTGTGAAATAATGAAGTAACATGTGTGGATTGGTGTGACACAGCGAACCTTATGTCCATGTGATTATAACTGTCAAGTCCATTGTCCCTGATAATGTCTCAAAAGAGAGAGCCACAACAAGTGGTATTGTTGAAGTGGTCACGAGGAACTTTGTGAACAGATAGAGCATCAAAGCCAATCCAGGAAGCAAGATGAAACCGGTTGCTAGTACACCTGTTGGAGTCTATTTATTACTTGATGAGCCAGGATCCTAACAACCAACCTTGATACAAATCTCTAACCGTCACATCACATCCCATTCAGTCTATACACATCCACACTACTACGACTAGAGTCCGCACATGACACGCCTCCAAAACTATGAATTAGATATGCATACGGATATCTCCCCCGATTACAGTGTTAGAAACAACATAAGCACGACACCAACTCCCCGACGACTACAACGACAATAAAAGTGGTGGTGGAGAGATGAGAGCAGAGCAGAGCGGGGGGTAGTAGTTAAGTTGAAGGGAAAAAAAACAATACAATAAAGGAGATACCGAAACAACCTGCCAAAAAAAAAAGAAGAGCGCAGGGCAGAAAACAGAAAGCAAAAAAAAAAAAAAAACCAAGACAAAAAAAATAAATTAAAAAAAACTCCCCTCACCCCGACAACATCTTCAGGTTAAGCATACCCTCACTCAACAACCTGTCTGGTGGTAGTAGTCCTCGGCTCGACAGCAAGAAACGACACGGCTACTGCTGGCCCTGCTCCCCCGCAGCACCCGCAGTAGCAGCCTCCTTAAACTCGGTAATCTCCTTCAGCATCTTGCGATTCTGCTCGCCCATCTCGTCGGACAGCTCATTGAGCTGACCAATGGATTGCTGGATCTTAGCCATCTAAATCCTCCCACAGAGCACAAGTTAGTTTTTTCCTTGATCGAGTGAAAAAAAAAAAAAAATTACAAAGAAGTTACTGGAAGAAGAGAAGAAAAGGAGAAGAAGAAAAGTGATACTGCTAGAGTTGAAAAATCCAAAACACGTCAGAAATGAAAACTCTCAAAAAATATTTTTTATGTTTGCCAAAAAGAAGAAAATGCGAAATTTGCCAGGCGAAACTGTCCGCCACTCCGTCCCATGAAGGAAAATTCCACCGCTTTCGACAGGCCAGGACCAAAATGAGGAGGAGGATGATTGAGAGGGTGATTGAGAGGGTGTGGGTGTGGGTGTGGGTGTGGGTGTTGAGGGGGAGTCTGTACCGAAGCTAACGCGGCCGACGAGCCGTCGGGCTCATTGGACTTTGAGTCTGCTGCTGTTGTTGAGGGCTCACCTTCCGGCGAGGACTTGATTTTTTCGGCGTCAACATCGTTGGCGTTGGCCTTGATAGCGGCAAGCTTATCCACGTGCTCCTGCCCGGCGTCAGCCATAACCATCCCCAAAGAACCAAACTCTTATTGACCACCCCCCTCGTTTTTCTTTTCGCAACCTACCCTCGCCTCAGCTAACTCGGCTTCCCGCACCTTCAACTGCGCCGTCAACTCCGCGATCCGCTTCTCCGCCGCCTCAAACCGCTTCTCGGCATCCTTCCAGCGCGCCTCCATCTCACCGGCCTTTTGCTGCGCCTCCTCCACCAACTGCGTCATGCTGTCGTGCATGTCCTTGTAGTCCGCCTCGGCCGTCTTCTGGCGAACTTCAGCGTCGAGACGCGTAGCCTCCAGCTCTTTCCGGACAACGATCAGCTCATCCCGAACAGCCGCAACCTCAGCGGCCGCCTTGGAGGAAATCTCCTCTTTCACGGCAGCAATCTCCTTCTCATGAGCCGCCTTCAGCTCCTTCACCTCTCTCTCCCTCTCCTCACTAATCTTAGCCACCCTCTCCCTGAGGCTGTCCAGTTCCGTGGTATCCTGCTTGGCATTCTTGAGCGCGTCAAGCTCCGCCTGTGCAGTGAACTTCTCCATCTTCTCGTGCGCCAGCTGCTGGCTGACAGCGTCCAGCTCCTCCTCGCTCTTGGCGTACTTCTCCCTAAGCTCGGCGAGGGCGGCCTCGGCGGCGGCCTTGGCCTTTTCGACCTCTTCTTTGGCTTCGACTAGGCGAGAGATCTCGTCTTGGGCCGCGGCCACCTTGGCGCTGAGTTCTTCGAGGGTGCGCGCGTGCTCGGCTTTGAGGGCGTCGGTCGCTGCTTGCGCGGCCTGCTGTGCCTCAGCATGGACCGAGACAAGCTTCTCGACTTCGGAACTGTGGGCGTCCTCGAGCTGCTTCCGCAGATCGGCCAGGGCCTGGGTATGCTTGGCCTCTGCATCGGCAAGCTTCTCCTCGAAGCCAGCCTTCAGCGCGGCAACCTCCGCAGCATGCTGATCCTGCAGGGTCTTGTTGGCGCCACTAGCCTCTTGTAGCTCGGTCGTCAACTTGGAGACTTCCTCCGCGTACTTGACCTCCAGCTGCTGCTTCATATCCGAAACCTCGCCCAGATCAGACTTCAGCTGCTCTAGATGCTCCAGCTCCTGGGCATGCTTTGCCTCAAGCTCAGCATTCAGCTTGGAAAGCGTCTCGATCTCGGCCGTCAGGCGACCAACTTCCTCCGCGCGCTTGGCCTCTAGCTCGGCGCGGACTTGCTCCAGCAGCTTCTCGCGGGTATCATCGCCCTCGGTCCTGGCGGCCGCCAGTTCCTGGGCATGCTTGGCGAGGATCTCCTCCAGCGCGGTATTATGGCTAGCCTTCAGGGCCTCGAGCTCCTTCGCCAGCTTGCTCTCGCTCTCGGACTTGAGCGTCTCGATCTCCCCGGCGTGGCTCTCCTTAAGCGCCTTGATCTCACCGGCGCTAGCGTCCTTGGCGGCAGCCAGCTCCGAGGCATGGCTAGCCCTAAGAGCCTCCAGGATCTGTTGATGTTCAGCCTCCTTGGCCTCAAGGGCCTTGACAGCCTGCTCATGCTGGGCCCTCGCCTCCTCCAGAGCCTTGACAATCTCCTCCTTCTCCTTAGTCAAGTCCTCGTGCTGACGGCTGAGCTCCTCAAACTTGCGCTTAAAGAAGGCATCGCCACGCAGGCTCTCGATCTCGTTCTCGTAGTCCTGGCTGATCTCCTTCAGCTGCTTCTGGTGGTGCTCGTTGGCGACCTCGTTCTCCTCCTTGAGCTTGGCGATCGCGGCATCCTTAGCCTTGCCCTCCTCCGTCAAGCTATCAATCAGCTTCTGCAGGTCGGCATGCGTGGCCGTCGCCTTGGCGACCTCCTCCTTGGCCGCGGCAAGCTCGACCTCCAGACCGGAGACCTTAGATTCTAGATCAGCCAGCGTAGCACTCTTAGCCTCGAGCTCGGCCTTAGCCACCTCAGCAGCCTTCTCGGCCTCATCGAGCTTAGCCTTAAGTGCCTCAATCTCGGCCTCCAGGCCAGAAACCTTTTCCTTAGCCGCCGCATCCTCGGCAGCAAGCTTCTCCTCCAGCTCCTTCTCCTTCTCGATCTTTAACTCCTCCATCTTCTTCTGCAATTCCGCCACCTCGCTCGCAAACCCTTCCTTCAACTCCTTCATTTCCCTCTCCTTATCACTGCTACCGCCCTGCAGTTCCTCAGCATGCTTGGCCTTCAGCTCCTCAACCTCCTTCTCATACCCCTTCTTCAGCTCCTCAATCTGAGCTTCCCTCTCGGCCTGCACGGCCTCCAACTGCGCCTTGACCTCAGCCAACCTCCCCTCCGCATCCTCCTTCACCTTCGTCACCTCCGCCAACTGAGCCCTGGTCTTCTCAACCTCGGCCTCTGCTTGAGCAAGCTTCTCCTGCACGGCGGCTACCTGTGCCTTGAGGTTCTCAATCTCGGCAGCATGCTCGCTCTTGAGTCCCTCCAGCGCCTCCTTATCAATGGCACCTTCAGGCAATTCAGCATGCGCCGCGGCAGCCTTTTCCGTCAGGTCGGAAATCTTCTCTTGCGACGAGGCGATCTGAGCTTTGAGATCTGCAATCTCGGCCTCACTGCTGAGGAGCTTGGCTTTGAGCTCCTCGACTTCCTTGGCCGATTCAGCGGCGGCGGCGGCGGCGGCGGCGGCGGCAGCAGCAGCCGCCGTCGCGGTAGAGGAGGTTGTACCAGAGAGGGAGGGACGCGCGGCGTGTCGTGCCGCGCTGCTGATGCTGCTGCTGACAGTCGACAGGCGCTTTGTCTTGGCGTCGGTGGTAGTGCTGGAGGTTGTAGACGGCCTGGAGGAAGCCGTAGTACGGCTGGCTGTGGCAGGAGAGGACGCGGCCGAAGAGGTTGTCCGCGTGGTGGTGGTAGCTGCTGTTCTGGAGGAGACGGAGCTCAGCGTGCTCGAGGGCTTGCGCGCAGTCGGGGTTGTTGGACTAGTTTGGGCCTTGCTGCTGGGGGAGGCAGCAGCCTTGGTGCTGCTGAGGATGGTCGAGGTCCGGCGCGAGGCGCTGGAGAGCGACATGGACTGCCGCTTGGCCTTCTCATCCTCGGACACAGACGGCTGCGAGCGGTGTGTCGTCGATGACGCGGCAGTGCCGGGGCGCTTGGCAGCAGCCGTGGTCGAGGTGGCCGTGCCAGGGCGGGTAGCAGCAGCCGTCGTCTTGCTGGCCGTAGACGGCGTCCTTGTCGCAGCGGTCTTGCTCGCGAGAGCACCACTCACTTTGCGAGTAGTACCCACGGTCGATCCGGGCTTCGCAGGGGTCCCGGTCGTCTTCTTCGCCGTTGCCGCTGCTGCTGTCGTTTCGCTCTTCCCAGGCGAGCTCTTCTCGGACTTCCCCGGTGAGGACACTGACGCAGGGGGCTTCTCCGAAGTGGGGGACTGAACGGGAGTGACGGACGCGGCGCCCTCGGAAGCAACGTCCTCGGAAGCGGCCTCTTGGGAGGCTACTGACGCCGCAGTCGCGTCGGCGGTGTGCTCGGACGCCGCCTCGGACGCCGTCTCAGGGGCGTGCTCCGTGTCGTGTTCGTGCTCGTGGTCGTCGGTAGCGGCCACGGAGCTGGTCTCGGCGACCGACTCGGCCGGCTCATCAGAGGGCTCAGTGCCGGGCTCAGTGCCGGGCTCGGTGGGAGCTGGCGCGGGGGAAGTGGCCTCGGCAGCAGGGGCCTGGGCGGCGTCGAGCTTTTCGGGTTCCGATGATGACATTATTATAGTGGATGGTTCGGGATGGTAGACGTAGCGGATGGTGTCAGGAGACTCGACAGGTGTTCGAAGCTGTTGTTGTGGGCTGTGTTTATGTAAGAGAGAGGCGGTTAGCGATTAGCGGTTACTTGCCCCAGATGGCGGTGGAGCTAGGTACAAGGAACTAGGAAATTATTCGCAATAAAAAAAGCAACGCGACAGGCTTCCTGGCTTTTTGGGCATGGCGCCCGGGGGACTATGGAACGTATGGAGTGTATGGATACTTTGGAAGACACGAGAAAACACGGGGCTGACAGCTTCGAGAAGGCCGTGTTCCAGGGGGGCTGTCGGATGTTGACAATGGTGATGATAGCTTCTCAGTGGTGTAGCGTAAGTAAGATATAGGGTCTGTTTGGTGGGAATGCGGCCGCAAGAGCAGATGACTTTATGACTTGCATGATATTGTATGCACTTGGGGGTCGCGCGAGAAAAGCTGCAGCAACTCACCTGCTACCCTGCAAATCCTGCAGCCAGCCAAAGCCAGATTTGCCAGATTTACCTTCTCCCCTCTCCGCTCTTAAATGCTCAGATGGTAGATGCTCGGGTGGAAAATGGAGAAAGATGGGATGCCAGAGATGCCAGAGGGCATGGGATTGGCTATCCAAGCCCAAGTCGTGCAAATCGTGCGGCCCGCGGCTCCAGCAGCAACAGGCCACTAAACCGCAACTGCCACTGAACGCTTAACGCTCAACTTGGGGGCTCCAATTGACTGCAACTAACAGTCGCCAGCGTTTGACAACTTCAGAGAAAAAGGAGGAAAACAGGAGAAAAAAAATATTTTGGAGTTGCGGGCAACAAAAAAAAAAAAAGACTGCCAGACAACAGCAGCGGTGACGAGGTCGGTCGATCGATCATCGACCCGACGCCCTCCCTGGTGCTGCCAATGGGCCTCCGAAAAAAGTTTAGCCCACTCCCCACCAAGGGTCTGGCGGGCGGCGGGCGGCGGGCGGCGGGTGGCAGACCAGGGTTCACGCGTTGAGGGTTCAGGGTTGGCTTGTGGATGTGTGGAACCCTGCCGCCGCGGTCGCCATCATTAGATTGGACCAACAACCCAAATGCTTGGGATCGAATGGATGGAAGTGGGAAGTGGGGCAGTGGCGCCAAGACCCTGACCATGTCCCGTCCCCTTTTTGTTCCCGCCTTTCAAGCCACGAATAGAAGGTCCCGAGAGCCCTCGGCTTTGTCTGAAAAACAAAAAAAATAAAAAAAAAAATAAAAAATAAAACATCTGACAGGAATCCGTTGTTGTGAATGCGATGCACAGCCGTTGGGCATTGGGCATCCATTCACCAGTCATCGGTTGCAGACAACACTGCGAGTGATTTCACCTCTCAACAGTTGCAAGTGGGATGAATAGAGCCAATGTGACATGCAGTGAGTTTATTGTAGAGTAGTATCCGAGGACAGCACGCGGGGTGAGTGGCCCAATGTATGTGCCTCTGTTTTTTGATAGGGAGAGCGGCCATTCATCCAATCAGCCATGGCATCATCAGTGGCCCAATCCAGTTTTTAATGGGGAGCACAAGCCAACGGTTGTGCAGCACACAACAGACAAGTCATCGCTCATCCATTTGTCCATTCGTGATCGCGGTCTGTTCAACGCTCGGCGCCAGTTCAGGGGTAAGAAGTTCACATGGCCATGGAAACGTCATGATGCCCAATCCCACCTCCAAAAGTCTCAAGCAGCATACCCCTCCCTTCAACCCTCCTAAAACCCCATCCAGTGTCAGATGGGAATTTTGCCTGTCCACTGAAAATGCCAGTCGGGCTTGAGGGACTGTTTTATGCAAGACGCGGCATTGAACGGGGCTCCTCTTCCCCCCGCTTCCCAGTTGACAAGTCGGATCCGGCTGCTGTTGGGGTTGCTGTCATCAAACAATGCCTAAGTATATAGATACCGAGGTAACCAAGCGTAACGGATCTTCCAGGTTAGGTGCTTTGGCTCGCAACCGAAGCAACAACAGCTTTTTCGCAATGTCAGTCACCGTTCATGGAGAGACGGGTCGCTTCTGAAACGAATAATCGCTTATACCGCAACGCTTGCTGCTTGCCGCTTGCCGCTTGTCAGTAGTATACTTACGTGCTATACTTAAAAAATCAAGGGTATTTTACAGGAAGAAGTATGATACCATGCCCAGGCCATAAAGCTAAGATCATTCATATTCCCCAGACGTCAACATCATGAATAAAGAAGCAAAAACAGTCATGAAGCCATAAGATCCATCATGATACCCAATCCCCCTCCCCGTTCCTTCCCCCCCCC
>Ga0065720_1003982_pt1 | contig 11102 bp, 7 predicted proteins | sample Thericmetagenome_FD_59107 | JGI IMG/M metagenome (GOLD analysis project Ga0065720, IMG submission 59107) | Thermophilic microbial communities from the Joint Bioenergy Institute, California, USA of rice/straw/compost enrichment - eDNA_2 v2... | ecosystem: Engineered > Solid waste > Grass >... | reverse complement strand
GAGTTTGTGGGGCTCTCGCTGGCCAGAAGCGCGCATTGCGCGCGTTGGGTCTCGGGCGCCGGTTGGAGGCGCGTGGCGCACCATGTTCTCACCAGCACCCAGAGCCCAATGCCCAGCGCCCAGCGCCCAGAGCCCAGTTGAATTTCCCGACGCCTGACCCACATCGGCGAGTAAGAGTACTTCTTGCTAACGCCCAGGGCCCTGTGCCCGGGGGCCTGAGGCTTTCAACATGCGAATGGACAAATTCACCAGCAAATTCCAGATGGCGCTGGCCGACGCGCAGTCGTTGGCGGTGGGGCGCGACCATCAGTACATCGAGCCGCTGCACGTGATGACCGCGTTGCTGGATCAGCAGGGCGGCTCCGTGCGCCATCTGCTCGATCGGGCAGGGGTCAACGTCAACCTGCTGCGCTCGCACCTGGGCGAGGCGCTCGATCGGCTGCCGAAGGTCGAGGGAGCAGGCGGCGAAGTGCACATTTCCAACGAGCTCGGCCGGGTGCTCAACCTCACCGACAAGCTCGCCCAGAAGCGCGGCGATCAATACATCTCGAGCGAGCTGTTCGTACTGGCCGCGCTCGAGGACAAAGGTCAGCTCGGCACGATCCTGCGCAACGCCGGTGCGGTCAAAGGCGCGATCGAAAAGGCGATCGACGACCTGCGCGGCGGGGAGAAGGTGAGCGATCCGAACGCCGAAGAGAACCGCCAGGCGCTCGAGCGCTATACCATCGATCTCACCGAGCGGGCGGCGCAGGGCAAGCTCGATCCGGTGATCGGTCGCGACGATGAAATCCGCCGCACGATCCAGGTGCTGCAGCGGCGCACCAAGAACAACCCGGTCCTGATCGGCGAGCCGGGCGTCGGTAAGACCGCNATCGTCGAAGGTCTCGCACAGCGCATCGTCAACGGCGAGGTGCCGGAGGGCCTGCGCAACAAGACGCATTCTTGCGCTCGACATGGGCGCCTTGATCGCCGGTGCGAAGTTCCGCGGCGANTTCGAAGAGCGCCTCAAAGCCGTGCTCAACGACCTCGCCAAGCAAGAGGGGCAGGTCATCCTCTTCATCGATGAGCTGCACACGATGGTCGGTGCCGGCAAGGCCGAGGGCGCCATGGACGCGGGCAACATGTTGAAGCCGGCGCTTGCGCGCGGCGAGCTGCACTGCGTCGGCGCTACGACGCTCGACGAGTACCGCAAGTACATCGAAAAGGACGCCGCGCTCGAGCGGCGCTTCCAGAAGGTGTTCGTGGGCGAGCCGTCGGTCGAAGACACGATCGCCATCCTGCGCGGCTTGAAAGAGCGCTACGAAGTGCACCACGGCGTCGAGATCACCGATCCGGCGATCGTGGCCGCGGCGACGCTCTCGCATCGTTACATCAGCGATCGGCAGCTGCCCGACAAGGCGATCGATCTCATCGACGAGGCAGCGGCGCGCATCCGTATGGAGATCGATTCCAAGCCCGAGGAGCTCGACCGCCTCGAACGGCGCATCATTCAGCTCAAGATCGAACGCGAGGCGCTCAAGAAGGAGTCCGACGAGGCCTCGAAGAAGCGCCTCGCGAGCCTGGATGAGCAGCTGACATCGCTCGAGAAGGAGTACGCGGATCTCGAGGAGATCTGGAAGGCCGAAAAGGCGGCGCTCCAAAGCTCGGCGCAGATCAAGGAAGAGCTCGAGCGTGCGCGTCTCGAGCTCGAGACGGCGCGTCGCGCCCAGGATCTTACGCGCATGTCCGAGCTGTCGTATGGACGGATTCCCGAGCTCGAGCGGCGCTTGGCAGCTGCTACTGCAGCGGAGCAGCAGCCGACCAAGCTCCTGCGCAACAAGGTCACGGACGAGGAGGTTGCCGAAGTCGTCTCGAAGTGGACCGGCATTCCCGTCGCGAAGATGCTCGAGGGCGAAAAGGAGAAGCTGTTGCGCATGGAGGAGGCGCTCGGCAAACGCGTGGTCGGCCAACTCGAAGCCGTCCGTGCGGTGTCCGATGCGATCCGCCGTTCGCGCGCAGGCTTGTCCGATCCGAATCGGCCGAACGGGTCGTTCCTGTTCCTGGGGCCCACCGGCGTCGGCAAGACCGAGCTCAGCAAGGCGCTCGCCGAATTCCTCTTCGATACCGAAGAGGCCATGGTGCGCATCGACATGTCCGAGTTCATGGAGAAGCACTCGGTCGCGCGTCTGATCGGTGCGCCGCCGGGCTATGTGGGCTACGAGGAGGGCGGCTATCTGACGGAAGCCGTCCGGCGTCGGCCTTACTCGGTGCTGCTGCTGGATGAGGTCGAGAAGGCCCATCCGGACGTCTTCAACGTGCTCCTGCAGGTGCTCGACGATGGTCGCCTGACGGACGGGCAGGGCCGCACGGTCGACTTCCGCAACACCGTCATCATCATGACCTCGAACTTGGGCTCGCACGTCATTCAGGAGCTCGCGGGCGAGGCGAACTACGCCAAGATGAAGGAAGCGGTGATGGAGATCGTGCAGCAGCACTTCCGGCCGGAGTTCATCAACCGCGTGGACGACATCGTGGTGTTCCATCCGCTCGGGAAGGAGCAGCTGCGCTCGATCGTCGACATCCAGCTCGGCTATCTGCGCAAGCGCCTGGCCGACCGGGACATGGAGCTGGTGCTGGACGATGCCGCGCGGGATCTGCTCGGCGAAGCCGGCTTCGACCCGGTGTACGGTGCACGCCCACTCAAGCGAGCCATTCAGCAGCAGGTCGAAAACCCGCTGGCGCAGCGCATCCTGAAAGGCGAGTTCGGCCCCGGCTCCACGGTGAAAATCACCGTGCGCGACGGCGCGCTGGAGTTCGTGCGGGGCTAACGGCTACGGGCAGAGGGGGCTGCGGCGGGCGGTGTTCGTGCATCGTGCGTCGCGGCCGCGAAGCCGTCCGTGGTGTGCTTGAAGATTCTACTGCCGTCCCTATGATGGCCACGGCTTTCTGGCGCTCTTCAGAGAACAACCATGCCCCTTTACGAATACGAATGCACTAACTGCAAGTTCTACGTCGAAGCACTGCAGAAGATCACGGATGAACCGTTGAAGCAGTGCCCGAGCTGCAAGAAGAAGACGCTGAAGAAGCTCGTTTCCGCGCCGCACTTCCGTCTCAAGGGCAGCGGCTGGTACGAGACGGACTTCAAGTCGGACAAGGAAGAAAAGCGCAACCTCGCCGATCGCGAGGAGCCCACCGAGTCGAAGAGCGACTCCGAGACCAAGACCAAGACGAAGACCAAGAGCTCCGCGGCAAGCAAGAAGCCGGCGTCCGCCAAGACGCCCGCCAAGGCAGCCGCTGCGAAGTCGAAGGCCAAGCCGGCCGCCAAGAAGACCGCGAGCAAGCCGGCGGCGAAGAAGAAGGCCAAGAAGGCCGGGCGTCGGTAATCGCCAGGGCCGACGATCGACAGTTGTTAGCTGAGGGCGCGCACAGCGCACATGACCGGCGCGGGTCGCTCACGCACAGGCGTGCGACCCGCGAGCGGCTGTGCTCGACGGTGCGGCCCCCTTTCCGTCCCTGAGCGTACCCTCCCCGGTTCGCTTGCTGGCTCCGCTTCGGTTCCGTAACATCCCGCGCTCCCCGAGTCAGGCCGTAGGCTGTAGGCTGTAGGCTGTAGCCGGAATGCGCGGGCGCGTTCGGCGCGTGCCGCGACGACCTAGCCTTTAGCCGAAATACAGTTTTCTACGGTTCTCGGCCGGCGCATTGGGCGCCGGTCTCGTGTTTGCCTACGGTCTTCGACAGCCTAGAGCCTACAGCCTCCATGCGTTCCCACTACTGCGGTCAAGTCAACGAGTCGCTCATCGGTCAGGACATCACGGTCGCGGGGTGGGTGCATCGGCGTCGCGATCACGGCGGCGTGATCTTCGTCGATCTGCGCGATCGCGAGGGGCTCTTGCAGATCGTGTTCGATCCGGATGCGAAGGACGTGTTCGCAACCGCCGAGCGCCTGCGTAGCGAGTTCTGCGTGCGCATTACCGGCAAGGTGCGGGCGCGTCCGGCGGGAACGGCGAATCCGGCGCTTGCGTCCGGTCAGGTCGAGCTCTTGGCGCGCGAGCTCGAGATTCTCAATCGCTCCGAGACGCCGCCGTTCCATCACGACGAGGTCACCAACGAGGAGCTGCGGCTCAAGTACCGCTATCTCGACCTGCGGCGCGACGTGATGCAAAAGCGTCTGCGTCTGCGTCATCAGGTGACGCGCGCGATGCGGCAGTTCCTCGATGAGCACGGCTTCATCGACATCGAAACGCCGATGCTCACCAAGGCGACGCCGGAAGGCGCGCGCGACTACCTCGTGCCGAGCCGCACGCATCCCGGGCAGTTCTTCGCGCTGCCGCAGTCGCCGCAGCTCTTCAAACAGCTGCTCATGATGAGCGGTTTCGATCGCTACTATCAGATTGTGCGGTGCTTCCGCGACGAAGACCTGCGTGCGGAACGCCAGCCCGAGTTCACGCAGCTCGATATCGAAACGTCCTTCATGAGCCAGGAGCAGATCATGCAGCTCATGGAGGAGCTCATCCGCTACGTCTTCAAGACGGTGCTCGGCGACGACCTGCCGAATCCGTTCCCGCGGATGAGCTATGAGGAGGCGATGCGGCGCTACGGCTCCGACAAGCCCGACCTGCGCATCGATCTAGAGCTCGTGGACGTTGCCGATCTCGTGCGCGGCTGCGAGTTCAAGGTCTTCGCGGGCCCTGCCTCGAATCCGAACGGACGCGTGGCCGCACTGCGTGTGCCGCAAGGCGGCACCACGCTCTCGCGCAAGGAAATCGACGAGTACACCGCCTATGTCGGACGCTTCGGTGCGAAGGGGCTGGCGTACATCAAGGTCAACGAGAAGGCCAAGGGCCGCGACGGCCTGCAATCGCCCATCCTCAAGTTCCTGAGCGACGAAGCCATCGCCGGCATCCTCGATCGCACGGGAGCGCAGGACGGCGACCTCATCTTCTTCGGTGCCGATACGGCCAAGGTCGTCAACGACTCGCTTGGCGCGCTGCGCCTGAAGGTCGGTCACGACATGAAGCTGACCAAGACCGGCTGGCATCCGCTCTGGGTCATCGACTTCCCGATGTTCGAGTTCGATCCCGAGGCGAAACGTTGGGTCGCTTTGCATCACCCGTTCACCTCGCCGCGCGATGACGATGCGGCCGTGCTGCGCGCGGATCCGGCCAATGCGATCTCGAAGGCCTACGACATGGTGTTGAACGGTTCGGAGATCGGCGGCGGTTCGGTGCGTATTCACCGCCAAGAGATGCAGTCGACGGTCTTCGATCTGCTCGGCATTTCGCCCGAAGAAGCGCAGCAGAAGTTCGGCTTCCTGCTCGAAGCGCTGCGCTACGGCGCGCCGCCGCACGGCGGCATCGCCTTCGGTCTCGATCGTATCGTGATGTTCATGGCGGGCACGGACAGCATCCGCGACGTCATTGCGTTCCCGAAGACGCAGACTGCCGCGTGCTTGCTCACGAACGCGCCTGCGCCCGTCAGCGAGGAGCAGCTCAAGGAGCTGCACATCCGCGTGAAGCTTCCCGTCAAGGCGGACTGAGCCTGCAATAGGCTCTCTGGAATGTCGCAATCGCGCGCGGCAAGCGCGCGAGGCGGGTTTAGGGTCAGACAATCGAATCCTCCCCCGCAGCGCGGGGGAGGATGCTCGGGAAATTATTCGACCTTCGTCCAAGCGTTCGATTTGGCCGAACGCAGCACCGCTTCGACGATGCTCATCGAGCGGGCACCATCGTCGAAGGTCGGCAAGCCAGCCGGCTTCTCTCCGCGAATGGCCGCATAGCTGTCGGCCACGAACGCCGCAAAGGCATCGCCCCAGCCCTGCGTGTGTCCCGGCGGCAGGATGTTCAGGCGCTTCTGCTCTTCCGAGTACTGACCCGGATCGCGCATGTACATCGTGGTGCCGTTACGGCGGCCCACCCACAGCTGATCGGCGCTCTCGGAGTCGAACATCACGCTCTGCTGCGCACCGTCGATTTCGAACCAGAGGCGATTCTTGCGTCCGGCCGACACTTGGCTGACCGTGAGCGAGGCGAACACGCCCGATTCGGTGCGCGCCATCACGCAGGCGTAGTCTTCCGTCTCGACGACTTTGTCGATCGGGCTGTCGTCGGCCGTCTTGAACGCTTCGCGCCCTTGCGCCGAGGCGCGTTGCGGGATGGGCCGGCCCAGCACGGCGACGACGGACTCGAAGCGATCGCCCGTGATCCATTCGAGCAGATCGCACAGGTGCGAGCCGATGTCCGCAAAGCAGCGCGAGGCGCCGCCTGCGGCCGCATCGACGCGCCAGTTCGTGTCGCCAGGGAAGAGCAGCCAGTCCTGCAGATACGAGCCTTGAATCAAGAAGATCTTGCCGGTCTCGTCGCTCTGCACCCGGGCACGCGCTTCGCGCACCATCGGATGGAAGCGATTGATGAACGGCACGGTCGCGACCAAGCCCTTGGAGCGCGCCAGATCGGCGAGCATGCGCGCGTCGCTCAACGACGTGGCGAGCGGCTTTTCGCAAACGACGTGTTTACCCGCTTCGAGCGCGGCCTGCGCGACTTCCTTGTGATAGGCATTCGGCGTGCAGATGTGGACGACATCCACCTCGGGGTCGCGCGCCGCATCGAGACCGCTTGCGTAGCCCTTCGGAACATTCAGTGAGGCGGCGGCCGCCTTCGATCGCTCGGGCGTCGAGGCCGCGACGCCGACCACATTAGCGCCCGCGAGCCGTGCCGAGCGCACGTGAACGCGTCCGATGAAACCTGTTCCGACAACCGCGACGTTGAGAGGTTTGCTCATGGTTCACACCTACTAGATTTTGAGCGCGTTTCCGACTCGATGATGGTGAAGATGGCTGGGATCACTCCCGCTCGCTACCGTACCGGCACGCGGCCGGATTCGACTTCACGAAATAGCGTTTGTAGTTGGCGGCCTTGCTGTCCATGCAACCCTCCAGGTTGAGCAGCTCCACCTTGCGAAACTCGATCGGATGCGATTCCGATTGGAGCGCGATGTAGCCGCTCTCGAGAATTTCGCCGGGACGAAATTGCATGGGTGCGAAGTTGCTGACCGCACCGCCGCCCATCTGCGGCAGCGCGTACTCGAGCACTTTTTCGCCGTCGATGTAATGAATGATCGGGCCTGAGCCGAGCACGAGCAGCTCGACCGTCACCCACTGATCGCCGTGATAGGTCTTCGAGCGCGAGTCGAGGCAGTGCTCCGGATAGATGCGGCCTTCGTAGACGATCTCCGTGCCGGGCGAGCACATGTTGAGCGTCGGGCGCGCCTTGCCGTCGCTCAGGCCGCCGAGAAACTGCGCTTCGACGGAGATCGGAAAATCCTGATCGCGCAACATCGAGCTGCCGCTTTGCGAGTGGAACATGACGCCGCTGTTCCGTATCGCCCAGGTGCCCGGATTGCCTTTGATCTGCTCGCCCACGAAGCGGTATTCGATGCGCAGGCGATAGTGCGAGAAGGGATCCTTGTAGAACAGGTGGCCGAAGCGTCCGTCGAAGCTCTCGTAGCGATCGTACGAAACCTTGAGCACGCCGTTCTCGACGCGAAANGTGTTGCCGAAATTCTCGCCGTAGTCATAACCGGTGATCTTCGGCGTCCAGCCGTCGAGGTCGCGACCGTTGAACAGCTGCAGCCATTCCTCCTCGTCCGGCGCGCTCGCGAGGCTGGCCGCAGAGGGTACGCAAACGGCTAGCGCGGCGGTAAAGTGCGCACAGAGACAGGCGCGACGCCGGCGTGCTCGAGCCGGCAGCGCCGATCCGTTCGAGACGAGTACGTGCATGCGATTGTCATCCCCCGGTGAGCTCCGTCGAATCGTTGTTCTTGGCACGTCCGAGCGCCTTACCGTCCGAGACGGACGATAGCCGCAAGCGCCCATGACGTTCAACCAATCAGCGGTGCCCGCGACCGTCATTCTCGTGCACGGCCTGTGGATGTCGGGGTTCGAGCTCGGTGTGCTGAAGCATCGGCTCGAGGCGGCTGGCGGGCTGCGTGCCGTCGCGTTTTCGTACCCGTCGATTGCGGGCAGCATGAGCGATCACGCGCAATCGTTGCTCCAGTTTGCGCGGGCGCAGGCCGCGGGCACGGAACAGTTACATTTCGTGGGGCACAGTCTGGGCGGTCTTGTCATTCTGCGCGCCTTGGAGCTCGCCGAAGACGAGCTACCCCCGGGGCGTGCGGTGCTGCTGGGCACTCCGCTGCAAGGCAGTCGCGCGGCGCAGGGCGTATCAAGGCTGCCTTTCGGTAAGACCATCCTCGGGATGGCGGTGCAGGAAGAATGCATCGACTGTCCGCCGCGCGAGTGGAACGGCAAGCGTGAGGTCGGCGTCATTGCAGGCTCAATAGGACTCGGCCTCGGGCGCTTGTTTGCGAATCTCAACACCGACCACGACGGTACGGTGCTCGTCGAAGAGACGCAGCTCCCCGGCGCGAAAGATCACATCGTGCTGCCGACCTCGCACACGTCCATGCTGTTCTCCGCCGAAGTCGCCGAGCAGGTCGCGTACTTTCTGAAGGAAGGCCACTTCAAGCGCGAATGAAGCGCGGCAACGCCGCGCCGCGCTTCCATTCTGGCCAGAGCCCAGCGTCTAGTGCCAGGGCCCGATCTTACTTTTTCACCAACTCCTTCAACTCATACAGCTTCTGCAGCGCTTCGCGCGGGCTGAGCGAATCCGGATCGATCTGCTCGAGCGCGCTGACGGCAGGGTGCGGCGGCGCCTCGGATGGGAAGTCGAGCGCGAGTTCTTGCTGTAGCCGCGGCGCGTGAGTTGCGCGCGAGCGGCGCTCGAGCTCCTGCAAATAGCGGCGCGCCGCGGTGATGACTTTACTTGGCACGCCGGCAAGTGCAGCGACCTGAAGTCCGTAACTCTGGTTCGCTGGGCCTTCTTTGACTGTGTGCAAGAAGATCAAACGCTCGCCGTGCTCGGTCGCATCGAGGTGCACATTTGCGCAGCCGTCGAGCTCGTCGGCGAGCGTCGTCAGCTCGAAGTAGTGTGTTGCGAAGAGCGTGAACGCGCGCAGGTGCTTGGCGATGTGCGTTGCGCACGCCCACGCGAGCGAAAGACCGTCGTACGTGCTCGTGCCGCGGCCGATCTCGTCCATGAGCACGAGGCTTTGCTCGGTCGCGTTGTTGAGGATGTTCGCGGCTTCGGTCATCTCGAGCATGAACGTCGAGCGGCCGCCGGCAAGATCGTCCGACGCACCGATGCGCGTGAACACGCGGTCGATCGGGCCGATGCGCGCGCTCTTGGCCGGCACATAGCTGCCCATGCGCGCGAGGATCACGATCAGCGCGGTCTGGCGCATGAAGGTGGATTTGCCGCCCATGTTCGGACCCGTGATCACGAGCATGCGCCGCGAATCGTCGAGCGCGAGATCATTCGGGACGAACGGTCCGTCGATGAAGCGTTCGACGACGGGATGACGTCCTTCCTCGATGTGGATGATCGGCTCGTCGGTGAGCGTCGGCGCCGCATAGCGCAGCGTCACGGCGCGCTCGGCGAGATTGCTGAGCACATCGAGACTCGCGAGCGCCGCTGCCGTCGTTTGTAAGGCGGCAAGACGCGCGATCAGGCGATCGAGGATTTCATCGTACAGCTGCTTTTCGCGTGCGAGCGCGCGATCGCGTGCGCTCAATACCTTGTCTTCGAATTCCTTGAGCTCCGGCGTGATGTAGCGCTCGGCATTCTTGACCGTCTGCCGACGGTGGTAATCGGGCGGCACGCGATCGGCGAGGCTGCGGCTCACCTCGATGTAGTAGCCCTGCACGCGGTTGTAGCCCAAGCGCAGATTGGGAATTCCCGTGCGCTCGCGCTCGCGCGCCTCGAGGTCGAGAAGATACTGATCGCTGTGCTCGCTGATGCGTTTGAGCTCATCGAGCTCGGCGTCGAATCCGGGCGCGATGACGCCGCCGTCGCGCAGGAACGGCGGCGGCGTTTCGACGATCGCGCGGACGAGCAGATCGTGCAGATCAGGATGGGTGCCGATCTGTGTCGCAAGATCGCGCAACAACGGCGAGTCTTCGTTGGCGAGCAAGCGCTGTAGCTCGGGCAGCCGGCCGAGCGCTTCGCGCAGTTGCGCCAAGTCGCGCGGGCGTGCGCTCTTGAGCGCGACGCGGCCGAGCGCGCGTTCGATGTCGCCGACGTGACTCAGCACGTCATGAATCGGCCGGTAGAGATCGTGATCGATCAGTGCGGTGATGGCCGCGAGGCGCAGCTCGATCGTGCGCCGATCGCGCAGCGGACGGTGCAGCCAGCGGCGCAGCTCGCGTGCGCCCATGGCGGTGGCGGTTTCATCCAATACTGCCGCCACGGTGCACTCCGGACGATCCGCAAGGCTCACGTCGAGCTCGAGATTGCGGCGCGTGGCCGCGTCGAGCAAAACGGCTTCGCTGCGCGTTTCCGTGCGCAAACCGCGCAGGTGCGGCAGGGCGGCCTTCTGAGTGTCGCGCACGTACTGAAGCAAGCAGCCGGCGGCACGAATGGCGAGCGAAAGCGAGGCGCAGCCGAAGCCCGCCAAGTCGCGCGTTGCGAATTGCTCGCACAGCAGCCGCGTGCACGTCTCCTCGTCGAAGTGCCAAAGCGGCCGCTCGCGCACGAACGTCACGAGATTCGGTTTCGATTGCTCGGGGACGAGCACCTCAGCCGGCTTCAGGCGTTCGATCTCGCTCGTGAGCGCTTCTTCGCCGGATGCCTCGAGCACGGTGAAGCGGCCGCTTGAAAGCTCCAGCCAGGCAAGCCCGAAGCGCTCGCCTTCCATGTACAAGCTGGCGAGCAACGTGTCGCGTCGCTCTTCCAGGAAGGCGTCGTCGGTGACGGTACCGGGCGTGATGACGCGAACCACCTGTCGCTCGACGGGGCCTTTCGATTTCGCCGGGTCGCCGATCTGCTCGCAGATCGCAACGGACTCGCCGCGACGCACGAGACGCGCGATGTAGCTCTCTGCGCTGTGGTACGGCACGCCCGCCATGGGGATCGGTTGTCCCGCCGATTGGCCGCGAGCGGTGAGCGTGATGTCGAGCAACCGCGCTGCGCGTTTCGCATCCTCGTAGAACAGCTCGTAGAAGTCGCCCATCCGGTAGAAGAGCAGCGTGTCCGGGTACTGCGCTTTGACGCGCAGGTATTGCTGCATCA
>Ga0065720_1021253_pt1 | contig 11104 bp, 10 predicted proteins | sample Thericmetagenome_FD_59107 | JGI IMG/M metagenome (GOLD analysis project Ga0065720, IMG submission 59107) | Thermophilic microbial communities from the Joint Bioenergy Institute, California, USA of rice/straw/compost enrichment - eDNA_2 v2... | ecosystem: Engineered > Solid waste > Grass >... | reverse complement strand
TGCGTTGCTTTCTATGCTCAATGAGTGCACTTTTCTATATCAAATTATCTAGCTATAAAAGTATATGAATACTTTCACACAAGAAAGTACCAAATCCTCCCCATGTAATTGTTACTAAAGATCCGTTGTCTATTATGATGTATGAAAAATATTTCAATTTGATAAAGAATTAATCCTTTTTGAATCTTTTGAAACGCCTAGTATCGAAAAATTGCTCTAATATATTGAGCTATTATTCGTCAACCCAATCTCGAAGTAGATCAATGGATACTACCTACAATTTTCCTCAAATATTCAAACAAATGAATAAACTGACTTTGATTCAAGCGTTTCTCTATAACACTTATTGTTGATAGAGTAGCTAAATTTATTTACACTGCGAATATTGCAGTGAAGTCATCTTGCAATTTTGATGGACGAATTTGAATTTTAATTGTGTTAATCCCAAAGCCAAACTAATCCATGGCCAAAGTCTGTAGAATGCTTTCAAAGCTCTCTATTTTCACTTTAGAGTAAGAAATCTTTCTCCAGCTAATTATTAACTAGCTAGAAATTCTTTATCTTCTAATGATATTCACTCAGTGTTCTTAACAAAATATGTTAATCTCTCAAATTAGGGATTTACTTTTTCTATATCTCTTCAGCGAAAAGATGTATCTCTGATCTTCGCAGCACTTAGGAACTAGGAGATGGCCCTAATATAGAACGACTGTATTAAAGAGGTAGAAGGGTATTATCTTAAATGATTGGAGTTATAACGCCGTTTCCTAACTTCTCTTTAGATAAAATTATTTCGAGATATAAATATTAAACCCAATGGATTTCTTCCTTTGTTTTGCTTCATGTATTGAGCTAAACTCTAGAAGTCCGACTGACGATTTGATAGAACAGAGGAGATCTCAACTGCAATTCCAGACTATGGTTTTCTGACCCATTAAAATAGTTGCCGTTTAAATTGGCTATATTATTGTTTCATCGATCGCAGGAAATAATAAAAATTGTTAAATTTTCTTGTATGTCCGAATCCAATTCTGCCACAATACGGCCTAACACTATCACACATTCACGGTTTTTTCACAACAAGAACTCTAACACTGATGGCCCCCGTAAATTGAATCTTCATCTGACTATTTCTGACCCTACACAATTCAATGCTCCAACCATGCTAGTCAAAAAATCAGCCACTCCGAGTGTGGACAGGAAGCCCAACCCTGAGAGAACCTTTCTCTTCCCCTCCGTAGTAGTAACGGACGCTAACAGGCGACAAACAGTCTCTGCTTTTTCTGATCCGGAGTCTAGGAAGAACAGCGTTCTAGTCAGCAGAATGAGTAATATGAGAACCCCAAAACTTCACAAGGATGCAACAATTGAAGATGCGATTCTCCAGAAGGAACTTAGAAATAAAACACTTGAAGCTTTGAAGAGAAATAGTAGAGGAAGCATGTTTTGCCACGACTTGTGGGATAGAACATTTTACCTCAACATCCTTAAGGCAAGCGGTATCAACAAAGTATTGAAAACGATCAGAAAATCTAAATGGATGCCTCTCGAATATCATCAAAAGCATCTAGAGGCTGGACTTATTAGAAAATATCCCTCTATGGCAGAGGACATCCATGATTATTATAATTTATTGGCTCTGAAAGAGATCAAGGATATATATGAGATGCATAGTATCCGACCCCGATCCTCAGATGACAGTAGATCTGTCCTGACAGAATCCGATTTTCCCGATATTATAAAAATTGATGATAACTATGAAATTGAACTCTCACAAGCTGAATCCAAATCAACCAGCACACTCAAACTCCCTCAACTACGCCTTAGGACCGAGTCAGATGCCACAAATGATGACTTCATGTCAAAAACCACAAGAGTAGATTCAGATAATTCAATACCAAAACCATTCTTTTCCCCTCAGAACTACAAATCCACCAAGCCAAGTGCTTTCTACATGGCCAAGCCTAAGAAACCAGAAGAAGCCAAGCCCAAAGATTCTACTGCAAACGGAAAACCCCAAACAATCACTTTAAAAAGTCCGAAGAATGCTCCGAGACTAAAGGTATCCAAAATAGGAACTTCTCTGTCCAGCACGAACACAGTTCTTAATTCGGTCAGTCCTAGATACGAGAAATTAATGGAAAAATTTGAGCAAATTAAAGAGGAGTGTGACGGAATCCAAAATGAAAAGAAGACTATTGAAATAGAGATTGACCAACTTGGTGATATGGTTTGCAAATATTCCAAGGCTTCGAAGGAGAAGGTAAAAAATTACATAGAGCAGACTAGAAAGGACAATCTGCTGAGAGAATTCAAGGTTGTTCTTGGCAAAAATACTAAGCTTCAGGGTAAAAGTAATAATCTTGCCAATCTTAAAGAACAGTTTAAGCAAAACAAGGAAGAAATTCAGGCAAGGGCTAGTCTGAAAAAGAAGACTGGGATTTTCAGTCGATTCAAAAATTAATTTTCTTTTCTTTTTTCCCTTACTATTATTCACACTTTCGTCTAAGCTGTTGCTGTTCAAGAATTATTTTGGTACTACCAGATCATATACTGGAGTCCCAGAATCTTTTTTTTGTCTGTATAATTATAACAAATTCTCTTGTAAACGTCTAAGTTTTCTTTTTGATTGTTAGGTTGATTTGTTAAAACTAAAATCAGGATATCTCATATAATTTTTATCAAAATGTTCAAAGGAATCAAGAGCTTCAGCAAATCCCTCACATACAACTATTCCAGGAGCTTCAGCTCAACCCAATATGACCTTTGCGTTATTGGAGGTGGCCCTGGAGGTAACAAATCCATACACACTCATTTCATCCCAAGGTTATGTTGCTGCCATTAAGGCTGGCCAACTCGGACTTAAAACTGTCTGTGTTGAGAAGAGAGGAACTTTGGGTGGAACCTGCTTGAACGTCGGCTGTATCCCCTCAAAGGCTTTGCTTAACATCTCCCATAAATACGAAGAAGCCAATAAGCATTTCGCCGAAATGGGTATTAATGTCAAGGAAGTCTCCCTTGATTTCAGTAAGAAAATAGAATAGCCTTCATTACCCTGTGTAGACAAGATGATGAAGAAGAAGGAAAAGATCGTCAGTAGTTTAACCTCTGGTATTGAATACCTCTTCAAGAAGAACAATGTTGCCTATGTTAAGGGTTGGGGTTCCTTCAAGGACAAGAACACTATCTCAGTAAAGCTCAACGATGGCAACTCTCAAGAAGTCACTGCCAAAAATATCCTCATTGCCACCGGATCTGAACCCACTGCTCTCCCCTTCCTTCCTTTCGATGAAGAAACCTTCGTCTCCTCCACTGGTAAATTCGTCATAGACTTTCCTAATCTATATTAGGTGCCCTCTCTCTTAAGAAAGTCCCCAAGCACTTGATTGTCATCGGAGGTGGTGTTATTGGATGTGAATTGGGATCCGTTTACAAGAGACTCGGTGCTGAAGTCACCGTCGTCGAATTCATGGACAGAATTTGCTCTGTCCTCGATGGTGAAATCACCCAACAATTCCAAAAGATCCTCACCAAGCAAGGAATGAAATTCTTGACCTCAACCAAGGTCACTGGAGGAAAGAAAGTTGCCGATGGAGCTGAATTATACGTTGAAAGCGTTGATGGAAAGACCAAGCAAACCCTCAAGGGAGATGTCGTCCTTATTTCCACTGGAAGAAGACCAAACACTGATGGTCTTAAGGCCAAGGAAATCGGTATCAAGATTGGCAATAAGGGAAGAATTGAAATCAACAACCACTTCCAAACCAACATCCCCAACATCTACGCCATTGGTGATGTCGTTGCTGGACCTATGTTGGCTCACAAGGCTGAAGAAGAAGGTATTGCCGCTGTTGAGCTCCTTGCTGGTAAAGATAAAATTCATTCTGTTAAAAATTTTAGGAAAGGGAGGCCACGTCAACTATGATGCTATTCCTAATGTCGTCTATACCCACCCTGAACTTGCTAGCGTTGGTAAGACTGAAGAAGAATTGAAGGCTGCCGGTATCTACTGAGTATATTTTTAGTTTAAATAATAGGTATTAAATACAGAAAGGGAACCTTCCCATTCATGGCTAACTCCAGAGCAAAGGCCAACGATGATATTGAGGGTATGATTAAGGTTTTGACTGATGAAGCCACTGATAAAATCTTGGGTATCCACATTTTGGGACCTGGTGCTGGTGAAATGATTGCTGAAGGTACTTTGGGTATTGAGTATGGTGCCTCTGCTGAAGATATTGGAAGAACTTGCCATGCCCATCCTACTCTCTCTGAAGCTTTCAAGGAAGCTTGTATGGCTGCTTATGGTAAACCTATTCATTTCTAAGCTCTACAATGTAACCTGGTTAATGTATGGTAATTCCTTAAAGGGATTTATTTAGATACGACACGAATTAATAAAAAATTACGAAGAAATTTTTTAGTCACGGATCTCTTTGATAAGCTTGCTGACTTCACCTTCTTCAATGAATTGAGTTTTCTTTGTAGCAGTAGGAATAATACAAAGTTGGACATTAGTCTTCTCAATCTACAAATCACTCAGTCTAATTTTCTAATAACATACTTGTTCTTCCATAGTGATCTTAAGGCACTTAAGGGCCAAAATTTGTGCATCTCTCAAAGATAAGTCCTATTATTTTATTACTTCAAAACTAAGTGTTATACCTCTCTGTATTCACTTTGGAGGGTTTGTTGGATAGTTTCATCACCAGGGCCGATACCCTTAGCATAGTAAGCATCCATTTTACCAGATGGTTCTAAACATCATAAGAATTCTTAGTTCCATGTATCAATTACCAGCTAGATAGAGTGCGGGTCCGTTATCATCAACTCCTCCAATTAAAAGGGAAACACCGTAGGGTCTTGCCTAAATTTTCAGATTGGGTTCCAATAAACTATACCATAGGCTTTTTCTTGGAGTGAGGGTCTCCTTCACCGAAGTTCAAGGCGAGGTCACTAACCATTCTAGTAAGAGACTTGACAGAGACAGGCTCAGCGAAGACGAATCTATGGTTCTAATGACATAAGTAACTCAAATTTAAAGGTATTACTTGAGCCTCAACTCTAGCGTATTCTACTAGGGTTCTAGCATCAGTAACTATACCGGCAGCGGCACAGGCAATATGAGAATCAATCTGTAAGGTTCAAATAGATTTTCAATTTTAATTACTTCAGAGCATTTTTCAATACTTTCAGGAACCATCAAAGGAGAGGTGATCTTTCTGTGGACAGCGAGGACAACACCTTCCTTGACTCTGAGGCCAACGGCGGAGGTACCTCTCTAAAAGATAAAAAAATGCGGTTATCAAATACTTTAATTGCCTGCATAGCGTATTCAACCTGGAGAAGTCTTCCTTCAGGAGAGAATGTGTTGACACCACGATCGTACTCAGTTCTAAAAGGGATGTTGTCGGCTTGGAGAAAAAGTACCTGCTTGTGAACATTTCTTGTTAGATATTATTGGATTTATTGATTATTTAAATAATCTGACTTGATACTAAAAAGAAAAGTCCCAGGCCTCCTGAGGAAACATGCCTATTTCGATATTTATAAATACAAATGCAGTTTACGTCATAAATGTGTAACAACTGATAAAATGGAAGGGCCCACTGTCTTCAAATTCAGGAATCAAATATAATGAAACAAAGAGTTAGAGTAAAGATTAGAGAGAACATGAGAAGCCGGTTGTTATCGTACCTTTAAGAAAAGTTAAAGTCCTGAAAATCATTATGATGCTGGCTCAGATTATTGTCGTCCATAATAAAGGGTATATGAAAATCGTCTCCAACTTCATACTGTTCTTCTGCCTTTATATCCAGCATTCCAGGGTTCATTTCCTGTTCAGGATAATTTTCAAATGGAGCCTCACTCTTTATCTCGCTCTTTATCTCAGACTTCATCTCACTTTTCATTTCCAAGTTTGACTCCACCTTTTCTGCTTTTTCTTCTACTTTTTCTTCCTGTTTCTTTCGTCTTTGTTCCTTGATCTCATTTATGTATTGGGTGAAAATCTGGTAAGTCTGAAGCTGATTTCTCATCTGGTTAGATCTAGAATCCTCCCTACGTCCCAAAGGAGGCTGGATCTTTTCAGCATTTACTGTCAGCTCAAGATACCCATTTTCGAAAGAAACACAATCTGGATAATTAGCCATTATTTTTTGAATTACAAGAATAAACTCCTCTTGAGTCAAAGTAGAAATAAGATTATGGAAATGAAGTTCCCAGTCTCTCCAACTATTACTGAGATCTTCCCGGCTTATAGCAGATTTGCTATCTGCAGGAGGTTTCCAGTTGGGAGGTTCAGGCTTTAGTCGGTCTCTCTTATTAAACTTCCTTGCAGACTTCTGTTTCTCTTCTACTATCTTATTCTCATACGTATAAACAGGCTTTTTCACATTCCTTCTTGCTCTTGTGTGGGCTATTGAGCTTGGCCCTTCATATTCATTACCATAATCGACCATACTGGTAGTTGTGGGCTCAGCAGTCATCTGCATATTGAGAGTTTGAGTGTCTGGCTCAGTTACTAAACTCATGGGCTTTTCTGGTATTATGGGAGTTTCATGTTGTATGGGAGCAGGCATGTGGGTCTGATTTACGGCTGGAGTGAGCTCTGAGGGCTCAAAGGATTGGTCCTGGTAAGTAGGATCTAGATCTTTAACCTTCTTAAGCTTTTTGCGTTCGTATTTCTCGTCATTCTTCTTAACTGCTTTTGTCTGAGCAATATGAGGATTGAAAAAATCATTTTTATCTTTTTCGAGTTTTTGCCCGAACTTCTTAAGGTCTTGTATAAATTTCTTCTTTTTGGCACACTTAAGTTCGAGACTGCGAAGCGCGTTTTTGAAGAATGAGAAAAGCATTTCAAATAGAACTCTTTTGTCAGGATTGTGTGTTGAATTGATGGCAGACATCATTAATCCTGAATCAAAATATTGCTCTTCCTCTTCCTTCTTCTTGGATGTGCAGAGATGAGTAGTAATCAGTTCTTTTAGTTGATTAGTTTTGAAAATGAACCATGACCTAACTTCTGGGTTATCATTCTGGGTCTGAATTGTGGGAACCTTGGACTCTTCGACCATTAAGTTACTATTATTATTGGCCAACGGCCTACTGAACATTGGGTTGGGATCAATCAGCTGATTTTCTGGAGAAATATTTCTAGGAATTAATGTTGCAGTAGCATGAGGAGATGGCACTGGAGAAGTGCCTAGTATGGGTTCTTCGTGGAAGGGATTAGCATTTTGTTGGAAGTCAAACCCATTGTTTATATGAGACGGACTCTCTGTATTCATCGTAAGAGGAAAGTTCATCAATCAAGAATCTTATTTATGTAAAATATTGTTAATAAAACTGGCTAAATTTTTGAACCACGGTATTTATTTTTGAAAGGATACAAACTCTCTTCCAAGACTACTTAATTATAGTGACTCAGAAACAAGGAAATTTTGATCTAATTGCTTGTTTGAATCTTTTCACCAAGATTTGAAGAGAATTTTTGAGAGATAAAATTACAAATTCCATTAATTCCGATAACTAATGCTCTGACAATTAGCTTTTTTTATAAACGCATCTATCGCCTCTTCCTCACTCTCCCCGCAATATCAAAAAGGAATACAATATCAAACCATGAAGTCATGATTTTTCGTTAAATTTTCTATAGGAGTCAAATATCTCTTTTTAGAACTTCGAGTATTTTTTAAAGGAAAATCAAGTTGGCCTAGACACGAGTCCTACTGGGGGTAATGAAGACCCATAGTGGTGATTGTATGATCTTTGAGATTTATAAATTTATTGGACTTTACTAAGGAGCTGTAACTACTAATGAATTTAAAGGACTCGGAACAGAGTAACTCTGATTTCGCTCTTAATCTTTTCTCTGTGGGGACAAAGGCATCAGCTAAACTAGTAATTAGTGTAATATTGGTCATAACTTTCCAGACTCTGGAACCAATCGCCGTAAAAAGCAACCCACCATTTCAAGATAGAAGCATGGAAGTTGAACAAAACTTAAGTCGAGATGAAATAGCTCTAACTCCAAAGTTTGAGAAAGTTGAGCCTAGCCCAGATAAGAAAGCAAGTTCATTTTTGTCTCATTTAAGAGGTAATATCAATGAATGTGTGTAAAATTTTAGAGGATAGTAATGCATATCTACTTTCAGGACTAGTAAAAACTGCAGATAAGTACGAACCCGAAGAACCAATTAGTCCTACGAAAGGTGATGCCACTCCATTCAGAAGTTCCAAAGATGTTAAGAGTTTAACGAGTGTGGAGAGTCCCAGACGAAAAGGAAATAAGACTCCATCAAAATTGGTTCGTAGACAGAGGCATCAGACCGAAGAAGGGGGATTTAGTTTGAAAACCTTCTTTATTAAAACAAAGAAGGCATTTGGAAGGCTCACAAGAATAATACCAGGCATTGGTGGGGAGGAAAGTGAGGATCAGTCCCCTGAGGATCCAAATATGCCTGAATGGAGAATAAGAGCATTAGATAATTGGGGTTTTGCCAGATATTTAATTCACCTCTGGCATGCGACAGGGCGATTTAAGGAGTCACTAGATGAAAGAGATGAAAGAATTCTTAGGGGATCAACATCAGCAATGGAAATAAAAGAAGCGAAAACTTGTAAGAAAATTTTTAGAGAAATAATATTGAAGTTTGGGAAAAAGTTGATGCTATTTACATAATGCCAACGAGCTTAAAGTATATTATATGGAGAGTAATTTTCAATGTGGGATTGGCATACTTTATCATCACCTTCCCTTACAGACTTGCTTTTGGCAATGATCTAGAGGCTTTCAAACCTTTTACTATCACTGACATCATAGTTGATGTCCACTATCTTATTGACATCATCTTGACTTTCTTTGTTGCTTATTCTGATGGAGTGGAATATAAAACCCAAAAGAAAGCTATAGCTTTGCGCTACTTGGGGTAAGAATAATATTGCATAAAAGTAATTTTAAGGCGATCTCTAATATTTGATATTCTTGCCGTAATTCCCTGGCAATTTTTTGCTCCACAAGTGATCCTGTTAAAAATGCTAAGAATTTTCAGGATTCGAGGAATGGTTCGATTTTGGATAACAGTTCCAGCAAAAGTATCTAGACTGAAATTATTATTGATCATTAGATTCTCTTGATTATTTCAGATAGCCCTTTAGTCAGAAAAATGGCAACTTTTTTGACTAGCTTCTATCTTTATGCAACCATTCTTTTCCTTGGACTACACTTTTTCACTTGCATTTGGATAGCTGTGGGAGTCCCTTCCTACTCTGGGGAAATAACCTGGTTTTCCCAAATGGAACCAAACTACCACTACACCGAAGAAAGCTTTAAGGAGGGTGTACTTGACTTATATATAGCCTCACTGTTTTTTATTGTGACAACCTATAGTACTGTAGGATACGGAACTTTTACTCCCACAACTGACAATGAGAAGATTTTTGTAATGTTCCTATCCGTCTTTGGTGTTATTCAATACGGTTACACTATGCAGAAAGTGGAGCAATGGGTTGAAACTTTCCAGACTCAAGATGTGATTGATCAAGGAGAGGTAAACTATGCCATAGTTTTTCAAAACTTCTAGTTTGCAGAACTTGATCTATGGATCCTTAAATTTGATAGAATTATCACGAGCATCCTCCGTGACCCTAATGATGACTTGATGATAAATACTCATACACTGCATGCGAACAGTATTACTCATAATTGGAGGGAGCTTTTCTTGGAGAATGAGTTCTATAATAATTTACCTCATAATATTAAAATGGAAGTAACAACATATTATTTCCTGGTTGATCACTATAGCTTGCCTCAATTGTCTTCAAGCATTATGTGGAAAAATTCAGCATGTTCTTTGGAAGACTCCCCAAAGAATTGACCTTCACTTTAGTTACTCACTTCAAACCTAGATAGTAAGTGTAGTTATGGAAAATATTTAATGAGGATAGCTTCTTCCCTGGCGAAGTTATCATTCATAGAGGAGAGCAATCCAAAGGGGTTTACTTCATCCTTGAAGGAGAGGTTTTCTTATCAGGACACGCACCAGAGGTCCCTTTCAGAATCCTGCGTGAGGATAATTTCTTTGGAGAACTCTGTCTTATCTCTGACAAGAAGAGTCCAATTTACTTCATGTAAAACTCCCAATCTATTTCTTAACAGTTGATAGAGCAGGGGATAGAGTCAAATGCCTCTTCATTGAAAAGGAAGCATTTGAAGGACTTGACGATCATTTTGGTCCTGACATGATCTATATAAGGGCCCTTGCCTTCCATAGACATCGTTACTTTTTACTAGTAATAGCTTTTTCTGTTGTAATAAAATTCTTAGGCAAGAAATGAATGCGAGGATAGAATTAGGCGAATGCTCGACCAAAAGAACGGACATGAAGCAGATGTGGAAGAAGAGGATGTCATCCACACTGCTTTGGGAGAATTCGGAAAGATTTATCTCAGAGGAAGAAATGGTGAAGAGTACAGAAAGCGGACTCAGAAAGAAAAGGACCCTACTATCATTGATGATACACCCATCAACTCCGAAGAAGTAATTAGATCTGTGAGAATGAAGCTCAGCAAAATATTCCCTCAAAATAATGTGTTGGATAAAATAAAGAAAAAAGCCTTGGAATCTGTCATCTTTTCTGAAAAGCAGAGTGAATACTCAGATTCACCGAGTAAGAAACTCAGCAGTTGTTGTAATTAATTTATTAGACAAAAGCTTCATAGGATTCCCCTTTACTTTCCTCAACAAGAATGACAGTGTCCACTCTCAGATACAAGCCCCACAAACAAAAAGATCCTTCAAAGAAGATGAAATTCTAGGCCAAAATCAAGACTCTGATCCCAGTCAAAATGTTCAAAAGCAGCTCCCTACCCTTTCATTGTTTAAAACAAACTCTAATTTCCAATCAAAAACTAATGAAGATTTTGAAAAGCCTCAGCCTGAAGTAGACATAATACCCAAAGTTAAAATAGGTAACTTTATCGACCCTATCCTCTCAAAGGAAAAAACATGCATTGAGAACGAATCCGAACAAAAAAGCTTTGACAAGGAGCCTGTACAGATTCAAACCAAGACAGTAGCGATAGGGGCAGCTGAAGATGAGGG
>Ga0065720_1004022_pt1 | contig 11110 bp, 10 predicted proteins | sample Thericmetagenome_FD_59107 | JGI IMG/M metagenome (GOLD analysis project Ga0065720, IMG submission 59107) | Thermophilic microbial communities from the Joint Bioenergy Institute, California, USA of rice/straw/compost enrichment - eDNA_2 v2... | ecosystem: Engineered > Solid waste > Grass >... | reverse complement strand
GGCCGGCCGCGGAACAGCCTGTCATTGACGCCGCCGTCATCCGCCGCTTCCTCGGGCATCCAGCGTTCCGCGGCAAGATTGACCAGGAGAGCAGCGGCCGCAAGTCCGGCGCCCCAATAAAGAAATTGCAGGCCATCCGGCCAAGCCAGAAGCGAAATCGGATTTTGCCCCTGAAAAATCAGCCAGGCCGTTCCGATAATAAGCATAAGGGCTTGCGTCGCGTACAGATTGACCAGCAGCAGACGGTCATCCAGATCCTGGACGGTGACGCGCCGCAGCTTGAAGTTTCTCAGGTTGAATTTTTTCATCGTTCGACCGCATATTTCCTTTTTCGAAGATTTCCCCTATACTGGAGAGCGTTTGACTCTATCATACATCGTATGAAGGAGACTGTCATGGAGAAGCGATTGCCACGGACGGAATTGCTGTTCAGCCTCGGATTTCTTTTCATGCTTGCTGTAGCCGTCGCCACCTTCTTGCTGGGCATGAAGATCGGGACGGAAAGGACCGAAGCGCGGTATGCGCCGAAACTTTCGGAGACGTTGCCGCCCGGCGCTGCGTCCTACCAGCAGCAGGATCTCTTGTCGTATTACTATACGGTCTACCAGCCGTTTCGTTCCTTCACCGGCGAATGGATCCGGGAGACGGCAAGCATGAAAGCCGGACAGACGCCGGATCCGGCCAAGCGGCTCAAATCGCTGGCTGCGTTCGCGAACGACCGTTACAAGGAAGCGGAGCGCGCGGACATTCCGTCGTCCTCCCCGCTGCTCGCCGATGCGCAGACGAATGTGCTGAAGAGCCTGAAACTTTTCTCGGAGACGTTCAGCCGTCATGCGAACGGCGCGGCCGCGGATGCCCAGACCGTCATCCGCCGGATCGGCGAAGACGCGGTCTACCGGCAAGCCCTCGATTATGCGCTGCTGGCGGAGAAGCAATATTATGACGCCATGGTCAAGTGGGGAGCCTCCCTCGATCCCGATCTTCCGGACCAGGCGCCGAACGGCTCCGGCATGACGCTCGAAACGTGGAACAGCCAGCCGCTCCTGATCAAGAACGCGATTGCGGCCGGACTGCTCAAGGAACGCCGGGTGCTGCCGGACTATTATCCGCAGGATCTGGCCGCACGGGTCGATCATTTCTTCGATTCCGGCCAGGCGGCGGGCTTCGGGATCTCGTCCGTGGATCGTGCCGTGGACATCCTGCTTCGTACGGAAGCCGTCCGAAGCGGCGACTTCCTGGAGAAACGGACCGTCTACGGCGGCGGCGAACTGCTCCCGCAGATTCCGATGTTCAGCGGAAACTGAGAAGTCTTCCGGCCTTACGCAGATTGTTGCTGAAATTTTCATATTTAAGCAACAATGACAATTGCGCGAAAACGATGTTTGCTATAAAATAGTTAAAGTCTGCAAGCCATATCGGTGCAGTGCGTGATATGAAACTCTCGTCCGAGACGGCAGACGGCATCGGGCGGGGGTTTCCTTATTTTGCATTTTGGCACGGGAGGTTCATGGGGGCATGTTCAGAATTCTCGTAATGGATTCGATCAGCGACCACGGCATTCAGCAGCTGATCGATGCGGAAGACGTGACCGTCGACAAGAAGGCCGGCCTGAGCGAAGACGAGCTCGCCGCCATCATCGGCGATTACGACGCGCTGCTCGTGCGCAGCCAGACGAAGGTCACCGCCCGCATCATGGATGCCGGCAAGAAGCTGAAGGTCGTCGGCCGCGCGGGCGTCGGCGTCGACAACATCGATCTGGCGGCTGCAACCGAGCGCGGCATCGTCGTCATCAACGCGCCGGACGGCAATACGATCACGACGTGCGAGCATACCTTCGCCATGATGATGGCGCTCGCCCGCCATATTCCGCAGGCTTATGCCAAGACGATCTCCGGCGTATGGGACCGCAAATCGTTCGTCGGCGTCGAGCTGCGCAACAAGAAGCTCGGCATTCTCGGCATGGGCCGGATCGGCAGCGAGGTGGCCGTCCGCGCGAAGGCTTTCGGCATGGAAGTGCTGGGCTACGACCCGTTCCTGACGGAAGAGCGGGCGGACAAGCTAGGGGTCAAGCTGTCCACCGTGGAAGACATTGTGCGCACGGCGGACTTCATCACGGTCCATACCCCGCTCACGCCGGAAACCCGCCACATGATTTCGCGCCCGCAGTTTGAGATCATGAAGCCGGGCATGCGCATCATCAACTGCGCGCGCGGCGGCATCATCGACGAGCAGGCGCTGGTCGAAGCGATCGACAGCGGCATTGTTGCCGGCGCGGCCTTCGACGTGTTCGAGTCCGAGCCGCCGGCGCCGGATCATCCGTTCCTCCGCCATCCGAAGATCATCGTGACGCCGCATCTCGGCGCATCGACGGTCGAGGCGCAGGAGAACGTGGCGATCGACGTGTCGGAACAGGTGCTCCACATTCTGCGCGGCGAGCCGTTCAAGAACGCGGTGAACATGCCGTCGATTCCGTCGGAGGTTCTGAACAAGCTGCAACCGTACTATCCGCTCACCGAGAAGCTCGGCAAAGTCGCCGCCCAGCTCGCGGAAGGCGCGGTGGAAGAGATCAGCGTCAGCTATTCGGGCGAAGTCGCCGATGTCGACACCTCCTCCCTCACCCGCTCCGTCGTCAAGGGCGTGCTCTCTCACCATCTCGGCGATGATCAGGTGAACCTGGTGAACAGCCTTCATCTTGCGAAGACGCGCGGCGTCAACATCGTGTCGAACAAGTCGTACACGCACAAAGGCTTCACCAACCTGATCACGGTGAAGCTGCGCACGAAAGGCGAGGAACGGCTCGTCTCCGGCACCCTGCTGAACGGTCTCGGCGCCCGCATCGTCCAGATCGACCAGTTCCCGGTGGACATTGCGCCGGAAGGCAATCTCGTGCTCGTCAGCCACCATGACAAACCGGGCATCATCGGCCGCGTCGGCACGCTGCTCGGCTCGAACGACGTCAATATCGCGACGATGCAGGTCGGCCGCAAACTGGTCGGCGGCGAAGCGATCATGGTGCTGTCCGTCGACAAACCCGTGCCGAAGGACGTGCTGGCGGAAATCTCCAGACTTCCGGATCTGAAGAACGCGAAAGAGATTCACGTGTAAGCCATAAAGTAAGCGAGGGCTTGATCCAGCCGTTCCAAGGACGGCATCCGGATCAAGCCCTTTATTTTCGGTTCAGCCGTGCAATGTCTGTTCCACGACCAACAAGAAAACCCGCAGCGATTCGACGGCGCGGACGGTTACGGCTGCGCCGGTTCGACAGGCAGCAGCAGCGTGAACGCCGTGCCCCGCCCGACTTCGCTCTCCACGCTGATCCGGCCGCGGTGCGCCTCGACGATGTTCTTCACGATGGCGAGGCCGAGGCCCGTGCCGGAACTTGCTCCGCGCTTGCGCGCCTTGTCGGCTTTATAGAACCGCTCGAAAATGTACGGCAAATCTTCCGCCGGAATGCCCTGCCCTTCATCCCGCACGACGACGCGGACATGGCTGCGTCCGTCCAGGACCTCCGGTTCCGCCGCAAGCTCGATCGCCGCGCCGGCCGGCGTGTGGCGCATCGCGTTGTCAAGCAGGTTCGTGAGCACCTGTTCCAGCCGGTCTTCGTCGGCGGCATTCAGAATCAGCGGATGATCCGGGAGCGCGCTGCTCAGCCGGATGTCCCGTTCCTTGGCGTAGACGAGGAATTTGCGGTGCACGCGCCGGATGAGGTCGCTGATGTTCACCACCTGCTGCTTGATCTCGAAATGGCCGTTCTCCATCCTCGCCAAGTCGAGCAGGTCGTTCACCAGCCGGCCCATCCGCACCGACTCGTCATGAATGATGCGGGCGATGTCGCGACGTTCTTCGGGCGACGCCGCGATGTCGTCCAGCAGCGCCTCGCTGTAGCCCTGCAGCATCGACAGCGGCGTGCGGATCTCGTGCGATACGTTCGCAATGAAATCCGTCCGCAGCTTCTCCAGCCGGAACTCCTCCGTCACATCGCGCAGCACGGCGACGGCCCCGCGAACGCCCTGCTCCGAATTGAGCGGCGCCATGACGACCGACCAGACCTCGTTGTGGACGTGGACTTTCCCGCTCAGGTCGCGTCCTTCCCGCAGCACGGCATCGTACAGCTCGCGCAGCGGCCCCGGCACGCCGCCGTGCCGCTCGTCCGCATCCGGCTCGCCTTCCCACGCGATGCCGGCCCACCGCTTAAGCAAGTCCTCTCCCTGCGGATTGGACTGGATCGTCTGCCCCCGGGCGTCGAAGGTGATGACGGCGTCCGTCATGCTGCGCAGAATGCCGGAGAGATGATCCTTCTCGTGCTGCAGATCGCGGATCAGCTTGTCGACCTCGGCGGCCATGTGGTTGAACGTGCCCGCCAGTTCCCCGATCTCGTCAGTGGAGCGGATCGGCAGGCGCATCCGGTAATCGCCCTGCGCGATCAGATCCGCCGCCCGCTTCATCTCCAGCAGCGGCTGGGTGATCTTGAACGACAGGAAAAAAGCGAAGAACGTCGTCAGCAGAAAGCCGATGACGCCCGTGATCACAAACAGCAGTTTGATGTTATAGGCGTTGTTCGAAAACGCCAGATCGATGTATTGCAGCAGGAACATGCCGAGAATGACGAGGACGACCGCGACCAGTCCGATGATCGTCGCCCACAGCTTGAAGACGACGCTCCGCACGAAGCGCAGAATCATGTCACTTCGGCACCTCGAGTTTGTATCCGACGCCCCAAACCGTTGTGATCATCGCCGCCGCCTCCGGCGACACCCGGTTCAGCTTCTCGCGCAGCCGCTTCACGTGGGTGTCCACCGTTCGCAGATCGCCGAAAAACTCGTAGTTCCATACATCTTTCAGCAGATCTTCCCGGGTGAACACTTTATCCGGCGACAGGGCCAGGTAGTGGAGCAGCTCGTATTCCTTCGGCGTCAGCTGGACTTCCTGCCCGTTCGCCGTGACGCGATGCGCGTCATGTTCAATCATCAGGTGCGGGAACACGATGTTGTTGCTTGCGTGCGTCTCCCGCGTCAGGTAGGCGGTCGCCGAAGAGCGGCGAAGGATCGCCTTCACGCGGTAGATGACTTCGCGCGGGCTGAACGGCTTCACGACGTAGTCGTCCGCACCGGATTCGAATCCCTGCACCCGGTTCATCTCTTCGCCCTTGGCGGTCAGCATGAGCACCGGCGTCGCCTTCGACTGCCGCAGCTTCGAGCAGACTTCGATGCCGTCCATGCCGGGAAGCATCAGATCGAGAATGATGAGATCGTAGTCCCGCTCGAGGGCCATCCGGAGCGCCTGCTCCCCGTCCTCCGCTTCGTCGATCTGATAATTCTCCTTCTCGAGATACATGCGCAGGAGCCGCCGGATGCGCTCCTCGTCATCCACGACCAGAATCCGTTCCGTCTGTTCCGACACCGTTCCCACACTCCTTCAACATCGCAGGTAGAATCAGACGCCGGCGTACGAATGAAGGCCGGCGATGATCAGATTGACGCCGATCAGGGTGAACATCACGATGAGAAAACCGATGACCGACAGCCATGACGACTTGAGGCCATGCCATCCGCGCGACAGACGCAAGTGAAGATACGCGCTGTAAAACAGCCACGTGATGAGCGCCCAGACTTCCTTCGGATCCCAGCCCCAGAACCGTCCCCACGCCTGCTCCGCCCAGATCATGGCGAAGATGAGGCCGCCCAGGGTGAAGATCGGGAAGCCGATCGCGATCGCCCGATAGCTGATCTCGTCCAGATCGTCCGGATCGATGCCGTCCAGCAGCGGATGGATGGCGGCGCCGAGCGGCTTGCGCGCCAGAAGACGGAGCAAGCCGTACAGGATCGTGCCGCTGATGACAGACCAGATCACCGTGTTCAGCTTCCGACCCGCGTTCACGCCGTTCATCCAGCCCGGCGCTTCGAACAGCGGCCTGTCGAGCCCCAGGAACGGCTGGACCGATACGGGCTCGCTGTCGTGCGGCTTTACAATCGGCGGCAGCTGATATTCGACGGTCTGCGTCGTCAGCTGTTCGTTGCCGCGCGCGTCGATCGACAGATTCTCCTGCACGAACGACGCTTCGTAGCCGGCCCCGCGGAACGCGAAGACCGTGATGATGAAGCCGGCGACGACGATCAGCACATACAGCGAGAACTCCAGCCAACGCTGCGATCTGCGTGCGGAAGCGCTCTTGTCGTTATAATCGGTTACGCGCAGCAAATACATGAGGCCGGCGGCAAAGCCGACGGCGAAAAACGCCTCGCCGAGCGCAGCGCCCGTCACGTGCAGCCTCAGCCAGTTGGACTGGAGCGACGGCACGAGCGGCTGCACCTCCTGCGGGAAGACCGCAGCATACGCGATGATCAGAACCGTCAGCGGCAGCGCGAACATGCCGAGCAGCGGGGACCGGTAAATCGCGAACAGGATGGTGAACGCGATCATGATCGCCATGCCGAGCAAAGTCAGGAACTCGTACATGTTGCTCGTCGGAATATGGCCCGCCCCCGCCCAGCGGGTGAAGAAGAACACCAGATGGGCGGCGAGGCCGAGCGAAGAGAAGACGAACGCGATTCGTCCCCACTTGCGCAGATGGCCTTCCGGCTCGCGATTCTTCCATTTTCTCCCGATGACAGCAATCACATATAGCAGAAACGCGACGCAGTAGAGCGCGAACGCGGTGATGAACGCTCCGCTGCTGATGGATAGCCAGTTCACTCTTTTTTACCTCCGTTATCCAGCGACTTCGGGTCGACGTCGAGGCCCGCCCCGCGCAAGGCGGCAGCGACTTCCGCCCTCAGACCGTACCAGTTTTTGTTCGTATGCGCGCCGAGCGTCAGCCGGCCGTCGTCGATGCGCAGCCATACCCGGCGATGCTGCCAGTAGAATCCCATGACCAGCCCGATCAGCGAGATGAAGGCGCCGACGAAGACGAACGGCAGCGCCCGGTCGACGCGGACATTGAGATAGCTGACGTCGCCGGCGAATTCCACGTTCGCCATGTCCGTCACGCGGATGTCGAACCGTTCGGCCATTTCGCCGTTGATCAGGTCCTGGCCGAACCGCTCGCGGTCGGTCTGGATCGGGAAGTAGAAGAACGTCTCCCCTTCCGCCGGAAGATCCGGCCCCTGGATCAGGAACAGGAACGCCGGCGCGTTCGGCTGGGACGACAGGTTCGCCGGCTCGCCGCTTGCGTTCACCGTGAAATCGAGGAACCGGGTAATCAGCTTCAGCCGGTACGGGCCGAGTTCATACTCCGATTCCGGCTCGAGGATCGACAGCTCGAAAGGTCCGTACGATTCGCCGCTCTTCAGATCCATCAGCACCGGACGGACCGCCTTGAGCCTCGGCGTCGTGTCGTAGTCGAACTGGTACAGCTTGAGCCCCTTGTATTCGAGCGGGTCGTTGACGAGAATGTCGTGCGTTTTCACCTTGCGCAGGACGGGTTCCAGCGCCGTGCTGCCGCAGTTCGCTTCGCATACGTACAGCTCGGCCTTCGTCTCGAACCGCTTCGGGCGCATCGTCCCCTTCAGCCGATCCGGCATTTCGTCATCCGAGTAGTACTCAACCTCGAAATCGATGTTTTTCACATAATAGTTCGTTTCGGGAATCGGCACGGCCTCGCCTTCCCGCACGGCCACATATTCATCCAGCTGCCAGCCGGGGATGGCGCGGGCGAGGACGGCCAGCAGGAAAATAATCAGCCCGATATGGTTGATGTACGGCCCCCACCGGCTGAACCGGTTCTTCTCGGCGAGCAGCGCCGTCTGTTCCGCCGCGACGCGGAACCGCTTCTTCCTGAGCTGCTCCGCCAGCTTCCGCGTCCATTCCTCGTCGCCGCCTTCCAGATCCGCGGCATAGGTCACCCGCTGGCGCGTCAGGAACTGGAGATGCTTCCGGATCTGCTGCTTGTTCAGCGCCCGATACAGCGGCAGCACCCGGTCCAGGCTGCAGATGACGAGCGAAGCGCCGATCATGACGAGCAGCGTGATGAACCACCACGACTCGTACGTATGGGACAAGCCGAGCGCATAGTAGATTTTGCCGGCCAGCCCGTAGTTCTCTTCGTAATATGCGGGATCGAAATTGATGAACGTGTTCTCCTGCGGATAGATCGTGCCGAGCATCGCCCCGATCAGCGTGATGACGATCAGGACGACGGCCACCTTGACCGAGGAGAAGAAATTCCAGATGCGGTCGATCAGGTTCGGATTCGCCTTCTGCGACCGGCGCGCCACGCCGTCATACCGCATCTCGAGCGGGCGGTTCGACAAGGCCTCCTCGCCGAGCGGCTTCCCGCAAGATTCGCACAGCGTCGTATCCGGCGGATTCTGGTGCCCGCATTCGCATTTCGTGTTTTCAAACAATGCCGCCAATGCTGCCTGCTCCTTTCCGGATGTCACGCCTCCATCAGTTTCAGAATGCGCTGTTCAATGTCCTCTTCGGTCATTCCGCCGACTTTGATGTCCTGAATTCGTCCGTCGCGGCTGATGAAGAACGTTGTCGGATAGGAACGCAGCGCATATTTCTTCTCGATCATCCGATTCTTGTCGCGCAGGATCGTATAGTGCAGATCGAACCGTTTCAGAAAATCCCGCACGGTGATGTCGTCCTCGCTCAGATTGATCGCAAGCACGACGAGCCCTTGATCCCGGTATTTCAAATATTGCCTGTCGATCGCCGGCATCTCCGCCACGCACGGCGGGCAGAAGCTGCCCCAGAAATTAATGACCACGGGTTTCCCCTTGTAATCGTCAAGGCTGTGCAGATTGCCTTCGATATCGGCCACATTCTCGAACGACGGCGGACGTCCGCCGATCTTGGGCTTGTCATCGTCCGACACGAACAGCGTCTTGCCGACCGCGTAACCGCCGAGCAGCAGAATGCCGATCAGGATGACGTATTGGATAATCTTGCGCTCCCGGCCTTTCATCCGCTGTCCACCTTTCCGTGAGTTAACCGTTATTCTCCATCATTATAACGAATCCCGGCGCCTTGGGGCTCCGGGGCTGAATCGTTATTTATGAACTTTATGTGACCTTTCGGCTTCCATTAGCAGCGCCTTCACCTCTTCGGGCTTGAGTTCGCGGTACTTGCCGCGGGGAATGCCCTGCAGGGTAAGACTGCCGAAGCGCACGCGCCTCAGCCGCTTCACCGGATGGCCGATCGCTTCGAACATCCGCCGCACCTGCCGGTTGCGTCCTTCGTACAGCGTAATCTCGATGGTCGCCTCGCTCTTGTCCATATCCACGTCCCGGTACTCGACTTCCGCGGGAGCCGTCATGCCGTCGTCCAGATTGATGCCTGCCGCCAGCTTCTCAAGGAGCGTGCCGTGCGGGATCCCCTTCACGACGGCATGGTACGTCCGCGGGATATGGCCGGAAGGATGCGTCAGCTTGTTGGCGAAATCGCCGTCGTTCGTGACGATGAGCAGACCTTCCGTATCGTAATCGAGACGTCCGACCGGGTACACCCGTTCCTTGACGTCGCGGAAATAATCAGCCACCACCCTGCGCCCTTCCGGATCGCGGGCGCTCGTGATGACGCCCTTCGGCTTGTTGAACGCGAAGTACAGCTTTTTTTCCAGGCGGATGGGGCGTCCGGCGACCTTGATCTCGTCGACGGCCGGATCAGCTTTCGCCCCGAGCGTGCGGACGACCTCGCCGTTCACTTCCACCTGGCCGGACAGGATCAGTTCTTCGCATTTCCGCCGCGATGCAATCCCTGCGCGGGCCATGATCTTCTGCAGTCGTTCCAATCGTTGTCACCTCTCGTCAACATCATACCCGTCTGCGGGCAAAATCACAAGCGGACCGCCCATTGGCATACGAAAACGGGAACTCCGGCGCTTAGCCGAAAGTTCCCGCTTGTCACCGAATGTTTCATCCGAAAACGATCATGCAGACGGCGATGGCGGCGACGAATCCGACCAGATCCGAGAACAGCCCGACCTTGAGCGCGTAGCGCGTACGGCGGATGCCGACCGCGCCGAAATAGACGGTGAGCACATAGAGCGTCGTGTCCGTGCTGCCCTGGATGGTCGACGCGATGCGGCCGATCATCGAATCCGGCCCGTACGTCTTGATGAGATCAGTCGTATACGCCAGCGATCCCGCGCCGGTGATCGGCCGAAGCAGGCCGAGCGGCACGACTTCGCTCGGCACGCCCAGCCGCTCGAACAGCGGCTTTACCGCCGCGAGCATCAGATCCATCGCACCCGAAGCGCGGAACATGCTGATGGCCGTGATCATGCCGACCAGATGCGGAATGAGGCCGACGGCCGTCCCGAAGCCGTCCTTCGCGCCTTCGACGAACGTTTCGTACACCGGCACCTTGCGGTAAGCCGCGTACAGCGGAATGAAGGCGATCATGGCGGGGATCATCCAGGCGGAGAGCGTCGTGACGAGCGCGTACACCGGCGCTCACCCGCCTTCCGCATGCGGCGGACGGCCCGAACCGCCGGCTGCCGGCGGCAGCGGTTCTTCCGCCGGACGCCGGGATCTCCCCGCGCGTGTCGTCCGGGGCAGCCCGGCCGGCGGATCCGACCGGTGCGGCGGCCGCAAGGCGCGGCTGCGATACCAGCGGTCGGCCAGCAGCGCCGCGCCCGTCGCGATCGCCGTGGCGGCGATGGTCGTGCCGACGATTTCCGCCGGATTCGCGGAGCCGAAGTTCATCCGGATCGCGATGAGCGTCGTCGGCACGAGCGTAATGCTCGACGTATTGATCGCAAGCAGCGTGCACATGGCGGGCGTGGCCGTCTTCGGATCGGGATTCAGCTTCTGCAGCTCCTGCATCGCCTTGATGCCCATCGGCGTCGCGGCGTTGCCGAGCCCGAGCAGATTCGCGCTCATGTTCGACATGATGTATCCGATCGCCGGGTGATCCTTCGGCACGTCGGGGAACAGGCGCCGGACGGCCGGACCGAGCAAGGCCGCCAGCTTCCCCAGCAATCCCGCGTCCTCGGCGATCCGCATCAGGCCCATCCAGAACACGAGCACGCTGATGAGCCCGAAGCATACGGTAACGCCGGTCTGCGCGCCGTCGAACGCCGCCTTGGTCAGTTCGTCCATCCGGCCGGTCGCGGCGGCGGCGATGAAACTGAGCACGATCATGCCGAGCCAGATCAGGTTGACCA
>Ga0065720_1021250_pt1 | contig 11113 bp, 9 predicted proteins | sample Thericmetagenome_FD_59107 | JGI IMG/M metagenome (GOLD analysis project Ga0065720, IMG submission 59107) | Thermophilic microbial communities from the Joint Bioenergy Institute, California, USA of rice/straw/compost enrichment - eDNA_2 v2... | ecosystem: Engineered > Solid waste > Grass >... | reverse complement strand
GAGAAATGAAACGTTCGATTGCGGGGAGAATCAGCAAGTCTAGACCCTTAATTCGTCGAAGTGGGTCAAATTTAAACCGGCGAAGTGGGTCAATTTAAATCCGGCCTTGACACATACTCCCCTTTGGCGCCGAACACATAGCATTCGATGCCGTGGATATGCACGCCGAAGAAAGAGCCGACATCGTGCAGCGTGCGCAAGTTGATCAGAAACAGCCCCTGCGTTCCAGCCTGACGTTCCTCCACGAACGAGAAGACGTACAGATCATCGTTGATTTTGATGTAGTCGGCGGGATTCGACGCGACCCATCGCGTGCCGGCCTCCGCGTTCCACATCATGTAGGTATAATAGAGCGGCGAACTGTAGATGTGCTTGATCCGGTATCCTTCTTGCTCATTGTAGGTCCACAGGATCGCCTTGCCCACCAGATCTCGGGTAAACCCGTGCCGGTACCCCGGATCGGGGTATCCGTCCATCAGACCGAAGCGGAACGTTCGGCTCACTTCTCTGGCCGACTCGGGAACGCCGATCGAGGCGATGCAGACCGTTGCCAGCCCGGTACCAAAGTCCAGGATGAGCGTGTGGGCGGTGGGAGGTGCGGAGCCCGCGCAATAATGCTGCACGAAAAGGACACGGTCATCGCCGGGCGCTTCGACAATCTGGCAGTATTCTTCGTGCGTCAGGCCGTCCGAACCCGTCCATGTCAACCGATGCGTATCCCGAAACGCATACGTCAAGGCCTGACCGTCGTCGAACGTGATCGTGACGGTCCGCCCGTTGAGACGCGATGTGAAAGCCGGCATATACTCGCCCTTCTGAAGCGGGGCGGTGCTGTACTGCTCAACCGGCGTATGGTCGGCCAGATACTGGACGTCGGCTGCGGTGAAAGCGGTCCATCGGCGGTTCATTCTTTTCAAAAGCGCTCACCTCGGCTTCATCTTGTATGGCTTCAAGCCCACATGGCGGAGACCGTCACGACTTCGCCTTTCTTGAACGCATAATCGACATGGTCGCCGTCCATCCGAACCGGCTGTCCGTTGATGAGCAACTCGCCGCCTGTTCCCCTGCGGTTGCGCAGGCAAATGGTCTGATCCCGATCGGATACGATATGAGCGGTGAATCCGTTCCTGTCCCATTCCAGCGACTCCAGCTTCGCCCAGGTATACAGCCAGACGCCCTGAATACGCCCGCTCGGCAGCGATTCCGGCATGGCCGGCAGAAACTCGATCGTCCCCGGCTTCGAGTAGACGCACATCTCCAACAGAATGGCCGGAAAGGCGCCTTGCAGATCGGGACATGCGAGGAAATAGGGATAATGCAGCGTCGTCAGCGCGCGGGTAATGAACCCGTGGTTCATCAGTTGACTCAGGTTCTGGACCGTCTCGCTCAAGTCCTTCAGGCGAATGGCGGTAAACAGCCGGTGGATGATGCCGTGCGCCGAATCGTCCTGCTGCGCCCGCTTCCGGTTGGAAATCTGGATGGCATGCGCGAGATGCGGCTGGTCTTCCCATGTGATGTGCCGATCCGGCCATACCCCGTAATGGTGGGACACATGGCGATGGTCATAATTCTCGTTGATCGAGGGCCATGCCCATTCCTTCAGCCCGCCTTCCTCGTCCAGCAGGTACTCGGGCAGCGACTCCAGCTGCTTCTCCCAATGCGGGATGTTCTCCTGCTCGATCCCCAGCCAGTTGCATGCGGTGATCAGATTGTCCAGCACTTCCCGGCAGATCATGATATCCATGACGGAGTTGATGCTGGCCGCATAGACGCCGTTCGATGTCATGTATGCGGGTGTCGGATTTTCCGGCGAGAAGGACGGATAGAAGATGACGCGGCCGTTGTCGTCCCGATCGATCGCGTAGTCTTCGAAGAACAGGGCGATTTCTTTCAGCGCCGGCACGACGCGTTCCCGCAGAAAATCGTTGTCCCCGGTGACCAGGTAATATCCCCAGAACTCATTGTAGATCCAGCCCAGACAACCCGTCCAGGCATAGTGCGGATAAGTTTTGGAGTAGTGGTAGAACAGTCCGGAGTCATAGTCGCAATGCACACTGGCCAGCAGGCCGCGGGCGTTGTACAGCTTGCGGGCATTGGTCCGGAAGTCGTCGAATTTCGTCTCATAATACCGGAAATAGACGTCCATTTCGTCGAACAGCCCCGTGTTGTTGCCGGCGCATACCTGCAGATTGGTGTTGATGTTGTGCTGCCCCCACATCGGCGGAATTTCTCCCGTGTCGGTGATGAGGAAGAACCGTCCCATATCGTACAGCTTCTCCAGCAGCGCAGGGGCGAATTCCTGCGTCGTATGCACGGTGCGCAGCAGCTCTTCGGACGAGAGCGCATGGTCCGCGTGCGTCCCCAGCCGGATGCGCGAACGGTCCATTCGGCTTCCGATATGCGCCAGGTTGGCGGCGGTGTAACGGTCGAAATCGGCCTCGAGACCGGATATCGCTTCCACCAAGGATGCCGAGCATCCGAAGCTGAAGCCGCCTTCGTACTTGACCGTGCGGGACAGCAGCAGGAGCGAATCGGCGCCTTCGACGACGATCTTGTTGTCCCGGAACATCGCCGTCCCGCCGCTGTTCACGAACCGGATGACGGTGCAATACCCCTTCTGTCCATACTCCGGATAATAGGCGAACTCCAGCGCGATCGTATCGTCCTGCGAGAGCAGCCGGTGCGAGCATTTGTCCGGATCGTTGATCGATTCCCGGCCGCCATAGTCCGGATGCTTGAACGGCAGGACGAGCTCGATCTCCGCATTCAGTGTGCCGGCGCGTTCCGAAGTCAGGCGGATCGCGCTCGTGTCCCCCTCATAAGAGGCAAGCGCCTCCCGCTTGAAACGCCCCAGGTCATTCTCCCACTGCACCGTGACGCATCCCGTCATCATGTCGAGCCAGCGCAGATAGCGTCTCGTCGAACCGGCTTCCTCCTGCCGGATATGCAGCCGAATCGCGTGATGACGTCTGAGCGACCAGATCGGCATCACCGGGTCTTTGGCATGCTGCTCGGCGTACACGTCGTGCTTGATCGTCTCCTGCTCCACCAGATCGGCGGCTTCCTTGAACTTGCCTTCCCGCATCAGCCGTCTGACAGTCGGCATAATGCCGGTCAGATCGGGAGGCTCGGGCGTGCGCGCCCATCGGGGCTCATACAGCGCCTCGTGCGTGAGCGTCAGGCGGTCATAATAGGGATCGCCAAGGACATCCAGCCGCTGGGTGCCGTTCCCGGTGATGAACGCGTCATCCCAATTGTCCGCCGGATGCAGGCTGCACACATTGCGTTCCGGCAGCAGCTGTTCCCGCTCGTGCCGCGGCATGGCTTCATATTTGAAACGGTGCGGTATGGGCATGACTTGCTTGCGGTATTGTGCCATAACGTCCTCCTCTGAATTGTAATCGCTTTCTTTATTCCTAAGTTTACAACCGCGCACCCACAGCCGCAAGTGCATCATTTTGAAGAAATGGTGGTCTTTTTTGAAGGTGGGCCGTTTGTCGGAAGCGGCCGCGGGGAGCCGCCGCCCTTCGGGCAGCCCCGGCCATGTGAAAAAATGATAACGTTTTCTTTGATTTGTTGGCTTACGCGGCGATCTTGCCGGAAGCTACACTGTGGGCAAGGGAGGATCGGGCGATGGATGTGAACAAACCGGTAACACGCTCTGCTGCGGTTGTCTGGCGGTCGCAATTATGGAAGCGTTTCAAAAAGCAGAAGCTGCTGCATCTCTTTGTCGGTCTCGGGATAATATTCCTGCTCGTCTTTTCCTACACGCCGATGTTCGGGATTCTCATGGCCTTCAAGAACTACACCATCTCGATGGGCATCAAGGGCATCTTCACGAGCGATTGGGCCGGATTGAAGCATTTCGAGGAATTTGTCACGGACTATCGCTTTGGCGAAATTCTGCGCAATACGATTGTGCTCAGTCTGCTCAAGGTCATATTCGCTTTTCCCGCTCCGATCATCCTGGCCATCTTGCTGAACGAGGCCAAAAATCTGTTCTTCAAACGGTTCGTGCAGACGGTCAGCTATCTGCCGCATTTCATCTCCTGGGTGGTCGTGGTCGGCATTTCGTTCGCGTTTCTGTCCGCCGATGTCGGGCTCGTCAACAAAGCGCTGCTGCAGCTGGGCCTCATCAGCAAGCCGATTGATTTCCTGACGAATCCGGACTATTTCTGGGGACTCGCCGTAGGCAGCGCCGTGTGGAAAGAGATGGGTTGGTGGGCCATCATCTTCCTGGCCGCCATTGCCGGCATCGATCCGTCCCTGTACGAGGCGGCGCAGATCGACGGGGCGGGAAGGTTGGCGCGCATCCGCCATGTAACCCTTCCCGGCATGAAAGGCACAATCGTCGTCGTGCTGATCCTGACGATCGGGAACATCCTGGGCGGAGGTCTGGTCGGGTCCAACTTCGAGCAGGCGTACTTGTTCGGGAACAGCATCAACAATCCCACGTCCGAAATCATCCAGACCTACGCGTTCAAAGTGGGGTTGAAGGAAGGACGATTCGCCTACGGGGCGGCCATCGATCTGATGCAATCCGTCGTCTCCGTCACGCTCATTTTCCTGAGCAACTATATTGCGAAACGCAGATCAGGATCCAGCCTGTTCTAGGGAGGTGGCCGGTACAGTGTGGAGCCAGGTGCAGAAAGACCGCGTCATGGACATCAGTGTCACCGTGATCCTGACGTTGATGATGCTCACCATGTTGTACCCGTTCTATTACGTCTTGATCTTGTCGTTCAGCAAAGGAACCGATGCGTTGGTCAGCGGTGTATATCTCTGGCCCAAAAACTTCACGTGGGAGAACTACTATCATCTCCTGCGTGATCCGAAATGGTATCAGGCCTTTCTTGTCACGGTGGCCAGAACGGTATCGGGGGCGTTCCTCGGGGTCACGTTCACCTGCCTCGTCGCTTACGGCTTGTCGCATCGGGATTTGCTGTTCGGCAAAGTCTACTTCATCATCGTGATTTTCGCCATGTATTTCACGGGCGGATTGATTCCGTACTATGTGGTGCTGCGGGCGGTCGGGCTGCTCAATTCGTTCGCCGTGTACATCGTACCGACGATGCTCAGCACATTCTTCCTGCTCGTCGCCATCTCGTTCTTCCGCGAGATTCCCAATGAGTTGAAAGAAGCGGCGCATATCGACGGCGCGAACGAATGGACCATCTTCTATCGCGTTGTCCTGCCGGTATCCACGCCGCTGATCGCCACCATCTCCCTGTTTACCGGCGTGGGACAATGGAATGCCTGGTTGGATTCCGCCTACTTCGTCCAGTCGGAGCAGCTCAGGACGCTTGCCTTTCGCATGATCGAGGTGATCAACAAGAGCAATGCCCCGTCGGATGCGATCGGCGCGGCCAACAGCGTGTCCACGGGCGTTACCAGTTATTCGCTTCAGGTCACGGCGATGGTGATCTCGATCGCGCCCATCCTGTGTGTGTATCCGTTTCTGCAAAAATATTTTATTCAAGGCATCATGCTGGGTTCGGTCAAAGGTTAATGCCAAGCTGCACTGGAGTTACCGCTGGTGATATTAGAGCGAAAGCTTTAATATAGAACACAAGACAAATGGAGGGCTAACATTGAGCAAAAACAGACTCAGACAAGTGTTGGTCGTGTTGCTGTCCGTTATGTTGTTGATTTTGGCGGCATGCGGCAAAAGCGGCGGCAACAACGCTCCCGCGAACCAGGGGTCGTCCGGTTCTTCCGGTTCATCGGGATCGTCGGCCAATGCAGACGGCGGGCAGAAGGCGAACACGGACGAGATCGTCGAGCTTTCCTTGTTCATTGACATGCCGTGGTATCCGCTGAAAGAGTGGAAAGGCCCGGTAGCAGAGAAGATTACGGAGAAGACGGGCGTAAAGTTGAACGTCACGGTGGCAACCGACGACAATCAGCTTCCGCTCATGATCGCCTCGGGCGAACTGCCTGACCTGGTGTTCACGTACTTCGGCATCAACCGGCTGTCCGATTCGAAGCTGTCGTACCCCTGGAATGAGCTGATTGAGCAATACGCGCCGGATTTTGAAATCGACAAGACCAGAATTGCGATTCATACGATGGATGACGGCAATTTCTACACGCTGCGCAACGCGTTCGCGACCAAAGAGGAAATGGACAGCAACCCGTACGCGCTCGGCAACGACGGCAATCCCGCCATCGCGGTGAGAGAAGACATCCTGCAGGAACTGGGGAACCCGCCGATCAACTCGCTGGACAACTTCGTCAACGTACTCGGTCTTGTCAAAGAGAAATACCCGGATATGATACCGCTTACGATGGATATCAACTGGATCGAGGAGTACTTCCAGCAGCAGCTTGGCGTCGAAGCCGCTTTCGAGCAATGGTACGAGAACGATGGCGTGGTCGATTATGCGATCAGCCATCCGAAGATGCTGGACTTCTACAAATTCATGAACAACCTGTATCGCAAAGGGTACATTCTGGCGGAGAACTTCGCCTATGCCAATGACCAGATCGACGATCAGTATGCGGTCAGCGGCAAAGCATTCGCGCATGCCCATACGGTCAGCGTGGCGGATTCCGACAACATCAAGATCAAGGATGCCGGCGAGAATTTCTCGTTCAAATTGCTGCCGAGCGTAATCTCCGATGAAGCGGTCATGGTCAACTCCGGACTCGGGTTTGCCGGCACGTTCATTACGCGGAGCAACAAGAATCCGGAAGCCTCGATCAAGTTCATGCAATTCCTCGCCAGCCAAGAGGGCAAGGAACTGGTCATGTTCGGCATTGAAGGCGAGCATTGGACCTGGAACGAGAAGGGTTATCCGGATCTGAAGTATGATCCGTCCGACACCGAATTCGTGAACAGCGTCGGCGTCAAATGGTGGTACTTGTACAATGACGGCGTGATGGAGGGGCTGCTCTCCTACGTTCCGGGCACGCAGAAGACGCAAGCGTTGCTCGAACGGAAAGAACACACCATCTATAAGCCGGAGCTGGGCCTGATCCAGACGCAGCCGGATTCCGAAGAGGCGACGATCAAGAGCAAGATCGACGAAATGGTCAAGAACGAAAGCGTGAAGATCTATCTGGCCCAATCGGAAGACGAAGTGGTCAAAAACTACAACGCCATGATGGACAATGCCCGGAAACAGGGACTGGACAAATTGGTGGCCTGGGCGAACGAAATCTATCAGAAGAAAGCCCCGCTGTTCAAATAATACGAGCTGCAACCGACAGGGATTGCCCGATCCCTGTCGGGTTTTCTTCTTCAACCCGGCCTTCCCGCCGAGATGGCTGTACCCGGCCGTGAAGGAAAGGAGTGGTGGCCATCAATATTGTGCGCAAAATGGTTGCGGGATATATCATCCTCATCCTCATTCCCTACTTGTTCTTCGGTTACCACTATTACACGCAGGTGTACAGCAGTCTGAGCAGGCAGTTCGCGGAGGGCCGGCAAAACATATTGGAACAGGCTTACGCCAATCTCCGGACCGACTTCGTGCGCATTCAATCGGTGCACCGGGTGCTGCAGTACAATCCTTATCTGACGGATTATCTGGACAATGTGTATGAGACGGATGGGGAGCGGGTCTATGCTTTCATCCGCCATATCCAGCCTTTGTATTCCCAATCCATGTTCGCCAATCCGGAGATTGAATCGCTCACCATCTACAAGATGAAGGACAATGTCTTGCCGATCGCCGAGCAAGTCGCGGACTACGGTCTGCTGGATGAGAACATGAAGGACGTTGTTCGACGCTTGCAGCCCGGTCAGGGATTATGGTATCGGGTCTACCCGAAAAGCGCGGAAACCGAATTGGTCTACTACCAGCACATTTATAATCCGCGCTTCACGGAAATCCTCGGATTGCTTGAAATCCGGATCAGCAGCGCATGGCTCCGCCAATTTTACGTGGCGGCCGGCGTCAGCGGACATTGGCAGGCGTTCCTGTTGTCCGAACAAGGCCGGCCGCTGCATGACGGCGACATGTCAACCGGGATTGACGAACGAACGCTGCGGTTGGTGCAGTCGGATGATTTCAAATTCTTCATTGACCGGAACGTGATCGTCAATCAGGTGTACGTGGAGGAACTGGGCGTCAGGGTGGTCGTGACGGGTCAGGCAGGGGACGTGTTTCACACGATCAGAACGAAGGAAGCCCTGCTGTCCGCCATGTTCATCGTGCTGCTCATCGGATTGTCGGTCGGCTATTTCCTGTTGGCATCCGCCATCTCGAAGCGCATTCTGAGGCTTGCCCGGCATATGCGCTCGCTGACCGACAACAATTTGAGCATTATATCGTGAAGTCCGACAGGCTCGATGTGCAAGACGAGATCGGTTTTTTGACCGCGACCTACAATTCCATGGTTTCCCGCATGGACGAACTGATCAATAATGTGCATCGCGCGGAGCTGCGGAACAAGGAAGCGGCATACAAAGTGCTGCAGGCGCAGATCAAACCTCATTTTCTCTACAATACGCTTGAAACCATCCGGATGGTCGCCATATCGAACAACGACCAGGAGGCGGCCAAACTGGCGTTCTGGTTCGGCAAACTGATGCGCTACAGCCTGTCATCCAATCAGGACCAGACCTTGCTCTCCATGGAGTTCGAGATCGCCGTATTTTACTTGAACATTCACAAGATGAGGCTTCAGGACAGGCTCACCTATTCGATTGACTTGAAAGCGGATGCAGATCGCATCGCCTGCCCCAGGTTCATTTTGCAGCCGATCCTTGAGAACGTCATCGTGCACAGCGTATCGTCAACGCTCAGGCCGATCCATATCGATATACAGGCAATCGAGACGTCGGATGATATCCGGATCACCGTTACGGACAACGGAAACGGCATCCCGCCCGATCGATTGCGCGCGATCCAGGCCCGCCTCGTCAGCACGCCGGATGACGCGGAAGACCGGACGGGCGGAGGAGTCGGACTGGTCAATGTGAACGAGCGGATCAAATCTTTCTTCGGCGATCGTTCGCGGATCGACATTGCCAGTGAGGATGGAAAAGGCACGACGCTATGCATGATCATGACGAAGAGGGAGGTGAGCGCATCATGAAGGTATTGATCGTGGATGACGAGCCGCTCATTCTGACGGGACTCATGCGCGTCATCAGCGAAGTCGCCCCCGCCGGCACCGAAGTGCGGCAAGCCTCGCATGCCCATGAAGCGCTGGAGATGATGGAGTCCTATTTGCCGGATGCCACGATTACCGATCTCAACATGCCGGAGAAGAACGGATTCGAGCTCATGGATGCCGCACGGGAAAGGGGATTGTGCGACAGGTTTATCATTCTGACCGGTTACGATGAATTTGAATACGCTCGCATGGCGCTGCGGACGGGCGTGATCGACTATTTGCTGAAACCGGTGGATGCGGATGAAATCGCCGTGCTGCTTCAGCGCATCGCAAGCGAGCTTGATGAAGCATTCGATTCCGGCTATTCGCAGCATGTGCGCCGGATTCTGGCCTATGTGCATTCGCATTATCGAACGGATATTTCGCTTGACCAACTGGCGGACCAGATGGGACTCCATCCGAACTACATCAGCAGCCTGTTCAAGAAAGAAGTGGGCGATACGCTGATCAATTATTTGAGCTCGTTGCGGATCCGGGAAGCGCAGAAATTGCTGCAGGATCAGCGCGATCTGTCGGTGAATGCCGTGGGCAGACTGGTCGGTTACGAGAACAGACATTATTTCGCCAAAGTATTCAAGAAACATACCGGCATCTCGCCGGGCGCCTATCGGGGCACGGGCGATTGCGGGGAATTGGAAGGGTGAACGCATTGAACCGATTTCGCATGCTGGATCAGTTGCTGGCTCAATTCACGGAAGACATGCTGCCGGGCTGCGCGTTGGTCGTGTCGCGGCACGGGGAAGTGATCTACGAAGGGTATTACGGCTGGGCCAATCTGGAGCGGCGGAAGCCCATCGCTCCCGATACGGTGTACCGCATATTTTCGATGACGAAGGTGGTCGTGTGCACCGCGGCGCTGATGTTGTACGAGCGCGGGAAATTTCTGCTGCATGATCCGCTGGCCGAGTATATTCCGGAATACGGCCGGCCGCTGGTGGCCCGGACGAAGCCGGACGGCTCGGTCGAATTGGAACCCGCCCAAAACCCGATTCTCATCCAACACTTGTTCTGCATGAGTTCGGGATTGCCCTATCACTTCGGCGAATCGGAATCCGAGCGGCAGATGCGCCGTGTGCTCGATGAGCTGGAGCAGACGCACGGCGTTTACGATATACAGACCGAGGTGAAGGCGATGGCCGCGGTGCCGCTCGCCTTCGAGCCCGGAACAAGCTGGATGTACGGGTACAGCCACGATGTGCTCGGCGCGCTCATCGAGGTCGTCTCCGGGAAGACGCTGGGGCGTTTTCTGCAGGAAGAGATTTTCGAGCCGCTGGGGATGAAGGACACCGGCTATCGCTTCAGGGGCGATATCGCGGACCGGATGGCATCCGTGTATCAACGGACGGAAGACGGCCGGCTCGAGGAAGTGCCCGGGGCGTTGGACCAGCACCATCAGCCCGGCGCGAAAAGGGAGTCGGGCGGCGTCGGACTCTACTCGACGGCCCGGGATTACACGGCCTTCACGCAAATGCTCGCCAGCGGCGGGCGGTTGAACGGCGAGACCATCTTCGGACGGAAAACGATCGAACTGATGCGGCGCAACCACCTGAGCGACGAGCAGATGAGGGCATACACCCATGCCAACGGGCATCGAAACGGCTACGGCTACGGACTGGGGGTGCGGACGCTCATCGACCCGGCCGAAGGGGGAATCAACGGCTCCATCGGCGAGTTCGGATGGGGCGGGGCCGCCGGCACGTGGATGGCCGCCGATCCGGTCGAAGACATGTCGATCGTCTACATGCAGCAGATGTTTCCTTCGATCCACGACAGGTATGTCCATCCCCGCGTGCGCAATGCCGTGAACGCGTGCATGGGTTAGATTGCAGGTGAATAGAAGCCGAAGCCCTCATCCGATTGCCGGATGAGGGCTTCGCTGTGGTACGCCCGGCATGGGCGTCATCTCTACGGTGAAAGTCCGGAATGGGGGCTGGCGAGCGCCTACCATTAGCCGAGGGCAAGGGTGTCGGTCGCGAGGCCGAATCTG
>Ga0065720_1021249_pt1 | contig 11114 bp, 7 predicted proteins | sample Thericmetagenome_FD_59107 | JGI IMG/M metagenome (GOLD analysis project Ga0065720, IMG submission 59107) | Thermophilic microbial communities from the Joint Bioenergy Institute, California, USA of rice/straw/compost enrichment - eDNA_2 v2... | ecosystem: Engineered > Solid waste > Grass >... | reverse complement strand
TTTTTTTTTTTTTTTTTTTTTTTTTTTACAATCCAGATCATCGTCATTTCTGGGAATGGGAAAAGTCTGCTTATGAGGAAGTCTTGAGTGAAGAAATTGGAATAGCACACTAGCCAGAGAATTATAGCATTACTGAATGCTTCACTGAGTTTTATTATTACCTAGTAATCAAAGCTCGGTATCATCAAAAATCAGGAAGCATACTCTTGTTACGTGCATTGTGGCATCATCGTTAACCAGAGACACTGGATGGTTATCTCATTGTTGAAAGAGTAATTATTGATCAATTCCCTGGACTCCTTAATTCAGAGTTGCACAGTCGAACAATTGCTCATTCATGTTCTATTTCTGTTGAATTCGATTACGTCCACAAGATACGCTGAGAAGAGGGAGAGCGATCAATACATCTCTCGCCAGGCTCCAGTTCCATCCATCTTCGACTTTCATCTTGACCTATAGGGAGGACAGCAGCAGCCGCAGTAGGAGCCAGCTTATGACATGTTTCTATCTTTCTTCAATTACAATAACCTTTCCAGTTTTTCCCAATCAAAATTCCTTCCAGCATGGTTAGTCATTCACATCTTCACCAAAACCAGCATCCTGCTGCTCGGTCAACTTGTAGTTTTCCATCACCTATCACCCCCCAGTTTTATTACCTTTTCAACGATATCATTGTAGCTAACTCCATACACTTGAATTATTCCCTTGAGTCTACCAGTTAGTTCTTGTCCAGCTGATGGAAAGCACCCGATTGTTTGTGTCGAAACAAAGCCCACTTTCGCGGTACTGAAGGAAACTGAACCAAGTGTTCATCAGCCGATAGCACCATGCCATCTTATTATTCCCGTGGGCGAGTTCCCGCTGGCAACGCGCAGGATATTGTCGATGGCTTAGATCAGCGGTCCTCGCAGGCGGTAATCGTTTGGGCTTCTCCCACCGCGCCCCAGCCGACGATCTGTTGCTAACTACGGCAGGCAAAGCCCGCGCAGTCCTCGCAGTCGCCGTATCCAATCGGCCAACCAGTCCAATCTCCTGGCTCCGCGATGCAGCAGAGGGCCATTAGTCAATTTTTGAAGCCTAGTCACATGATCACACCAGAGTATCGGATCCGTCGCGATAACCCTACGATTCAAGATGTTATTGACAGGATAGTGGCGGGCTTTTCGGCAAACTATCGTGGCGACATTTTAGCCCAAGCCAACAAAGCTGCTAAAATCCCAGACGACGAAAATTGCTCTGTCTGGATGTCGGGTCTTCCTCCCAATGTCACTTACGCCGAGTTGCTGAGCTCAATTCGAGATGCCGGGAGGGTTTGGGCTTCCCACATCCGGCCTGCAACGGACAAATATCCAACACCTGGAGCAAAAGTCACATTCATGACCCCGAAAGCAGCAAAAACACTCATTGAGCGTCAATATCTTTTTATTCGCGACCGTTATGTTCGTGTTCAGTACGACCGAAACAAGGTCTCGAAGCCGCAGGTTCCGAAGGGCCACACACGAGTTCTTTGGATTTATGGTCCAAAGGAAATCGTGAATCTTGAATTTTTAAATGATCTATTTGCCAGAACATGTCAATTTCAGACAGAACATGCCGAGCTTCTCTGTAAGGGCCAGGTGATAAACATCATTGAGTGGAAATTTAGCAGCTACCGCTGCCAGGCTCAGTGGATTTATTTGGGCCTGAAGAACTTAGCAGATCTTGGGATCGATGTCAAATTTATGATTGACCCTTGTGACACCTTCGAAGAAAACGATGATGGCAACGGCAAAGATTGTGTGGAAGAGGAGGAGAGGAGTGGGGAAGAGAGGCTGGATGAGCACTTTCTGTTGCACTGACCGCGAGCACTTTCCAACAATGTAGCCTAGTTCCGGCTTCCTATATGTTTGCCGTCACATTCCAGACATGTTTAACCGCCAGTGATAGGGTCCAGTGATATTTTTTCACAGATACCATCTCGCCATAGTCAAAATGTTGGTGCTCGTCAAACCAGCTGTCGCATACATGAAAGATGTCTTGATCGTGGCAAGTAATCCAGGTCCCTGAGGAAATACTATGTTTCTGACTGTCATTAGGGTTCTTGCATCCATCTCCAATACAATTACAGAGTGATTAGCTTGTTATTCTTTTGATATGGAAAATATTGACTGAAGTATCAAAATGGAGATTCATGATGACTGCGTTAGAGGAAATGCGCCAACCACTCTTCCTGCCTGGTTATGTGATGTCATCACACAGTCCAAGCAAGCCAAATTTGCCTCTTAACTCATAACTTCTCGAAAGCAAGCAGATATCTGCGTTTGAAAACTGAATTACTTGATCATTATTTACTCATATCCCCATTTATGCCTAGAGGCCCTCATATCGACTTTGCAAGTCAATTAAGACTGCCTTCTGTAGATACGGAGCTGAAGAGGTCATGTTCACATCCTATCTAGAGACAGCAACCATAATTATTTGACCGAGAGAGAGTACAATATGGTCACATCATCGTTCTTAAAGTTTGTGATCCCATTTCTCAGCTGGTGTAGTACTTCTGTCAGCAGTTTCCATCTGCTCGATCCCTTCATCCTGAGTCCCCATCACTTTGTTCTATCGTGCTAGCACCAACGACAGGTTGTTGCGGTTAATGAAACAACATTGAGAGAATACAGTTAAAATGAAAATAATGACTGAATCATGCATGGAGAAAAGCCAGCGTAGATTTCTAGTTTTACCCACAATAGACACGACAGGGACGAGAGGGAAATTTGAAGGAATTGGGCTCCATTCTTTATGGAGCTTATTGAGATCAGGAAGGAAAACTTCCTGCTTGCTGTTGTCATTGAACGAAAAAAGTGGAAGCATAATGAGACTTGACCGAGAATGAGGAGAACTTCTGAGAACTTTCCATCTATTGGACAGCGAAGTTCAGACTAGTAAAGCGCAAAGTTTTGCGCAGGCTCCTTTCCCACTATTGTGATGAAAGGACAATAGCAGAAGAGCAACAGACCGGGGCATAGTATGTGTGGCCACGAAATAGAACCCAACCGTATTTCCCCTACTTGCTCTCATGGGCTCTCATTTCCTCTTCCCCACAGCCAGAAAAATGTGCTGCACAAGCCTTGTCTCTTCTTCGAAGTTAGAGACCAAACATACTCATTTCCAGACTTTCATCAAGCCATTCTCCTCTGGTGTGAAGAGAGTCACTCGCCTCAGCTGCCTACTGAGGGCTGCCGCCTCAAGGACCTCAAATCTTCACTTCCACTTCTCCTGCCGATATTTTGAGCTTACAGCCAGCATGCAACCTGAAAATTCAAGATAGACGGCGACAAGAACCAATCCAATCAGCGGGGCGCTGGTGCTCAGGCTTGCTTTCCGACTGCACAGACATGTTCTTTTTGGTAGCATCAACCAAGAATGCCCTGCTGCACTCGGCAGCAGCATGGTAAATCGGCACGACACTGGGAATGATTTCCAGTTTCATGGTGTTGTGATCGGGTACGCTCTGCCTCTCTACGCACTCACATCTCTCGAGAAGACTCTTACATATCTGGATACTGACCGAATAGGACACTAGAAGGGTATAACAAGTCAAAACTGCCGTTTCTAGCGATGATATTATCAAGAGAAACGATTAAGATGCCGATAAAGAATGCCAAGGAGCATAAATGGAAGCAGTTGATGTAACGGGTGACTTGGTCTGGTGCAGGCAGGGATCGACAATGGATCAAATGGGTTAGATGATGGCCACTGACGATGTGGGGTGCACAGCGAAGTCAATTACTACGTGTAATAATGTTTCTAAGTCCTCAGTGTCCTTGTGTCAGGGAGAGGAGGAACCAAGAGAAGTCTATCATGACCGGGCAGCTTCCTTTATAGAATCTTCATCATGCCTGGGCCATATGGCTCATTCTCTTCGGTCATCCGGCTCTGAACATCTTCCAGGGTCAACCACGTATTTGTGCCGCTCACAATCATGCTGTCTCTGGTTCCCTTATGTTGGCAGTTGGGGACATCCCTTTCCTTGGACTGCCGTGCCCATGTGACAGTTGATCCGACATCCCGATGTTTACGTAATCCGGATCACAATAATGGACGTAGGTCCGTTCACTTAATCGGCACTCTTCCTTGAATTACTTCGTGATATCCAAATGTTAACGAGTTCATTGGTCACTAGCAGGTGATTTTTTTAGAAAGATATAAAAAGCCAAGCAATTGTGGAGGGGCAGCGGCATCCGGGGAACCCGCAGTATATGCTTAGTAAGGTTGGGCAGCGACTCAGGTGTCGAGAGTATCACACTTATGCCAATATGCACCACGTTATTTGACAAACTACAGACAAAACAAAAATAAGAAGGTACACATCAGTGATATGACATAACCACTATTGCAGCTCAGCACACCCCCAAACCTGCATATCACCTGGAAAATCACTCCTCATCCAACGGCCCGAATACTACCTTATCTCTTCTCTCCTTCGGGCTCAACCCCTTCCCTTTCCCCTTTCCCTTCCCCTTCGGCGGTCCCGTAACCCAAGGTGGAAACGGTCTCACCCTTGTCGTGGTGGTTCTGACAGAAGTACGTGCCGTTGTCCTAGTCGATGGCCTACCTGTTACGGTTGGGCCGACAGTAACTGTGGTAGACACGGTTCCCCCAAGGCCAACGCCCGTGGGGAGTCCGACTGTAGGCAACCCTACCGTCGGCAGGTTGACTGTGGGTAAACCAACGGTGGGTAGACCTACCGTGGGTAAGCCGACGGTAGGCAGGCCTGTCAAAGTGGGAAGTGCTAGGTTCCCAGCCGGTGGTTGAGGGCCCCATGTGGTTGTGGTACTGACCGTTGGGAAGAGAGATACGATGGGGTAGGGTTGCTGGCTCTGGCGTGTTGTGATCACGATGAAAGAACTGGTGGTGGAGGTTTTGCGAGAGGATGAAGTAGTGGCAGCCCTGGTTGTTGTGACTATAGGGGGTTGGGTCACGATCAAAGGCGGCTGACGCGAAGTTGTTGTTGTCGCTTGTGGGATTACAGACTCCGCGGCCACTTCTGTCAACAAAGTGGGAAGCACATCGCTGCCAAGCTTGACGTCACGTCGTTCTTGACCTGATTCGATGGTGTCGAAGACCTCCTGGGGGATCTTTGCGACACTGAGATCGAGCAAGAAGGTACCCCTGGCGTCGTGAATGCCGAAAGTGCTTGTGTTGCTGCTTGGAGTGTTTGGAAGACGAGTGTTCTTGGCCCAAGCGAGTGTATTGACGCCATTGGGATTGAGAGATCCTCCCTCCCACTGACTGCATCCCTTGCAGAGAACGTCAAGTTGCCAATGAGTGGCATTTGCTGTTGATGTTGGCAGAACAGTGTAGCTGGCTCCGGCGTAGGCACCAGGCACAACACGTCCCCTTTATGTTGTCAGTGAGTCTTCGGAGCCAAATGGGGAAGAGAGCATGGCTCTTACGTGCTCCAACGCGAAGAGACGACGACGCTATCTCCATTTGGCCATGCCACGGTCAGGGGATTGTAGTTCATTCTGCCGCCCCATCCAACAGCTGCCCAGCCTGCCTTGTCTTTGGGCGCAACCAGTTGGAAAAAAAGGTCGAAGGGTGCGGAGGCAACATCAGGGATTGCCACTCGGTAGATGATACTACTGGCAGGTTCTACCCACTCAGAGAAGCAGATCTCTCCATCATCCGGGCAATACTTGGCTGTTGTTGCTTGCCTCTTGGCTGGGTCAAGGGTTCTCGCCGAGACTGTGAGCACTTGGGCACTGCTGAGAGCCCAGATGGTCAAATGCTTCCAGTTCGTCATGGTTCCAGAGGGACGCTCATGAATATGAGATCTTAGAAGCATCTACTACAGAACATTCAAAGAGAGAGAGAGAGGGGGGGGAGAGCCAACTTCAGCTTTATACCGGTCCCTCTTCATCTTGACAAACCTCTTCATCCGTCTCACAACATTAGATGCAACGTTCGGAACAGCGAACAACCGCATATGCAGGGGCAAACTCATCCTCTGCAGTCGCCGGGATTAAGTTTTGGCCACTACAAATTAGCACTTCGATTTTATGAAGGCTACTGGGGAAGTCCGTCAAGATATAAGAGAAAAGCCGGGTCAGACTGTGGAGTTCTTGGTTCAGACCTGGAGCACACAAACAGCCAATCTGGATAAATTCGGCTCGGTAAAGGAACAACCATAACAAGCTCAAGCCAGCTTCTCCGCCCCGCCCCCCTAACGAAACGTCACGGAGTTACTGCCGCCGTTCTTATCAAACTCTAACACTGATGCGTCGTATGGATGACGTGCTTCGGTAAGGCCGCAATTCTGGCAGTCAGGGGGACAGCAGCGTATTGTGTGGTGTTTGCAGAAATTTGGAATTCAGATTCTTCAATGACTCCTGAAGAGCACGAAAAATGGTGGACGGTCTGATTCACTATCTACATCGAGGATTGATCTGTGCATGTTGAACTCATCTCACACGGAAACAAGGGCCAAGCGAACGACTTGTTGAGGACGCCATCGGGGTCAACACTAGTGTGACGGCTTCAGCTTAACTTGGTATTGGGGGGAGGATGCCGATGAGGAACCCGGTCTGAAGTCCGATACCTTCATACGGGTGTCGGAGACACATGGTTCCTATATCGCATTTTACGATAAACACCGGCTCCGGAAGACCCTCCATTCCAACAGCTATCCCCACCGGATTAGGGGCCGCTGGTCTGCTGTAGGCGCTTGGGCCTGGGGGAACAACCCCGTCAAGACCTGCCTGTTACGGAAAGTGGGGTTTCGGGAGTCGGAGCTCCACCTGGCGGGCTGGCCCCGCATCGACCCCGAACAGAGGGCGGAGGGATGTGCGCACCAGTGGCCGTATTTATAGGAACATGCCCCGCAGTATATTCTTTTGCTGAACAATCTCCGATTGTAATCGACTATCGAACTATGTGTCATTAGAACTATGCGTCTGCTGAAACTAACCCTCGTAAATCCTAACAAGGCTTGTGAGACCTGATAAGGCCAATAAAAAACATACCTGTCAAAGTTTTAGTCAACAACTCTAGGACGAGCCTAACCAGCCCAGCCTCCTCTTGCAGCCTGTCTCCTTTTTTTAAATGCCATATCCGATTTAAAGGTGCTGTATCTAGCTAATATCCAACAGCTGCACTAATGTGGCAACTGCATGACAGACGACAGATCTCCAGATTTACTTCCCAAATATTCAACCGTTTTTTTCGAAAACGGAAATGACCTCCTGCTCAAAATTCATCTTCCAGACTCTTACTTTTCGATGTACGAGCCTATTAAATCCCCCTTTACCAGACTGGAACCATTATCGCCTCTATCTTCTTCCTTTAAGCTATCACCGTGACATCTTTTCTATGACAGATATCTCTGCTGGATAAGATGCCTTCTAACCAAAACAACGATGTCGTCCTCTAAAGAGCCGTGAGTCTCGGCGGATGTCGTGTGCGTCTGCCTCTCTTCCCACTCGTGGCCATCTTCCATGTCTCCTTTTAAAATCTCATACCAGAGCGGTATGTCGAGTGGTCTCCTCGTCAGGATTGTTCCTGAAAACTCTTGGTCAAGTAAATCAATTATGTAATTGAGCCTTGCATATTCCTCTTCCCAGTTCTTCATGTTTTGCGCAGACCGCGGGCCCTTTGCCAGCGTCCCGATCAAGACTTTGATTCTAGAATTTAGCCAACCCTTTGTCTGCCCAACACTGCATTCCTGAGTTTGAGAGGGAGATGAGCTCCTTACATTTATGGGTGGCACCATCTTCACTAAGAAAACCGTGATGCAGAGTTCAATTGAATTGCGAGTTGGAGTTCCTGTGATAGTGGAACGCTCACCAACAACTCACCTGTCTTAAGTTATGTACGCACGAGAAGCATTCCTGTACGATCTTAGAAAACGTGTCCGTTTTTGGCAGTTGCTTGCCCTAAGACACTGCATGTTTGCTGACTGACACAACACAGGAGGTTTCCACTGAACTGTACCTTCCACTCACGAAATTCCCACTGTAGCAAGTCCTGACTGATGTCACGTTCTTGCTTTCAAGCTACAACGCCATGTCATCAGTTGAACTTGCTGTTTCGAAACATTTCACAACGCTGGCAACATTAAACGGAGCTCAAGCCCGTTAGAAGCGTCCAGAATGGAATGCCAGCGGAGCGCAGAAGGCTATTGCACATCGCAAAAGCCAGACCTACCACGACGTACATGTTGCTGTTGCGTTTATACCGCTTCCATATTCCTCCCTCTGGACGTGTCTCCCGAGGCCTTGCCATTATGGGGTAGAGTTTTCCGAGAAGACTGCACACCTCGTGTCTCTCCTCTCTTGGGGAGCCTCTCGGTTGCCCGTATCTCTCGTACTGTCTGATGCAAAATTATAAGGTCACATAGAGTTTAACACTGCAGCCCAATCTGCAGTCTCCCCACCAATACAGTCAGCATCAATATTAATACTTGAACCCGAACCTTGCAGTGTCATCCCTATGAACTACAAATCAACTCCTTAGTAACACTCAAGTTCTGCATTCTATGTACGGTCAAATCGCATATCCCGAACCTCAGCATCAAGACTTGCAACTGCGTCCCCCTAATGTATTCCATACGCCTACTGAAAGATGACTTTACCCCAAGTATGTACATCCACAGCTCTGGCTCTCTCTCTCTCTCTCCAAGTCACCTTAGGCAATCAGCCTCTGCACTGTTGCCTCAAAGTTGGGGTTCTTCGCGCGAGCAAAGTCATGTGTCCAGTAGCTGTGCACCTCATGAATCGAGATGGATGAGGTCGGACTGGCAGCGTTCGATGGCTTGTTGGGCGAATAAGCCATGGCGAGTCGGTTGCTCCCTCCCGGCAAGACCCAACGTTGGGCTCCCGTGTCGGGCACTGTCCAGGCTGTGCAGCCCTTGCATAGTGCTGTCACTTGCCAGTGTGTCGAGTTGGACTTGGTGCCCGCCTTGATGATGGTGTACTCCGAGCCGCTGTAAGGTTGAGGAGAAACGTGGCCGCTGTGTGAAAGGGGTTAGAAAGCCTGAACAGACCCAGTGCCTTGAATTTACTTACTTGGCCCAGCGAGGAGAGATGATAACGTCGTTGTTGTTTTTCCAGGCCACCAGCAGCGGATTCCTCGGCATGGAACCGCCCCAGGCAAGGCCAGCCCAACCAACATCATTGGGGACAACTAGCTGGACGACGGCATCGTACGGAACATAGTTCTGTGCGTTATCGGGAATCGCGATCCGGTATGTGATGCCCCTTCCGTCAGCCTTGTACAGGATGAAGTCGGACGTAAATGTCAGGCCCGTGTCAGGATCCTGAAAGACGGCGCTCGCAGCCGCTACTGCTGCTCAGTCAGCATCTTGATCTCTTGTGAGGTCCGAGTTGTTTCGATGAACACTTGCCTGGTTGCAGCAGGGCCGCGGCGAGGGCGATCCATGACTTCCACAGCATGTTGCGCGTAATTCTTCAGTGATAGGAGGTTTACCAGCAGCGACGGCTCAGTGGGGGGTTAGTTCAGCTAAGTCGTTATACGACAAAGACATACTCAAGATTCCGAGCGATTGACCTTGGCGGCGGCAAAGCAAAGATGCACGACAAGACCAGATGAGCGGAAAGCCCGGCTTTTGAGTTGCCGCTTACACTACTTAGATACGATGGCCCAAGACCGCCTAAGATATGGGGAACAGGAACATTCCCGCCACGAATAAATATAGCGGGCCATCTTGGAGGAATGCAGTCGGCATCTAACAACCCCCATGCCGGGATTTTGGCTCTCGGACGCAAGATGGAGCTGCTCCGGATGACACATGTAGCTCACGCGGAGGATCAGCTTGGTTTAGGTGTACACCAAACTTGACGGGTGTAATCGTGTGATACCACTTACTCGGTGCTGTTAATCTAGGGCGACTCGGAGAAGCATCCATATTCAGTGTTGTTGGTGTTGAAGAATGTGCAAGAAAACATATGGAATGTCTGGTTCGCTGTTGCAACAGGCAAGCAACTCCAAAGCCGGCATATTGAGATCCTGGGGATCTCGTGTGCGGGGTGACGCTGGCATGGTGAATGTGCTGCATCCAAGCTCGGTCGGCATTTTACCCGAACATATTGGATGAACCTGCAATCTCAGAACCTCACAGGTCAGCCTCCGAGGGTTAAATGGATATCTTATATTAAAAGCACTCCTGATGTATCCATCCATGAGCCGCAAGACCGAGCTTGAAGCGGCAGAAGCGTGGCAAAATTCCCTTAGGCGGGAAATGTGACGAAAAAGAAAGGGAGCCCTCGGGCATTTCATCCTGGTGCGGCCTTCATATTTTCATATCCGTGCTCTCTACATGTATATGCACGCTCGACGGACCGTCCCTGGTTGCTCTTCTTCGACTCACCGGGGCCCTCACAATCATTGCTAATTTTACTTCCTTAAAGACCAGTGGCTGAGAATGAAGGCGATGTACCATTCAGCGCGTGGGAAGTCATTGAAGGTCACAACATGACCCTATCACAATACTAATTAATAGCTCGACGTGTGTAGTTTAATATCTTTGATCATTTATCTTGTCCAGATCTAGTATCCAGCTGAGTTGACGACCCAGAATTTCAGCTGGTGTGTGACATGTGAGAGAAAAGTTCCAGAATATTCATTGTCAGGCCCTACGTGCCTGACCACCTACGCGCTCTAACCCGGTTTCTAACGTCTTAGCCATTACGCTGCAGGCAACAACAGGACCATCTGGATGATGTATGTTAGCCTTTTATGGTCTTTAGATATATGAGAGGTCCACGTTCTGCGGTCTTCAAAGGAGAAGCGTTGTTGGTCTTGACGTGCGATTGGCTAAGCTCTCGATCCTGAATACATCTTCTTCACTAAAGACTCGGCATTTTTGGACTTCTACTCCGATGGAGGACATGAGTTTAGGAAGCGATTGAATATGCTTAGTTGCTAGCATACGGTCACATCTTATATATTGCTAGAATTTCAAAAAAGGTTGGTCTAGTGTGTCATTCTATCAAAAGGAAAAATGAGGAACAAATTCATAAAATTATCATCGGGTATTGTATAACTGGTGTTGATAACGGAAATCGACGTGAATTCCCTACAAAACTTGGCAGATATTGGATCACGGAACACTCGGAGGG
>Ga0065720_1006390_pt1 | contig 11121 bp, 7 predicted proteins | sample Thericmetagenome_FD_59107 | JGI IMG/M metagenome (GOLD analysis project Ga0065720, IMG submission 59107) | Thermophilic microbial communities from the Joint Bioenergy Institute, California, USA of rice/straw/compost enrichment - eDNA_2 v2... | ecosystem: Engineered > Solid waste > Grass >... | reverse complement strand
AGTACAAAGCCGAGGTGGGGAAAGTTGAAACTGACGTATTGCGGCCATAGCTGCGTGCTGATCGAGGCATCCGGCCGGAAGCTCATCATCGATCCGTTCCTGACGGGGAATCCGGCTGCGCCGGTTGCCGCATCCGATGTCCAGGCGGATTATGTGCTGCTCACGCACGGGCACAACGACCATGTCGGCGACGCTTTCGAGATCGCGAAGCGCTGCGACGCGGTCATCATCGCGCCGTTCGAGCTGGCGGAATACGCGGGCTGGCAAGGCTGCAAGAACCATCCGATGTCGATCGGAGGCTCGCACAAGTTCGATTTCGGCACGATGAAGCTGACGCTCGCGTTCCACGGCTCCGGCTTCCAGCCGCCGGGCGAGCAAAATTTCGTGTACATGGGCATGCCGTCGGGCATTCTCCTTACGGCGGAAGGGCGGACGATCTATCACGCGGGCGATACGGCGCTGTTCGGCGACATGCGGATCATCGGGGAGCGCAACGCGATCGATCTCGCGTTTCTGCCGATCGGCGACAATTACACGATGGGCCCCGACGATGCGCTGACGGCCGCGGAATGGCTGCGCGCGAAGCGGGTCGTTCCCATCCACTACAACACGTTCCCGCTGATCGAGCAGGACGGGCAGGCGTTCGCCAGCCGGCTTGCGGCCGTCGGCATCGAGGGACTTGCGCTCAAGCCCGGCGAATCGATTCAATTGTGAGCGGCTTGCGAAGCCGTGCCGGCGCGCCCGGGTGAAACCCGCCCATCCCGACGTCCGGTTGCAACCGATTCCATCCGTGCTCAAGCAGGCAAAGGGGTGAGCGGAAGTGCGATACGTGCTGCGCTATCTGAAACCATATCGTCTGGCCGCGGGCGTCGCCCTCATCCTGATGCTGGTGGAACTCGTCGTCGAGCTGTGGCATCCGGTTCTGATGGCGCGCATCATCGATGAAGGCATCCTGGNCCGGGATACCGNNGCGGTGCTGCGGATCGGCGCCTGGATGGCGCTTCTTGCGCTGATCGGGTTTGCATCGGGCATCGTGAACAGCTATTTCGCCGCGCATGTCAGCCAGGGCTTCGCCTTCGATATCCGCGCCGCGATGTACGAGCGCGTGCAGTTTTTTCCATACGCCGTGTTCAACCGGTTTTCCGCCGCAACCTTGATGACCCGGATGACGAGCGATGTCACCCAGATGCAGAACGCGGTGTTCATGGGCCTGCGCGTCATGATGCGGGCGCCGCTGATCATGGCCGGCGGCCTCTTCATGGCGCTGGCCTTGAGCCCGCGGCTCGGGCTGATCCTGCTCTTGATCTCGCCCGTGCTGTTTGCGGTGCTGGTCTGGATGATGAACCGCGGGTTCAAGCTGTTCCGGGCGGTGCAGATCCGGCTGGACCGGACGAACGGCCTGCTCCGGGAAAATCTGCTCGGCATGCGGCTCATCAAGGCGATGGTGCGCTACGACCGCGAGCGGACGCGGTTCATGCAGGCGAACGAGGATCTGATGAAGCGCACGATTTCCGCCATCCGCGTCGTCGATCTGACGTTGCCGGGCCTGCTCATGGTCATGAACGTGAGCATCCTGCTGCTGCTCTGGTTCGGCAGCACGGAGGTGCAGGCCGGCCGCGCGGAAGTGGGCGAAATCGTCGCCGTCGTCAACTATGCGANGCGCATTATGGCCGCGTTCTCGATGCTGTCCTGGATCGTGACGGGCCTCGCCCGGGCGAGGGCGTCGGCCGGCCGGATCGCGGAAGTGCTGAAGACGGAGGAGAAGGAGGCGGCAATCCGCGCGCCCGAACCCGGTGAAGACGGCGGGCGGCGGAATGCGGCCTCATCCGCTTCCGCTTCTTCCGCCCGGGACGAAGGGGCGGAGATCGCGTTCGAGCGCGTCACGTTCCGCTATCCGGACACGAGCGAACCGGCGCTGGACCGGATATCGTTCACGATCAAACCGGGCCGGACGGCGGCCATCCTCGGCGCGACCGGCTCCGGTAAATCGTCGCTCATCCAGCTCATCCCGCGGCTGTTCGACCCCGACGAAGGCGTCGTGCGCGTCGACGGGCGGGATGTCCGGACCTGCGATCCGGCATGGCTGCGCGCGCAGATCGGCTATGCGCCGCAGGAGTCGGTGCTGTTCTCGGGGACGGTGCGGGAGAACCTGCTGTGGGGCAAGGATGACGCCGGCCGGGAGGAAATGGTCGAAGCGGCGCGCGCCGCGCAGATTCATGAGACGATCATGCGTCTGCCGGAGCAATACGAGACGAAGCTCGGGCAGAAAGGCGTCAACCTGTCGGGCGGCCAGAAGCAGCGGCTTGCGGTGGCGCGGGCGCTCATCAGCAGGCCCAGGGTGCTGCTGCTCGACGACAGCACGAGCGCCCTGGACGCGAAGACGGAAGCGGCGCTGCTGGACGCGCTGAAGGCGTACCGCTGCACGATTCTGCTCGTCACGCAGAAGATATCCGCGGCCATGCGGGCGGATGTCATCCTCATCCTCGAGGACGGACGCCTTCACGCGATGGGAACGCACGAGGAATTGCTCAGGACGTCGCCGCTGTATGCGCGCATCGTCCGGTCGCAGTACGGAGAGGAGGCGGCTCGCCATGGCTGACCGCGGCGGCAAGCGCGGGCAGCGGCCGAAGCAATGGCTTCCGACCCTGCTCCGCATCTGGTCGTATCTGGCCGCTCACAAGCGGCTGCTCGCGGCCATCTTCGTCATGACGGCGATCAGCTCGATCCTGGGACTGCTCGGCCCGTATCTGCTCGGCCGGGCGATCGACGACTATTTCGTGCCCGGCGACTATCGGGGGCTCGCGCTGCTGATCCTCGCGCTCGGCGCCGTCTACGTCGCGCAGGGCGCGGCCGGCTGGCTGCAGAGCTTCTGGATGATCGGCGTCGCGCAGCGCACCGTCGCGAAGCTCCGGGCCGATCTGTTCGACGCGCTTCACCGGCTGCCGATCGCGTACTTCACGAAGCGGCAGCACGGCGAGCTGATGAGCCGCATGACGAGCGACATCGAGAACGTGAGCCAGACGCTGAACAGCTCCTTCATCCAGCTGATCTCCAGCCTGCTCACGTTCGCGGGCATGCTCGGGCTCATGATCTGGCTCAGCCCGATCATGACGCTGATCACGCTGACGATCGTGCCGGTCATGTTCGCCGGCATGCGGTGGATCACGAACCGGACGGGCCGGTATTTCAAGGAGACGCAGCGCAATACGGGGGCGCTCAACGGTTTTGTCGAGGAGACGCTGTCCGGTCAGCGGATCGTGAAAAGTTTTTCGCGCGAGCGGGACGTCATCGGCGAGTTCATGGAGAAGAACGCCCGGCTGCGCGAGTCCGCCTATTGGGCGCAAGTGTATTCCGGCTTCATTCCGAAGCTGATGAACATGCTGAACAACATGAGCTTCGCCGTCGTCGCCGGGGCCGGAGGGCTGCTGACGCTGAAAGGGATCGTCTCGGTCGGAATCATCGTGACGTTCGCCGAGTACGCGCGGCAGTTCACCCGCCCGCTGAACGATCTGGCGAACCAGTTCAACACGTTCCTGTCGGCCGTCGCCGGCGCGGAACGGGTATTCGAGGTGATTGACGAGCAGGAGGAGACGGTGGACGAACGCGGCGCGGTGCCGATCGATCGGGTGAAGGGCGAGATCGTGTTCGACAACGTCTCGTTCGCCTACGAACCGGGCGTGCCGACGCTCGAGGAAGTGTCTTTCCGCGCGGGCGCGGGCGAGATGATCGCCCTGGTCGGGCCCACCGGAGCAGGCAAGACGACGATCGTGCAGCTGCTCGCCCGGTTCTACGAGCCGGACAGCGGACGCATCCTGATTGACGGCCGGGACATACGCGGCATTACGCGCAAGTCGCTCCGGCAATCGATGGGCTTCGTGCCCCAGGACGTCTTCCTCTTCGAGGGGACGATCCGGGAGAACATCCGGTACGGCCGGCTCGACGCGACGGACGAGGATGTCGAACGGGCAGCCCGGGAAGCGAACGCGCACCGCTTCATCATGAAAATGCCGCACGGATACGATACGGTGCTGCGGCAGGACGGCAGCGGCATCAGCCAGGGACAGCGGCAACTGCTGGCCATTGCGCGCATGATCCTTGCCGATCCGGCCATCCTCGTGCTCGACGAGGCGACGAGCAGCATCGACACGATTACGGAATTACATATTCAGGAAGCGCTGTACCGGCTGATGGCCGGGCGCACGAGCATTGTCATCGCGCACAGGCTGAACACGGTCCGTCGCGCTGACCGGATTCTGGTGCTGGACAGGGGCCGCTTGATCGAGCAAGGGACGCATGAAGAATTGATGGCGCTTTCCGGCTTCTACAGCGGTCTCGTGCGCAGCGGGCAGCAGGCGGTATTCGCAGGCGCGGAATAAGCGGAAAAAGCAGTTGGTGTACGCGGANCCCGCGAACAGAGTGCAAGCAGCATNCAATCAACTACGCCATTCGATACGGGAGCGTGCAGCGATGCGGAATCGGAAGGAAACGGAATACGGCTGCCGCATGACGGGAGATCTGTTCGTCCCGCTCATCCGGCAATCGGATGACATCTACGTTAGCTTGAGTTCGGACATGACGATCGAATACGTTTCGCCGGCGGTCGAACGCGTATTGGGATACCGTCCGGAAGAAGTGACGGGCAAGTCGGGCGTGCTGTACGTGATGCCCGAAGATCTGTCGCGGATCGGGGTTCATCTCCTGGCCGACGGAAACAACGACGAAGCGGAAGATGCAGCATCAACTGTTCCGCATGTCGCCGAAGTGACGGAAGATTACCGGGCGAATTTCGGCGTCCGGGAAATCCGCGTGCGCCATCGGGACGGCCGATACGTCTGGTGCAGCGCGACGTTCAGCATCGTGCGGGACGAGCTGGGAACCGTCGAGCGGATCCTCGCCGTCGGCCGGGACATTTCGGACCGGAAGCGGACGGAGGAGGAGCTCCGGCGAACCCGGGCCCATCTGCAGCTTGCGGAGCATTTNGCGGGTCTCGGCCATTTCGAATGGCATCCCGNTACGGACGAATTGTACTGGTCCGATGAAATGTACACCGTCTTCGGCCTCAGCCGGGCCGATTTCGCCAGCGATTGGGAGGCGTACGAGAAGCTCGTGCATCCCGAGGACCGGTCCGTGCTGCGGGAGTATTTCGTCGAGCGGCTCGGGCGCGGAACGGGGCAGGAGCTGAAGTGCGAATTTCGCGTCATCATGCCGGACGAGAGCACCCGGACCATTCAGACGATCGGCAAATGGGTGAAGGACGAGCACCGGAAGACCGACCGGTTGATCGGCGCCGTGCGGGACATTACGCTCGAGAACCGGACCGAGGAGCTGCTGCGCACGTCGGAGAAATTGAAGATGGCCGGGCAGCTGGCCGCGGGCATCGCTCACGAGATCCGCAATCCGCTGACCTCGCTGAAAGGTTTCTCCAAGCTGCTCCGCAAGGCGACCGGCGAGCAGGCCGACCGGTATTACGAGATCATGGACCAGGAATTCGTCCGGATCGAAATGATTCTCGGCGAACTGCTCGTGCTGGCGAAGCCGCAGGCCTCCGTCTACCAGGACTGGGATGTCCGCCTGATCGTGCACGAGGTCGCCGATCTGCTCAGCAGCCAGGCCATTCTGAACAACGTGATCATCCAGGAGCAGGCGACCCCGGAAGCCTGCATCGTCCGCTGCGACAAGAACCAGCTGAAGCAGGTGTTCATGAACGTCGTGAAAAACGCGATCGAAGCGATGCCTTCCGGCGGCTCGCTGGTCATCTCGATCGAGCGGGATGAGACGGACGTGCTCGTGCACGTCATCGACCAGGGAAGCGGCATCCCGGAAGATCAGCTGCGCCGTCTGGGTGAGCCGTTCTTCACGACGAAGGAGAAAGGCACGGGACTCGGACTGATGATCAGCCACAAAATCATCGAAGAGCACGACGGGCGCATCTATTACGCCAGCCGGAGCGGCGAAGGGACGACCGTGTCCATCCGGCTGCCGCAGTCGTCCATGAATCATTAGCCGCCAGCCGCAAGAGCGGCCGCCTCCCGCGGGAGCGCGGCTTTTTTCATTTCGGTCCGCGTTTGACGGGACAAAAGCCGCTGTGATATAGTTCTACAGTGCAACAGTTCGATCCTGAAACTATTTGTGCGGGAGAAAGATGGCGAAGGGGATGTTCGATTGAAGAGCGGGAGCGGGGACCGGCCCGTCGATCGGGAGGTATTGGCATCCATCATCCGGCGGTATGAAGATGTATGGTACCGCGTGCACCGGCGTCTGAACATGCTGTTGCGCCGATGCATCGAGGAAGACATTACGGTGGATCAATATTTGGCCATCCGGTATCTGCATGCGTGCGGTCGGTCGACCTCGTCGGAGCTGGCGGAATATTTCTGTGTGGGCAAGAGCTCGATCACGGCGATCGTGACGCGGCTCTTCGACAAAGGGCTGATCGCGCGCATTCCGGACTCGAAGGACCGGCGCGTCACGTATCTGGAGCTGACCGATGAGGGCCGGAAGCATGCCGAAGCCATCGATGAGCGGTTCCGGGAGCGGCTGGCGGCGTTTCTGGGCTATTTCGACCAGAAGGAGACACAGCGATTCATTGAGACGTTCGAGAAGCTGGCCGATGTGCTGGCGGATGAAGAAGGAAGGAGCAGGACATCCACATGAGACGGATTGTTGAATGGCGCTGGCTGGTGCTTGTCCTGTGGCTGGCCGCGGCGGCCGGCCTCATGTTGACGTCGCCGAATCTGGCCGAACTGGTGCGGGAGCACGGGCAGATCACTGTGCCGGACGGCTATCCGTCTGTCATCGCCGACGAGATGCTCGCCGACCTGGGGGAAAGCGGAAACCCGACGGTGCTGGTGTTCCACCGCGAGTCGGGCCTTTCCGAAGACGATCTCGACGCGGTGAAGGCCGGAATCGAACGGCTGCGCGGCGGCGGAGACGCATACGGCGTCGCATCGGTGACATCGCCGTTCGACGGCGAGGAGCTGGCGGCGAAGATGCTGTCCGAAGACGGGACGACCGCGCTGGTCCTGTTGGACGTCGAGTTCGGCGGCCGGACGCCGGCGGAGGAACTGGACGCGCTGTACGGGGCGCTGTCGGACGTCGGCGTCGACCATTACATCACCGGCGGCTGGGTCATCGCGGAAGACGTCATCCAAAGCTCCGAAGAAGGCGTGAAGCGAACCGAACTCATTACGATCGTCTTCATTCTCGTCATTCTGATCGCGGTCTTCCGGTCGGTCGTCGCGCCGCTCATTCCGCTGCTCACCGTCGGGCTCAGCTACCTGGTGTCCCAGGCGGTCGTGGCATATCTGGCGGAGTACGCGGGCTTCCCGCTGTCCAACTTCACGCAGATCTTCATGGTCGCGGTCATGTTCGGCATCGGGACGGACTACTGCATCCTGCTCATCAGCCGGTTCAAGGAGGAACTGGCGAGGGACGGCGACAAGATCGGCGCCATTCTCCGCACCTACCGGACGGCCGGCAGGACGGTGCTGTTCGCGGGGCTGGCGGTGCTCGTCGGCTTCACGTCGATCGGGCTGTCGACGTTCTCGCTGTACCGTTCCGCCGTTGCGGTCGCGGTCGGCGTCGCGGTCATGCTGATCGCGCTCGTCACGATCGTGCCGTTCTTCATGGCGGTGCTGGGCAAGGCGCTGTTCTGGCCGCTGCGGGGTTCGCTGGAGCACAAGGAGAGCCGGCTGTGGGGCGCCGTCGGGTCGTTCGCGCTCCGGCAGCCGCTCGGCGCGCTGGCGATCATCGCCGTGCTGGCCGTGCCGCTGCTCGTCGGCTACCGGAACGCCGTCTCGTTCAACCAGCTGGACGAGATCGGCGAGCGCTACGGTTCGGTGCGCGGGTTCAACATCATCTCGGACCGCTTCGGTCCCGGGGAGACGCTGCCCACGACGGTCGTCTGGCGCAGCGGCGCGCCGCTGGACACGCCGGANGGGCTGGCCGCGGTCGAGCAGGTGTCGCGNCGGCTGCTGGAGACCGAGGGCGTGGCGTCGGTGCGAAGCGCCACGCGGCCGACCGGCGAGCCGCCGGAGCAGCTGCAGGTGGTGAGCCAGGTGTCGGAGCTGGGCAGCGGGCTCGAGCAAGGCGGGGACGGCCTGAGCCGGATCGGCGCCGGGCTGGCGGAAGCGAGCGAGGAGCTGGCCGCGAACGCGCCGCAGCTTGAGGAGACGGTGAGCGGCGCCGGGCAGCTGGCCCGGGGCACGAGCGAGCTGCGGGCCGGCCTTGAGCAGCTCGAGGACGGGTTGCGACGGCTCGAGCAGGGGCTGCGCAGCGGCGAGGCCGGCGCGGGCGAGCTGGCTTCCGGCGCCGCGGAAGCGCAGGCGGCCGCCGAGCGGCTGGCCGCGGCCGCGGATGAGCTGCTCGCCGGGTACGAGCAGGTCGCCGCCGGTCTCGGGCAGCTCGCGGCAGGCTACGACGAGATCTCGCGCAGGCACGGCGAGCTGACGGACGGGCTGGCCGGGCTCGCGGCCGGACTTGACGGACTGGCGCTCAAGCATCCCGAGCTTGCGGCGGACGAAGATTTCCTGCGCCTGCAGGGCGCGGCGAAGCAGCTGCACGAAGGCGCGGCCCGGCTGGGCGAGGCGCTGGCGCAGATGGGCCTGCAGCTCGGCGGGCTGGGCGCCGGCCTGGAGCAGGCGAACGAGGCCTTAAGCCAGGCGGCCGCGGGCCAGCGGGAACTGGCCGGCGGGCTCGCGCAGATCGCCGCGGGTCTGAAGGAGCTGCAGACCGGCATCGCGCAGGCCGCCGCCGGCCAGGGCGCCATGCTGGAGCGCCTGCCCGAGATGACGAGCGGCGCGGCGCAGCTCGCGCACGGCCAGGCGCAGCTGGCGGACGGGCTGGCCGAACTGGTCGGTCGGCTCGGCGAGCTGACCGACGGCCTCGGCCAATCGGCGGACGGCCTGGCGCAGGTGACGGCCGGCCTCGAGTCGGCGCGGGAATATTTGAACGGACTGTCCGCGGCGCCGGACCCGCAGCTGGCGGGCTGGTATCTGCCGGCGGAAGCGATCGCGTCGGAGGAGTTCCGGCAGGCGCTCGACATCTATATGAGCGGCGACCGGCGGACGGTGAAGTTCGAGGTCGTGCTGGAGCATCATCCGTACTCCGTCGAAGCCATGGATACGGTCGACCGGCTGTCGGCCGCCGCCCCGGGCATGGCGGAGGGCACGCCGCTGGAAGGCGCGGAAGTCGCGGTCGGCGGCATCTCGAGCGTGAACAACGACCTGCGGCATGTGACGGAGGACGATTACGCGCGCACGGTCACGCTGATGCTGATCGGCCTGGTGCTCATCCTCGTCGTCCTGTTCCGCTCGCTGGTCATGCCGCTCTACCTCGTGCTGTCGCTCATCCTGACCTATTACATGTCGGTGGCGGCGGCGGAAGTGCTGTTCGTGCGGATGCTCGACATGACGGGCCTCGGCTGGGCGGTGCCGTTCTTCGCCTTCGTCATGCTGCTGGCGCTCGGGACGGACTACAGCATCTTCCTGATGGACCGGTTCCGCGAGTACCGGGATCTGCCGCCGGGCGAGGCGATCCTGAACGCGATGAAGAACATGGGCTCGGTCATCGTGTCGGCGGCGATCATCCTCGGCGGCACGTTCGCGGCGATGCTGCCGGCGGGCGTCATGTCGCTGCTGCACATCGCGGCCATCGTGCTCGCCGGGCTGTTCCTCTACGCGCTCATCATGCTGCCGCTGTTCATTCCGGTCATGGTGCGGCTGTTCGGATCGTTCAACTGGTGGCCGTCCATGCGGCGGCGCGCCCGCCTCGAAGCGGACCGCAGCCTCGGCGCGTGACACGGTCAGACCGCACACAAAAAAACGCCGTCCTTTCCGCAGATGGCATGCGGAGGGGACGGCTTGTTTCGTTGGGCTCCCCGCTTACGCGAGCAGCGAGATGACCAGCAGCTCATACAGCACGAGCGGCAGGATCGCGTTGTAGTACGGGTCGAACGGCACGAACGGGTTCCAGAACGCGCGGTAGCCCGGCGAGCTCAGCTCCAGGTACATGACGCAGCCTTCATGATGGCGGATGATCCCGTCGTAGACGGCGCCGTCCATCGTCTGCACCCGAACCATGCGGCCGGCGTAGGTTTCGCAGATGTCGCACAGCTTTTTCTTCATCGNCCGCAAGGACTCGGCGGCGGANGTNTCCGCGCGGTAAATCACCTTCGGTTGNTGNTCCATGGTGTCCGAATGCCTCCCAACAGCAGAATTTGCTGNCAAGATATGCATTCGCCCAGATCAAGGTGCAGAACATTTGCGAATCGGCCGCATCCGCGGTCCGTTTCAGCCGTCCGTCCGGTAGACGACCAGAATGGCGGTGCGCTGATGCTGCGCGCCGTGGGCGCCGGTCTTCGTGTAGGAACCGTAGCAGACGTTGATGACCTGGTCTTCGCGCAGGGTGGAGAGAAACTCGTTCACTTTCTTCACGGCATGCGATGATTCGGTGTCGAGAAACTCTTTCACTTGAATCATGTCGCTTCACCCCTGACAAATAATATGACGCTGGGTCATGTGAAAACAGACCCGCCTCGGGGTCTGCCTCTATCATACCACAAAACGGACTGTATGCGCATTCAACCCCCTTCCGCCGGGCAGGAGGCCGGGCAACATAAAAATTCCCCGCCGCGGACATCTTAAGCGTGACTGGCAGAACCGTACAGGGGGTGGTAAAAATGTTCAGACGTTTCAAGCCGTCCATGCTGATCCGGGCGGCCGTCGCCGTGCTGCTCGGCGCGTGGACGGGACTGTCCCTGTCCGGTCCGGCGGAATATCCGGCCGTGTGGATGACGGCACGGAGCGGCGCGGACGCGGGATCGGGAGCCGCGGCGCCGGCGGCGGCCTTTTCGGCGGACCCGGCGGCGGGCTCCGGGGGGGCGTCCGTGCCGGCGCATCCGGAGGAACGGGCGGATGCAGGCAGCCGGACGGATTCGGAGGACCGGGCGGATGCGCAGGATCAGGCGAAGTCTTCGTTTTCCGCGGGTTCGTCCGGCGACCGCGCGTACCATTTCGGCTTCAAGAAGAGCCGGAACGGGCAGCCCGCGTCGATCGACCAGGAAGGATTCGCGCAGCTGCTCGATCGATACGGCGCGGTGTTCCGGGGCAGCCCGGAGGGCAA
>Ga0065720_1004382_pt1 | contig 11123 bp, 10 predicted proteins | sample Thericmetagenome_FD_59107 | JGI IMG/M metagenome (GOLD analysis project Ga0065720, IMG submission 59107) | Thermophilic microbial communities from the Joint Bioenergy Institute, California, USA of rice/straw/compost enrichment - eDNA_2 v2... | ecosystem: Engineered > Solid waste > Grass >... | reverse complement strand
CCCCGCGGAGAGGGCGCCGGTGCCCGGACCGGCGAACGCAGGGCCCCGAAGGGGCCCGGAGTGAGGAGGGAAGCGCCCGTCGTCGGCCCGCTCGCCGCGACGCGCGGCGTCGCGATCGAACGTCGCGATCAGACGCGCGATCAAACACCGCGATCAAACACAGTGCCCAAGCGCCTTGGCCAGCTCGGCGGCCGCCGCCATCACCTGGCGTCCGGCCTTCTCGACGTCGAGGCCGGACAGGGCGACGACGCCGATCGAGGCGGCCGCGCCGTACGCGGGGTCGAGGCCGACCGCGACGCCGACGGCGCCGGGCTGCAGCTCGCCCGCGGTGACCGAGTAGCCCCGGTCCCGGTCGGCCCGGACCCGCTCGGGGTCGCCGGGCGCGGGCGGGCGGGCCGCGAGGATGGCGCGCCCGGCGGCGCCGCGATCGAGCGGGTGGCGGCTGCCGACGCGGTAGCTGACGTGCATGACCGAGCCGGGCGGCTCCACGACCTCGACGGCGACGCACTCGTCGCCTTCGGCGACGGACAGGTGCGCGGTGGCGCCGCTGGTGCGGGCGAGGTCGAGCAGCACCGGCCGGGCGGCGGCGATGAGCTGCGGGGTGAACCGGTCCGCCAGCGCCCGCACCTGCGCGCCGAGCCGGACCCGGCCGTCCGCGCCGCGCACCACGAGGCCGTGCGCGGCGAGCGTGCCGACCAGGCGGTAGCAGACGGTCCGGTGGACGGCGAGGCGTTCGGCGAGCTCGTTCATGGTGACGCCGCCGGGCGCCTGGGACACCAGGTTCAGCAGGTGCAGGCCACGGTCGAGCGTCTGCAGCTGCCCTTTTGCTTCCGGCATGTTCCGAGTCTCCACCAGACACCGGCCCGCCTGATCCAAGCCCCCGGGCTCCGGGCCTCGATGTTCAAGCCTTGAGGTCCGGGCCTCGATGTCCGGGCCTCGATGTGCGAGCCGCGGTGTCCGGGCGGCCGGGCCCGGGCCGGGGGCTCAGGGCCGGCGCGGCCGGGCGACGGTTTCGACGAGGCCGTACTCGACCGCCTCCTCCGCCGAGAGCACCCGCCCGGCGCGCGCGTCCTCGCGGATCCGGTCCGCCTCGCGGCCGGTGAGGGTGGCGAGGCGGGAGTAGATCGCGTCGAGCATGCGCCGGCTCTGCTCGTCGGCGGCGGCCACCTCCTCGGCGGTGCCCTGGGCGGAGAGCCGGGGCTCGCCGAGGCGCACCACCGAGTTCGGCGTGATCTGGCGGCGGGTGACCGCGGTCAGCAGGGCCACGGGCGGCCCGCCGAGCCGCCCGGCGACCACCGCGGTCACCTCGACGGTGAGCGAGTCGAGCGTGTCGAGCAGCGTGAGGGTGGCGCCGAGCTCGCCGTCGGGGACGCTCAGATGCAGCGTGATCGGCGCGCGGCCGCTCGCGCCGAGGGTGAGCAGCTGGGCGCACCAGGCGGTGGCGCGCTCCGGGGTGAGGTCCCCGTGCGCGAGCACGATGCGCTGCTCGTAGAGCCGCTCGCTCACCGGGTCGGGCCCGACCGGGACGAAGTACGACGGCAACGGCGTGGGCCGCGCGGACGGCCCCGGCTCGAACGGCGGCTGCGGCTGCGGGAAGGGCGGGACCGGCCACTCGGGCGGGGTCGCGGGCTGCCATGGGTGAGTCATGACTCGAACCTCCAGCTGATGCGTTGGCCGAGGGCGGCGGCGTAGCGCTCCAGCGTGGACGCGCGGAGATCCCCGTCTCCGGCCTCCAGGCGCGCCACGGCCGACTGCGATGTGCCCATGCGCGCGGCCACATCGGTCTGCGACAGTCCGGCCGCCCGGCGCCGCTCGACGAGCTTCACGATCATCTGGCGGCGCTCGGCCGCCATCTGGTCGCGGTAGCGCCGGGCCATCTCCCGGAAGCCGGGCAGTGCCGGCAGGTCGTCGTCCCAGGCCTCTTCCATACCTTCGATGGTATCTCGTATTTGAGATATGGCCAGGTGAGCCGGGTACGTCGCGGGGGCGGGACAACCGGACTCACAGATTGGACAGATGGTTACTTTTCGGATAAACCCCCGCTCCGCTCGCCGATCACCCGCTAGGCTCCCGCCGTCCCTTCGATCGAAGCGGAGACCATGAACCTCCATTCCCCCACCCGCCGTGCCTTCCTGGCCGGAACCGGCGGGCTCGTCGCCGCGCCGCTCGCCCTGCCCTTCGCCGAGTCGCTCACCGGGGCCGCCGAGGCCCGCGCCGCGGCGCTGCCCGAGCGGCCGAACATCGTGCTCATCGTCTCCGACGACCTCGGCTGGGCGGAGCTGGGCTGCTACGGGCAGAAGCTCATCCGCACCCCGAACGTGGACCGGCTCGCGGCGCAGGGGCTGCGGTTCACCAACGCCTACTCGGGCGCCCCGCTGTGCGCGCCGTCCCGGGCCACGCTCCTCACCGGCCTGCACTCGGGGCACGCGACGGTGCGCCAGAACCCCGGGGGCAGGCCGCAGCGCGCGCTGACCTCGGCCGACGTCACGTTCGGGTCCCTGCTGAAGCTGGCCGGGTACCGTACGGCGTGCATCGGCAAGTGGGGGTTCGGCCCGGAGATCGCCCATCAGCCCTCCCACCCCAACTCGCGCGGCTTCGACGAGTTCTTCGGCTTCATCGATCACAAGCACGCGCACCAGTACTGGCCCGAGTACCTGTGGCACAACCGCGACACCGTGCGTCTCGGCCGCGCCCGGTACGCCCCGGACCTCTTCCTGGAGCAGGCCACGCGGTTCATCCGGCGATGCGCGGAGTCCGGCGAGCCGTTCCTGCTCTACTACCCGAGCACGCTGCCGCACGCCCCCAGCGACGTGCCGGGCGACACCGGGATCTACCGCGACCGGCCGTGGAGCAGGGCGAACCGCGGGCACGCCGCCCAGGTCACGCTGCTCGACTCGCAGGTCGGCGAGATCGTCCGCACGCTGCGCGAGGCCGGGGTCGCCGACGACACGATCCTGGTGTTCACCGCGGACAACGGGCCGCACCACGAGAAGGGCGTCGATCCGGAGCTGTTCGACTCCAACGGGCCGCTGCGCGACGGCAAGCGGGACATGTACGAGGGCGGCATCCGCATCCCCATGATCGTCTGGGGGCCGTCGCTGCCCCGCCGCGGGCGGGTGATCCACGAGCACGTGGCGTTCTGGGACATCCTGCCCACCTTCGCCGACCTCGCCGGCGTGCCGATCCCCGACCGCCTCGACGGGCGTTCCTTCCGCGGGCTGCTCGACGGCACCGGCTACCAGGGCCACAAGTACCTGTTCTGGAACCGGCCGAGGACCGCGCAGGCGATCCGGCGGGGCGACTGGAAGGCGGTGCGCTTCCACCCGGGCGTCGCCGGAGCCGGGCCCGGCGGCCGGCTCGAGCTGTACAACCTGCGCACCGACATCGGCGAGCGGCGCGACCTGGCGGGCAGGCACCCCGGCATCGCCGCCGAGCTCAACGCGCTCATGGACGCGAGCATCGGCCCCGACCCCCGCCTGCCGTACGGCATGCACGTGACCGGGGGCCGGATCGCGGACGCCGGGCGGCCCCTGGAGGTCGCGGTCGACCTGCGCAACGGCTCCCGCGAGACCTGGTCCGGGCTGCGGCTGCGGCTCAAGGTGCCGCCGGGCTGGCGGGTGAGCGGGGGCGGCGCGCAGCGCCCGCTGCGCCCGGGGCGCGGCATCCGGGTCGGCTTCACCGTCGTCCCGCCCGCGGACGGCGACGGGCACGGGCGGCTGCTCGCGGTGGCCGAGTTCCGGGCCGAGGGCAGGCGGATCCGCTTCCAGGCCCGCCGCCGCATCGAGGTACGGCCCCGCCGCCGCGCCTGACCCGGGTCGTCGCGCGAGACCGCCCGCGCGGCGGCGTCAGCGGCGGCGTCAGGAGCCGGGCAGCGTCTGCTCCACCCAGATCGACTTGCCCGACGCGGTGAACCGGGTGCCCCAGCGGTGCGAGAGCGCGGCCACGAGCTGCAGGCCGCGCCCGCCCTCGTCGAGGTGCCCGGTGCGGCGGATGCGCGGGGTGGTGAGGCTGCCGTCGGAGACCTCGCAGGTGAGCACGTTGCTGCGGAGCAGGCGCAGGTGGATCGGGCCCTTGGCGTGCCGTACCACGTTGCCGACGAGCTCGCTGACGAGCAGCTCGGTGGTCATGACGAGCGGCTCCAGGCCCCATGCGGTGAGCTGCTCGCGGGCGTACCGGCGGGCGAGCCCGGCCGCGACCGCGTCCTCCGGCAGCCGCCACCGCACCACGTCCCCCGGCGGCAGCACGTGGGTGCAGGCGACGAGCAGGGCGGCGTCGTCGGCGCGGTCCGCCTCCTCCCCCATGACGGCGTCGGCGATGTCGTCGCACACCTCCTGCGGGCAGCCGCCGCGCCGGCCCGTGCCCGCCTCGTCCGCCGCCTGCCACAGGCGCCGCCGGTGCCGCCCCAGGCTGCGGGTGAGCGCCCCGGCGAGGCGTTCCATGCCCACCTCGATGTCCTGGTCGGCGGACTCGACGAGGCCGTCGGTGTAGAGCACCACGACGCTGTGCTCGGGCAGGCGCATGCGCACCTGGGTGAACGGCGGCGCCGCGGCGCCGAGCGGCGGGTCGGGCTCGGTCACCGGGAAGAGCACGGTCCCGCCGGGCAGGGCGATCGCGGGCGGCGGGTGGCCGGCGAGGGAGAACACGCAGCTCCGGTCGGTCGGGTCGTACACCATGTACAGGCACGTGGCGAAGAAGTTCTCCCCCATCTCGCTCACCAGGTCGTTGAGGTGGGTGAGCAGCTCGTCGGGCGGCAGCTCCAGGTCGGCGAGGGTGCGCACCGCGGTGCGCAGCCGCCCCATCGTCGCCGCCTCCGACACGCCGTGGCCCATCACGTCGCCGATCACCAGGGCGACCCGGCTCGCGGACAGCGCGATCACGTCGTACCAGTCGCCCCCGACCTCCATCTCCCGCCCGGCGGGCATGTAGCGGGCGGCGGTGACGACCGCGGGCAGGTCGGGCAGCTCGCGCGGGAGCAGCCCGCGCTGCAGCTGCCGGGCCCGGGCGTGCGCGGCGTCGTAGAGCCGGGCGCGCTCCAGGGCCTGGGCGGCGAGCCCGCACAGCGCGATGAGCAGGTCGCGTTCCTCCGACCGGAAGTGGTGCTGCCGGTCGAACGCGACGATCGCGGCGCCGAGCTCCTGGCCGGAGGCGACGAGCGGCAGGAACGCCCAGGACCGCATCCCGCTGCGCTCCGGGATCGTGGCCATCTTCGGGTACTGCTCGGCGAACTCGTCCGCGTGCTCCACGAACACCGGCCGGCGCGCCCGGATCGGCTCCAGGAGGATGTCGCTCCGCTGGGCGTACAGCTCGGACAGCTGCTCGGTGAACTCGTCGGGGTAGCCGACCGATCCGACGACGACCGGCCGCCCGCCCTCGATCACCCAGATCTGCATGCCGCTGGCGCCGAACGGCGAGAGCACGTGCCGGGCCATGGTGTCCACGACGTCGGAGACGGTGAGCGCGTCGGCGAGGGCGAGGGTGAGCTCCCCGAGGCGCGCGGTGCGCGCGGCCGCGGCCCGCTCGGCCCTGTGCCGTTCCCGCTCCGCCTTGCGCCGGTCGTGGATGTCGGTGATGAGGATGGTGAACGCGCCGGGTTCGGGGGCGACGCACAGGCGGTACCAGCGGCCGGTGCCGGGCCAGCGCACCTCGATGTCGGCGGGCATCTCCTCGGCGCGCGCGTGCCGCAGGCACTGCTCCAGGTCGGAGAGCTCGCCCGGGAGGAGGTCCCACAGGCTCACGCCCGGCCCGGCGCCGGACGTGCCGAGCAGCCGTTCCGCGCTGGCGTTGAGGAAGGTGATCCGCCAGTTCTCGTCGACCGCGAGGAAGCCGTGGCCCATGTGCCGCAGGACGTTGCGGACGGACTCGATCGTCACCTGGGTGATCGGCACCCGGTCCAGCGCGCCGACGAGGCACGCCGGCTCGCCGTGCTCGTCGGGCACCACGTGCCCGACGACGCGCACCCACCGCTGGCCGCCGCCGGGCAGCAGCACCCGGAACTCGGCGCCGAACAGGCCGCGATCGTGCACGGCCTCGTCCTTCCTGGCGAGCATCGGGGTCCGGTCGTCGGGATGGACGACGTCCATCCAGCGCTCCGGGTGCGCCTCGAACCCGGCGGGGTCGATGCCGAGGATCTCCAGCGCCTGGTCGTCGACGGCGAGCGTGCCCGCGCGCAGGTCCCACTCCCAGCAGCCGACCGGCGTCCCCGCCATCGCCCGCCGGAACGCGCGCGCCGCCCTCGTCACCCCCCGGCCGCGCGGATGCCAGGCGGACGGGTCGGCGCCGCCGAGGCCGAGCGGCCGTGCGGTCTCGGAGGTCTCCCGGCCGGCGGGGTACTCGTCGCCCGCGGGTTGGTCGTCATGCACCGAAGATTCGCTCCGCAAAGGATGTCGGGCCGAGCAGGGGATACACCGCGGGCACGCGGCGTGCCCGGGACATGCCGCGCGCCGCCCGGAACGCTGGGGCCCCGGAGGTACGGCGTGCCCCGAAAATCGCTCATCCCCCCAAGACTGCCCCACTCGGCGGCCCGTTCCATCCCGAGCACCCCAAGAAAAAGGACATAATAGACAAATACCCCCAGCACCCTGGGGGCTCCGGACCGGTCACCGCGAGCCCGGCGCCCACCCGGCGCCGCCCGTCCGGCCCGCCGGCGCACCCGCCCCCACCCCTTCGGCAGGTGCGTGTTCCGGAGCACCGCGACACCGGCCGCGGCGTCGCGGTCATCGATGAGATCACTGGAGCCGGTCACGCATGAGCGAGCACGTGCACGTACGGATCGTCGAGGGGGTCGCCGTCAACGACGCCGGGGAGCTGGAGGAGTCGCTGCGGTGCCGCTGCGGGGCCGTATGGACCAAGGTCTACCGCGTCGACGAGGGCGAATCCGAGCGCTGAGACGGCCGGCGGCGGCCCCACCCCCGAGGGAGGGCCGCCGCCGGCGTTCCTGTTTCGTTCTTCTCCTGTTAGCTTCTCCTGTTAGATGGTGGCCGCTCTTATCAGACGGTGGCCGCGCCGGTGCCCGGCCCGCCGGTCAGGCGGGCGCGCGCTCCGGCTCCGGATCGGGACGGCGCAGCGGGAACGGCGACATGCCGCCCCCGTCCACCGGCAGCGCCTGCCCGGTGACGTAGCCGGCGTCCGGCGAGGCGAGGTAGGCGACGGCCGCGGCCACGTCCTGCGGGCGGCCCACCCGGCCGACCGGGATCCGCCGCGAGCGCTCCCGCAGCGCCTGCTCGACGTCGAGATCCGGGTTCGGGTCGAGGATCGCCCGGCTCGTCGCCACCAGCCCGGGGCACACCGCGTTCACCGTGATCCCCCACGGCGCCAGGTCCATCGCGAGCGACCGGGTGAACCCGATCACCCCGGCCTTGGAGGCCGAGTACGCGGTGGAGAACGGCGCGGCGGTGAGCCCGGCCATCGACGAGATGTTGACGATGCGCCCGTAGCGCCGGGCCCGCATGTGCGGCACCGCCGCGCGGGACATCAGGTACGTGCCGCGCAGGTTGACCCCGATCACGAGGTCCCACACCTCGATCGGCACGTCCATGATGTCGGCGCGGTCCGCGCCCTGCGGCGCGGCGGCGTTGTTCACCAGCACGTCGATCGCGCCGAACCGGTCGACCGCGGCGGCCACCATCGCCTCGGCGCTCTCCGGGTCGGACACGTCGCCGAGCACGGAGGCGACCTCGTGTCCCTCGGCGGTGAGCCGCTCGACGAGCTCGGCGAGCCCGTCGTGCCCGCCGTACGGCTCACCCTTCTTCTCGGCGATGATGCGCTGCCGGGCGTTCGGCACGCCCGCGGGCTCCTTGTCGGCGACCATCACCGCCATGCCCGAGCGGGCGAGCCGGGTCGCGATCGCCTGCCCCATGCCGTCCGGCTTGCCGCAGCCGGTGATGAGGGCGACCCGCCGCCGCTGTGGTGAGGTGCCCGAGCCGTTCGGGCCGGTGTCGCTCGTCAACTGCCCTGCCCTTCCCGCGGCGGATCGATCCGGGCGGAGATGCCGGACCAGTTGGAGAAGATGCGCACCACCATGGAGATGCCCGCGTTGCGCGCGCCGGCCACGATGATCGGCAGCACCTTCGGCGAGTCCTCGGCGAAGTACTTGTCGAAGCCCTCCAGCTCGCCCTCGTCCCGCCGTACGTGACCCTGCAGGCCGTTCTTGCCCGCCTTGGCGAGCTCGGCCTTGGTCTTGCCGCACCGCTCGACGAGCCAGCTGCGCACGTCGGCCTTGCTGAAACCGTGCTTGGCGAGCAGCTGCGCGTGCTCGGGGCAGAACACGATGCCCGCGGCGGCGTGGCTGAAGATCCAGCTGCCGGAGCGCGAGATCGTGTCGGCGAAGTCGCCGAGCAGCAGCTCGGGGTCGTCGGTGTGCCGGTTGTCGACGAACTCGCTGGTGCGCAGCAGCGTGGTGGAGACCGCGTCGACGCCGGCGGCGATGCCGCCGTCCACCGACAGCGGCTCCCACGGGCTCTCCTCCTCGTTCTCGGCGATGCACATCGACCACCGGCCGGGGATGCCCTGGGTGGCCTGCTCCAGCACGTGCGGCACGACGCCGAGCGCGTTNCGCACGATNAGGCCGATCGCCCGCGCCACGGTGGCGTTCGGGCGGAAGCCGGGGCCGAANACGCCGCCGGTGCTGTTGAAGCCGAGNCGCTGCCGGATCGGCCCGTTGATCACGATCAGCGGGGCCGGGCCGCTCGTGCTCTGCCAGCCGCCGCCGACCGTGGAGCGCTCGGCCATGAGCGCGTCCCAGGCGGCGAGCACGACCGGGAAGTACTCGGGCTTGCAGCCGGCCATCACCGCGTTGATCGCGGCGAGCTCGACCGTCACCTCGCGCTTGAGGTGGTCGAGGCGGCCGATCACCTCATCGGCGGGCCGGGTGGTGGTGGCGAGGAACTCGTCCACCAGCTCGCGGGTGGGCGGGATCACGGGCAGGCCGTCGGTCCAGCCCTTCTCGTACATGTACTCAAAGGCCTTGTGCGCCCCGTCCAGCGGGTCGGTCACGGACGCGGCGCCGTTCGACGCCGTCTCGGCCGCCTCGTTCACCGTCATCGGGCGGCCTCGCACACCCTGCTCGCCACCACGTCCACCAGCTTCTCGGCGCGCTCGGTGATCTGCTCGGGGCTGAGCGCCGCGACCGGGTGCTCGGTGAGCAGGAACTCGAAGTCCTTGTCGCCGTGCACCTCGGCCATCGCCCGGGCGGTCACCTCGAACGCCTCGGTGACGATCACCGCGGCCGGGAGGCCCTCGCGCTCGAACAGGATGCCGTCGGCCGTGGCGGAGGCGCTGCACGAACCGCAGTCGCCGACCCCGACCACCACCACGTCGCTCACCGCGGCGACCTCCTTGAGCTGCGGCTCGTCCACCGGGAACGCGACGTGCGGCTTGGTGCGCTGGATCGTCACCACCGCGCCGTACCGCTCCTGGAGCAGCCGGCCCACCTCGGCCAGGATCTCCTTGGCGTTCTTCTTGGTGTTGTTGAGCAGGCCCACCCGGGCGCCCGCCAGGGTCGGCACCTTCTTCGCGGCCGTCGCCACGTTCGTGGGCCCTGTCTTGAGCCCGGTCGGGTCAAGGATGCGGTCGAACATCCCTCACACACCTCTCCTCGTCAACTCCGGGCCTCCGGTCCGCTCACTGCCGCCGGCCGGCCTCATTTGCTGGCGCGTCCCGTTCGGCCCAGGCCGAGCGGGCGACGCGATCGGTCGCGATCAGGCGCCGCCGGGCGGGTCAGGCCCGGCCTGCCGTCGCCTGCTCCTCGGGCGCGGCATCGCTCGGGTAGGTCAGCCGGATGCCGTCGGCCGCCACGCCGAGGATCGGCTCCAGCATGCTCGCCAGGACCTTCTTGGGGACCAGGCAGTCGGCGCAGGCCTCGGGATCGGCGGTGATCCGCACGTCGAAACCGGAGTCGTCCTCCTCGACGCTCAGGTGGTAACCGTCGGCGGCCAGGGTGGAGCGCAGCTGCTCCAGGCGTGCCTCGTCGCGCCATCTTTCGCCTCACTAAACGCTCAAGGGCCGAACGCCCCGCGGGGACGGCCGGCAGGGGAGGCCGGTAGAGTGATCGGGCCGCTACGACCCTGCTNTGGGCAATGTAAAACCCCGGCGTGCACGAGGGGACCAGGGCTTTCGTGACGCGGAAGAAGTCCTCACTTTTNCCGCAACAGCCCTGATGGACAGCATGATTGGAAGCGAACTTCCGTCAGACGGAAGGAAATTTTGCCCAATTTGCCCTTCTACCGAAAGACTGTCCGTTTGTGTAGCCTGATTAACGCTCATGTAACCTAGGTCACGAAATCGGGCAGGCAGGTGAGTCGATGACTGTCCTGGCAGACAGATCTCCGGAGCCCGTTCGCCTGACGTCGGCCCAGCGAGTGCTATCCATCCTCGGCGTATTCGACACCGAGAACCTGTCGCTGTCCCTCAGCGAGATCAGCCGCCGCACCGGCCTCACGCTCAGCACCACCCACCGGCTCGTCAACGAACTGCGGTGCTGGGGTGCGCTGTCCCGGCACAGCGACGGCAAGTACAGCATCGGTCTGCGCATCCTCGAGCTCGGCACCCTGGCACCCCAGGGCGGTCAGCTCCGCGAGATCGCACTCCCCTACCTGCACGACCTGCAGCACGCCACCCACGCGAACATCCATCTCAGCGTTCCCGACGGCCACGACGTCATCTACGTCGAGTCGCTGCGCGCGCGGGACACCGTCCCGGTGCCGAGCCGGCTCGGCGGGCGGTGGCCGATGCACGCGACCGGCACCGGGCTGGTGCTGCTCGCCTACTCGCCGCAGGAGTTCCAGGAGGAGGTCTTCGCCTCCGACCTGCGCAAGTACACCGACAAGACGCTCACCGACCCCGACGAGCTGCGGCACTTCCTCGCCGAGGTACGCAAGTCGGGCGTGGCGATCGTGGAGAACCAGCTCACCTACGACGTGATGGCCGTGGCCGTGCCGATCCGCGGGCCGCGGGACCGCGTCGTGGCGGCCGTCGGCATCACCGTGCCGACCGGTTCGATCTCCCCGCACTCCCTCGTGCCCGCGCTCGCCGCGACCTCGCGGAGCATCTCCCGCGCCCTCGGCGCGCCGTCGGCGCTCGCCGACTCGGGCGTGCCGCCGCGCCCGCCGATCCACTGGCAGGCGCGC
>Ga0065720_1000163_pt1 | contig 11124 bp, 8 predicted proteins | sample Thericmetagenome_FD_59107 | JGI IMG/M metagenome (GOLD analysis project Ga0065720, IMG submission 59107) | Thermophilic microbial communities from the Joint Bioenergy Institute, California, USA of rice/straw/compost enrichment - eDNA_2 v2... | ecosystem: Engineered > Solid waste > Grass >... | reverse complement strand
GCAAGGACGTGGAGTCTCAGAGCTCCGGCGGGGTGAGGGTGCCGACCGCGGACTCCAGGGCGGCGGCGACCCGGTACATGCGGTCGTCCGCCATCGTCGGCGCCATGATCTGCAACCCCACCGGAAGCCCNTCGGAGAGGCCGCACGGCACCGAGATGCCCGGACCGCCGTACAGGTTGGTCGGGATGGTGAACAGGTCCGCCAGGTACATCTGGTACGGGTCGGCCGTGCGCGAGCCGAACGGGAAGGCCACGAACGGGGTGGTCGGCGAGACCAGGACGTCGACCTTCTCGAACGCCGCGGTGAAGTCGCGGGTGATCAGCGTACGGACCTTCTGCGCCTGCCCGTAGTAGGCGTCGTAGTAGCCGGAGGAGAGGGCGTACGTGCCGATCATGATCCGCCGCTTGACCTCCGGGCCGAATCCGGCGTCCCGGGTCAGCGACATGACCTCCTCCAGCGAGCGGCTGCCGTCGTCACCGACCCGCAGGCCGTAGCGGACACCGTCGAAGCGGGCCAGGTTCGAGGAACACTCGCTCGGCGCGATCAGGTAGTACGCGGGCAGGGCGTACTCGAAGTGCGGGCAGGAGACCTCGACGACCTCGGCGCCGAGCTTGGTCAGCGTGTCGACGGCGTCCCGGAAGGCGGCCATCACCCCCGGCTCCGCGCCCTCGCCGGAGAACTCGGCGACCAGGCCCAGCCGCACCCCGGACAGGTCACCGNTGGCACCGGCNCGGGCCGCGCCCACCACGTCCGGCACCGGCTGCGGGATCGACGTGGAGTCGCGCGGGTCGTGCCCGCCGATCNCCGCGTGCAGCAGCGCCGCGTCCAGCACCGTCCGGGCGCACGGGCCGGGCGTGTCCAACGAGGACGAGAACGCCACCAGGCCGTACCGGGAGGTGCCGCCGTAGGTGGGCTTGGCGCCGACGGTGCCGGTGACCGCGCCCGGCTGCCGGATGGAGCCGCCGGTGTCGGAGCCGATCGCCAGCGGCGCCTCGTACGCGGCCAGCGCGGCGGCGCTGCCGCCGCCCGAGCCGCCCGGGATGCGGGTCAGGTCCCACGGGTTGCGGGTCGGCCCGTACGCCGAGTACTCGGTCGAGGACCCCATGGCGAACTCGTCCATGTTGGTCTTGCCGATCATGACCGTCCCGGCCGCGTGCAGGCGCTCCACGATCGTCGCGTCGTACGGCGGACGCCAGCCCTCCAGGATCTTGGAGGCGCAGGTGGTCGGCACGCCCTTGGTGGTGAACACGTCCTTGACCGCCACCGGCACCCCGGCCAGCGGGCCCAGTTCCTCGCCGGCGGCGCGGCGCTCGTCGACGGCACGGGCCGCGGCGAGGGCCCGCTCGGCGTCCACGTGCAGGAACGCGTGTACGCGGTCGTCGACCGCCGCGATCCGGTCCAGGTGGGCCTGGGTCACCTCGACGGCGGAGACCTCGCCGCGGGCGACGAGCGCCGCGATCTCGCTCGCGGTCATCCTGGTCACGTCGGACATCGTGGTCACGCCTTTCCTTCCGCAGCCGGCACGCCCTCGCCCCGCGGGCTGGGTGGCTCGTCCTCGTCCAGGATGCGCGGCACCCGGAACCGGTCCTCCTCGGCGTCCGGCGCGCCGGCGAGCACCTCCTCGCGGTTCAGGCAGGGCTGCACCACGTCGTCGCGGAGCACGTTGGTCAGCGGCACGGAGTGCGAGGTGGGCGGGATGTCGGCGGCGACCACCTCGCCGACCCGGGCGACGGCCTGGAGGATCACGTCGAGCTGGCCGGCGAAGGTGTCCAGCTCCTCCTCGGTGACGGCAAGCCGCGACAGTCGCGCCAGGTGCGCGACCTCCTCGCGGGAGATGGCGGACATCGGTGCCCCCTTCGTGCCTAACGTCTGCGCGGCTCGCGCCGTGCCCTCCGGGCGGAGCCTGCCACGTGCGCCCTGACCCGAGCGAGTCTATGTGTCACCCACGGTGCCGCCGTCCCCGACTCCCCCGCCCCGCGCCGCGGCCGGTCCCGCCCCGGTCCCGGCGCGGGCGTCGCCGCCGGACCGCCGGTGGACCGCCGTGGCCGCCGGCGGGTGGCTCGGTCACTCCACGCCCGGCAGGAACCCGTCGGCCGACCCGGCCGGCACCGCCCCGGGGTGGGCCGGCCCGGACAGGGTGTGTCCGAGGCGGGCCTGACCGGTCGGACCGCCGTCGGGCGACCCGGGCGGGGTCGCCGGGGTGGCGGGCCGCACCGGCCGGTACCGGGCCAGCCAGGCGATCAGGTCCTCGGCCGGCATCGGCCGGGCGAAGAACCAGCCCTGTGCGACGTCGCAGCCGGCCGCGTGCAGCAGCCGCCAGGTCCGCTCGTCCTCCACCCCCTCGGCGACCACCCGCAGGCCCAGGGCGCTGGCGAGTTCGATGACCGACCGGACGATGGCCGCGTCGTCGGCGTCGTCGGCCATGCCGAGGACNAACGACCGGTCCACCTTCACCTCGGCCAGCGGCAGCCGGCGCAGGTGCTGCATGGAGGAGTATCCGGTGCCGAAGTCGTCCAGGGCGATCGCCACACCGATGCGGTGCAGCCGGGTGAGGGTGGCCAGGACCCGGCGGGGGTCGGCCATCAGCGCCCCCTCGGTCATCTCCAGCTGCAGCCGCGACGGCGGTACGCCGTACCGGGAGAGCCGGTCGGCGATCTGGTCGGCGATCTCGTCCGTGTGCAGGTCGCGGACGCTGACGTTGACCGCGGCCCGCAGTTCGATGCCGGCCGCGGCCCACTTGGCCAGCTGCTCCACCACGTCGTCGATCACCCGGCGGGTCAGCAGCCGCATCACCGCGCTCTGCTCGGCGACCCGGATCAGCTCCTCGGGGTCGACCATGCCGCGGCGGGGATGGCGCCACCGCAGCAGCGCCTCCACCCCCACCACCTCGCCGGTCGCGATCTCGATCTGCGGCTGGTAGTAGAGGGTGATGTCCCCGACGTCCGGCGCGGGGGCGTCCGCGCCGCCCGCACCCCCGGGCTCCAGCACCCGCCGCAGGTCGGCGAGGAGACTCAGCCGCTCGGCGGAGTTGTGGTCGGACTCGGCGACGTACACCGCGACCGGGTCGCCCCGGTGTTTCGCCTCGTACATCGCGACGTCCGCGTGCCGCATCAGGGTGGCGAAGTCGGCCCCGTGGTCGGGGTAGAGGGCGATGCCGATCGATCCGCCGACGTCCAGCGGCAGCCCGTCGAGGGGAACCGGCTCGGCCAGCACGCCGACCACCCGGTCGGCGAGCCGACGGGCGTCGTCCACACCGTCCAGCCGGGTCGCCACGATCGCGAACTCGTCGCCGCCCAGCCGGGCGATCACGTGTGGCGGGCGGACCGCCGCGGTGAGGCGCCGGCTGACCTCGACCAGCAGCCGGTCTCCCACCGCGTGCCCGAGGGCGTCGTTGACGTGCTTGAACCGGTTGAGGTCGAGCAGCAGCAGCGCGAACTGGCGCCCACCCGCGGCCTCCTTGTCGGCCAACTCCGCGTGCACGGCCACCTGCGCGGTCACCTCTTCCAGCAGCGCCTGCCGGTTCGCCAGACCGGTGAGCGGGTCGAGCCGGGCGAGCTGCTCCCGCTCCGCCGACAGCCGGGCCATCCGGGAGACCGCGTACAGGGGCAGCACCAGCAGCGGGATCAGGGCGGCGCTGGTGCGGGCCGCCGCGACCAGCACCGGCCCGAGCAACAGCAGGGAACCGGTGGCGAGGAACTCGAAGCCGAGCCCCTGCCGCAGCCGGTTGGACCACCGGCCGCCGAACCGCAGCCGCACGGCACTGGCGACCAGGCCGTGGTTGACGGCCAGCCAGGCCGCCGCGGCGCCGACCACGAGGGCGACGTCGACCAGGCGCAGCTGTTCCGTCGAGCCGGGCCGGTGACCGGGGGCGAGCCGGAGCACCAGGTCGGCGGCGGCGAGCGAGCAGGCGTACTGNGCGATGTTGAAGATGGTGCGCCAGACGGCGTACCCCATCCGCCACCCGGAGACGACGACCGCGGCGGCCTGCACCGCCACCGCCGGGCCGAGGCCCCACTCCAGGGCGATCGCGAAGGTGAAACAGATCGACGGGAAGACGGCCAGGCTCCGCCGCTTGGCGTGCGGGCTGAACGGCCGGGCGTCGAAGGCGACCGCGAGGGCGGCCATCAGCCAGAACGCCAGCGGCAGCCGGGGCAGCCGCGCGGGCAGCGTGGCGAGCGACGCCGCGCTGACCGCGACGGCCAGCCCGACGACAGTCCAGACGAAACCGAAGAACGGCGCCGTCCGACCAGGAGGGACGGAGTTCCGCGACGCGGCGGCCTCCATGGGACCTCCCGAGCCTCTCGGTCCAGGGCGCGGCCGGGNTGCCGCGCGTGCGCCTCCCATGAAACGCCCTGACCCCGCCCGGAGGCAGGGCGACAGACACGAATCGGGCCTAGTCGTGACTAAGTTGAAATACGCCGCAACTCATCCGGCGCACTTCGATAACTCAGAGCATATATGTCAATTACTAATCGTTACGGACGGCCACCCTGCGCGCCGCCTCGGGGCCCTCCGTCAGGAGGGTACGGAAGCCGTCCTCGTCGAGAATGGGCACCCGCAACGCGACCGCCTTGTCCGCCTTGGAGCCCGGGTTCTCGCCGACCACCACGAAGTCGGTCTTCTTCGACACCGAGCCGCTCAGCCGGCCACCCCGGGCCTGCACCTCCTCCGCCGCCCGGTCCCGCGAGTACGCCGACAGGGTGCCGGTCACCACGACCGTCACCCCCTCCAGCGGGCGGGGACCCGACTCGGCCCGCTCCTCGGCCATCCGTACCCCGGCGGCGGCCCACTTCCGCAACACCTCGCGGTGCCAGTCCACGGCGAGCCACTCGCGCAGGCTNGCCGCGATGGTCGGACCCACCCCCTCGACCGCCGACAGCTCCTCCTCGCTGGCCGCCTCGATCGCCGCCACCGAGCCGAACTCCCGGGCCAGCGCCTGGGCCGCGGTCGGGCCGACGTGGCGGATCGACAGCGACACCAGCACCCGCCACAGCGGGCGCCGCTTCGCCTCGTCGAGGCTGCGCAGGAGCTTCCCGGCGTTGGTGCTCAGGGTGCCGTCCTTCTTGACGAAGAAGGGCACCTCGGCGAGCCGCCGCTCGTCGAGCGCGAACAGATCCCCCTCGTCGGTGATCACCCCCGAGTCCAGCAACGCCGCGGTCGCCTTCTCCCCGAGGACCTCGACGTCCAGGCCGTCCCGGCTGCCGAGGTGGATGATCCGCTCCCGGAGCTGCGCCGGGCAGGTCCGCGAGTTCGGGCAGCGGATGTCCACGTCGCTCTCCTTGGCCGGAGCCAACGCCGTGCCGCAGGCCGGGCAGTGGGTCGGCATCTCGAAGGCGCGGGCGGTGGCCGGACGCAGCTCCATCACCGGCCCGAGCACCTCCGGGATCACGTCCCCGGCCTTGCGGACCACCACGGTGTCGCCGATCAGGACACCCTTGCGGGCCACCTCGCGCGCGTTGTGCAGGGTCGCCAGGGCCACCGTCGACCCCGCCACCCGGACCGGTTCGAGCACCGCGAACGGGGTCACCCGACCGGTCCGCCCGACGTTGACGTCGATGTCGAGCAGCTTGGTGGTGACCTCCTCGGGCGGGTACTTGAAGGCGATCGCCCNCCGGGGCGCCCGGCTGGTGGAGCCGAGCCGGCCCTGGATCGCCACCGGGTCGACCTTGACCACCACGCCGTCGATCTCGTGCTCGACGTCGTGCCGGTGCCTCGCGTAGTGGTCGATGTACTCCCGGATGCCGTCCAGGTCCGACACCACCCGCCAGCGGTCACTGATCGGCAGGCCCCAGGCGCGCAGTGTCGCGTACGCCTCCGACTGCGTCGCGGGCCGGAACCCGTCGCGGGCGCCCAGCCCGTGGACGACCATGCGCAGGGGACGGCCGGCGGTGATCCGGGGATCCTTCTGGCGCAGACTCCCGGCGGCCGCGNTGCGGGGGTTCGCGAACGGCGGCTTGCCCTGCTCCACCAGGCTGGCGTTCAGGTCCGCGAAGGCCTCGACCGGGAAGTAGATCTCTCCCCGGACCTCCAGCAGCTCCGGCACCGTCTCGGCGCCCTCGACCAGCCGCTCCGGCACCTCCCGGATGGTCCGGACGTTGGCGGTGACGTCCTCCCCGATCCGGCCGTCGCCGCGGGTGGCCGCCCGGACCAGCCGCCCACGCTCGTACGTCAGGTTGATCGCCAGCCCGTCGACCTTCGGCTCGCAGAGGTAGCTGACCGGGCCGCCCGCCTCCCGCTCCACCCGCTCCACCCAGGCCGCCAGTTCCTCCTGGGTGAAGGCGTTGTCCAGCGACAGCATCCGCTCGGCGTGCGCGACCGGCGTGAACAGCGTGGAGAAGGTCCCCCCGACCCGCTGGGTGGGCGAGTCCGGGGNGCGCAACGCCGGATACCGCTCCTCCAGCTCCTGCAGCTCACGCATCAGTGCGTCGAACTCGGCGTCCGAGATCGTCGGCGCGTCCAGGACGTAGTAGCGGTACTGGTGGTCGGTGATCTCCACGCTCAGCGTGTTGTGCCGCTCCCGGACCGCGGCCGGCGGCTCCGCCCCGGCCGCAGCCTCCTCCCCGGGGCTGACCCGCTGTGGAATGACGTCCTCGGACACCGTCGACCTCCGCGATCACGCTTCCTGCAAACCGTAACGGGACCGTGCCGGCGGACACGCCGGCACGGTGTGACGACCGGGTGCCGGACCGGCACGCCGGCTGCCGACCGGAGGGGACGCCACCACGCGGCGTCGGACACCACCGGCCGGCGGGCCCGACCCACGGGGCTCACTCGTCCCAGCAGAGGCAGAACGGGTGACCGGCCGGGTCGGCGTAGACCCGGAAGGNGTCACCCCCACCCGGAAGCCGGGTGGCACCGAGCGCCAGCACCCTGGCCTCGGCCACCTCGATGTCGTCGACCGTGATGTCGAGGTGGAGCTGCTGCGGACGGTCCGGGTCGGGCCAGCGCGGCTCCCGCAGGTTGGGTGCCCGCTGGAAGGCCAGCCGGGGGTACGCCCCGGGCGGCCCGCCGATGACGATCCAGTTGCCGTCCTCGTCGCCACCGTCGTCGTACGTCACCGGCAGGCCGAGCAGTTCGGAGTAGAAGGCGGCCAGCGCCCGGTGATCCGGGCAGTCGATCACCACGCTACGCAGTCGTCCGATCATGCCTCAGATCCTGCCCGACGGGTACGACCAATTCACGCCTCGGCGAGCCGGCGTCCGGCGTCCCGGCAGGCGGCCAACACCGCCCGGGCGTACGCGTCGGTCGCGCCGGCCAGGCCACAGGCGGGGCTCACCACCACCTGCTCGGCGAGCCGGGCGCGTGGGAAGCCGAGCCGGTCCCAGAGCTGACGTACCCGGTCGGCCACCTGGGCCGACGACGGCGCGCGGCCGGACGGCGGTGGCAGCGCCGCCACGGCACCGGCGACGATCCCCAGCCCCGCGTCGATCGCCTCGCCGAGCGGGTCGAGCCGGTCGCCGACCCGGGCCAGGTCGAGCGCGACCCCGACGGCGCCGGCGGCGCGGACCAGCTCCAGCGGGACGTCCGGCGCGCAGCAGTGCACCACCACCGGCACCCCGACGGCGTCGACGACGGTACGCAGCAGCCCGGTGGCCGTGCCCGTCTCGACCGGCCGGTAGGCGCCCAGACCGCTCTCGGTGGGCACCCGCCCGGCCAGCACGGCCGGCAGCGACGGCTCGTCGAGCTGCAGCAGGACGTCGGCCCGGGGCAGCCGGCGGCGCACCTGCGCCACGTGCTCCCGCAGCCCCTCGGCGAGCGACTCGGCGAGGTCCCGGACCGCCCCGGCGTCGCGGAGCATCCGCCCGCCGATCGGCAGCTCGATCCCGGCGGCCAGGGTGAACGGCCCCGCCGCCTGGATCTTGAAGGTGCCGGTGAACTCGCCGGCCTGCTCGGTCATCTGGTCCAGGTCGCGTTCCAGCAGGTCGAGCGCGCGGCGCCGGTCCCGGCCGGGCCGGCTGGCGATCCGCCACCGGGCCGCGTACAGCTCGACCGGGAGATCGACCAACAGGGCGGCGCCCCGGCCGACCAGGTCGGCGCCCGGTCCCCGGGCGGGCAGCTCGGGCAGGTGCGGCACCGCCAGTTCGCCCAGCACGATCCGCTGTGCCTCGGCGACGTCACCACCGGGCATCGACCCGATGCCGGTCGCCGCCCCGGCCGGCCACGGCCAGCGGCGCGCCACCGTCACGTCGTCCGCCGGCTGGCCCGCGGCCCGGTCTCGACCCTCCGACTGCGTCTGCTCGGTCACCCCGGCAGGCTAACTCCCACGGCGGGAACACCCGACCGGGTGGGTGTCACGCCCGTCGGGGTGCCGGTCGGCGGTCGCCGCCGCGGTCAGGCCGTGCCGCTGATCGTGGCCGAGCCGAGCACGATGTCGCCGCCCGGGTCGGGGCGGTAGGCGACGATCGCCTGGCCGGCGGCCACCGCACGCACCGGCCGGTGCAGCTCGGCCCGGAGCGTCCCCCCGTCGACCCGGACCGTCGCCGGCACCACCTGGCCGTGTGCCCGCAACTGCACCTCGCACTCGACCGGGCCGGTCGGCATCGGACCGGCGCTCCACACCGGCCGCTCGGCGTACACGGTGGACACCTCCAGCGCCTCGGCCGGGCCCACCGTGACCGTGTTGGTCTTCGGGGTGATCGAGAGCACGTAGCGGGGCCGGCCGTCCGACGCCGGCACCCCGAGCGCGAGTCCCCTGCGCTGGCCCACCGTGTAGGCGTACGCCCCGCGATGGGTGCCGACCACCTCGCCGGTCCGGGCGTCGACGATGTCCCCGGGAGCCTCACCGAGCCGGTCGGCGAGGAACCGCCGGGTGTCACCGTCGGCGATGAAGCAGATGTCGTGCGAGTCGGGCTTGTCGGCCACCGCCAGGCCACGCCGGGCCGCCTCGGCGCGGACCTCGGCCTTGGTCGAGTCGCCGAGCGGGAAGAGCGCCCGGTCGAGCTGGTCGCGGGTCAGCACCGCCAGCACGTACGACTGGTCCTTGGCCGCATCGACACTGCGCCGCAGCAGTCCGTCCGGGCCGAGCCGGGCATGGTGGCCGGTGACCACGGCGTCGAATCCGAGCGCCAGCGCCCGGTCCAGCACCGCGGCAAACTTGATCTTCTCGTTGCAGCGCAGACAGGGGTTGGGGGTACGGCCGGCCGCGTACTCGGCGACGAAGTCCTCCACCACGTCGTCGTGGAACCGGTCGGCCAGGTCCCAGACGTAGAACGGNATGCCGATGACGTCGGCGGCCCGCCGGGCGTCCCGGGCGTCCTCCAGCGTGCAGCACCCCCGGGCCCCGGTGCGGTAGGTCTGCGGATTCCGGGCCAGCGCCAGGTGCACCCCCGTCACGTCNTGTCCGGCCTCGACCGCCCGCGCGGCGGCGACGGCCGAGTCCACGCCGCCGGACATGGCTGCCAACACCCTCACCGGTCCACCTCCCCCTCCGAGCGTAGTCANCCCGCGGCGCGGCGCNCTCGGCGCCGTCGGGCCCGCGCCGCCACCGGCCACCGTCAGGACCGNGCGGAGCGGAGCGCGCCGGCCCGACGGGCCCGTTCGACGACTCCGGGCAGGGCGGCGACCAGGGCGTCGACGTCCGCCTTCGTGGAGGAGTGCCCCAGCGAGAACCGCAGCGAGGAGCGGGCCCGGTCCTCGTCCGCGCCCATCGCCAGCAGGACGTGGGAGGGTTGGGCCACCCCGGCGGAGCAGGCCGACCCGGTCGAGCAGGCGATGCCCTGCGCGTCGAGCAGCAGCAGCAGGGCGTCGCCCTCGCAGCCGGGAAAGGAGAAGTGGGCGTTGCCGGGCAGCCGGTTGTCCGGGTCACCGTTGTAGATCGCCTCCGGCACCGCCTGGCGGACCCGGGCCACCAGGTCGTCGCGGAGCGCGGCGACCCGGGCGGCGTACTCCTGCTGGGCCTTGACCGCGGCCTCGACCGCGACCGCGAAGGCGACGATCCCGGGCGCGTCCAGAGTGCCGGACCGGACGTCGCGCTCCTGGCCGCCGCCGTGCAGCACCGGCGTGACCGCGACGTCGCGGCCGAGCACCAGGGCGCCGACCCCGACCGGGCCGCCGAGCTTGTGCCCGCTGAGGGTGAGCGCCGACACGCCGCTGGCGGCGAAGTCCACCGGCACCTGGCCGACGGCCTGCNCCGCGTCGGTGTGGAACGGGATGCCGTACGCCGCGGCGATCTCGGCGAGCCGGGCGATCGGCTGGACCGTACCGACCTCGTTGTTGGCCCACATCACGGAGATGAGGGCCACCTCGGCGGCGTGCTCGTCGAGGACCGCGGACAGTGTCTCCGGGTCGAGCCGGCCCGCGCCGTCGACCGGCAGCCAGCTCGCCGTGGCACCCTCGTGACGGGCCAGCCACTCGACGGAGTCGAACACGGCGTGGTGCTCGATGGAGCTGGCCACCACCCGGACCCGCCCGGGGTCGGCGGCCCGCCGGGCCCAGAAGATGCCCTTGACCGCGAGGTTGTCGCTCTCGGTGCCGCCACCGGTGAAGACGACCTCGGAGGGGCGGGCCCCCAGCGCGGCGGCCACCCGCTCCCGGGACTCCTCGACCCGGCGCCGGGCGCACCGGCCGGCGGCGTGCAGCGACGACGGGTTGCCGACCTCGCGAGCGGTCGCGACGTACGCCTCCAGTGCCTCGTCGAGCATCGGGGTCGTCGCCGCGTGGTCCAGATAGTTCATCAGGCCCAGCCTAGCCACTGGCGTGGGCCTTCCCGCGCGGCCCGCCGGCTCCGGTCGTTCGCCACGACGCGGCCGGGGCGGCGGCGCGTCGTACCGACACCGTCGTCGCGTCGGCCGCCGGCGTCGACGCGTCACCCGGGCGGCGCCCCGACACGTGGTCGCGGGCGCCGACACGGCGGGGGCCACGCCGTCGGCGTGGCCCCCGCCGGGATGCCGTTCGGGCTCCGAACGGCGTCACCTGCGTTTGCGGATCTCCTCAACAGCCTGAGGCACAACCTTGAACAAATCACCCACCACACCAAAATCCGCAAGCTCGAAAATCNGCGCCTCAGGATCCTTGTTCACCGCAACAATCGTCTTCGACGTCTGCATCCCAGCCCGATGCTGAATCGCCCCCGAAATCCCCAACGCCACATACAACTGCGGCGACACCGTCTTACCCGTCTGCCCC
>Ga0065720_1005050_pt1 | contig 11131 bp, 10 predicted proteins | sample Thericmetagenome_FD_59107 | JGI IMG/M metagenome (GOLD analysis project Ga0065720, IMG submission 59107) | Thermophilic microbial communities from the Joint Bioenergy Institute, California, USA of rice/straw/compost enrichment - eDNA_2 v2... | ecosystem: Engineered > Solid waste > Grass >... | reverse complement strand
CTCCTGCTCGCCGCGGTAGCGGACGGGCTCGCGCGAATCGACGATCGCGCTCCCGCCGGTTCGGACGGCTTGCCGCACCGCCTCGACATCCGCCAGCAGTTCCGGACGCACGTCCGGCGCATACGTCTTCGGCACGCGGATCGGCGGCGGCGCGTCCGTCACCGGAAATCCGGCCCGCTTCCAGGCGGAGAAGCCCTCGTCCATCACATAGACCTGCTCATGCCCCATGTAGCGCAGCAGCCACCAGAACCGCGCGGCCATCGCGCCGCCCTGGTCGTCATAGGCGACGACCCGCATGCCGCGGTCGATGCCGGCTTTGCCGAGCTTCGCCGCCAGTTCGGCGATGTCCGGCAGCGGATGCCGCCCGCCGTGCCGTCCGGCGGGGCCGGACAGGTCGCGCTCCAGATCCATGTGGATGGCGCCCGGAATGTACGATGCCGCGTAGCTGCGCCGGCCGGCCTCCGGATCGCCCAGCTGAAACCGGCAGTCGACGATGGCCAGATCCGGCTCGTACATCCGCGCGAGCACCCAGCGCATGCTGACGATCGATCTCATGTGAATGCGCCTCCCCTCATCCCGTATCCCGCATCACGCGTCCAAGCATCTACCTGTTCTTCCCCGCCGCGGTTGCGTCCGCATCCATCGGATGCCGGCCCCGGCGGATCGACCGGACCGTGAGCGCCATGACGGCCAGCAGCGCGATGAGCAGCGACGCCGATGCCGCGATCAGCCACAGCGTGCCGTCGGCGCCGGCATGGTCCATGAACCAGCCGGCCGCCCGCGGCAGCAGAGCGCCGCCGATGCCGCCCGACGCGATCAGCAGGCTCGTCGTCCGCTCGGTCATGCCGGGAATGTACTGATTCACGTAGAGCAGCGCGACCGCGAACACGCCGGACCAGAGCAAGCCCGCCAGCCCGATCCAGAGCAGCGAAGCGCCGGCGCTGCCCGTCAGCGCCATCATGGCGAGCATGCCCGTCCCGGCCGCGGTTGAAATCATCAGATAGCGGAAATATCCGCTGCGGTCCGCAATGCGCCCGGCGAACATCCGCCCGACGACCATCATTCCCCAGAACAGGCTGAGCGATGCCGATGCGGCCGCCTCGCCCATGCCGGTCCGCTCCAGCAGGATGGCCGGCAGATAATTGCTGTAGCTCATTTCCATGCCGACGTAGAGCGCGAAATAGAGCGTGCCCGCGAGCAGCAGCGGCCAGGCTGCCGGCGCGTAACGGGCCGGCTTCGCGTCCGTCCGGTCCGCCGCGGCGGCCGAACGGTAGGCGATGAGTTCGTCCGCCTTGCCGAACGACAGCGTCATCCAGAGCAGCATCGTGATGCCGGACAGCGCGGTCACGATCGGAAACGCCATCTGCCAGACATCCCAGCGGATCAGCAGCCCCGCCACGATCGGCATGACGAGCGCCCCGATGCCGAAGAACGTTTCAAGCTTCGCCATGGCCGAAGCTTTGCCGTCCGTGACGAATTCGATGATGATCGCGCCCAGCACCGCTTCCGTCATGCCGAATCCGATGCCGGCGATCGGCGCGGCCGCGAGCATCCAGCCCCACGGCGGCAGCAGACTGTAGGCCGCTTCCGCGGCGGTCAGACAGCCGAGCGCCAGGACCAGCGCGCTCCGGCGGCCCAGCCGCCTCGTCGCGGACGGCGCGCCCAGCACGCCGACCAGAAACCCGAGAAATTGATTCATGATGAATTGGCCGCCGTCCCCGTAATCGACGCCGTATGCGCCGATCAGCGGCACAAGCACGGCGCCCGCCACGACGTGCGCCATGCCGATGACCATATAGGACAGGCAGCCGAGCCACACCAGACGATTCATACCCAGCTCCCCAACATCTCCGTGTCCGGACTTGTCTGCAAAAAAACTGATGCAATTACCCCTTATCATATCACGGCTGACCGTCAATGTTATAATCGATTCGTGAAGATTTCGTTGAGATCGGCTGCAGCCATCGGGAGGGGGTTCCGCGGATGACGGATGCGAAGACGGCGCTCGGGGCGGACGGCGCGCTGCCGGCGGAATTGCGCGGCATGCGTATCGCGCCGATGTCGGCCGCCCACGCCGAAGCGATCTGCGCCTGGCGCTATCCTCCGCCGTATGACCGGTTCAACTGGCCTTCCTGGGAAGAAATGACCGCCCGCGGCACGGAGTTCGGCGACCCCTGGCTGCGGGAGACGCAGTATGCCGCCGTGCTGAACGGCGGAGGCGAGCTGATCGGCTACGTCCAATTTTTCCCGATGCTGAAGGTCACCCGACTCGGTCTCGGCCTGCGGCCGGACCTGTGCGGCAAGGGAGCCGGCGCCATCCTGGCCCGGCTCGCCGCGGAAGAAGCGCTCCGGCGCGCTCCCGGCGACGAAGTCGATCTCGAAGTGCTCGCCTGGAATACCCGCGCCATCCGCGCCTACGTGAAAGCCGGCTTTGTTCTGGACGACACGTACCGCCGCCAGACCGCCGCCGGCCTCGAATGGTTCCATTGCATGGTCTACCGTCCCGCTACTCCTTGAGCCCCGGACCGTCCGACCTGACCGCCGCATCTTCGTCGACGATATCGAACAGCACGATGAGTCCCTGCGCAAGCGAAGCGGAGATCGTGCGGATCCATTGGCGCGTGCCGAGATCCGCGTAGCTCCGGGAAATGTTCGCGTTCATGCCGGCCGCGGGCTGCAGGATGTCCGCCACGAAATACGGCCGCCAGCTCCAGTTCGAACCGCGGTACTCGGGCTGCCGCAGCCAACGTCCGTCCTCGCGCTGGAAGTTCGACGACAGCTGCTCGCCGTCATCCCGGCACAGATAGACGCGGATGCAGGAATCCGGAAGTATCTCCAGCAGCCCGCCGACCAGCTCATCGTACCGGTCCGCATCGCCTGCCGGGCCGCCGGCGTCTCCCATGCCGCGCCGCACGGTCTGCAGGCAGCCGGCCAGCAATTCGCCGGTCTCCCGCCAGCGGGCTTCCGACCGCCTGACGTTCAGGCGATGCTGCGACAGCCCCCGGTCCACGATGCGGACGAACCGGTCCTTCGGCTGGAAATCCGGCTCAGCCGGCGCGAACAGATACCCCTGCACATACCGGGCGCCCAGCTGAATGGCCCGCTGCAGATCCTCCTCGGTCTCGACGCCTTCGATCAGCAGCGACGCTCCGATCTGCTCGGCGAGGGCCGAGTAGCTGCGGAGCACGGCCAGGTAGCCGCTGTGGCTGGCGCTGCGCTTCATGAGGTGGATGTCCACTTTCAGAATGTCCGGATTAAGCTCGGCGATCCGGTCGGCCGAATTGAAGCCGGTGCCGGTGTCGTCAATCGCAATCCGGCAGCCGGCGCTGCGGTAGATGCCCACGACCTCGCTCAGCCGCTGCATGGATCCGGCAAAACGGTCCTCCGTAATCTCGATGACCACCCGTCCCGGATCGATCCCGTGCTGCTCCAGCATGTGAAGCGTGTACAGCTTCTCTCCGTTCTGGTAGATCTTGTCGATCCAGGAAGGCTTGACGTTCAGGAACAACAGCGGACGCTGCGCTTCGGCCGCCTTCGCCAGGCGGGCGATGGCGCGCTCCCGGATAATGCGGTCGACCCGGACCTGCTCCCGGACATCCGCATTCGCATCCGTGAAGAACGGACCGAGGCTGGCGACCCCGCCGTCCTCCGTCCGGCATCGGCCCAGCACCTCATAGCCGATCACGGACCGGCTGTCCAACGCCAGGATGGGCTGAAAATAGGGCATCAAAACGCGCTCGTCCAACATGCCGGCCTGCTCCGAGTATTTCAGCGACATCATTTTTGTGCTCCTTGGGGTGGGAATGTCAGATAATTTCACACATTAAATATTATCTCGATTGTACGGATTCTGTAATTCAATGTAAAGCATTCATTCAAATCAGCCGGACGATGCGGCTTTCCTTGGCGCTGACGGAAACTTCAATGACGTGGTATTTCGGATGATAGACGACCTTCCCCGTTCCGACGGCGATGACCGGCTGCGCGCCGAGGCCGTAGAATACGTCGTCCGCGATCGCCTCCAGCGTCTCGCGCCGCTCCTGATCCCCCAGGCCGGCCCACTGTTCCGCATCCATGCCGCACAACCGGTAGCTGTCCTCGATGCCGCCGACCGCCTCGGTCAGCTCACGCAAAATGTCCCCGTACGCCCGACCGTGTCTGACTCCCATGAGCATCCATCCTTTCGCCGCCGCGGCATTTTTTCCGCGGAAAGACCGCGTCTTCCCGCGAAATCGACCGGCCGCCGGCTGATTTTGTCGGCTCAAAATCTAATAATCTCCAAAAGAATGACGATAAATACTATAATGGCATGTGTCGATTGAGCGCGATTCATGCCGCGATCCGTACAAACGTTATGCCATCATCTCTTAAAGTCAGTGCGAGGTGTCCTATGGAAAAATCGACCATTACCGGCATCATTCTCGGCATTGTGGCGGTCATCGGGGGCATGGTGCTGAAACACGCGCCGCTGGTCCAATTGCTCAACCCCGCCGCTTACGTCATCATTCTCGTCGGTACGGCCGCATCGCTGTTCATGGCTTTTCCGATGTCCGAATTGAAGAAGTTTCCCGCACTGATTCGGATTCTTTTCAAGAAGCAGGAGCTGGTCTCGCGTGAAGAACTGATCCGGCTGTTCATGGAATGGGCGACGATCACCCGCCGCGAAGGTCTGCTTGCGCTCGAGTCGCGGGTGGACGACATCGAAGATCCGTTCCTTCGCAACGGCATGCGGATGATCATCGACGGCCAGGATCAGGACTTCGTGCGCGACGTCCTGCTCGAAGAAATTCACGCGACCGAAGAACGTCACAAGGCGGGAGCGCAGATNTTCTCCCANGCCGGCATGTACGCCCCGGCGCTCGGCGTCCTCGGCGCCGTCATCGGCCTGATCGCCGCGCTTTCGGACATGACCGACATGGGTCAGCTCGCGTATGCGATCGCCGCCGCGTTCATCGCCACGATGCTTGGTATTTTCACCGGTTACGTGCTCTGGCATCCGATTTCCAACAAGCTGAGACGGCTCTCCAAACGGGAAACCGAACTCCGGCTCATGATGGTTGAAGGCCTGCTGTCGATTCAATCCGGCGTCTCCACGATCGCCATCAACCAGAAGCTGTCCGTCTTCCTGACGCCGCAGGAGCGGCAAGCCATGATTGAAAGGGAGGCGAGGGGCGTTGAGCAGACGGCATAGAGGCGAAGAACACGAAGAACACCCGAACGAGACTTGGCTCGTGCCTTACGCGGATTTGCTCACGCTGCTGCTGGCGCTGTTCATCGTGCTGTACGCCATGAGCTCCGTCGACGCGGAGAAGTTCCGGGAGATGAGCCGGGCGTTCAGCATCGCCTTCAATTCCGGAATCGGCGTGCTGGACCAATCCGCCGTCGTCGTATCGGTGGACCAAATGACGAACTCGACCGACATGATGCGGCTTTCCGGCGGGAAAGGCACCAGCGAGGCGGCGCGCGCGGCGGAACAAGAGCTTCAGGAGTTCGAGCAGCTGCGCGACCAGCTCAGTCAGTATATCCAGCAGAACAATCTTTCGACACAGCTGGATGTCCAATTGAATCATTCGTCCCTTCGCATCGTGATCAGCGACAACGCGCTGTTCGCTTCCGGCAAGGCGGTTCTTACGCCGGAAGCCCGGGAGCTCGGCGTTGCGATCGGGACGATGCTGAAGAATTATCCGGGCTATGAGATCTCCGTCGAAGGGCATACCGACAACCAGCCGATCAACACGTTCGAATTCGAATCCAACTACGAGCTCAGCGCGAAGCGCGCGATCAACTTCATGCGGGTGCTGATCGAAGCCGGCGACCTCGATCCCCGCTTGGTCAGCTCGACCGGATACGGGGAATTCCGGCCCGTGGCGGACAACGACACGCCCGAAGGACGGGCGAAGAACCGGCGCGTCGAAGTCTCCATCATCCGCAAATTTACGGATGAGTCGAACGTGCAATCGCTGTCGGCATCCGGCGACGAAGTCGTCAGCAACGAATGAAATGCGGCTGTAATGCAGAACCCCCTGTGTGATGCGCAGGGGGTTCTTTCTGTCCGCCCGTTCATTCCACAGCGGGCAGGTTGATCGTGACGGTCGTGCCCTTCCCGACGGTGCTGCGGATCTCCATCGTTCCTTGATGACTCTGGATGATGCGCTGGCTGATCATGATGCCGAGCCCGGTTCCCGACTCCTTGCTGGTCACGAACGGATCGCCCAGCTTCGGAATCATCTCCTCCGATATGCCGACCCCGTGGTCCCGGATGGTGACCACGATCCAACCCGGCTGCTTCCGCGCCTCGATCTCGATCTCGCCGCCCTTGGGCATCGCCTCGATCGCATTTTTCAACACATTGATGAAGACCTGTTTCAGATGGTTCTCCTCGCAGGCGACCTCGCAAGGCTCGTCGTCGAAGGAAGTGGTGAAGACAATATTGCACAGATGCGCCTGGCTGTCGAGCAGCGAAATGACATCCCCCAGAATGAACCGCACGTCCTGGATCCGAAATTTCGTCGCCTGCGGTTTCGCCAGGATCAGAAACTCGCTGACAATCAGATTGATCCGGTCGAGCTCCGACAGCATGATGTCGATGTGCCGCTGGTTCAGCCGGTTCGTCTGCTGCTGAAGCTGCAGAAAGCCGCGCAGCGTCGTAAGCGGGTTGCGGATCTCGTGGGCCACCCCCGCGGCGAGCTGTCCGACGGTGTTCAGCTTCTCCGCCCGGCGCAGCAGCTCATCCATCTTGTTACGGTTCGTCATGTCGCGCGTGATGCTGGCGAATGCCTGTATGACGCCGCTGCGGTCGCGGATCGCCGACGTCGTGACGCTGACCTCGAAGCAGGAGCCGTCTTTCCGCCGCCGGAGCGTCTCGCGCGGCGGCAGCATCTGGCCGGCAAGCAGCGCTTCCCGCGCTTCGTTCTCCTCCTTCATGACGCTGTCGGGCACGAGCGGCAAGCTTCGTCCGACCGCCTCCTCTTCGCTCCATCCGAACATTTGCTCGAACGCCGGATTGACGCGGATCAGCACGCCTTTTACGTCTTCGATGTGAATCGCGTCCGTCGTATGGTTGATGATGGACTCGAGGTGCTCCTTCATCGACCGGTTTTCTTCAAACGCCTTCTTCAGCTTGGCCGTGTAGACGTCCAAATTTTTCGCCATCGCATTGATCCGTTCGGCCAGCTGGCCGGTCTCGTCCTTGCGGTCCACGGCAAGCGGCGTGTCGAACCGCCCGGAAGCCACTTCATCCACTTTGCCCAGAATATGGCGCAGCGGCCGGAGCATTACGTAGGCGAGCCCGTAATTGACGATGACCGCCGCGATGAGAAAGATGGCGGACATGGTGATCTGCCGGTTCCGCGCTTCCTGGATGACGGGAGACCTGGTCGACATATCCGAAACGATGCGCACGGCGAGCGGGTCCGCTTCGGAGAAACCGAACGTGCCGACCAGCACGTTCTGCCCGCCGCTTGCAAGCGAGCGGTACACCTCGCCGCGCCGCATGGCCTCGGCCAGATCGGCCGCATCCGTTCCGCTTGCATAAGCGCCGTAGCTGCCGTACAGCAGCCGTCCGGCGGGATCATCCGCCGCGCCGCCGGCATCTTCCGCTTCCGCCGGACGGAAAACCGCAATTTCCGAGATCATGCTGTGCGAGGACACGTATTCCCGGATGAGCGCTTCCGGATCCAGACCGGAAGCGCCTTCGCCCGGTACGCTTCCCGCCTGCGTCTGCCGGGCGGCTTGCTTCGATACGCTTGCGGCAATATTGCGCATCAAATCTTTCGCTTCACACTTCAGGTTGACCCGCATCGCATAATCGTTCACAATGACGGTGAGTGTCTGAAAAATGAGCACGACGGCCGAAAGGATCAAGGTCAACCTGATTTTGAAAGACAACGCGGGCACCTCCTTCCGATCAGGCCAAGATTGTGGACAACTCTCTTATTCCATTGTGTAATATGTGGATATCTGTGGATAATTCTCGAGTTATCCACTGATTTATGCACAACGTGTTAACAACGAATGTCTGTTCGCGGTATAGACCGCCACAAATACACAGGATCAATCGGCGGAGGGGCAGATGCATGAGCTTGTCAGAGGACGATGTGCGCTTCATGCGCGAAGCCATTGAGGAAGCGAGAAAAGCAGAGTTGCTGCGGGAAGTCCCGATCGGCGCAATTATTGTAAAAGACGGGGAGATCATCGGCAGAGGCCACAATCTGCGCGAGACAATGCGCGATCCGACCGCCCATGCCGAAATTCTGGCCATCCGCCAGGCCAGCGAGCGTCTGAACGCCTGGCGGCTGCTCGATTGCACGCTCTATGTCACATTGGAGCCATGCCCGATGTGCGCCGGCGCCATCCTGCAGTCCCGGATCGCCCGCGTTGTCTACGGAACCGACGATCCGAAAGCCGGCTGCGCTGGCACGCTGATGAATTTGTTGCAGGACAGGAGATTCAATCATCGTGCCGAAGTCACATCGGATGTGCTCCGTCACGAATGCTCCGAATTGCTCACCAGCTTTTTCCGGGCGCTGCGCAATCGTTCATAAGCGGGAGGCTTTTTTGTCAAGAATGGTCAACTCGTCCCGTTGCAGCTGCTGCAATGCGACGATAAGCCTGTCCGCTTCTTCGCTCAGGGCGAGGACTTCCGGATCGGTCAGACTTCCTCTTGCTTCCGCAAGCTCGTGCAGACGAAAGCGAAGCGATTGCAGTTGTCCCAGCAAGCGATCTTTCTTCATCTGCCTCAGTCTCCCCCGACAGAAGTTATGGATTGTGCTTCCATTATACACTTCCTGGTCCACAGAATTTGTAAGTTTTTGTCGATTGGACTCCACTTTTTTCTGCCGCTTTTCGACACGGGCATAGGGCTGAGGCTGCAAGACGCGGGGCTCCGTCCTATGAAAATTGGCATTGCCATTTCAATACAATTTAAAGTATAATGAAACTTGCAGATTCTTGAAATACCAACCATATCGGCATTGTCGACATCGAATCAGATAAAGGCAAACTTGTCGAAAGGCAAGGACGCAAAGCTAAGGGTCTACGGCTCGCCGCGAGCTATGATCGCCTGGTTACCGGGATTCGGATGTACCTATTCGCTGCAAGTACGGGTAGACCATCCCTGCTAATCGGGGATGGTTTTTTTGTCATACAGGAGTCCCATACAGAAAGGAGTTGCAGAAAACCATGCCGTCATCCAAAGCATCTGCATCACCGCGAAATTCAACAAGCAGCTCGATGGGATACGACATCACGGTGCTGATTGACTCGAAAGCCGTCGTGGAAAAGAAAGGCTTTGTTTCGACAGGCACGCTGACGTATGTCGCAGGCGAACTGCTCGAGATCGAATTCCCGCAATACGACCAGTTCGCGCTTGGCGAGAAGGTCAAAGTGATGATCTACGCCAAAGGCGGCATCTACGTGTTCGAGTCCACCGTGCTCGCGAAGGATCCGGGCGCGCTGGTCGTGCTGAATCCGCCCGAGAACCGGCGCAAGTTTCAGGACAAGCGGCAGGATCCGCGGATCCCGGTCAACGAACAGGCCCGGGTGCTCAGCCTGTTCGAATTTGCGCGGAAGGTGGAGCGCACGTTCCCGGAACCGCCGACCATCCGGCTCGACAATATCAGCATGTCCGGGATCGGTCTGCTGTTCAACAACGATTTTCCGCTGCAGGCGCGGAACCAGCTGCTGCTCGAATTGGACCTCGGCGTCAAGCTCGAGTGCCGGACCGAGATCATTCATCTCCAGCCCACCGAGGGCGGCATCCGCTGCGGAACGCGCATCATCGATCTGAAAGACGAGCATGCGCAATGGCTGCGCTCCTACATTCTGAGGTCCCAGATCGAATCCTACTACCGCGAGAAGGCGGAGAAACTGCGCAAGGCGCTGCTCGGCGACGAGGCGAACGAAATCGCCGATTCCGGCAATCAGCCGGAGCATGCCCAAACGGATCGCGATCCGGATCGCGCGTCGCAGACCTATCTGTTCAACGATTCCAAATACGGCGGTTGACGAGGCAGCGATTTTCAGGCGGCCTTCCCTTCCGTCGCGCATCGCATTATGATATAATACATCTTGCTGCGCGCCCGTAGCTCAGCTGGATAGAGCGACAGTTTCCTAAACTGTGCGTCGTGGGTTCGAGTCCCACCGTGGCGCGCCAGTTACATGAACGACTTGTCCCGCGAGGCTTCGCGGGATTTGTGCTTCCGGGGCTGTGCACTCGAAAGGCGCACAGTCTTGGTCTTTCAAAACCGTGAACTGTCGGTCTTGACTCGGATTGTTGGCCTGAACAAGCAATGAGACCGATTGCGCCCTCCTGCAGATCAAAATCTGGCAGGAGGGTTTTGTTATGGTTATGTCCGCTGATCCAAGAAAAGGCCGAAGGATCGTAAAGGGCAGAACGAGGGATCTGCAGCAGGTTCCGAGCGAAAACATGGTCACATTGGACCACGCTTTCCAAATCTTTTACTCCTCCAAAAAGGCCGAAGGAATGAGGGAACGAACGCTCGAGGAATACGTGAATGGTTGGCGGTACTTTCGGGAATGGCTTAACCAGTACGATCCGGAAATCCAGTTCATTCAGCAAATCGGAGCAGAACACTTGCGCTCCTATGTCGATTACATGGCAAACAAACGGAAATACTCGGAAGTGCCCTGCCGGATGCAGACCGAAGAAACTTTATCCCCCTATACCGTGGCATTCCGATTGCGCATTCTTCGTACCATGTTCAATTTCCTGCATCGGGAAAACATCATCGGGGACAATCCGATCAGCAACATAAAACAACCCCGTTTTGATCACAAGGAGAAAGACACGCTGACGGAGGAGCAGTTGGAGAGATTGCTTGCCGCTCCAGACACCTCGACCTATGCGGGATTTCGGGATCGAACCCTGATGATGCTCCTTGCCGACGGCGGTTTCCGGATTCACGAAGCATTGCGGTTGAAAGCAGAGAATATCGATCCCAAAACAAGATGCGTGCATTTGCCCGGCTGGATGAACAAAAACCGCAAGCCCCGCATGGTTCCCGTCTCTGTCCACGTGCTGCGCGAGGTCTTGCGGCTGATCGATGAGAACCAGCGTTATTTCAACTCCGACTACATTTTCCTGTCGAATTACGGCGAGCCCCTGAAAGCC
>Ga0065720_1021244_pt1 | contig 11132 bp, 8 predicted proteins | sample Thericmetagenome_FD_59107 | JGI IMG/M metagenome (GOLD analysis project Ga0065720, IMG submission 59107) | Thermophilic microbial communities from the Joint Bioenergy Institute, California, USA of rice/straw/compost enrichment - eDNA_2 v2... | ecosystem: Engineered > Solid waste > Grass >... | reverse complement strand
ACTGATGACAGTGGGAAAATTAGCCACGTTCCTTATCGTGAGTCTAAATTGACTAGAATTCTTCAGGATTCTTTGGGAGGTAATTCAAGAACCCTTATGATTGCTTGTATCAGTCCTGCAGAGAGTAATTTCGATGAGTCCCTTAACACCTTGAAATATGCTTCCAGGGCAAGAAATATCAAAAATAAACCAATTATTAACAGAGATCCTCAGAGCACTTTAATTTCCCAACTCAAACAACAAATTTTCGAACTTCAAAATGAAATCCATGGATATAGAAGATTGATTACCTCTAATGTCAAGGACGGTACCAACCCTCAGACTTTGGCTGCCTTGAAGTCTATGAGTGCTTCTGCAGGATTTTTCAAAGGAGATGGAATTCAGGAAGAAATGAAAAACTTAAAAATCAAGCTCTGCCAATATGAAAAAGAACTTACTTTTAGTAAGGCAGAACTCCAGACAGCTAAGAAAAATCTCAACGAAACAGAAATTAATTTCTATCAGGTCCAGAAAGAAAGAGATCTATTAAAGATGATCAACGAGAAATATAAGAAAGCCTTACAAGATAATAATATCCAAGTGGAGCTCGATGAGCAGCTCATAGAAGTTGACTCCAAGAATATTCTAGAGGACTATAAGCAAACCATAGAAAAGCTAAAAATGGAACTCCAAGACAAGGACAAAATGAACAGAGAAATCCAAAAAGAATTCGAAAGTATTGTAAAGAGCTCTGCCAAGGACCAAGAACTCCTTCTTGAAAAGGTGAAGCTTATCCAGAACCTCAAGAAGCAACTCAAGAAACAAGAGATCCTAATCAAGAAGTATGAAAGCAGAAATCCTGATGGTGCCCAAGGCCCAGAAAGCGACAAAATGAAGGAAGAATTGCCTGAGGAAACTTCTAGACAAAATGACCAAGGAGACGTTATTGAAGATGAAGATGACATCTTACTTGACGAAACAGATGAATTGAAAGAAAGAGAATTCGAAACTAACTCTGCCTTACATAAGAAGGAGCTCCTTCTGGTGGATGGCAATCTCTCTGAGAAGGAAGAACTATTAAGAAACATCACACAGACTCAAATGTCTCTAGAGAGTAAGCTCTTAGATGAAATGAAGAATCAATATCATCAAAAAATCGCCCACCTTGAGAATGAAATAAAGGATATCGAGAAACAAAGAGATCAAGCCTTGGCCAAGTCTCACTCTAGCTCTCATCAGGAAAGTGAGAGAAATAAGATCATTGCAAGCTATAAGCAAAAACTTGCGGATTTGGAAGCCAAAATCAAAGAAATGAGACAGAAAGAGAGAGAACAAGATAACCTTAGAAAGCTTGTGGAAAACCAAAGGCAGAAGATTGCTCAACTTGATGAAGAGATCAAGAGAATAAAGAACCAGAAGATTGCTCTTCATAGGAAAATGAGAGACGATGCTGAGAACTATGAAAAGTGGAAGCAATCAAGACAAAGAGAACTTCTTAACATCAAGAAGGCTAATCTTGAGAAGGATGCTATCATCTCCAAGCTGAAAACTGAAAATAAGAAAAAGGATATGCTTTACAAGAGAAAGACTGAGGAATTATTGTCTAAGTACATGAGTCAGGAGCTCCTGAAACAAATCAGAACTCCTAAACCGCATAAAGGACATACCAGAAGACCCTCAAATAGTTTCTTTGAAGATGGACAAATTCGAGTTGATCCCAACTCGAACCTCATTACTGAAGATGAAGCCAAGAATTTGATAGATTATTGCTCACAACAGATCCTTGAGCATCTTGACTTGTCCAACCAAATTGAAAAAGAGGATGAGAACCTAAAGAAGACTGAACAAGAGCTAGAAATTGAAAGAAATAAGTATTCAGAAATCCTGCTCAAGCGAGAAAAACTCGAAATGCAGAAGAAGGATGCCCAGGGCGATATTGAACAGGAACAAAACATTGAAATCAGAATTCAAGAATATGAACTAGAACTTAGCGATGTCTCAACTATGATCGAGACTTTGGAAGCTAAGCTAGAGTTCCAGTTAAGCAAAGTCAATGAGCTTACTAAGAAACTCTCATCAAAGCCAGCTGTTGTCCCAGAACAATTGCTTATCAACAATGAAAGACTCAATAAAAACCTTGTTAACTATCAACTTCTTGTTAGATGTCTCCTAGGCAAGTACATCAGCTCAAATCTTGACATAATTAAAATGCATGAAAGACTCAACCAAAATACCATTGACATTGCTGACCTTAGAAAGAGACTTGAAGAGTCTGAGCAAAAGGCCAAGCTCGCCGAACTTCAATACGAAATTAACATTACAAAGCTGACTAAGGAATATGAAAGAAATCAGGCCCTTCTTCTAAAGCAGCAACATGACTTCGGTGAGGAAGAAGAAAGAGAAGATGACAAGGAAAATGTAAATGATTCAACTCCAGCTTCTACAGTTGATGTCTCAAAGAGCAATACCTTTACCACACTGGCTCAGGCACGCCACAGAAGATCATTTAACCAAGGTGAGAAGACAGGACAAAGAGGAAATAGCAGTAAACCTGTACAAATGCCTGACAGCCCTAAGAAGGATAACATTTCTGGTTTGTTTAGCACAAAGAGAGGAGCTGAAAGCTTGTCAGAACAGAACAAACGTCTTGAGAAGATCATCTCAGATATGACAAGAAAGCAGCAAACAAGTGATAAGATGATTGAGACTTTGAAGAGAAAATGCGAGGTTCTACAATTAAAGTATGACCAATTCAAGAAAACTACAGCTAAAACTGGTCTTCCTAAAGAAGACTTTGTCATTGGTGCCATTACAACTAACTCCACTACAACTGGTATGATCCATACTAATAGTGCTGCCAATCTCTTCTCCATGCCCTCTTCTATGAATGCCCCTACTTCTACACCTAATTTATCTAAGAACAAGAGCGATAAGCCTATCAAACCACCCGTCATTTCCAGCCTAAATGACAGAAGGAATGAAAAGAAATCAAAAGGTCAGCCAACCCCCGAGAATAGACCCCAAACAGCCATGAGCGGCAATATCAATAATAATTCTGACAAAATCCTAGAGGAACCAATTGTCAAGAGGAAGACCAGTGCTATGATGACAACCAATGCCCAGGTTACAAATAACAAAGGTATTACAACAAACTTCAACATGGAACAACTTCACAGCAAGCATCAGAAGTCTCACTCAATCACTGGATTTAAAGACCTCCACAATAAATCTATAAATTCTGGTAGAAGTCATTTTGCTGAAGGACTTAGTAAGATGGGAGGAAGTAAGCTTGATTTTATCTAACTAATAATATAGTTTCTACAAATGATACAGATCCCGAAATCAAGAATGAAGAGATTATGAGCTCCATGGACCACGAAATTGGTGAAAAGCATTTGAACTTCGATGAAATTCTTGGAGAGACCCTGAACTATTCAAACAACAGTTGGAAGTAAGTCTCCTTTAAATCTATTTCTTATGCATTTTAGAGCGATTGCGAATATTGAGGCTCACAATGGAGCTGTTTATAGTGTCGTTTCTCACGGAAACATGATGTATTCTTCTAGCAATAAAACATTTAAAGTCTGGTCACTTGATGCTATGACCTGTATCAGCGAAGTCAATGCCCACTTGTCTTTCATCAAGACTATGGCAATTTGGCCTGACAGGTAAAGAAATTAAATCTTTTCTTCTAATTAATGTAGAAACCTCTTGGTCACTGCCTGTGATAAGACTATCAGTTTATGGGATCTTGTTTCCCTTCAGAATGTCGCTACACTCAAGGGCCACAAAGACGAAATTAGAACCCTCCATGTCTGGAATGATATGCTTATTAGTGGTGGAAAGGGCTCTGGCACCAATCCTTCAATTCTTTTCTGGGACTTAAGGAGCACAAGTCCTGTGGAAGAAAAAGAAAAGAACCAAGAAGTATTCTCCTTAGCTACTCACAATGGAATACTTTACTACGGTAATAGAAACCATCAAGTGAGAAGACTGGATCTCTCAAACATGGAATCGCTTGCTCCTTTCGAACCTCCTCATTTCGATGTTGTTACCTCACTTTCCATTGTGAGGGATAATTTGGTCAGTGGTTCAAGAGATAAAAATCTAAGACTATGGAGTCTTGATCACCCTATTAACAACCTGAGAAGTACATCTTATGCACATCAAGATTGGATCAATGTCACCGAGAGTACTATTTTATAAAAAGCTTTGTTAATCGTTTAGCAAATCATGCTCAAAATATTCTTTATAGTGGCTCTAAGGACGGTATGATTAAAGTCTGGGGCGTATATTCAAACAGAAGAAAGCTTAGATGCATAAGCGATATAAATGGACACTCGGTATGGCTTAATTTTTCCCATGATAATTGTTTAGCAATCTGTAAATTCATTGTGTAAAATCTACGATGATCACCATACTCTCTTTGCCTCCGCATCATCAGATAGAACCATAAAGATCTGGAGACCAATATCAGAAGATGGACTTGGTCATAGAGTTGAGGAACTGGGAGAAGATAGTGGACCAAATTCTCTACAAAATAGTGGAACTTTGCAGAGTCACTTAAATCAAAGTCAAAATTATTTTATACAGAATCAGTCTGAGATTGTGGAGAATTCTGCAATGGATTTTGAGGGAGATGCAAAGTAATTAATAAACTTCGACTAAAAAAGTTATCTTGGTCTAATGTTTAAAAAAAAAAAAACTTGTCTTTTCTGTATATATTTGGAGTACATTTCAATATCTTGTATTGCATTCTTGCAGGATGGGTACTTACACATAACATGGTATTCCTAAAGATATTTTATTAATAGCTTCGCACTAATGAAAAAAAAGTGAGAGTTTTATTTCGTTGATGATTCTATTTTGTCTGGTCTTACAAGATTGAGAACTATGCCATCGATATATAGGACTTTACGTTATAGAACTGCAGAGGTAACTGCAGTATATTAATTTACATCTTTTTCTATCGAGGCCAGCGTCAAGTGGACCCAAAAAATATATATTGTCAAATTTATTTGGTGGCTTCTCTGTAGGAGATAACCTTTTCTTGTCCACAAGCAGCGATAACGCAGACAATGAGTTCCTTTCCTGCTTCGAAATCAGCCTTGAGCTTTGCAACCATCTAATAGAGAGTTAAGCTAGATTATATTAATTTATTACTTCTTCTTCGTCAGCAGGGAGCTTCAAATCTTCCTTGGTGCCACCATCCTCGTCCATCAAACTAAGGAAACCATCATCAGCTATATCAATCAAGGTGTATTCAGTTCTCTTGACGTTAGGGACATAGATATTGTGAGAGGTGGGGCAACTGTCTTCTTGCTTCTTTCCAGTGAAGATATCAATACCAGTGATGTTGGCCTTAGCATGTCCGTGCTTTCCGGTCTTTGAGGTGGTGATTTCCATAATCTAAGTCAGTTAATAACATATTCTTTGATATTGCTCACCTTGCAAGGGAAACCGTTCAAAATGGCATAGCCACCCTTCTTCAAGGAACCAGCTTGGCAAGGATAAGAGTCAGCAGCACCAGATTCAGCCTTCTCAAAAGTTTCGTCGTCACTCATTATTCGGCCTTAAAGATAAGATTTAGATGATTTTGTTTAATAACGAAATTTGCAGCAATAAATACCCTAGCGGATCAATCGAATTAGAGGCTGACACATGATCAGATTTGATTAATTATAGAATTAATAATTAACCAGTCACTTTTCAGAGCTGATAATTAAACTTGTTCGCAATGTTTTCCCTACAATCATCCCTCTGTCTTATCTTCCGGATCAGCCAGACTAGAAATCTCAATCGAAGTTCATCTCCTTTCTGAATTAGAACTCAAATCTGCTCCTTCCAGGTTTTCATGGTGTTTAATCAAATAATTGAATTTAGTCAATTTTTCTGTCTTTTTCATTATAGGAACTGTTTCTCCTTGTTACAGCTTTTTATAATTGAAAACTTATTTGAAAGTAAGACAGTTATCCCCTGTCAATGACTCGTAAAAAAAAATTCTTCTGGTTCTTCGAAAAGAAAGGAATTTTCGACAATTTCATATTTTTTAGCCCTTTCAAAGCTCTAGAGCTTTAGTTTTTTATATAATGTTCAAAGTAGCTTCTCACTAATTCCTCCTCTTACTAGATAAAACAGTTTCTCAATTAGGCTTCCTTTCTCAGGTTTTTCTCTTCTGACCTCAATTTTTGGTGCTTTCTTCATAAAATTAAGAAGTTAAAGCCTCTGTGAGAGGGCTGAAAATTTGGAGAAAGGCTGGGAATTTTTCTAGAGATTTTATAGATTATACTAGAAGAAAAAAAAAGATTGTCTAATGTAAGTAAGAAAAGAATTAGAAGAAATGGTAAAAAAGAGAGAACTGCTAAAGTCTCTTGGGTCGACAACTAATTTGATTTTGAGTATTTGTTTTTTGTATACTCTTATAGAAGGTCAATTCTTGCTTGCAAGGACTTTTTCTACGAAGAGATGTATTATCTATATACTGCTAATTCGCTTAAAATCATGCTGCTTTATTTAGTGAGTGTGAGATTCGTGGGTGGGGGCAATGAAGGGTCTTCTTTGTTCAAGATAGTCGTTGATGTTACCATCAGGTCCTCTAAAATTGAGTTAGATCGTTGTTATACAATTTATACCTTGAGTCTTGGGAAGGTCTCTTCATTTGGGCTCTGGTCTTATCGAAGACGTGGTATAAGATTTCAGTCATTCTTTCAATAGGGATCTTTTCTCCTTCACCATATTTAGCTTGTTCTTGCTTGACGAGGGTGCTATGGAGTTAAGGAAAATCTTTTTTATATGTACTCGACCAATTCCATGGCTTCTTCCTCAAGGGTCTTTAGGCCAGCCTTTTGAGTTTCATAATTTTCGTTTTCGGTGGCGAGGTATCTATTGTTGACCTTAGAAATTATCCACAGCTATTCTCTATGTTTACTTCGTATGTAAAGAGTTGGAAAGGATGGGTGTTGTATGAGACCAATTCGAAATCTCTGTCAATTTGATCAGCCATTCTTCTTTCCTATCGAGATGAGACAGGGAATTAGATCTATATTACACCACCGTGCTTGATTTGATCGGTAAGACTTTCACTGACCAAGGGAATAAGGAAGAAGCTTCTGAGACCCAAGATGAAGATTTCCTAATTAAAAATAAGAAAGGGTTTTTCGATCGGTTACTTCGAGTTTCTTGTCACCATAGAAATATTGCTTGCAGTGTCTTGAGATATTTCTGTAGGATTGAGTAACTGAGGGCATGAAATAAGTGATTAAGGAAGGATACTTCTCAAGAAGGAGTGATGGTCGTATCTGCATCTAATACTTTGAGTTTGCTCAGAGTTAGAGGGTCTGGGCATGTTGAAAGATTTAGGGAAGTGGTTATTCTTCCAACCAGATCTAGTCCAGAAGAAGCTCTTATTTCTAATCTTATAGACCATCTTTGTTTATATCAATCTTTAACAATTTTAATTTATTTGAGAGCAAAAGAAGATATGAGAATACAGACCTCTTTTTTATAGAGTATGTACAGATAGACAACATATCTACAATCAAGGAATGATCACTCGTCATTGGAACAAGCATCTATTAAAACTAAAATTAATTCTTGTTATTAAGCTTCAGCTTTGAATCATCTATATACGACTGATTTAGTATATCATTCTGAACGTAAGTAAACCCGGTAAAATTGTTTCTAGGATCATTAAGAATTTTCTGAGGGTTGGATGGAGTCTCGACAACAGGCTCATTTACATACATCTAAAACTTTAACGACAATTTTATTCCTCTTACTCTGTCAAAGTTTCCAACATCCTCAGGCTTTCTAACTGTAGGGACAATAGGCGGGTTCTTCTTTTTATGAAGGACATCCTCCCATTTAACATCCGCGAAGAAAGGGTGACTTTTTATTTCAGAAGCTCCCTTAGCTCCCAACCTCTTTAAGGGATCTCTGGTTAACAACTTTGTCAACAAATCCTTAGCCTTTTCAGAAAAGTGGGGAGGCATAATGGGTTGAACCTATACTATCACTCTAATTTATATATTGGTTACCTTTAGAATATCATTGTAGAGTTGCTTTCTGTTCTTGGAGGGGAAAGGTGGATAGCCAGCCAACATTTCATAAATAAGACAACCCAAACTCCACCAGTCAACGGCCTTATCATGGCCCTGTCCGATGAGAATTTCAGGTGCAAGATATTCAGGAGTACCGCAGAAACTGAAAGTCTTTTTGGTTGCTATATACTTATACTACTCTATGAGTGTGTTTACATTTGGAGAGGCCAAAATCTGTTATTCTCAAGTGGCCAGCTGTGTCAAGTAAAATATTTTCTGGCTTCAAATCACTAAATAAGTTAGACTTTTCTTTCTGGTTGGAATACCGATAGATGATATCCAACTTATCGTGGAGATATTCTAGTGCAAGAATAACTTCGCAGGCGTAGAACCTAGCTGTTTCTTCATCGAAACGACCTCGCTTCTTCAAATGAGTGAATAACTCTCCTCCTGGCAGATAATCCATAATCATGTAAAGAGTGGATTCATTTTGGAATGAGTATCTAAGTCTGACAACGAAAGGATGGAATGCATCTTGAAGAACTTTCTTCTCGGCTAACGGATGAGCAAATTCGTTAGAAATAGAATACTTAGTGCATTATCAATCTGATTCTTATTCAACACTTCTTCTTTTTTGAGGGTTTTGAGAGCATAGTATTTTCCATTGTCTTTTTTCTGGACAAGATATACTTTGCCGAAGGAACCACGACCGATAACCTGAAAAATTATGACAGAAACGGTTGTTTTACTCTAACTAATCTAAAGTCTTCAATTGTTAGTTTCTTATTCTTTTTATCTTGGTGCTGATGTGCTAAACCTTCATTCTTAGATGATGCAGTCGATTTTGGGCTGTGATGTTTGTCATCTGATGTATTGGTTTCTTGCTTTTGAATAGGAATTTGAAGTTTTTGACCATTATTAGAGCGATAGAGCTCCTTTAACTGGGCAGAGTTCTTCTTTTCTTGATAGTTGTGATTCAGACTGGATTTACGAGGATCTAGATCCTTGGCTGAAAAGCAGTTTTCACAATTTGTTATTGTGTTACCCATTTATTGCAAGCTCCTAAACAGAAATTGTATTTAATTTTTCAGAGATAATCGAATACTTTTAGATTCCTATTCTGTGAACGTCCTGACAAGGTTTCATTAGAATCTAAATTTAGCCCATTAAATTTTCCACTTTGTCTCCACCTCCTGCCCTCTAAAACACTTCCGCTATCCCTTTGACACTAAAATCCAATAATTGGGGAAAGTCTCTCTTGTAGAAGTCTCCTTTTTACTTCAAAAAAACAAGGTCAAGCACTACTATATGACAGGATTCATGGTTTTATGATACTGGATGGCTGAAGACTGATTCATTCTTATACGATAACTTGTCTGATTATAGTTTAATTTTCCAGTCCTGAATTTGTCATATGCAATTTTTTTTTAGGCTGAAGTCTGTCAACTATAGAAATATACCAGATTTTGGAGTCAAGAACACTGCTGATGTCTGTTGGAAGCCAAAAAGGTCTGAACTCTGCCTTTTATAATTTAAAATTTATTTAAACGAAAAAGTGCTCCTATTTCAATCTGATGTGGCAGGAGAGGTCTTTCCTCATGCAGTTTCCCATTCCTGATCGATATCCAGATCACGAATCCTATTACTTCTTCAACGATAATGATGACGAGGTCTATGATGTCTATGACCTCTTTAGATTTTATGATGCTTACTTCTTTCATAATACTTTGGTTGCATCTCAAGTCAAATGGAGTTCTAGAATGACTTTGTGTGCAGGAACATGTCAAATGGACTATCCTGGGTCCTGTACCATCACTCTTTCGAAGCCTTTGCTTCAATTCAGAACAAACAATGATTTAAAAGAGACCCTAATCCATGAAATGATTCATGCATATCTCTTCATAACAAATCCAAAAGCATGTAGAGAGAATGGTGGCCATGGAGTTGAATTCCAAGAAATTATGCATAATATAAATTCTATGACTGGTCTCAATATCAGTGTGTACCATTCATTTCATGACGAAGTCGCTTTCTATAGAAAACATATCTGGAGATGTAATGGTCCATGCCAGAACAAACCCCCTTATTATGGATATGTCAAAAGAGCGATGAATAGAGCCCCAGGCCCCAAAGATCCGTGGTGGAGCCAACATGAAAAAGAATGCGGAGGTACATATATTAAGATTGACGGCCCAGAATTCCGTAAAGAAGAAAAGAAGACTCCAGAAGAGAACAAGGAGAATAATCCTGATAAAAAGAAGCTTAGAAGAAAGAGAACAGATGATAATCAGGCGACATTAAATAAGTATTTTAAAAAGACCAAGACAGTAAGTCGAGAGAACACTCAAGAAGATCTTGATCTTGATCGCCCTAGAGTATACTTATACCTGCACAATCCAAAGACAAAGCCAGAGAAAAGTGATATCAAAGAAATTAAGGAAATTAGATCTGATGATGAAAATTCTCAATCCATCTTTTCAGATTCTAATTCCAAATCTCGGTCATTTAATTTCTTTGAAACTACTGAGAAATCTGAGCAGACTCAAACAGCAATCCCATCTAATACACAAAAGAAGCCTTCACCTATAAAGACTGGAAATGTTCATGACTTTATGCAGAGAATTTTAAAAGGTAAAACAGAGAATTCAAATGATGGAAATATCAATAAAGATCCTACTATAAGGAAGGGGACAGGTGATTCTAAAGGTTCTGTTCCCAAGACTCCCAATGTATTTGATATGATGAAATGGCTTGAGTCAAGTCCTTCAAGTCAAAGCCAAAGGACTCCTGAAAAAACTGAAAAGCAAGTAGAACCTAGTGGCTTTATTTCTGCTGATAAGCTTATTAAAGAAATTGAGTGGAAAACTCCAGAAAAGCAGCAAGTTCCCTCAAGCAACCAAGAAGGCTTAGTATATGGTTTTGTAATTTCCAGAGAAAATCATCCCTATATTCAGAACTTCTGGGTGAGAATTTTAATTAATAACAAGAGAACATTGCAAGATCTGATATACATCTCAGATCTTGCTAGCCCTTTAAATTCTAAAGAAGATCGAGAAATTACCTTGAAAGGAGATATAATCAATGATCTTGAAAAGCCTTTGTTCGAGTTGAATC
>Ga0065720_1000304_pt1 | contig 11134 bp, 10 predicted proteins | sample Thericmetagenome_FD_59107 | JGI IMG/M metagenome (GOLD analysis project Ga0065720, IMG submission 59107) | Thermophilic microbial communities from the Joint Bioenergy Institute, California, USA of rice/straw/compost enrichment - eDNA_2 v2... | ecosystem: Engineered > Solid waste > Grass >... | reverse complement strand
CCGCGGCGCTCGACTCCATCGGCCACATGCCAGCGATTCTCGAAGGCTTCGTGCCCTTCTCGCGCGAGGTCTCGGTCGTCGCCACACGCGGGCTCGACGGCACCGTCGCCTCCTACGACCTGTGCGAGAACGAGCACCGCGAGCACATCTTGCGCGTCACGCGCGTGCCCGGCACCCTGCCGGCTGCGCTCGGCGAACACGCCCGCGCCATCGCCGCGCGCATCGCCGCGGCGCTCGACTATGTCGGCACGCTGTGCGTGGAGATGTTCGTCGTCGAGCGCGACGGCGAGCCTCCGCGCCTCCTCGTCAACGAGATAGCGCCGCGCGTGCACAACTCCGGCCACTGGACCATCGAGGGTGCCAAGACCTCGCAGTTTGAGCAGCACATCCGCGCCATCTGCGGATGGCCGCTCGGCTCGGTGGCGCTCGTCGGCCCGGTGGAGATGACCAACCTCATCGGTGACGACATGGCCGCCTGGCCGCAGATCCTCGCCGAGGAGGGGGCCCACCTGCATCTCTACGGCAAGGCGACCGCCCGGCCCGGCCGCAAGATGGGGCACGTCACACGCGTAAAAACCTGAGGCGGAGGCCCGTTTTTCCGACACCTCACCTGTGGACAGGCGGCGCCTGATCTGTTATCCACCTCGCACGGTTGTGGCGCGCCGTTCGCGCCATCAAGGCGTTTTCGCCACTCACCACGAAACCAAAAGCGGGAAGACGACGCGTGCAGGTTCTCGTTCGCGACAACAACGTTGATCAGGCGCTCCGTGCGCTGAAGAAGAAGATGCAGCGCGAAGGCATCTTCCGGGAAATGAAGCTCCGCGGCCACTATGAGAAGCCGTCGGAGAAGCGCGCCCGCGAGAAGGCTGAGGCTGTTCGCCGCGCCCGCAAGCTGATGCGCAAACGTCTGCAGCGCGAAGGCCTGCTGCCGAGCAAGTCGAAGCCCTCCCGCTGAGGGTGCTGCCGCGGCATGGGGCACGTCGCGCCCTGCGTCGCGGTATCGGCGTATCATCACGGGGCACACGCCCCGGCATTGCAAGCGCCCTCCCTCGCGGACGGGCGCTTTGTTGCATGAGACGCCCCCTCCCCTCCTGCCGGCGGGGCACCAGCGGCATCGGGCGTTCACGCTCCTGCCTCACTTGTGGCCCAGAACCGGCCTCATCAGACGATCAACATGTTCGGGTTGGAGGATTGACGTGATCGAACGGGGGAAGTCGACCTCTGGCGCCATTCTGTCGACAGCGGCGCTCGGCCGCGGCCTGCTGCCGCTCGCGGTGGCGCTGGCCCTGGCCGGCTGCGAGACGGTGGGCGGCGTCAGTGGATCGCGGGGCGTGGCGGAGCTCGTGCAGGACAATACGGAGGCAGCCAAGACCGACATCGCCTCGCTGTCAGAGGTGATCCGCGCCAACCCCAACGATCCGCAGGCCTACAACGCCCGCGGCGCGGCCTATGCGCGCATCGGCCGCTACTCCGACGCGATGAGCGACTTCACCCAGGCGATCAGGCTCGATCCCAACTTCGCCGCAGCCTACACCAACCGGGCCCTCTCCCTCCGACAGACCGGGCGAGACGACCAGGCGCTCGCCGACTTCAACCGCGCCATCCAGGCCGACCCCAACTACGCCCCGGCCTATCTCGGCCGCGCCAACCTGCTGCGCGTCAAGGGCGACTTCAACCAGGCGCTGGCCGACCTCTCCCGCGTCATCCAGCTCAACCCGGAATCGGCCGAGGCCTATCATGCCCGCGGCCTCGTCTATCAGCGCCAGGGGCAGAACGAGCTCGCCATCGCCGACTTCCGCTCGGCCATCGACCGCAACCCCTTCGCCGGCGCGCCCTATGCCGCGCGCGGCCAGAGCCTCGTCGCCGTTGGCAAGTACAAGGAGGCGATCGAGGACTTCAACGCCGCCCTCAATGCCGACAACCGCAATGCGGTGGCCTGGGCGTGGCGCGGCGTGGCCCTCGAGCGCCTGGGCGACCGCACGCAGGCGACCGAATCCTACCAGCGGGCGCTGGCCATCGACAGCAGCAACCAGGTGGCGCGCGAGGGCATGTCCCGCGTCGGCGGTGGCCTCGCCCTCTTCCGCTGAACGTCCCGGCCGCCGGCTGCACCGAGGGCGCGCACGCCAGCCCTGGCGCCTTCCCGCCGGCGAAGGGCCAAGTCATGAAAAAGGCCGCCCCTCGGCGGCCTTTTCCGTATCCGGGGATGCGCCCGGTCAGTCGAGCGCCTTGACGATCTCCTCGACCATCTTCTTGGCGTCGGCGAAGAGCATCATCGTGTTGTCCTTGAAGAACAGCTCGTTCTCGACGCCGGCATAGCCCGAGCCCATGCCGCGCTTGACGAAGAGCACCGTCTTGGCCTTCTCCACGTCGAGGATCGGCATGCCGAAGATGGGCGAGGACGGGTCGGTCTTCGCCGCCGGGTTCGTCACGTCGTTGGCGCCGATGACGAAGGCGACGTCGGCCTGCGCGAACTCGGAGTTGATGTCCTCGAGTTCGAACACCTCGTCATAGGGCACGTTGGCCTCGGCGAGCAGCACGTTCATGTGGCCCGGCATGCGGCCCGCCACCGGATGGATGGCGTACTTGACCTCGACGCCCTCCGCCTTGAGCTTGTCGGCCATCTCGCGCAGCGCGTGCTGGGCCTGCGCCACCGCCATGCCGTAGCCCGGCACGATGATGACCTTGCTCGCGTTCTTCATGAGGAACGCGGCATCGTCGGCCGAGCCCTGCTTGATGGGGCGAGACTCGGCCGCGCCGGCCGCCGCCGCTGCACTCTCGCCGCCGAAGCCGCCGAGGATGACCGAGATGAACGAGCGGTTCATCCCCTTGCACATGATGTAGGAGAGGATGGCACCCGAGGAGCCGACCAGCGCACCCGTGATGATGAGCGCGAGGTTGCCCAGCGTGAAGCCGATGCCGGCCGCCGCCCAGCCGGAGTAGGAGTTGAGCATCGACACGACGACGGGCATGTCGGCTCCGCCGATCGGGATGATNAGCAGGATGCCGAGTGCGAAGCTGATGAGCGTGATCAGCCAGAAGACGAACCGGCTCTCCGTCGCCACGAAGAGNATGATCAGCACCAGCAGCGCAACGCCGAGGCCGATGTTGATGGCGTGCCGGCTGGGCAGCATGATCGGCTTGCCGCTCATGCGCCCGTCGAGCTTGAGGAAGGCGATGACGGAGCCGGTGAAGGTGATGGCGCCGATGGCGACGCCGAGCGCCATCTCGACGAGGCTGCCGCCGTGGATGGAGCCGACNTGGCCGATGCCGAAGGCCTGCGGCGCATAGAGGGCAGCCGCCGCCACGAGCACGGCGGCCATGCCGACCAGCGAGTGGAAGGCCGCGACGAGCTGCGGCATCGCNGTCATCGGCACGCGCCGGGCGATGACGGCGCCGATGCCGCCGCCAATGGCGATGCCGAGGATCACCAGCAGCCACGCGAAACCGCCGGACGGCGGATGGCCCACGAGCGTCGTCAGGATGGCGACGCCCATGCCGATCATGCCGTAGAGGTTGCCCTGCCGCGACGTGACGGGGTGTGAGAGGCCGCGCAGCGCCAGGATGAAGAGGACGCCCGCCGCGAGATAGAGAAGGGTCGAGAGATTGGCCGACATTCGCTCAGCCCTTCTTCTTGTACATGGCCAGCATGCGCTGCGTGACCAGGAAGCCGCCGAATATGTTCACGGAGGCGAAGATGAGGGCGACGAAGCCGAAGATGCGCGCCCACACCGGCCCGTCGCCGAGCGCCGGCGCAGCCTCGACACCGACGGCGAGCAGGGCGCCGACGACGATCACCGAGGAGATGGCGTTGGTCACCGACATGAGCGGTGTGTGCAGGGCCGGCGTCACCGACCACACGACGTAATAGCCGACGAAGACCGCGAGCACGAAGATGGCGAGGCGGAACACCGTCGGGTCGACGGCGCCACCCGTCGCGGCATGGGCGGCGGCGCCCAGCGCCGCGGCCGCCTGATCGGCATAGCTCTGCGCGGCCTCGGCCGCTTGTCTGGCGACCTCGGCCGCCGCACGGGCCTGTTCGAGCGCCTGTTCGGGCGTCAGGTTGGCCATGGCTCGCTTCCCCCTGCTGCTCCTCGCCCCGGACGGGGCCTGTCGGACTGACTTAACCCTGCGGCTGGAAGGCCGGATGGACGACGGCGCCGTCGCGCGTGAGGCACGTGGCCTTGACCAGCTCGTCGTCCCAGTTCACGGCAACGGCNTTCGTCTCCTTGCTGACGAGCGTCTCGACGAAGGCATAGAGGTTCTTGGCGTAGAGGCTGGAGGCCGTCGCCGCCAGGCGCCCCGGCACGTTGAGGTGGCCGACGATCTTGACGCCGTTGTGCTCCGTGACCTCGCCCGGTTTCGACAGCTCGCAGTTGCCGCCGCGCTCCACCGCAAGGTCGACGATGACCGAGCCTGGCTTCATCGATTCGACCATCGCCCTGGTCACGAGCCGCGGCGCAGGCCGGCCCGGAATGAGTGCGGTGGTGATGACGACATCCTGTTTGGCGATGTGCGAGGCGATGAGCTCCGCCTGCTTCTGCTTGTAGGCGTCCGACATCTCCTTGGCGTAGCCGCCGGCCGTCTCGGCCTGACGGAATTCATCGTCCTCCACGGCGATGAACTTGGCGCCGAGCGATTCCACCTGCTCCTTGGCCGCCGGGCGCACATCCGTCGCCGTCACGACGGCGCCGAGGCGCCGGGCGGTGGCGATGGCCTGCAGACCGGCGACGCCTGCCCCCATGACGAAGACGCGCGCAGCCGGCACGGTGCCCGCCGCCGTCATCATCATGGGGAAGGCGCGGCCATATTCGGCCGCGGCATCGATCACGGCCCGGTAGCCCGCGAGGTTCGCCTGCGAGGACAGGACATCCATCACCTGCGCGCGGGTGATGCGCGGCATCAGCTCCATGGCGAAGGCGGAAACACCCGCCTCGGCCAGGGCCTGCACCGCAGCCTCGTTGCCGTAGGGGTCCATGATGGCGATGACGAGCGCGCCCTTGTTGACGCCCTTCAGCGCCTCCGCGGCCGGCCGCCTGACGGCCAGCACGATGTCGGCGTCCTTCATCGCCTCCGCCGCCGTCTTGGTGATGGTCGCCCCGGCCGCCTCGTAGTCCGCATCCGTGATGCCGGAGGCAAGGCCCGCCCCGGTCTCGATGGCGACGGTTGCCCCAAGCGCCGCGAATTTCTTCACCGTCTCAGGCGATGCGGCCACGCGGCTTTCGAGATGAGCCGTCTCCTTCGCAATCGCGATGCGCATTGTCTCCCCCCGGGAACAAGGCCATGCCGCCAGGGCAGGGGCCGATCGTGATGAAAATCGCGGAGCCCGGCCGGGTCCGCCGTCAGAGCAGGAAGATCGCCATCAGGACGAGCACAACGACGATCGCGACGATCGCCCATTTGGAGAAGGAGACGAACGCAGCATAGGTGCGCTCGTGCTCGGGATAATCCATGTCCGGGTGCCCCCCGGCGGGAACGGCGTGCTTGTGCTGTGCCATGATAATCCTCGGTATGATCCGGCTTCGTCCGGCTTTACCGCAAGGTTTCGCCGCATGCAACGCGACCCGCGGCAGCGGAACCCGGCCATCCGGCGGACAAGGCTTTTAAACCGTTTTAAACGATACGCAAGGCCGAATTTCACGCCGGCGCCGGCAGACCGGCTGCAGAAAGGGCCCCCTGCTGCGCTGCCGCCACCGCATCGAGGTCGAAACGGTCGATCTCGGCCTCGAACAGGCGGTGGAAATTCAGCTCCGCCCCGAGATGCAGGAAGACGGCGCCGAGGCCGATGGCCGCCCTGTCCATGAAGACGAACTCGCGCGGCACCCGCACCGGCCCCTTCTCACGCAGTGCCTGCTTGACGCGCCAGGCCTCGCGCCGGCCGTACTCGCCGGGCGCCACGCCGTCTGCGATCGTGCGCACCCGGTCGTCGAGCAGCGGCCCGTAGATGAAGCGGGCCCACATGTTGAGTACCTCGATGAGATCCTTGCGCAGGCCGCGGAAGCCCCAGGTCTCGTAGGCGGCGACCACCCGGTCTGGCTCGTCGTCGCGCAGGCCCCGGTAGAGGTCCACAACCCCGCCGACGAACCGCGCGGGAAAGATGCGAATGCAGCCATAGTCGAGCAGGTTGATACCGGCAGGCTCACCCGCGTCATCCTCGAAGACCGTGTAGTTGCCCAGGTGCGGGTCGCCGTGGATGACGCCGAAATGNGAGAAGGGATGCCACCAGGCCTTGAACATGGCGGTGGCAAGGCGGTTGCGCGTTGCGAGAGGCGCCTCCTTGTAGGCGAGAATCGGCTTTCCCTCGAGCCAGTCGAGCGTCAGCAGCCGCTGGGTCGACAGATCCCGCCACACGCCCGGCACACGCACCTCGGGCACCCCGGCGAGCATTTGGGCATAGAGCACGGCGTGACGCGCCTCGCGGCGGTAGTCGAGCTCCTCACGCAGTCGCGCGGCGATCTCCTCCTGGATCTCGGCCGTGTCGATCTCCGGGCTCAGCCTCCGCTGCACGGCCAGCAGCACGCCGAGCTGGCGCAGGTCTGCCTCCACCGCCGACTGCATGTCCGGATACTGAAGCTTGCAGGCAAGCGGCGCGCCGTCGTGCGAGCGCGCCCGATGCACCTGGCCGAGCGATGCGGCCGCGGCGGGCGCGAGATCGAAGGCGCCGAAGCGCCCGGCCCAGTCGGGGCCGAGTTCGGCCATCATGCGCCGGCGCACGAAGGCTGCCCCCATGGGCGGTGCCTGTGACTGCAGCTTCTGCAGCTCCGCCGCATATTCCGGCGGCAGCGCGTCCGGGATGGTGGCGAGCAGCTGCGCCACCTTCATCAAGGGGCCCTTGAGGCCGCCGAGCACGCCGGTCAGCTCCGCCGCATAGCGCGCGCGGTCTGCCTCCCGCCCCAGCATGCGCGAGCCGACCATGCGGGCGGCGATGCCACCCACATTGGCGCCGACCCGCGCATAGCGCGCGGCACGGGCCGAAAACCTGTTGCCTTCGGGATCGCTCATGGCGCGCGTTCTCCAACAGCCTCTATCTGGTGTCGACGCGGGCCGATTGCGACCGCCGGGCCCTCAATCCTCCAGTTCCTCCAGCTCGGTAATGAGCCGGTCCACCATGCCGAGGCCGATCTGCCAGAAGGCCGGATCCCGCGCATCGAGGCCGAAGGGAGCGAGCAGCTCGGAGTGGTGCTTGGTGCCGCCGGCAGCGAGCATGGCGAGATAGCGCTCGGCAAAGCCCTCCCGCGCGTTCTCGTAGACGCCGTAGAGCGAATTCACCAGGCAGTCGCCGAAGGCATAGGCGTAGACATAAAACGGNGAGTGGATGAAGTGGGGGATGTAGGTCCAGAACACCTCGTAGCCGGGGCGCAGGTCCACGCTCGGGCCGAGGCTCTCGCTCTGCACCTTCATCCACAGCTCGCACAGCCGCTCCGAGGTGAGCTCGCCTGCCCGCCGCTCGGTGTGGACATGCCGCTCGAAGGTGTAGAAGGCGATCTGCCGCACGACGGTGTTGATCATGTCCTCAACCTTGGCGGCGAGCATGGCCTTGCGCTGGCGCTTGTCACCCGTGGCCTCGAGCAGGCGGCGGAAGGTCAGCATCTCGCCGAAGACGGAGGCCGTCTCGGCCAGCGTCAGCGGCGTCGGCGCCATGAGCGCACCGTTTGGCGCGGCGAGCACCTGATGCACGCCGTGGCCCAGCTCGTGGGCGAGCGTCATCACGTCGCGCGGCTTGCCGAGGTAGTTGAGCAGCACATAGGGATGCGCGGACGGCACGGTGGGATGCGCAAAGGCCCCCGGTGCCTTGCCCGGCCGCACCGGCGCATCGATCCAGCGTTCGTCAAAGAAGCGCCGGGCGATATCGGCCATCTGCGGCGAGAATTCGCCATAGGCGCCGAGCACAGTGTCACGCGCCTCCTCCCAGGCGATGGTGCGCATCTCGACCTCGGGCAACGGCGCGTTGCGGTCCCAGTGCGCCAGCTTGTCCTTGCCGAACCAGCGCGCCTTGAGCGCGTAATAGCGGTGCGACAGCCGCGGATAGGCCTCATGCACGGCCTTGACCAGCGCCTCCACCACCTCGCGCTCGACACGGTTGGCAAGGTGGCGGGAGTCGGCCACGTCCTCGAAGCCACGCCAGCGATCCGAGATCTCCTTGTCCTTGGCGAGCGTGTTGGTGATGAGCGTGAAGGTGCGCAGATTGGCGCGGAAGACCTGCGCCAGCGCCTCGGCGGCGGCCCGCCGGACCTCCTCCTGCGGCTCCTGCAGTTTGTTGAGGGTCGGCTCCAGCGTCAGCTCCTCGCCGTCGACGTTGAAGCGCAGCGAGGCGATGGTCTCATCGAACAGGCGGTTCCACGCCGCCCGGCCGGTCACCGACTTCTCGTGNAAGAGCTGCTCGATCCGGTCGTCGAGCTGGAAGGGCTTGTCCTTGGCGATATCCTCCAGCCACGGGCGCCAGCGGGCGAGCGGCGGCTTTGCCGCGGCAGCGGCCAGCAGCGCATCGTCGATGCGGTTGAGCTCGAGCGTGAAGAACAGGAGATCCGAACTCGCCGCGGTCAGGCGCTCCTGCGTGTCGCCATAGAACTTGCCGCGCTTCGGGTCCGTCGTGTCGCCCGAATAGACGAGCCCGGCGTAGGACATGAGCCGGCCGAGAAGGTCCTCCAGCGCCTCGTAGCGGGCGACGACCGCCGCCAGCTGCTCGCTCGCGTCTGGCGCTGCCGCCATCGCCGCGAGCTTGCCCCGGTAGGCGGCGGCGAAGGCCTTGCACTCCTCCTCCGCCCGCGCGAGGTCATCAGCAAAGGCCTGCGACTCCATGCCCGGATAGAGATGCGACAGGTCCCATTCCGGCAGGCTGCCGAGCATGTTGCCGTCCTGCGCCTGCGCGCCCGTGCTGCTGGTTGTCATCGTGTTCCCGTCTTTTCCTGCCCCGCCCTTGCCGCCGGCGGCGGGACGATTCCGTCTCGGGCCGATCATCGGGCTTCAAACAGAGATGATCAACGGCGCGGGCCCCCATAAGCCATCGCCGCCTGCGCCCGCTGCGTTAACAAGGGCTTTACCGTTCTCGCCCAGCATCGCCCCGAAACGGAACACAGCCGGGCGGTTGAGCGAAATGACGACGATCCTGATCGTGGACGACGACCCGGTGCAGCGCCGCCTCGTCGAAGGCATGGTGCGACGTTTCGGCTATGAGCCGATCATCGCCGGCTCGGGCGAGGAGGCGCTCGCGCTGATGGCCGGCGGCCAGCCGCCCGTTGACCTTGTCCTGCTCGATCTCGTCATGCCCGACCTCGACGGCATGGGCGTGCTCTCGGCAATGCGCGAGAGGAACATCGCCCTGCCCGTCATTGTGCAGACGGCCCACGGCTCCATCGAAACCGTCGTCTNGGCCATGCGCGCGGGGGCGGTGGACTTCGTCGTCAAGCCGGTCGGGGCCGAGCGCCTGCAGGTCTCCATCGCCAACGCGCTGCGCGCCGGTGCGCTGGAGGAAGAGATCCGCCGCATGAAGCGGCGCGTCGAAGGCTCCCTGCAGATCCGCGATATCTCCACGCGCAGCGAGGCCATGCGGCGCACGCTGCAGCTGGCGGAGCGCGCCGCCCGCTCCTCCATCCCGGTGCTCATCGAGGGGGAGTCCGGCGTCGGCAAGGAGGTGCTCGCCCGCGCCATCCAGGGCTCCGGCGAGCGCAAGGGCAAGCCCTTCGTCACCGTCAACTGCGGCGCCATTCCCGAAAACCTCGTCGGAATCCACTCTCTTCGGCCACGAGAAGGGCGCCTTCACGGGCGCCACCGAGAAGCATGCGGGCAAGTTCGTGGAGGCGAACGGGGGCACGCTCTTCCTCGACGAGATCGGCGAGCTGCCGCTCGACGCACAGGTCAAGCTGCTGCGCGCCATCCAGGAGGGAGAGGTCGATCCCGTCGGCGGCCGCCGGCCGGTGAAGGTGGACATCCGCCTCATCTCGGCGACCAATCGCAGCCTGCTCGAACTCGTCAAGCAGGGCCGCTTCCGCGAGGACCTCTACTACCGCCTCAACGTCTTCCCCATGACGTTGCCGCCGCTGCGGGCACGGCGCGAGGACATCCCCGATCTCGCCAACAGCTTTCTCGCGCGCTTCGCCGCCGAGGAGGGCAAGCGCGTGCGCTCCATCACGCCCGAGGCGATGGCGCTGCTCACCCGTTACGACTGGCCGGGCAACGTGCGCCAGCTGGAGAACGCCATCTTCCGCGCCGTGGTCCTCGCCGACGGGCCCGAGCTGACGGTGGCCGAATTCCCGCAGATCGCGAGCCAGGTTGAAGGCTATACGGTGGACATCCCGCCCGCTCCGGCCGCGCCGGCACCCGCCTCGGCCCCCGCGCGCGAGATCGTCCATGTCGAGGTGCGCGATCCGGCCAGCCTGCGGCTGCTGGACGACGTCGGCGACGTGCGTCCCCTCGCCGACATCGAGGCCGACACCATACGCTTCGCCCTCAGCCACTACCGGGGCCACATGTCCGAGGTGTCGCGCAAACTCGGCATCGGCCGCTCCACGCTCTACCGCAAGCTCAAGGAGCTCGGCCTTGCCGAGGGCACGGACGGAGAGGCGGGAGCGACCACGGAATGAAAACTGAACGTATGACAGCGCACGGCGTAACCCCGCTTTTCGGGCGAATCGTTTATAAGATGGCCGGTCCAGCTGGCGGAACGAGCGGACCGGCGGGGAAGGGGGCACTCATGCGGGCGAGCGCGGCGAGCTTGCATCCTGGCCGTCGGCACCGGGCTTCGTCACCGCAGCGGCGGTGCAGCACGCCGCGGCCGAGCCTGCTTCACAGGTGCAGCCCGGAGACTTTGTCCTCCCCGCTCCGCCCACGGCAAGCGTCGACGTGACGGACATCCTGCCGAAAAAGCCCGAGGCTCCCCACGCTGCCGCCACGCCGCCGGCGCCCGAGGCGTTCGCCCCGCCCGATCTTCCCGACGCCCAGGTGTCGATCTCGCTGGACGAGCCGTCGGTCGCCCTCGCCGGCCGCATTGCCGATGCGCGCAACTGGGCACTGCCGCGTCTCGACGAGGGACAGCGCGAAGCGATCCGCACCTTCTACCGCGAGCACGGCTTCCATCCCCTCTGGATCGCCGACGGCGACTTTACGCCGGCGGCGCGCAAGATCATGGCGACGCTGCAGG
>Ga0065720_1001044_pt1 | contig 11136 bp, 11 predicted proteins | sample Thericmetagenome_FD_59107 | JGI IMG/M metagenome (GOLD analysis project Ga0065720, IMG submission 59107) | Thermophilic microbial communities from the Joint Bioenergy Institute, California, USA of rice/straw/compost enrichment - eDNA_2 v2... | ecosystem: Engineered > Solid waste > Grass >... | reverse complement strand
CCCGATCCGCTATAATGGATGGGTAGTCCGGAGATCAACGGATCGGGAAGCGGCGGAGCCCGCGGGGTCCGGGGAGGAGTCTGTACATGACGATCGGTGCGCGCATGCTCAAGACGGGGCTCGCGGTGGTGCTGGCCATCTATGTGAGCGGGCTTTTCGGCTTTGGTACGCCGATCATCGCGACGGTCGCGGCCATTTTCACCATTCAGCCGTCGATCTACCGATCCTGGCGGCAGGTTCAAGACCAGATCCAGTCGAACATCATCGGCGCCTTGTTCGCGCTTGGCGCCGCTTATTGGCTTGGCGTGACGCCGATCTCGGTCGGCATCGTCTGCGTCGCGGTCATTCTGCTCAATATCAAGCTCAGGACGACGAGCGCGATCGGGCTGACGCTCGTCACGGTCGTGGCGGTCATGGACGGGCACGCGGAAGACGTTCGGTTCGCGCTCGAGCGGTTCGCCATGGTGCTGACGGGGATCATTTCGGCCTTTCTGGTGAACGTGCTCGTCCTTCCGCCGCGCCCGAAGCGGCAGTTCCGCGAGCAGGTGCATGAAGCGTACAACATTCTGTCGCTGCTGCTCCGGACGGCCGTCTCGAACGAAATCCGGGAACGGGTGTTCAGGGAGGAGCACGAGCGGCTCGAGCAGATTTTCCGGCGATTGGACGAGCAGTACACGCTGTTCAAGGAAGACCGTGTGTTCAGGCCCGCCGGCCGGCGCAGGCGGGCGCGGCAGCTTCTGCTTTCGCGCCAGATGATCAAGACGCTTCGGCAAGGCGCGGCGCTGCTGGACGCGGTTGAGGAGCATTTCTACCCGGCGCCGGACGCGGCCGGATGGGCGGAGCGGTTCGACCGGCGGATCGAGGCGCTGACGAAATGCCACGAGCAGCTTCTGCTCAAATGGGAAGGGAAGATCAAGCCCGGCGCGGTAATCCGTCCGGAGCCGGCGGACGGTCTCGCGAAGGAACTGTCCGCGTACTTCGGCGAACCGTCCGGGGAGCGAAGGCGGCTCCTGTTCGTCGCTTCCGCGATGTTCGAGTACGCGTATCAATTGGACCGGCTCGGCAAGCTGCTGGACCGGATGATGCGGGAAGACGCGAACGGAGCGGCGGAGGCGGACATGGGGGCGGAGAACGAAGAAGCGGAAGCATTTGCGGGCAACTTTTTGGACGATGAGGCGGATTCTATCCGGCGCGGCGGAAAGGCGCGGGGCGAAGCGGCGGACGGCGAGCGCGATGAAACGTCGCCGGACGAAGCGGCGAATGACAGGCGCGGCGGAACGGCGCCGGACGGAGCGGCGAATGACGGGCGCGGCGGAACGGCGCCGGACGAAGCGGCGAATGACAGGCGCGGCGGAACGGCGCCGGACGGAGCTGCGAATGACAGGCGCGGTGGAACGTCGCCGGACGAAGCGGCGAATGACGGGCGCGGTGGAAGGGCGCCGGACGGAGCTGCGGACGGCGAGCGCGATGAAACGTCGCCGGACGGAGCCGCGAATGACGGGCGCGGTGGAACGTCGCCGGTCGAAGCGGCGAATGACAGGCGCGGCGGAACGTCGCCGGTCGAAGCGGCGAATGACGGGCGCGGTGGAACGTCGCCGGACGGAGCCGCGAATGACGGGCGCGGTGGAACGGCGCCGGACGAAGCGGCGAATGACAGGCGCGGCGGAAAGGCGCGGGGCGAAGCGGCGGACGGCGAGCGCGATGAAACGTCGCCGGACGAAGCGGCGAATGACGGGCGCGGTGGAAGGGCGCCGGACGAAGCGGCGAATGACGGGCGCGGCGGAACAGCGCGGGGCGAAGCGGCGAATGACAGGCGCGGCGGAACGGCGCCGGACGAAGCTGCGCCGGACGGACGGAATGCCGGAGGCGGCGCATCCGGTCGGCGCGACGGGTAGCGGGGTGGCGGTCGGCGGGTTCTCATCCGATTCCCGGTCCATAATACGATTCCGGTCCATAATAACGGAAATTTCTTCGTCTATATGGTCGAATTCTGCCTTCACCCGAAGAATAGAACCAAAAACTTCCTCTATTTTTCGCCCGACGCCCGAAAATCGGGATTGTTGACGGAATAGAGGAAGTTTTTTCGCTTGTTATCCCGGTATTGGTCAAAAACCGCGGTATAGACGAAAAATTTTCCTTTATTTCGGGGGTGCGGCGACGGAAGGTCAACGCCGTGGACAACGCGGCAGGGGCGTGTGTGACGTGTCGGCATGGTCGTGTGCAACGGTGGCGGCAGAGGCATGTGCGACATGGCGAATCCGGTCAACGCGCCGAACGCGACAGATAGCGCGCTTCGAGCTTCTTGCCGCCGAACCACATGGCGGCGATGACGACGACGGCCGTGACGATGCGCCAGGGCTGATTGGCAAGTTCGGTAATGTCGAACGACAGGAACGAGACCGAGAAAATCATGACCGCCTTCCCCATCAGGATCGCCAGCGCGAACGTGCTGAACCTGACAGTGCTCAGCCCGGACGCCAAATTGATCAGGAAGGAAGGGGCGAACGGAAAGCAGGCGAGCAGGAAGATCGGCGTGAAGCCCCGCCGTTCGATCCAGCGGAAGAACCGCCGGGTCGCCGGGTAGCGGCGCTGCAGCCAGATGCCCGGGCGCCTGCCGATCAGCCGCGCGACCCAGAAGACGCAGCAGGCGCCGGCAACGACGCCGATCCAGGAGTAGAGGATGCCGAGCCACAGGCCGTAGACGTTCGCGTTGACCGCGATGAAGACGACGAGCGGCAGAAACGCCAGGAACGCCTCCAGGAACGGCAGCAGGATGCCGGGCAGCGGACCGTAGGCGGCATAGCTCTCGATCGTCTGTTTGAGCTGCGCTTCGTCCATTTGCTGCAGCTCGCGGAACCAGTCTGCAATCGATTCGAACATGATGGATCAGCCGCCCTCTCAATGACTTGACGGTTGGTTGCTCGCGGACACGGGGTCTGAAGGTTCCGCGGGCCGAAGCGGGTACAGGAGGTAGAACAGGCCGATCAGGCCGAACAGGACGGCGCTCGTCCAGACGACGTCGGCTTCTTCGCCGAGCGACGCGATGATGCCGCCCGCCGCGGGCCCGATCATGATGCCGATCCCCTCCAGCGTCGAGAAAATGCCCCAGCCGAGTCCCTGGTGCGACTGCGGCAGATAGGATGCGAGCAGCGCGTTCCAGGCGGGNAGCACGGCGGAATAGGCGATGCCGAGCGCGCCCGCGATNAGCAGGCATTGCCAGAANGGCGGGNCCGTCGCCAGCANGAAGAGCAGCGCGGAGAACACGCAGAATCCGGCGNAGAGGAANGCCCGCTTGNGCCCGACGCGGTCNGACAGCCGGCCCATCGGCATCAGCCCGAGCACGGTCAGCCCGCCGGCGGCGAGCAGAATCAGGGANTAGGTGCTGCTCGAGACGGACAGCTCTTTCTCCGCGAACGCCGGCAGCACCGGCAGGAGCATGCCGGCTCCCATCGTCTGCAGAATCATGCCGGGCAGCAGCGCCTGCATGCGGGACAGCTTCTCGCGCAGAAGGGCGATCTGCCGGGCGAGCGGGATCGTCCCGATCCGAGCGCTCGCGCCGGTTCGAGATGAGCAGCGAAAGCGCCCAGGACAGGGCCGTCACGAGGGCGATCAGGCGGCCGGCCGCGGCGGGCGCCCGGTCGAGCAGCAAGTTGGATACGATCGGTCCGGAGCCGATGCCGATGAACCAGATCGTGTACAGCAGGCCCATCTGGGTGGCGCGCCGGTCTTCGGTCACTTTCATCAGGCAGACGATCCAGATAGGCGAGATGCCGATTCCGAACAGCGCGGCGGACAAGATGAACAGCCACGGCACGTCCGCAGATTGCATCAAGACGACGCCGGCCAGCGAAGTCAGCAGTCCCGCATGGACGATCGTCTGCGTCGAGAACCGGTCCAGCAGCCAGCCGATGACCATTTTGAGCGCGGTATCCGTCAAAAAATGAGCCGTAATGGCCGTGCCGACCACATCGAGCGACAGGCCAAGCGTCTTCTCTCCATAGATCGGGATGAAACTGACCGCGACCGCCCCCCGCACGAATTCGACCAGGAGCAGGATGACGCCGAGCAGCAGCATTTCCTCCCGATTTGACCGGTTGAACAGACTTGTCACCTCGCCTCTCCCCGGTTCTGACTGAAAGCGTCCGCCCGGGCGGGAGGCTTCATTCAGCCGTCGGGATGGCAGTTTATGTCTTTTTCGTATCATTATAGTCAAGATCGGTTGAAAAATCATCCGACCCGGATTCAGGCCGTGGCAAGACGCAGGTCGAGGCCGTGGCGTAACTTGAGGGGCCGCGATGAGCGCGGAGCGGGGGAGCCGGCGGAGTGTCAGATCAGCAGGTTGAACAGATGCGGATCTTTGTTCAGCTCGGTAAATTGGATGCCTCTCGCGCGCATGCGGCCGATGAGCGGCTCGTAGTCCTCCGGCTGCTTCAGTTCGATGCCGACGAGCGCCGGACCGCTTTCCTTGTTGTTTTTCTTCGTATATTCGAACCGGGTGATATCGTCCGTCGGTCCGAGCACGTGGTCGAGAAACTCCCGGAGCGCGCCCGCCCGCTGCGGAAAGTTGATGACGAAGTAATGCTTGAGCCCTTCATAGATCAGCGAGCGCTCCTTGATCTCCTGCATCCGGTCGACATCGTTGTTGCCGCCGCTGATGACGCAGACGACCGACTTGCCGGCGATGAGGTCCCGGCAGGCATGCAGCGCCGCGACCGTCAGGGCGCCCGCCGGCTCGACGACGATGGCGCTCTCGTTGTACAGTTCGAGAATCGTCGTGCACACCTTGCCCTCGGGAACGGTGATAACGCCGTCGAGCAGTTCGCGGCAGATGGCGAACGTCAGATCGCCGACCCGTTTCACGGCGGCGCCGTCGACGAATTTGTCGATCCGATCGAGCGTCCGGATTTCGCCCGCCTCGATTGCCGTCCGCATGGCAGGCGCGCCTTCCGGCTCGACGCCGATGACTTTCGTCTGCGGCGACACGCTTTTGATATAGGAAGCGACGCCGGCCGCGAGTCCGCCGCCGCCGATCGTCACGAGCACGACATCCGGCGGCGTCTCCGCGTCTTCCAGCAGCTCCAGGCCGATTGTGCCGTTGCCGGCGATAATGTGCGGATCGTCGAACGGGTGGATGAACGTCATGCCGTCCTTGACGCTGGCGTTCACCGCTTCCGTGTAGGCGTCGTCGAACGTGTCGCCGACGAGCACGATCTCGACGGCATCGCCGCCGAAGAACGCGACCTGCTTCACTTTCTGCCGGGGCGTCGTGCCAGGCATGAAGATCCGGCCTTTCACGCCGAGCGTGCGGCAGGAGAACGCCACCCCTTGCGCGTGGTTGCCGGCGCTCGCGGCGACGACGCCGCGCTTCAGCGCTTCTTCGTCGAGCGTCCGCATCATATGGTATGCGCCGCGGATCTTGAACGACCGCACGACCTGCAGATCTTCCCGCTTCAGACTGACGCGGGCGCCGAAACGCTCGGACAGCACGCGGCTGTGCTGCAGCGGCGTCCGCACGATGACCTCCTTGAGCAACTGGTGAGCCTTGACGATGTCGGCCAGCCCCGTGCCGTTTCCGGTCTGCGTCAACTTCTCCATTCGAATGCCCCCGCTCGTCTTGATCCTGCAATAATATTACAGTTATACGCGTGCCGGCGGCGATTGTCAACCATCGGGCGAATGCCGGGCGGTCAACGGAACAGAGAGCCTTTCTTCGCGCCGAATCGGTCGTGGAACCGCCGGTCGGGGGCCGATTAGCGCACGGGTTTTCGTTTGAACTCATATGATGCCGTTGGCGGCAAAAAGAGCGGCTCCGAGTTCCGTTGAGCGAGGCCGTCGATCCTTTGGAACGGTCGTGCGGCTGCAACGTATGTATTAGCGTGTGAAAAGCGAACGAAACCAGGCGTCGTGATTTCGCCATTTATGGAACCTTTCGTGCCGCCTGCGGCATGCGAGCCGTTCGCTTCCGATCCGCGCGAGACGCCAATCCGGCGCACCTGTTGCGCCGCAAGGGGCGCGACAAACATTTGCCAGGCAAGACAAACAATTGTCAATTGAAGCGCTTTCCTCCGTCCGGTATACTGAATGGAGTCCGGATGTTCCAAGGATATTTTCGATGATCCAGAAACGGCGGGAGACACCATGTCCGATATGTGGCTTACGTACATCGGCGTGCTGTTCGGCGTCGCGGTCGCCGCCTCAGGCGTGGTTGCCTATCTGCGCATGACCCGGGCGGCGAAGCGTTCGGACGACGGCCAGGACCCGCCCGGCTCGAACATGCCGAACCGGCGGGAAGATGGTTGAATTTTCGCAAATTTCTTTGCATCTCATCGCCCGCCTGTTATAATGGAACCATGGGCGGCATAGTCCCTCCCGGCGACATGCAAGCCGCGGTTCTGTTGTGATGGACGAAGGCATCCGCGGATGTCCGCCGCAAACGGGTCTTCATATGCCGGCATCGTTCCGTTCCTGCAAGCGTATGGTGTACGGAACGGCCATTCAAGGATTCGGGAGGGATGCGGCTTGGCAAAACGCGGCCACAATGAAGTCAGGGAAAGCCTCAGGGAGATGGCGCGCATCTATCAGCCGAAGGACGCCCGGAAGTTCGTCCGGGAATATATCCGGAAGTATCGGATCACAGGCGGTTACGAAGACGAGCTTACCATGATCGTCGAGCACGAACTGGACAAAATCAACTCAGCAAGTTGACGCACAACACTTTTTGGGGACGCGTTTCCACGCGTCCCTTTTTCGTCTTCGCGCGGAAAACGTCTCCGCCGTCAGCGGCACGCCGGCGGCCGCCTCCCGGGAAGTTCTGATATTCGTACAATAAATCTGAAATTCCGGTACTATTCTCTTGCAGGATGCGCAACATACAATGTAAGAAACCGGACTTGAGCCCGGAGCCCGGTGGGATTGAAGCAACGGTTGCAGTCGGTGGAACCTGCACGAAAGGGATGATGGAGATGGGATGAACGCGCCGGCGGCCAAGGTGATGAGAGCGCTTCCAAAGAAAAAATGGAAAAGCCCGATCGGAAAAGAATCCATTCCCGGGTATATTTTTATTTCGCCGTGGCTGATCGGCTTTCTGCTGCTGACGGCCTGGCCGATCGGGCAATCGCTCTATCTGTCGTTCAATGAATACTCGATGCTCAGCGCGCCGCAATGGATCGGGACCGCGAACTACGAGCGGATGGTCGGCGACGCGACGTTCTGGAAGTCGCTCCGCGTCACGTTCACGTTCGTCCTGTTCGCCGTGCCGCTCAGGCTCGCGTTCTCGCTGCTCGTGGCCATGCTGCTCAACCGCGCGATGCGCGGGATGAACCTGTACCGCACGATGATCTACTTCCCGTCGCTCATCGGCGGCAGCGTGGCGGTCGCGGCGCTGTGGCGCAACATGTTCGGCGTCGACGGCTACATCAACTCGATCCTCGGTTTCTTCGGCATCCAGGGCATGGGATGGATCTCCCACCCGGACACGGCGCTGTACACGCTGATTCTGCTGAACACCTGGCAGTTCGGCTCGACGATGGTCATTTTCCTCGCCGGTCTGAAGCAGATNCCGNCGGAGCTGTACGAAGCGGCTTCCGTGGACGGCGCGGGACCGGTGCGGAAATTTTTCAACGTCACGCTGCCGATGCTGTCGCCNGTCATGTTCTTCAACCTGGTGCTCACGGTCATCAACTCGTTCCAGATGTTCACGGCGGCGTTCATCATCACGAAAGGCGGCCCGGTCCAGTCGACGTACATGTACGCGCTTTTCCTGTATGAGAAAGCGTTCAAGCACTATCAAATGGGCTACGCTTCGGCGCTGGCCTGGGTGCTGCTCGCCATTGTCGCCCTGCTTACGGCCATCAACTTNCTCGCCTCGAAGTACTGGGTGTTCTACGAGAACGAAGGGGGCGGCAAACGATGAGANTCCGCGCGTCATCCGTTCTCAACCACGCGTTCATGATTGCATTCTCGTTCGTCATGATCTATCCTGTCATCTGGTGGGTCGGCGCCTCNCTCAAGAAGACGGAGGANCTCAGGCTTGCGACCATCTGGCCCGAAGCGCCGATGTGGGAGAACTACACGAAAGGCTGGCAGTTCTCGGCCAATTACTCGTTCGGCCACTTCTTCACCAACACGCTGCTCATGGAAGCGGGCANCGTCGTCGGCGGCGTGCTGACGGCGGCGGTCGTCGCCTTCGGGTTCGCGCGGCTGAACTTCCCGCTGCGCGCGTTCTGGTTCTCCATCATGATGATGACGCTCATGCTGCCCGGACAAGTTACGATTGTCCCGCAGTATATTCTGTACAATACGTTCGGATTCGTCGACAGCTACGTGCCGCTCGTGCTGCCGCACTTCTTCGGCGGCGGGGCGTTCTTCATCTTCCTGCTCGTCCAGTTCATCCGCGGCATTCCGAAAGATCTGGACGAAGCGGCGAAGATTGACGGCGCGTCGGTGTACGGCATTTTCGGCCGGATCATTTTCCCGCTCATCAAGCCTGCGCTGGTGACGGTCGGAATCTTCACGTTCATCTGGAGCTGGGACGATTTCTTCTCGCAGATGCTGTACCTCAGTTCGGTCGACAAATTCACGGTCGGCCTGGCCTTGCGGATGTTCATCGACCAGTTCGAAGTGCAATGGGGCCAGCTTCTCGCGATGTCGCTCCTGTCGATCGTGCCGTCCGTGCTCATTTTCTTCTTCGCGCAGAAACATTTCGTCGAGGGAATCGCGACCACCGGCTTGAAAGGTTGAGGCGAAGGGAGTGCGCTGCGGAAACATGAGAAAAGCGACAGCCATGGGAAAAATGACGGCATGGCTCGCTGCGGCCATGCTGCTGCTGGCCGCATGCAGCGCAGGAGACGGCGGCGACAGCCGAGGCGCGGAAGTCCGGCAGCCCGCCACCGGGCTGCCGGAAGCGGACATGGACCGGCAGGTCGAGCTCGGCTTCATCTGGTGGGGGCCGGAGGAACGCCACACGGCGACGCTCGCGGCGTTGGAAGTGTACACGGCGCAGCACCCGAACGTGACGTTCAAGCCGGAGTACATGGCGTGGGAAGCTTACTGGAAGAANCTTCCNTCTCTTGCCGCTTCGAAAACGATTCCGGACGTGCTGCAGATGGATGCCGCCTACATCCGGGACTACGTGTCCCGCGGCATCATGGCCGATCTGTCGGACCTCGATCTGACGGGCATCGTGCCCGACCAGATTCTGGAGAACGTCAAGATCGACGGCAAGCTGTACGGCATTCCGCTCACGCACAACGCGCAGGGCATCGCCTACAACCGCGTGGAGCTGGAAGCGGCGGGCATCCCGCTGCCGAAGCAGGGCTGGACCTGGGAAGAGTACTTCGAGTGGGCCCGCGACGCGAAGGCGAAGCTGCCCCCGGACCGCTATCCGATCGGCGACAGCGCGAGCGCCTGGGACTGGTTTCAATGGTATCAGGCCTCGTACGGCGGCGGGGCGATCATGTCGCCGGACGGCAAGGAGTTCCATCTCGACCGGGAGCTGTTCTTCGAATACCATGCGATACTGTCCGATCTCCGGCGGAACAATATCGTGCCTCCGGCGGACGTCTCGCTCACATTCCTCGAGAACGATCCGCTGGCCGATCAGCTCGCATCGGGCAAAGTGCTGACCCGCGGCGCGACGGTCGGCTCGGTCGCGACGCTCGAGCAATACATGCCGGGCAAGGTCGACGTCGTCAACGTGCCGATCGGGCCGGCGGGCGGCGGCTGGGCGCAGCCGACGATCTTCCTCGGCGTCTATGCGGACAGCGACGAGATCGCGCACGCGAAGCGGTTCATCAAATGGTTCATATCCGACAGGGAAGCGGGGAGGACGCTCGGGCTTACCCGCGGCATCCCGATCTATGAAGAGATCTACAAGGAGCTGGAGCCGAAGCTTGAACCGAAGGACCGGCTGGGCAAGGTGCTGGCGGATATCGCGGCGGAGTACGCGATGCCGTTTTACGCCACCGGCGCGGGCTTTACGGAATGGGTGGACGCGTACAAGCTGACGATGGAGGCGGTCATGTTCGGGCAAAAATCATTGGAAGACGCCTACAACGAATTGAACGCCCTCGGCGAATCCATCGCCAGGCAGAACCGGGACCGGTAAGCCGCAAGCCACAACAGACGGAAGGAAGATCGCATGATGAAGCTGGCGGAATATTTGAGCACGAGACCCGATCACCTGTGGCGGCTGGGCAGGCAGATGGGGCTGGACTATGCGGTAAGCGGGATTCCTTTTGACGAACGACACGAGAAGCCGTGGGACCTGATGCCGCTCATCCGGATGAAGCAGCGGTTCAAGGACGCGGGCTACGAGCTGCTCGTCATCGAAGCGATGCCGCCGTCCAACAACATCAAGCTCGGCACGGAGGGACGCGACGAGGAGATCGAGATCTTCAAGCGGTTCATCACGAACATGGGCGCAGCCGGCATTCCGGTGCTCTGCTACAATTTCATGGCGCAGTTCAACTGGTTCCGCACGTCGACCACGACGGTGACGCGCGGCGGCGCGCTCGTCTCCAGCTACGACCATTCGCTGATGGCAAGCGCGCCGCTGACCGAGGCGGGCGAAGTGTCGGAAGACCGGCTGTGGGAGAACCTGAAATACTTCATGGAGAGAATCGTCCCGGTCGCGGAGAAAGCGCGGGTCAAGCTGGCCCTCCATCCGGACGATCCGCCGATCTCGCCGATTCGCGGCGTTTCCCGCATTCTGCGCAGCGCCGACGCGCTGCGGCAGGCGATCGACCTGGTGCCGAGCGAGTGGAGCGGCATCACGCTGTGCCAGGGGACGCTGGCGACGGCCGGCGAGGACATTCCGGCGACGATCCGCCGCTTCGCGAAGCAGGACAAGCTGTTTTTCGTCCATTTCCGCGACGTGAAGGGGACGCCGGAGAAGTTCGAGGAAACGTTCCACGACGACGGCATGACGGACATGTACGAAGCGATGAAGACGTATTGCGAGGTCGGATTCGACGGGCCGGCCCGTCCGGACCATGTGCCGACGATGGACGGCGAGACGAACGAGAATCCCGGCTACGAGACGCTCGGCCGTCTGTACGGCGTCGGCTACATCAAGGGGCTGATGGAAGCGGCGCGGAAGGAGCTCGGCCTGAACCGGTAAGCGCGCCGTTCTGTCAT
>Ga0065720_1003977_pt1 | contig 11137 bp, 10 predicted proteins | sample Thericmetagenome_FD_59107 | JGI IMG/M metagenome (GOLD analysis project Ga0065720, IMG submission 59107) | Thermophilic microbial communities from the Joint Bioenergy Institute, California, USA of rice/straw/compost enrichment - eDNA_2 v2... | ecosystem: Engineered > Solid waste > Grass >... | reverse complement strand
GGCAGCGCCGGCTGGCCGGGCAGCCCGAGCAGGGACTCCACGGTGACGACGAACCTCGCGGCCTCGGCCGCCAGCTCGTCGGCGTCCCGCGCGGACACGACGCGGACGAGGCCGGCCTCCGCCGCCGCCCGCTTGCGCGCGCTCATCGCGAAATAGACCGCCCACTCGGTGAGCCGCGGCTCGGCCTCGGGCAGCAGCTCCCACGCGCTGCGCAGCCGGCGGCGCCGCCCGTCGATCGGCTTCGGCCGGGCGGCGAGAACCGCGGCGGCGGCACGCAGCGCGGCGAGGTGCGCCGCGACGTAGCGCTCTGCCGGGGTGTGCGCTGCGGCGGACTCCGCGAGGCGGTCGCGCGCGTCGGCGAGATGGCTGCGCACCGCGCCCGGCAGCCGCGGCCCGCCCAGATCCTCAGGCTGGTGCTCGGACACTGGCCCTCCTTCGTCGACCTTGGCGGCCGGCCGTTCGTGCTGCGATCGAGCCGATCTCCCTCGCCCGGCCGGGCCGCCGCGGCCTCCTTGGTGGTGGCGCTTCCGGTGAAGCACCCCGGTCTGCCCCACATTCGCAGGTCCCACCGACAAAAACCCGCCCGCCGATGGGCGGCCGGACGAGGAGCTTCCCCTCTCCCCGCCCGGCCCGGCGGGTCGCGCCCGGACCGTCTCCGCCGACGACCAGGCGCTCACCCGCTGGACGCGGGGGTGAGCCGCGAGTCCCACCCCCGCTGCTTCGAACATAGATTCGATCACTCCCCGTGTCAAGGGGAACACCAAACACGTGTTCGAGCCATATCGCTCCGGCATCACCGGAAACAGGTGAACCATCGGCCGGCTCGATCACTGATCCGCGTGCCGCGACGGGAGGGCACGACGGGCCTCCGGCGATCCGGACGCCGGGGACCTCTCAGCGAAGGGCGCTGCGGCCGATCATCGGCAGGCGGGGAGCTGTGCCGTGTCCGGTCGCGGCGTTCGGTCGCGGCGTTCGGTCACGGGGCGTTCGATCGCGGCGGCGCGCGTCGCGGCGAGAGGGCTGCCGACCGGCGCCTTCCCCGCGAACGTGCCCGGGTTTCGACAGCTCGGACGCCGGAGAGCTCACCCTCGCGGGACGCGGGCCGTCTCATGCGCCGGCCGTCCTGCGAGACGGACGGCGATGCCGCGCGTCGCGGCCGGAAGGGCCCGGCCGGGCCGTCAGCGGCTCGGATGCCGGGGACCTCGCCGGGCCGCGGGACGGCCGGCGTCGACACCGCGGTCGGCCGCCGCGTGAGACGGCGGCCCGGTCAGGCGCGGCGGAAGGCGCCGCGGACGTGGACGGGGACGCCGGTGCCCAGCATCTTGGGGAGGACCTGGGCGACGTGCATGGGGAGGCGGACGCAGCCGTGCGAGGCGGGGTAGAGGGGCACCGAGAGGGAGCCGTGCAGGGCGATGCCGCCGTAGAAGAAGATCGGGTTGTAGAGCTCGCCGAGGTAGGAGCGGTGCCAGCCGGAGCGCCGCCAGGTGGTGCGGAAGTCGCCGGTGGGGGTGCGGGCGCTGCCGGTGAACAGCTGCCGTTTGCCGTTCCACACCTTCCACTCGCGGTACGGGATGCCGCTGCCGGAGGAGATGTGGCTGATCAGCTGCGGCCGGCCGTCCCGGTAGAGGACCATGAGCTGCTTGGTCAGGTTGACCTCGACCCGGTACGGCCTGCCCCGGGGCACGAGCGCCTTCGGCTGCTTCGGGTTCTCCAGGGCCCGCCACACCGACCGGTTGACCCGGCTCGACACGGGCAGCCCCTGCACCTTCTGGAACGCCCACACGGCGGCCTGGGTCGCGCCGCCGTACCGGCCGTCGACCTTGCCGACGTAGTAGCCCAGCTCGTTGAGGCGCCGCTGCAGCGTCCGCACCGCGGCGCCCGAGGAGCCGAGCTTGACCGTGGCGCGCGGGGCGACGAACGTGCCCGGATCATCCGGCGACGCCAGCGGGGCGGCGGCGGGCGCGGCGGATGCGGCGGCGACGGCCGGGGTGGCCGCCGCGGCGGGTACCGGCGCGGCTGACGCGATGGACGCGGGGACGAGCGTGGTCCCCAGGGTGATCAACGCCGCGATGGCCGCCTGCCGCTTCCTCGCCATACTCACCAACCCCTCCAAAACGCCACAATACGCGAGTCTGCCGCACCCGGCCCATCGTCACCTGCGCCCCTGAGATCCGTTGCGCACCGGTAACCGAATCGCGAACCCTGGGCGATCTGCCTAAAGTGACGGCATGCGGGAAGAGCTCACGCCCAACGTGGCGAAGGTCGCCGCCGCCCTGCGCGAACACGGGGTGGCGGGCGAGATAGTCGTACTGCCCGAGTCCGCGCCGACCGCCGCGGCCGCCGCCGCGCAGCTCGGCTGCGAGGTGGGGGCGATCGCGAACAGCCTCGTCTTCGACGCCGACGGGCAGCCCCTGCTCGTGCTGACCAGCGGCGCGCACCGGGTGAACACGGATCTGGTCGCCCGGCTCATCGGCGCGACCCGGGTGCGCAGGGCGACCCCGGAGTTCGTACGGCAGGCGACCGGCCAGGCGATCGGCGGCGTCGCCCCGGTGGGCCACCCGGCGCCGATCCGGACCCTCGTCGACAAGTGGCTCGCCCGGCACGAGCGGGTCTGGGCCGCGGGCGGCCACCCGCACACCGTCTTCCCCACCACCTTCGAGGAGCTGGTCCGCATCACCGGCGGGACGCCCGTCGAGGTGGAGTGAGACCCGGGCGGGACCCGGGTGACAACGGCCGCGGCCGGTCGCGTCGGCGGGCCGTCCGCGACGCCCGCGGCCTGATACTGTGCGTTGCGTGATCGAGCTACGACGCGTGGATCCCGAGGGCTTCTCCAGAGCCCTGCACAAGGTGGTGGAGATCTACGCGGCGGCGATGCGGCCTCCGGCCGACCAGCTGACCGGCCGGGCCGCCATCATGCGCACCCACGCGTCCTATCCCGGCTTCACCTGCCTGTTCGCGGAGAGCGGCGAGGGCGTCATCGTCGGCTTCGGCTACGGCTTCCACGGGATGCCCGGCCAGTGGTGGCATGACGTGGTGCGCCGCGCGCTCGCCGAGCGGGCGGGCCAGGAGGTCGCCGAGGCCTGGTTCGGCGACGCGTTCGAGATCGCCGAGATCCACGTCCACCCGGACCACCAGGGCCGGGGCATCGGGCGCCGCCTCATGCACGCGCTGTGCGAGGGCCGCCCGGAGCGCACGGCCGTGCTGTCCACGCACGACCAGCCCACGGCGGCCCGCCACCTCTACCACAGCCTCGGCTTCACCGACCTGATCACCGGCTACGCCTTTCCCGGCGGCTACGAGCACTACGCCATCGTCGGCGCCCGGCTGCCGCTCGCCGGCGGCACCTGCGGCCCCGGCGCGTCCGGCTGACCGGGGCGCCGGCACCCGGGCGCGCGTGCCACGCCCCGTCCCCGGTCATGTGACACGACGCGCGGCACGCGTGACGGCCGCCTCCACCGCCGCGGGCGCGTGCCCGGACGGCGGCCACGGTGGCCGCCGCGGGGCCGGTGGCCGCGCTCAGGCGATCAGCGACGCGGCCGGGGCGGGCCGCAGCGCCTGGAAGACCTCGCGGGTGGCGCTGGAGCGATTGAAGGTGATGAAGTGGATGCCGGGCGCGCCCTCGTCGAGCAGCGTGCGGCACATCTCGACGGCGTGCTCGATGCCGAGCGCGCGCACCGCGGCCGGGTCGTCGGCGACCTTCTCGAACCGCCTCGCCAGCTCGGGCGGGAAGGGCGCGCCGGAGAGCTGCTCGGAGCGCGCGATCGTGCTGTACTGCGTGACCGGCATGACGCCGGGGATGATCGGCGTCTCGCACCCCTTCGCCGTCACCCGGTCGCGCAGCCGCAGGTAGTCCTCGGCCCGGAAGAACATCTGGGTGATGGCGAAGTCGGCCCCCGCGCGGCACTTGCGCACGAAGTACTCGGTGTCCGACTCGATCGACGGCGAGCGCGGGTGCTTGTACGGGAAGGCGGCCACGCCGACGCAGAAGTCGCCGGACTGGCGGATGAGCCGCACCAGGTCCTCGGGCGTACTCCACGCCCTCCGGGTGCTTGATCCCACTCCCCCGGTGGGGTCGCCGGGCGGGTCGCCGCGCACGGCGAGGATGTTGCGCACCCCCGCAGCGGCGAAGCGGCCGATCAGGTGCCGCAGCTCGCGGATCGAGTGGTTGACGGCGGTGAAGTGCGCGACCGGGGTGAGGGTCGTCTCGTGCGCCAGCCGCTCCACGATCTCGACCGTGCGGTCGCGGGTGGAGCCGCCCGCGCCGTACGTCACCGACACGAACGTCGGGCGCAGCGCCTCCAGCTCGCGGATCGCCCGCCAGAGCTGCCGCTCCCCCGCCTCGGTCTTCGGCGGGAAGAATTCGAAGGAAAATGACCGGTCCCCCGTCGCGAGCAGGTCGCGAACGGTGGGGACGCGGCCGGACATGCGCGATGAGCGACCCAGAGACATGCGCTTCAGGCTACCGAATCGGCGGCGTGTCTCGATTGAGGGGCGCGTCAGGATCCGGACAGGACACGGCGGCGATTTAACCAAATCGTCATAGTTTGTCAGACTTGTGCCCTACCTAGTGGGACAAGCGGGACTGACGGTTAATCTCGGTACATGACCGCTACCGGCACCCCGCTGGATCTTGTCCGAACCGAGGTGGACCGCGCCCTCGGCGAATTCGTCGGCAGGCACCGTGAAATGTTCGCAGACCCGGCACTCAGCCCCGTGCTCGCCGCGGCCGAGGACCTGCTCGCAGGCGGCAAGCGACTGCGCCCGGGATTCTGTTACTGGGGCTGGCGCGGTGCCGGAGGCGGCGACGACCCGGCCATTTTCACGGCCGCGGCGTCGCTGGAACTGCTCCAGGCGAGCGCCCTGGTACACGACGACGTGATGGACGCGAGCGACCTGCGCCGCGGCATGCCGGCCGCGCACCGGCGCTTCCAGGCGCTGCACGAGCGCTCCGGATGGCACGGCTCGGCCGAGCAGTTCGGCGAGGGCGCGGCGATCCTGCTCGGCAACCTGATGCTCGTCTGGTCCGGGGAGATGTGGCGCACCAGCGGCCTGCCCGAGGCCGCGCTCGCCGCCGCCACGCCGGTGCACGACCTCATGCTCACCGAGCTCATGTGCGGGCAGTACCTCGACCTGCTGGAGCAGGCGCACGGCGAGGGCACGTTCGAGGGCGCGCTGCGCGTCGCGCTCTTCAAGAGCGGCAAGTACAGCGTGGAGCACCCGCTCCGGCTCGGCCTCGTGCTCGCCGCCCAGGGCACCGAGCCGTGGATCGACCGCCTCTGCGTCGAGTACGGCCAGCGGGTCGGCATCGCCTTCCAGCTCCGCGACGACGTGCTCGGCGTGTTCGGCGACCCGGCCGAGACCGGCAAGCCCGCCGGTGACGACCTGCGCGAGGGCAAGCGCACCATGCTCATCGCCCGCACCCTCGCCGCGGCGACCCCCGCCCAGGCCGACGTGGTCCGCACCCACCTGGGCGACCCCGGGCTCACCCCCGAGGGGGTGGCGCGGCTGCGCGAGGTGATCGCGGAGACCGGGGCCCTCGACGAGTGCGAGGACATGATCAAGCGCTACCTGGAGGACGCCCTGGAGTCCCTCGACCGGTCCCCGCTCACCGGGGACGCCCGCGCGGCCCTCGCCGACCTCGCGGTCCTCGCCACCACCCGCCGCACCTGAACCCGGCCACCGGCGTCACGGCCTCCCCCTCGGCGGGGAGGCCGAGCTCACCACCCCTGGTACGGCCCGGCCGCCGCCCGATGGCGCCGGCCGGGCCCGCGAGGCCATGCGCGGAGGGCCGTGGGCGGCCGCCAGGCGGCATGCGGGCACGGCGGAGACGCGGCGGCGGCCCCGCCACGGCGGACGGAGCACACCGCGGCGGCGGTTCGCGGGCGCTCGGGCGCGCCGTCGTCCGGCAGGCCCTGCCGGCCGTACCGGGGGCGGGTCAGACGGCGGCGAGGCGGCGGGCGAACTCGGCGGCCGCGGCCCCGGGATCCTCGGCCTCGGTGATCGCCCGCACCACCACGATCCGGCGCACGCCGTAGCCGAGCACCTCGTCGAGGTTGCGCAGGTCGATGCCGCCGATGCCGAACCACGGGCGGTCCGTCCCGAGCGCCGCCGCGTGCTTGAGCAGCGGCGGGCCGGGGGCCGGGCGGCCCGGCTTGGTCGGCGTGGGCCAGATCGGGCCGCAGCAGAAGTAGTCGACGCCCTCCTGCCGCGACGCCGCGGTCGCCTCCTCGGGCGAGTGGGTGGACAGGCCGATGATCATGTCCGGGCCCACGATGCGCCGGGCGACGTCCACCGGCAGGTCGCCCTGGCCGAGGTGCAGGACGTCGGATCCGGCCGCGTAGGCGACGTCCGCGCGGTCGTTGACCGCGAGCAGCTTGCCGTGCCGGTCGCAGGCCGTGCGGAACACCTCGAGCAGCTCCAGCTCCTCGCGGGCCTCCAGGCCCTTCTCCCGGAGCTGGACGATGTCGACGCCGTTCGCCAGCACCGCGTCGAGGAACTCCGCCAGGTCGCCCTGGCGTCGCCGGCCGTCGGTGCAGAGGTAGAGCCGGGCGTCAGAAAGCGAGAGCTTGGGCACGGCGCTTCACTTCGGTGTGCCGCCCGGCCAGGATCGCGTCGACGGGAGACCCCGGCAGGGAGTCGTCGACGGTGAACAGCCAGCGCAGCGACTCGACCTCGTCGAAGCCCGCGTCCGCGAGCACGGTGAGCGTCCCGGGCAGGCCCTTGAGCACGTCACCGTTGCGGATGAAGACCGCCGGAACCTGCGGCTCGCCGGACTCCCGGCGGACGCCGATCAGCTTCCTGTCCTTCAGGAGCTTCTTGGCCCGGCCCATGCTGATGTTCAGGCGCTTGGCCACCTCCGACAGGGGGAGCCACTCCTTGATGAGCTGATCCGTCTCCCGGTCGATCTGTACAACAGAAAGCGTCACGCACCCACAATTACCACGTCAGCACGCTTGTCAAACACCCCCGGCATGGTGCGCGGACGCTCGGCGTAAAGCTTTCCCCACGCCCTCCGCACGCCCCCTGCCGGGCGCGCGTCGGCACCCCGTACGGCACCGCCCCGGGGCGGCCCGGCGACGCCGGGAGGCCGCCGGGAGAGCGGGCGCCGGGCCGGCGAGCGCCGCCGCGCCGACCCGGTGACCACAGCGCCGACCGCGGCGCCGACCCTTAGAGCCGCCCCACAGAGCCGCCCCACGGCGCCCACCCACGGCGCCCACCCGCAGCGTCCATCCATAGCGTCCGGAACTCGGCGCCGGTCCCCGGCCCCGGACCACAATCGCCCGGAACACGGTGCCCGGAACAAGATGCCGGACAGGGTGCCGGAACACTGTGCCGGAACACGGCGTCGCGGCCACGGCGCGCGGCCGCCGCCCGGGCACGCCGCCCCGGCAGGACCCGTCAGGGCGCCCGCGAGACCCCGCGGGGCCGCCGCCGGACGGCTCAGGGCAGGACGCACTCGCGCAGGGTGATCTCCGGGTCGGCGAGCCGCGCCGGGTCGACGCGGTGCCGGGCCTCGATGACGCGGCGGCCCTGGACCAGGTCGCGGGGCCGGTCCACGGTGAGGATCGCGACGAGCCGCTCGTCCCCGGGCGGCCCGGACACCCAGCAGACCGCCCACTTGGCGTCGGCGGACGGCTCGCCCCGGGGCACCATGCGGGCGCCGGCGTGGTGGCCCACGTACTGGACCATGCGGCCGAACTGCTCCGACCAGAAGTACGGGACCGGGTCGTAGACCGCCTCCTCGCCGAGCAGGGAGGCGACGGCGACGTCGGGGGCGCCGAGGGCGGTGTCCCAGTGCTCCACGCGGAGACGGCGGGAGAAGCGCCGCGACCACCAGGCCGCGCAGTCGCCCGCCGCCACCACCCCGGGCAGGGTGGTGCGCAGGTGGGCGTCGGTGACCACGCCGTCGCCGAGCTCGACGCCGGAGCCCTCCAGCCAGTCGATCGCGGGCCGTACCCCGACGCCGCTCACCACCACGTCGGCCTCGACGAACGAGCCGTCGGCGAGCGTCACCCCGCCGTGCTCCACCGCGGCGACCTTCGCCTCCAGCAGCAGCTTCACGTCGGCCTCGGCGTACCAGGCGGTGGTGTACGCGCCGACGGCCGGGCCGAGGGCGGCCGCGAGCGGGGTCGGGCCCGCCTCCACCACGGTCACCTCGCAGCCCGCCTTGCGCGCCGCGGTGGCGACCTCCGCGCCGATCCAGCCCGCGCCCACGACGACCACCCGGGTCCGCGGGGTGAGCAGGGCGCGCAGCGTGAGCGCGTCGTCGATGGTGCGCAGCACGTACTGCGGCCCGTCGCCGGGGAGCCGGATCGGCTTCGCCCCGGTGGCGATCACGAGCCCGTCGTAGCGCACCTCGCCGGAGGAGGTGAGCAGCACCCCCTCGCGGAGGCCGGTCGCCACCACGCCGGTACGCAGCTCGACGCCGAGGGCGTCGAAGTCGGAGTCGACCACCGTGCTGTCGGTCTCGCCCGCGAGGACCGCCTTCGACAGCGGTGGCCGGTCGTAGGGACGGTGCGGTTCCTCGCCGATCAGCGTGATCCTGCCGCCGAATCCGCGAGCCCGCAGGGCTTCGACACTACGCAAGCCGGCCAGGCCGGCACCCACAACAACGACATGATTCACACGCCGACCATAAACGGATACACCGGCCGCGCGCTAACCGCGATTCGGTAACAGGTCTGCTCACCGTCATCCGAATTCAATGATGAGGACACGCGCGGCGGCGCGAACACGGCCCTTCGGCGCCCCGCTTCGCGCCGGCCCGCCGGGTTTCCGGCCGTTCCGCGTTTCCGCCCGGCCGCCCGGACGGCCGCGCGACCGGCGCGGAACAGGTACGACGACCGCCGGCACCGCCCGCCAAGGGTTCCCGGCGGGGAATTCGCGGGGGTTGCAAGTTTCACCCTCAGCCGCCGCCAAGACACGGAGCGACGTTCGATCAACCACCCGGAAATGTGCGACCGTAACCCTCCCCAGACCGCTTTCCCCGTGAAATGCTCAATTTCCTCCAAATTCCGGTTCAACGGGCGGCCGGCCGATCGCGGCGGCGTTCCGCGCCCGGCGGAGCCGCCGCGCGGTTCGACACCGGCGGCGCCACCGGCGGCACGCCACCGCCGGTACGGCGAGCCCCGCCCGGCGCCCCGCGCGTCCGGCGCAAGGCCGCCTATCCGAGGACGGTGGGACAGGAATAGGCTGATGTCGGAACAAAACGCGCGGGAGCCCGGCCGTCCGGGCTGAGAGGAGGGCGTGCGGCCCTCGACCGCAGGAACCTGATCCGGGTCATACCGGCGAAGGGAGCGCACAACCACATGAGCGACATCGGGAACGACGGCCCGGCGCCGGACGTGCTCGTGGTGGGCGGCGGCATCATCGGCCTCGCGATCGCCTGGCGGGCGGTGCGGGACGGGCGCACGGCGGCGGTCGTCGACCCCTCCCCCGGCTCGGGCGCCTCGCACGCGGCGGCGGGCATGCTCGCCCCGGTGAGCGAGGTCACCTACACCGACGAGCCGCTGCTGCGGATCGGACTGGAGTCGCTCGGCCGGTGGCCGGCGTTCGCGGCCGAGCTCGCCGACGCCTCCGGCCACGACGTCGACTACCGCGCCGACGGCACGCTCGCGGTCGCGTTCACCCCCGACGACATGGCGGCCCTCGACGAGCTGGGCGCCTTCATGGGCAAGCTGGGCCTCACCGTGGCACGGCTCACCGGGCGGGAGTGCCGCCGCATGGAGCCGATGCTCGCCCCCGGCGTGTCCGGCGGCCTGCTCGCCGAGCACGACGCCTGGGTGGATCCGCGGCGGGTGACGGCCGCGCTCGTCACGGTTCTGGAACGGCTCGCCGTACCGGTGCACCGGGAGCGGGTCACCGGGTTCGTGCTCACCGGCCCCGCGGACGCGCCGGACGCCTGCCGGGGCGTGCGGCTCGCGTCCGGGCGGACCCTGCCCGCCGGTCTCGTCGTGCTCGCCGCGGGCGCGTGGTCCGGCTTCATGGACGGGCTGCCGCCCGGCGTGCTTCCCCCGGTGCGGCCGGTGAAGGGCCAGATCATGCGGCTGCGCTCGGACCGGCCGCTGCTCGGCCGCTGCGTGCGCGGCATGGTGCACGGCTCGCCCGCCTACCTCGTGCCGCGCGGGGACGGCGAGCTGGTGCTCGGCGCGACCCAGGAGGAGATGGGCTTCGACGACCGGGTGACCGCGGGCGGCATGTACGAGCTGCTGCGCGACGCCCGGGAGCTCGTCCCGGGGATCACCGAGCTGGAGCTGGTCGACGTGGTCGCCCGGCCGAGGCCGGGCACCCCCGACAACCTCCCGCTGATCGGCCCCGCCGCGATCGACGGGCTCGTGCTGGCGACCGGGCACCACCGCAACGGCATCCTGCTCGCCCCGCTCACCGCCGACACCGCGCTGGCCGAGGACCGGTCCGCCGTCGCGGCCTGCTCGCCGGCGCGTTTCGCGGAGCGGGCGCCCGGGCGCGGGACGCCGGCGGCCGGGTGACGGCGGCGACGACTTCCATGTTCGGCTGAGCGAAGGAGAGGGAGCCTGAATGCGAGTCGTGATCAACGGTACGGCCCGCGAACTGCCCGACGGGGCGACGGTGGCGCACGCGGTGCGGACGCTCACCGACATGACGACCGGCGTCGCGGTCGCGGTGAACGACGAGGTGGTGACGCGCGGAACCTGGGACACGACGCCGCTCTCCGAGGCCGACCGCGTCGAGGTGCTCACGGCGGTGCAGGGTGGATGAACTGATCATCGGCGGGGAGAAGTTCTCCTCCCGGCTCATCATGGGCACCGGCGGGGCGCCCTCGCTCGAGGTGCTCGACCAGGCGCTGGAGGCGTCCGGGACCGAGATCACCACGGTGGCGATGCGCCGCCTCGACCCCTCGGCCCGCGGCTCGGTGCTCGACGTGCTGCGGCGGCGCGGCATCAAGGTGCTGCCGAACACGGCGGGCTGCTTCACCGCGGGCGAGGCCGTGCTCACCGCCCGGCTCGCCCGCGAGGCGCTCGGCACCTCGTGGGTGAAGCTCGAGGTGATCGCCGACGAGCGCACGCTCCTCCCCGACCCGATCGAGACCTTCGACGCCGCCGAGCGGCTCGTCGCCGAGGGCTTCACGGTGCTGCCGTACATCGGCGACGACCCGGCG
>Ga0065720_1005124_pt1 | contig 11141 bp, 8 predicted proteins | sample Thericmetagenome_FD_59107 | JGI IMG/M metagenome (GOLD analysis project Ga0065720, IMG submission 59107) | Thermophilic microbial communities from the Joint Bioenergy Institute, California, USA of rice/straw/compost enrichment - eDNA_2 v2... | ecosystem: Engineered > Solid waste > Grass >... | reverse complement strand
TCACGCATCGACCCGTCAAACACCACGCCAGCGGACTTGACCGTGGGTTGGAAGCCGAGCCGCTGGTAGAAGGGCCACGGCTCGCCCTTGCCGGGCTCATAGCTGGTCAGCAGCTCGGTGGCGCCTTGGGCCCGAACCAGGTCGATGATCTGTGTCAGCACCTCTCGGCCGATCCCGCGCCTCTGGTACCGCTCGTCGATGAGCAGCCGCCACAGGAAGTAGCGTCCCCCGGGCTGATCAGCCGGCAGGTTCCACGAGAGCATCACGAAGCCGGCTGGCTCTTCGCCGTGATATACCGCCCGGTACCAGGGATTGGCCTCTGGCTCCGCCGCCGCATCCTCGAGCGAGTCAGCCACAGAGGCGACGAACCGCTCTTGGTCAGGTCGGACACGTAGGGCGCACACCGCATCCCGGTTGTCCTCGGTGATCTCCCGCAGGTGCACGCCTGGTGTCTTCACACCGCATCCTTCCTGTCTCGGCAGTTGACTTCGAGCTGGGCGGTCGGACAGTGCTCGAGCTGGAGTACGCCGACGGCCAGGCCCCCGACGCCGGCACGTTCGGTGTCCTGTTGCGTGCCGACGGTCGACTGACCTACCACCAGCTCGAACGTTACGGCGCGGACCTGTTCCGCGCTTGTTCGCGCTCTCGACGGGCTGCCGGCCGAGGTGCGGGCATTGTCGACGTGGGCACACATCACGTCGACGTCGTTCGTGAACACCTACAGCTGGGGCGACTTCTCGGTGACCTGCACCGGTTGGTGAAGCGGTACTACGACATGGATCATTCGGACCTGGACGGACACACCGCCGTGAAGTACGACACGATCGGTTACCGCCCCGTCGTCCTCGTTTCCATCCTCGTGGTGGCCGCGTTCGGCCGGACGCTCACTCCCGCTGTGACGGCCTCGTCAGACCCGGAGCTTCACAACCAGGCCGGGGACGTGTCCACAGTCGTTCGATCGAGTCGGGCCAGGAGGTCGAGTTGCGGCCCGGTGCGGGGCAGCTCGTACCGGAAGAAGAATCGGGCCGCCTGACGCTTACCCATGTGGAAGTCGTCGTCGAGATCGCCCGTGGCGAGGAACTGCTCCAGCCAGATCCAGGCGATGACGACATGCCCGGCGGCCTCCAGGTACAGCGACGCGTTGGCCAGGCGGACCTCGGCCTCGATATCGGCGGCGTGGATCGCACGTGTGACGTCGAACAGCCGGGTCAGGGCAGCGTCGAGTGCGGCGGCGAGCTCGGCAGCCTCCTTTCCCGCCGTGGCCGCCGTCCGGATCGTGGCGCGGACGACGGTCTCGAGTGCGGTGAGTCCGGCCCCGGCCGCCATCACGACCTTGCGGCCGAGCAGGTCGATGCCCTGGATGCCGTGCGTGCCCTCATGGATGGGGTTGAGGCGGTTGTCGCGGTAGTGCTGCTCGACGTCGTACTCGCGGGTGTAGCCGTAGCCGCCGTGGACCTGGATCGCCAGGTCATTGGCGTGCAGGCACCACTGGGAGGGCCAGCTCTTGGCGATCGGGGTGAGGACCTCGAGCAGCAGGTGGGCGCGGGAGCGCTCCTCGGCGGTGGCGGCGGTGCGCTCCTCGTCGACCAGCCGGCCGCAGTAGAGGACCAGCCCGAGCGCACCCTCCACGTACGACTTCTGAGCGAGCAGCATCCGACGCACGTCGGCGTGCTCGATCAGTGGTACCGGCGGCGATGACGGGTCCTTGGCGCCGGGCCGGCGGCCCTGGGTGCGGGTGCGCGCGTAGTCGAGTGATTTGAGGTAGCCGGTGTAGCCGAGTGCCGCTGCGCCCGCGCCGACCCCGACCCGGGCCTCGTTCATCATGTGAAACATGTAGGCCAGGCCGCGGTGCGGCTCGCCGACGAGGTAGCCGATCGCGCCGGGCTCGCCACCGGGCATGTGGGCGCCCTCGCCGAAGTTGAGCAGGGTGTTGGTGGTGCCGCGGTAGCCCATCTTGTGGTTCAGTCCGGCGAGCGCGACATCATTACGCTCGCCGAGCGCGCCGCTCGGCTCCACCAGGTACTTGGGCACGATGAACAGGGAAATGCCCTTCACCCCGGGTGGTCCGCCCGGAATCTTCGCCAGCACGAGATGGACGATGTTCTCGCCCAGTTCGTGATCGCCGCCGGAGATCCACATTTTGTTGCCGAAGATCCGGTAGGTGCCGTCCGGCTGTGGTTCGGCGCGGGTGGTGATGTCGGCGAGGGATGAGCCGGCTTGTGGCTCCGACAGGCACATCGTGCCGTGAAACCGGCCGTCGAGCATCGGCCGGACGAAGGTGTCGATCTGTTCGTCGGTGCCGTGAGCGAGCAGCAGGTTCGCGTTGGCGACGGTGAGGAAGGCATAGGCCCAGGTGGCGATGTTGGCCGCCTGGAACCAGAGGAAGCAGGCGGTCTGGACGAGCAGCGGCAGCTGCAGTCCGCCAACCCGAGCGTCCATCCCGCCGGCGAGCAGCCCGGCCTCGGCGACGGCGTCGAGTGCCACCTTCACCTCGGAGTTCATCCGCACTCGGCCGTCGACGAATTCCGGCTCCTGCGAGTCGTTGAGCTTGTTGTGCGGGGCGAAACGCTCTGCGGCGATCTCCGCGCAGAGGTCGAGCACCGCGTCGAAGGTCTCTCGTGAGTGCTCGGCGAACCGGTCGCGCTCGGTCAGCGCCTCGGCGTCGAGCCAGTCGTGGAGCAGGAAGTCAAGGTCACGGCGAGAGAGCAGGAGCGAAGCCGGGGTCGGCTGGGACGTCACGGACACTCCGAAGGATACACAGGCAACTGTTTGTGGCCTCGGTGCGGTCGATTACGAGTGGCTGGACGACGATCAGAGCCCCGTCGTCCAGCCACTCGTGGGTGATCAGAGCTTCTCAAGGATCGGCTGCTCGAAGACCCTCGTGCCCGGCGTGTACCGGATCCGGAGCTGCGCGTACCCGGCGTTCACGCAGGCGAACACGTACGGCTTCGCCTCGTCCGGGAGAACCGTGTAGTCGGGGATGCGCACGAGAAACTGCCGGAGGGCGATTTGGAAGATCGCGCGGGCAAGGTTGGAGCCGAGGCAGCGGTGGATGCCGGCGCCGAAGGCGTAGTGGCGGTTCGGAGTCCGCTCCAGATCGACCTTGTCCGGGTCGGTGAACTCCGCGGGATCCCAGTTCGCGGCGCGGTACATGAACCACATCCGGTCGCCCGCCTTGATCTGCTGGCCTTCGAGCTCGAAGTCTTGCGTGGCCGTCTTGGCCAGCCCGACCGCCGGGCTGATGTAGCGGAGGAACTCCTCCGTCGCGGTGCGAAGGAAACCGTCGTCCTCGATCAGGCGCTGCTTCAGCTCCGGCTTGTCCTCGAGATAGCGGAGGGCGCCCGCGAGCAGGCCCGCTGTCGTGTCGAACCCGCCGATGAGGATGTCGTAGACGAGGTCCTTCACGATCTCGTCGCTCACTGGCTCGCCGTCGAGCTCGGAGGCAATCAGATCGTCGATCAGGCCGACGCCGGGCTTCGACCGGCGGGCCGCGATGGTCTCGGCGAGCCGCTTCTGGATCCCGGGGATGCCGGCCTCCGACTCGCCGCCGCCGGGGATCCCCATGAACGTCTGGTGGATGCGCTCGGCGTAGAACCGCCAGTCCTCCAGCGGCAGGCCGAGGATGTCGAGGGTGATGAGTGCGGTGATCGGACTCCCGACCTGCATGACGAAGTCGGCCTCGCCGTCCTCGATCATATGGTCGATGACCTCGGTCGTGTACTTGAGGATCGTTGGCCGCAGCAGTTCGACGGAGCGGGGGTTGAACTGTTTGCTGACGAGCTTGCGCAGCCCGTCCCACTCGGGTGGGTCGGCCTCGTTCGGCAGTGCGCGGTAGCCCTCGGCGGTGGGGATGGTGAGGCCACCGCGGAGCTTGCCGTTCTCGTCGACGTATTTCACTGTGGAGTAGCGGTCACGGTCGCGAAGGCCTTCGCCGACGGCCCGATGCCCGCTGATGATCCAGTGCCCGTCGTACTTGTCGGTCCACTGCACCGGACACCGGTTGCGCACCTCCGCCTCGAAGTCCGTGGTCCGCTGGAGGTACTCCGGGGAGTGGATATCGATGCCTGTCATGACCGGTCCTCCACGGTGATGGCCCGCTCGGGGCAGGCGTTCATGCCGGCGACGGCCGCCGCCTCCAGGTCGGCGGGAACCTCGGAGGTCTCGACGTAGGCGTGCCCATCCTCGTCGTCGAGCTTGAACAGCTCGGGGGCGACCATGTTGCACATGGTGTGCCCCTGACAGTGGTTCTTGTCGATGCTGACTTTCATCCAGGCTCCTGCGTTCGCCACCGTCGCGCCATGGCGTGATCGTGGTCCACTTAGCGGAACAGTGTTCCGGAGATGTGTGCCACATCATCGGCGGCGTGCTTTCTCTCTGTCAACTGCTCGGTCAAGGTGGGCACGCATCGCAGGCTGGTGCGGCCCGCGGTGAGTGGTTGACATGCGCGTGCGGGCTGGGCCACAGTCGCACCTGCACCGGAACGCTGTGTCACTGTGCGGACCGGACGGTGCGACGACTGTGTAGAGTGAAGGAGCCCCGATGACCGAGAGTGCCACCACGGACTTCATAGCCGAGGACTTCGATCCGGCCGAGATCGCAACGCGTTGGCTCGGCGGCTTCGAGAAGGCGCTCTCCACGGGCGATCTGGTGGCGCTCGAGCAGATGTTCGCCACCGACTGCTGGTGGCGTGACATCCTGCTGATGACCTGGGATCTCGCTACGGCCCGCGGCTTCGGGCAGGTGCGCCGGAAGTTCGGTGACCGGTTGGCGTCGACCGGGTTCCGGGACATGACGCTCACCGCCGGCAAGCCCGTCGAGGTGGCCGACGGTGTCCTCACCGCGTTCTTCGACTTCGACACGGCCATCGCACACGGACGCGGGGTTCTGCGCCTCATGCAGCAGGACGGCGAGTGGCGGGCGTGGACGGTCCTGACGATGATGCGGGACCTCATCGGCCATCCGGAGCGGCGCACCTCCGTGCACGACGCCGCGCAGGAGGCGCACAACCAGCCGGTCGAACGCCGTGAGTCGTGGACGGAGTACCGGGAGCGGCAGCGCGAGTTCGTCGACCGGGAGCCGGTGGTCGTCGTGATCGGGGCCGGACATGCCGGTCTCACCGCCGCTGCCCGGCTGGAACACCTCGGCCTGCCCACGCTCGTGCTGGAGAAGACCCACCGCATCGGTGACGTATGGCGCCGGCGCTACCACAACCTGTCCCTGCACGACACCAAGTGGTACAGCCAGATGCCGTACCTGCCCTACCCGGACAACTGGCCGGTGTTCGCCCCGAAGGAGTTGATCGCGGACTGGCTCGAGGCGTACGCCTGGATCCTCCAGCTCAACGTGTGGACCAACAGCGAGGCCCTCCGCGCCACGTATGATGACGAGGCTGAGCGGTGGACGGTGACGGTGCGCCGCGACGGGGCGCTCCGGGAGGTACACCCCAAGCACATTGTCTTCGCGACAGGAGCGTTCGCCGGTTCCCCGCAGGTCCCGGACGTCCCCGGTCTCGCTGAGTTCCAGGGTCTGGTCGTGCACTCGAGCGACCATGAGGGCGGCGCGGGCCTCGCCGGGAAGAAAGTCGTGGTCGTGGGCAGCGGTGCGAGCGCGCACGACGTGGCCCAGGACGCCTACGAGATGGGTGCGACGGTCACGATGGTGCAGCGTGGCCCGACTTATGTGATCTCCAGCCAGTACGGCGTACCCGCTCTGCACGAAGCGCTCTACAGCGAGTCGAGCCCACCGGTCGACGAGGCCGACCTGATCAGCCTGTCGTTTCCGTGGCATCTGTTCCTCGAGATTTCCCCACCTACCGTCAAGGCAGTGGCCGAGCTCGACAAGGAGCTGCTCGACGGGCTTCGGGACGCAGGTTTCGCGCTCACCGACGGCATCAACGGCTCGGGGTTGTTCGGGCTGAGCCTGATCCGCGGCGGCGGCTACTACATCGACAAGGGTTGTTCCCGCCTCATCATCGACCGCAAGATCGGGTTGAAACGCGGCGAGGTCGCCCGCTTCACCCGGACCGGAGTGGTCTACTCCGACGGCAGCGAGGCCGACGCCGACGTCGTCGTGTTCGCCACCGGCTGGCCCAACATGCGTGACAACATTCGACCCATCGTGGGCGACGAGATCGCCGACAGGCTCACCACGGTGTGGGGTCTGGACGAGCAAGGCGAGATCAAGGGCGTCTTCCGGCCGTCGGGGCATCCGCGTCTGTGGTTCATGGGCGGCGGCTTCCAGCAGTCGCGCTACGGCTCCAAGCTGCTCGCGCTGCAGATCAAGGGCGTAGAAGAGGGTCTGCTGAAACAGTAGGCCCGCGCGTACAGTCACAGGAAACGGTGCGCCAGGGATGCGGCACATGCGCGAAGGAGACACGGTGGATCAGGGCACGACCACGGACCCGGACGGCAGGCACTTCGACGTCATCGTCGTCGGCGCGGGCATGGGCGGGATTTACGCCGTGCACCGGTTTACGAAGCAGGGCCTGTCCGTCCTCGGTCTGGAGGGGGCGCCCGACGTCGGTGGCGTCTGGTACCACAACGCCTATCCCGGAGCCCGCGTCGATATCGAAAGTGACTACTACTGTTACTTCTTCGACCCGGAGCTCTACCGCGAGTGGGAATGGACGGAGCGGTACGCGGCGCAGCCGGAGATCCTCCGCTATCTCAACCACGTCGCCGACCGCTACGACGTGCGCCGCCACTACCTGTTCAACACGTGGATGAACGGCGCCCGGTGGGAGCCGGAGGACAACCGATACCGGGTCACCACGGACACGGGGCGTACCTTCACGGCGCGATACCTCGTGATGACCACCGGGCAGCTGTCCAAGGCCCGCACGCCGGACTTCGCGGGCCTCGAGGAGTTCGCCGGCGAGTGGTATCAGACGTCGCACTGGCCGCACGAGCCCGTGGCACTCGCGGGGCGCCGCGTCGGCGTCATCGGAACCGGCTCCTCAGGCGTGCAGGCCATCACAGCCATCGCGAAGGAGGCCGCGCACCTGCACGTCTTCCAGCGCACGGCCAACTACTCGGTGCCCGCCTTCAACCGCCCGGCCGACAAACGGAAGCATGCGCGGCTTGCCGCCAAGGTCGAGGAGCTCTACCAGGAGGTCATGGAGACCCCAGGAGGTCTCATCCTGCCGCCCACGCGGGGCCCGGCCGGCAACTACACCTACGAGCAGCAGCAGGCGATGCTCGAGGAGCGGTGGGCGTTCGGCGGGCAGGCGCTGCTCAGCCTGTTCTCCGACCAGGGCGTCGATCCCGAGGTCAACGAGCTGGTGGCGGAGTTCGTCCGCGGAAAGGTCCGCACCATCGTGCGCGACCCGGAGACGGCTGAGAAACTGGTGCCGAACTCCTACCCGATCGGGGTGCGCCGGCTGTGCATTGATACGGGGTACTACGAGACCTTCAATCGCGAGAACGTGTCGCTGGTCGATATCAAGGCCGACCCGATCGAGCGGATCAACCGGACGGGTATCCGGCTCACCAGCGGCACGGAGATCGAGCTTGACGTGATCGTCTTCGCGCTCGGGTTCGAGGCATTCACCGGCGCGCTCGACAACGCCAACATCCGCAACGAGCACGGGTTGCAGCCGAGTGACAACTGGAAGCGTGGTCCGCGCACGTACCTCGGGTTGATGACGACCGGGTTCCCGAACCTGTTCCTCATCACCGGGCCGGGCAGCCCGTCCGTGCTGGCGAACATGAACCTGGCGAACGTCCACCACCTAGACTTCGTGGGTGGGCTGATCATGCACATGCAGGAGCATGGTTACCAGCGGGTCGAGCCGACCGAGGAGGCGCAGAACGCCTGGACCGCGCACGTCGCCTCGGTCGCCGAACCGCTGCTCCGGAGGAAGGTCGACAACTACATGGTGCATGTCAACCGCGACGACGGAACCCGCGTGTTCATCCCCTATGCGGGGGGGTTCGGCGATTACGTGAAGCGGTGCGCCGCCGTCGTCGCCGAGGGCTACCAGGGCTTCGACTTCAAATAGGCGGACCGCCGCACCCCGACACGGAATGAGGACGATCGTGCGCTCGCTCTACCAGCCCTTCATCGGCGACGACTTCGTGGCCGGCACCGGCGGCACGTTCTCGACCTGTAATCCGGCCGACGGCGAGGTGCTTGCCGAGGTCACCCGCGGCACTGTGGAGGACATCGACCGTGCCGTGCGGGCCGCCGAGGCCGCCCGTGGCGGGTGGCGCCGGACCACGCCGGTCGAGCGCGGTCGGATCCTGCTGCGCATCGCCGACGCGATCCGCGCAAACGCCGACGAGCTGGCTCGGCTTGAGACCCTCGACAACGGCCAGGCCCTGTCCCAGGCCCGCGGCGATGTCGAGGTCGCGGCCCGCTACTTCGAGTACTTCGGCGGCGCCGCCGACAAGTTGCACGGCGAGACGATTCCGCTCGGGCCCGACTACCACTCCTACACCGTCCACGAGCCGTTCGGCGTCGTCGGGTTCATCCTGCCGTGGAACGCGCCGTTGCAACAGGCCGCGCGCGGGCTGGCGCCTGCGCTCGCTGCCGGTAACGTCGCGGTGGTCAAGCCGGCGGAGGACACCCCGATGACGACGCTGGAGCTCGCCCGGATCGCCGTCGAGTGCGGGCTGCCCGCCGGCGTCGTGAACGTTGTGCCCGGCTACGGCCATGAGGCCGGCGCGGCGCTGACAGAGCACCCCCTCGTGCGCAAGATCGCTTTCACCGGGTCGGTCGACACCGGATCGCTCATCATGCGCACGGCCTCCGAGCGACTGATTCCGCTGACCCTGGAACTGGGCGGCAAGTCGCCCAACATCGTGTTCGCCGATGCCGATCTCGACGCGGTCGCCCGCAGCTCCTGGACCGCGTTCACGGTCAAGTCGGGGCAGGTCTGTTCGGCGGGCACGCGCCTGCTGGTTCAGTCGAGCGTGTACGACGAGGTGGTCGAGCGACTTGTCGAGCGTGCGAGAAAGGCGTCCATCGCTCCGGGTCTCGACGATCCCGACGTCGGACCGCTCGCGACGAAGGCACAGTTCGAGAAGGTGACGGGCTACCTGCGCCTCGGCGTCGAGGAGGGCGCACGCGTCGCGGTCGGCGGCGGGGTGCCGAAGGATGATGCCCTGCAGCGTGGGTACTTCGTCGAACCGACGATCTTCGTCGACGTGGACAACCGGATGAGGATCGCCCAGGAGGAGATCTTCGGTCCGGTGCTGTGCGCGATCCGGTTCGACGACGAGGAGGAGGCGATCCGGATCGCGAACGACACCCGCTACGGACTGGCCGCCGGCGTCTGGACCAGTGATCTCGCCCGGGCACACCGGGTCGCGGGTGCCATCGAGTCCGGGCAGGTGTTCGTCAACGAGTACTTCGCCGGTGGGGTGGAGACGCCGTTCGGCGGCTTCAAGTCCAGCGGGTACGGCCGCGAGAAGGGGTTCGAGGCGCTGCGCTACTACACGCAGCTCAAGACGGTCACTGTGCGGACCTGACCGTCGGGAGGCGCGGCGATGAAGAGCACCATGCAGGACGTGCCCCTCACGGTCGGCCGGATCCTGCGGCACGCGGTGGCCGTGCACCCGAGCGCCGAGGTCGTCACGGCGACCGCCGACGGCGTCCGCACTGCCACAGTGGCGCAGGTGGGGGAGCGCAGCGCACGGCTGGCGAACGCCCTGCGCAGCCTCGGCGTGGTCGCCGATCAGCGCGTTGCCACGTTCATGCGCAACAACCAGGAACACCTCGAGGCCTACCTTGCGGTTCCGGCGATGGGTGCCGTTCTGCACACGCTCAACATCCGGCTCTCGGCCGAGCAGCTGGTGTTCATCGTTGCCCACGCCGACGACCGGGTGCTGCTCGTCGACGGGTCGCTGGTGGAGGTGCTCGCCCCGGCGATCGAACGGATGAAGAGCCTCGAGCACGTGTTGGTCGTGCAGGCCGACGAGGCCGGGATGCGGCGGCTGCAGGGCCACCACTTCGATGTGCACGACTACGACACGCTGCTCGCCACCGCATCCACGGCGTTCGACTGGCCCGCGCTCGACGAGCTCGACGCGGCCGCGATGTGCTACACCAGCGGCACCACCGGTGATCCGAAGGGCGTCGTCTACAGCCACCGCTCCATCTACCTGCACTCCATGGCCTGTGCCATGGGCGACGCCCTCGGTATCACCACCTATGACCGGGTCATGCCGGTCGTGCCGATGTTCCACGCCAACGCCTGGGGGCTGCCGTACGCGGCGATGCTCGTCGGCGCGTCGCTGGTGCTTCCCGATCGCTTCACGTCCGGCGCCGATCTGGTGCATCTGATCGAGTCCGCGCACCCGACCATCACGGCCGGGGTGCCGACGGTGTGGAGCGACGTGATCGCCCACGTTCGGGCGCACGGCGGCGACCTCGGCTCGTTGCGGTTCGTACTCGGTGGTGGCGCACCCGTGTCGGTCGGCCTCCAGCGCGCGATGCAGGAGGTGTGCGGGGTTCGGCTGATCCACGCCTGGGGCATGACGGAGACATCGCCGGTCGCGCTCGTGAGCTGGCCTCCGGTCGAGGAGTCTCATCCCGACCACTGGGCCTACCGGGCCAAGCAGGGGAGGCTGCTCAACCTTGTGGAGGGCCGGGTCGTCGGTGAGGACGGCACTGTCCTGCCACGAGACGGCCGCTCGGTCGGCGAGCTCGAGGTGCGCGGGCCGTATGTCACCGCCGGCTATTACCGGGTCGATGCCACCGACCGGATACGTGATGGCTGGCTGCGGACGGAGGACCTCGGCACGATCGACGAGCGCGGCTTCGTGACGCTCACCGACCGGGCCAAGGACATCATCAAGTCGGGGGGCGAATGGATCTCGTCGGTCGACCTCGAGACCGCGATCGCGGGGCATCCGGCGGTACGTGAAGCCGCCGTGGTCGGGATCCCTGACGAGCGCTGGCAGGAACGCCCGCTCGCCGTGGTCGCCTTGCACGAGGGCGAGCAGGTGAGCCCCGACGAATTACGCGCGTATCTGGCCGGTTCGTTCGCGTCGTGGCAGCTGCCCGACGGCTGGGCCTTCGTGGACGAGGTGCCGCGGACGTCGGTCGGGAAGTACGACAAGCGGGCGATCCGCCGCATGTACGCCGAGAACGCGCTCGACGTGCGGACGCGCTGACGGCTCCCGGCTGCCACGCCGCCG
>Ga0065720_1003976_pt1 | contig 11143 bp, 5 predicted proteins | sample Thericmetagenome_FD_59107 | JGI IMG/M metagenome (GOLD analysis project Ga0065720, IMG submission 59107) | Thermophilic microbial communities from the Joint Bioenergy Institute, California, USA of rice/straw/compost enrichment - eDNA_2 v2... | ecosystem: Engineered > Solid waste > Grass >... | reverse complement strand
GATCTGCCGGGCGCGCTTGGCCGCGAAGATCACCAGGGCGTACTTGGACTGGGTGCGATCGAGCAGCTCGTCGATCGGCGGGTTGGTGATGCCCTCGGGATGGGCCACGGTAGCGGACACGAAGCGACCTTCTTAGATCTATCCGGACTGGTCTGGTTGCGGCTGGTCAGGACGCACGGCCGGGGTGACCGTACGGTCCGTCGGCCGCAGCACCGGGACGACCCGCCGACGGGCGCGCGTCACCGCTGGTGCATGGCCTGCGGACTGAGCAATCCTACCAATTCGGCCGCAGCCTGTTCGACGGTGTGGTTGACGATCGTGACATCGAACTCCGGCTCCGCCGCCAGCTCCTCCTGGGCGTGCTCGAGGCGCTGCCGGATCGTCTCCTCGTCGTCGGTGCCGCGGCCGATCAGGCGCCGCTTGAGCTCGTCCCAGCTCGGCGGAGCGAGGAAGACCAGCAGAGCGTCCGGCATGGCTCGCCGCACCTGCCGGGCTCCCTGCAGGTCGATCTTCAACAGGGCGGACTGCCCCGCGGCGAGGCGGGCCTCGACCGGCGCCCGCGGCGTGCCGTAGAGATTGCCGGCGAACTCGGCCCATTCGAGGAACTCGCCGGCCTCCACGAGCCGGTGGAACTCCTCCCGGTCGACGAAGTGGTAGTGCAGGCCGTTGACCTCGTAGTCACGGATGGGCCGGGTCGTCACCGAGACCGACAGCCACACCCACGGTTCCCGGGCGCGGATGTGCTCGATCACGCTGTCCTTGCCGACGCCCGAGGGGCCGGAGAGCACGACGAGCCGGGGCCCGTCGCCGGGATTCCCGGACGAGTCACGCAGTGCGTGGTCGGGGGTCACCGCCAGCCCCTCCATCCGCGGGCCCGACGCGCTCCGGTCCCCTCGCGGGAACTGCGCGCCCCACCCCCCGGGCGGACGCCCCGCGCCCACCGTCCATCCGCGCGGCCAACCGCGCCACCACATCCATGCGCGCGATCAACCGCGCCAGCACATCCATCCGCGCCCACCGGGGCGCCACCAGTCCTTCCCCGCGCGAGCGCGCCCAACTCCATGGTGTTCTTTCTACCGGAAGCGGGCCGGGTGCGATCGAAAGTGCGAACTACCACACGCCGACGCGCCCAATCTGCGACAATCGTCCGCTCATCCGGATCGACCCGCCGTCACGCCCGCCCGCCGCGGCCATCACTGTCCGTATCGATGGCCCCGGCGTCCACCGTACCGGGTCCGCCGCCCGGCGCACCCGGGGTCACGAAGGATCCGCGGCCCACGCAACGACGCCGACGGGCGGCGCGGTCGCCGGGTCCGAGGTGATCCGGCCCCGGTCCGGTGGGTCGTTCGAGCAGAACCGTCGCCCTCAGCGACCGTCCGCCGCGAACTCGGCGAGCAGGGCGCGGCGCTGCTGGTCGCCCAGCCCGCGCAGCCGGCGGCTCTCCGCGATCTTCAACTTTTCCATGATCTGGGTCGCCTTGACCTTGCCGATACCCGGCATCGCCTGGAGCACGGCCGACACCTTGAGCTTGCCGACCATCTCGTCGGTCTCGGCTCGATCCAACACCGCCGTCAGCGTCGTCTTGCCCGACTTGAGCTGTTCCTTCAGCTCGGCGCGAGCCTTGCGGATCTCCGCGGCCTTCTCCAGCGCGGCGCGGCGCTGCTCATCGCTGATCGTGGGTAGCGGCACCAGTTCTCCTCAGATCCCTCGTGGTGGTGCGGGCATGACCTGTTCCGCACACAAGGTGTCCCAGGTCTTCGGTTGTCGTCGCGCTCGAGAGGCCGGTCGCCGACCGCCCGAACCGGGCACTGGCGTCCGGATCGTCGAGAACGTCCGGCGCCGGGAAAACTAATCGCCCGGGCCGGGTTTGGCAACGCGCATCCATCGCAGCGGGACGGTTTCGTTACCCGCAGTGGTGCTGCCGTGCGCCATCAGTCACCGTCAAAGGCGTGAACTGTCAGATTGTTGACTCGATCAACAGCGATGCGGGGACCCCTCCGGCGACACCCCGCCACCGGGTTCGATCACCGGATCAGCGCGGCCGACCGCCGTCGATGACCCGGCGCTCGGTCACGATCGCGGTCACCAGGTGGTGGGGTGTCACGTCGAAGGCCGGATTCGCGGCGGCCGCCTCGGCCGGGGCCGTGCGCTGGCCGGCGAAGCCCACGACCTCGCCGGCGCCCCGGTCCTCGATCTCGACATCGCTGCCCGTCGCGGTCGATGTATCCACAGTGGATTCAGGGCAGACCACCACAAACGGGATGCCGGCCGCCGCCGCCCCGAGCGCGTGGGCGTAGCTGCCGACCTTGTTGACCACGTCGCCGTTGGCGCAGACCCGGTCGGCGCCGATCACGACCGCCTGCACCTCGCCCCGGGCCATGAGGAACGGACCAGCGCCGTCGACCGCGATCCGGTACGGGATACCCAGCCGACCCAGCTCCCAGGCGGTGAGCCGGGCGCCCTGCAGCAGCGGGCGGGTCTCGCTCGCGATCACCCCGCGCAGGAGCCCGCGCCGGTGCAGCTCGACCACCACCGCCAGGGCGGTGCCGCCGGTGACGGTGGCGAGGCCGCCGGTGTTGCAGTGGGTCAGCACGGTCGGGTTATCGCCGCAGAGCTCGGTCAGCAGGTCCGCGCCCCGCTTGGCCATCGCCTCGCTGGCGGCCACCTCCTCGTCGCGCAGGGCCAGCGCGCTGGCCAGCACCGCCTCCGGCCCGTCCGGAATGGCGGCGGCCGCGCGCTCCACCCCGCGGGCCAGGTTCACGGCGGTGGGCCGGGCGGTCGCCAACGCCGTCACCGCCTTGGCCAGGGCCTCGGGCTGGTCCTTGAACTGGCGGACGGCCAGGGCGACGCCCATGGCGCCAGCGACGCCCAGCGCCGGGGCGCCCCGGACGGCGAGCCGGACGATGGCGTCGATCAGTTCGTCTACTGTAGACAGACGAAGATACGTCTCCCGATGCGGCAACGCGGTCTGGTCGATGATGACGACGGCCTCGTCGACCCAGTCGATGGTGACGACCGGCGTGACCTCACCCATGCGTGATCTCCCTCAGAAGCCCAGGGTCCGGGCCCGGTGCTCCCGGTAGAAGGGCACCAGCTCGGTCCGCATCCCCGTCTCGGTGGCGAGCATGTCGTAGGTCAGCCGCGGGAACGCGCAACCGCGACACGGGCTGGCCGACGCCGTCGCCTGCTGCGGCTTGCCCGACTCGACGTACCGGCTCACCGCCTCGCCGTCCATGTCCCACACCTGGGCATCGTCACTGGTAACGGTCTCGTTGTTCCAGAAGCAGCCCAGGAAGCCGCCGGGGTGCTGGTCGTCGAACAGCCGCTTCTGGTGCGGCGTCCCCATGCCCACCTGCAGATAGCGGCCGGCGGCCGACCGCTGGTAGCAGCGCCAGATGCCGTCGCCGGTCACCGTGCTCATCGCGGTGTCGTGGTCGTCGCCCGCCCAGTCGAACACGGCCCGCAGCATCAGCCAGTAGTGCAGGCGGGCGACGTACGGCGCCGGCTTGCGCCCCGCCCGGGCCGAAGCCGCCTGCACCTCGATCATCTCGTCGACGACGTCCCGCAGCAGCGCGGCGTGCGCGCGGCGCAACCCGGGCTCCTCGTCGGCCATGAAGCCACTCTGCACGGGGTACGGATTCACGATCACGTTGGGGAACCGCTCGGTCAGCGCGGCCACGATCGAGTACGCGTTGGCGAGGTTCCCCGGGTGCAGCACCATGTTGAACAGCAACGGCGGGAAGCCCGGCATCTCCTGAGCCAGCTTCGCCACGTACACGGCCTCACAGGCCTTCTGCCGCTGGCCGTGCTGCCAGGGCACGGTCCGCCACTCGCTGACCACCTTCTCCCGGCTCAGGTCCGCCAGGCGATGGATGTGGTCGGCGTCGTCGAAGTCGTCCGCCGACAACGCGATCAGCGACGGGGGCGCGCTCAGCAGTCCCTCCACAAAGGACTGGTCCCGCATCAGCCGCCGGCCCGTGGTGGTGAAGTGCACGCGATGCCCGGCGGCGCGCAGCTCCCGGATGATGGTGAGGATCTCCGGGTGCATCTCCGGGTTGCCGCCGAAGAGGTTGATCTCCAGCCCCGGGCGGTCCAGCGCGTCCCTCATGGCCGTCGCGGCCTCGGCCGGAATGCCGAACTCGCGGCAATAGTCGTCGAAACCGGTCCGGAAAAAGAAAGAACGGTATCTGTCGATACCGTCCTGGAGAACCCCGATCGAACGGAGGATCGCCTCGGCCGGCGTCAGCCACTTCTTCGAGACGCCTTTGTTCAACGACAGCGAGGCCGGGCAACTGTAGTTGCCGCCCGACGGAACGCCGAGCACCTCGATGGTGCAGTTGTGGTCGCACAGGTGCGCGCCGACGTGCTCGCCGCTCGGCAGCCGGCGCCACGTGGAGTTGAGGTCGTACTGGATGCCTGCGAAGCCCGCCTCGACCGCGCCGGACGCGTGCAACATGGTCGCGACGTCGACAGTCCCCGTGGTCTCAGTGATGGTGGCGGTCGTGGCGAACCTTGACATGTGCCTGAGATCACTCTCTGTTCGGCCTGTGCGGCGTGCCTGAAGACTGCGAGGGCGCCTCCCTGCGCCGCACCGAGGCTACACCGCGACCCCGCCGTGAGCGTGCTAACACGCACGAGATTCGCGCCACCCTCCGATCCGGTACCCGACAATGCCGCTGGCAGCACGCGAGTTCGCGCCAGGGTCCGCGTGATTTGCCCACCGCTGCCGGAATCAGGCTCCGGCGGGGCCGGAAGTCCCGGAAACACCGGCGTTACGCGGCCTGGCTGCTCACCGCGGCGACCGGCCGCAGCACGGCGATGTCGTGCTGCGGGGCGGCCACGTAGTCCCGCCAGAACTCGTCGGCCGCGGGATCGGCCACCGCGGGCTGGCAGTGGTGCCATTCCACCGTCGCGCCGCCCCGCGTCATCTCGCGGGTGTACACGTCGCGGCTCCAGTGCGTGTGCTCCACCGTGACGATCCGGGTGCCGTCCGGCCGCCAGTAGGTGACCCGGCGCGGCGCCCCGTCGCGTACGGGCAGGTCCATCGCCGCGGACAGGCCGTAGCGCAGGGTCGCCGGCGTGTCCTCGGCGATGATCGGCAGATCGGGGTTGGGCAGCAGCGCGACCACCACCCCACCGGGCCGCAGCAGGGCGAGCGCCTGCCGGGTCAGCGTCTCGATCTGCTCGGGCCGGGTCGCGTAGTTGAACAAGAACCCGGCCACGACGAAGTCGAAGCCCTCGGCGGTGCTCGCCCGCAACTGCGCCGCGTCGAGCTGGTACACGTCACCGACCCGGTACTCGATGCGCTCGTGCCGGTTCGCCCGGGCCCGCTCGATCATCTGTGGAGAGATATCGATACCTATGACGCGGGCGCCGTCGGCCGCCAGGAGCCGGGTCAGGAAGCCGGTGCCGCAGGCGAGGTCGACCCCCGTCGTGCCGGCCAGCGTCGAGCGCCTCAACTCGGATCGCAGCGCGCCGAGCACCGACGGACCCATCACGACCAGCTTGACCGGCGTACGGTCCGCGAGGTCGTACGCGTCGGCGACCCCGTCGTACTGTTCCCGGACGCCCGCGAACCATTCGTCGTCGTCGTCGTCGGGGGCAGCGCTGCCCACCGACTGGTGCTGCGCCATGGTCGTCATTGTCCGTCCTCCCTCGCCCGGGTCCGCCAGAACCCGATCCGGGGCACGAGGCCCCGAATCGGTCATTGGGTACCATCCGTCGTCCGCCGACGGTCGTTGGGAATGGCGAAGCCCTGGCCGTTGGGCCCCTCGTCGAGGTCGTAGATGGTGGCCGCGAAGGTGGGTGTGCCCAGCGCCCCGTTCGCCGACCGCAGCGTCCGCCGGGCGTCCTCGGCCCGGCCCAGGCCGTGCAGCAGTTCAGCGGCGTGCCGGAGCAGGGCGGTGCCCTCCGCGCGCTGGTCCGGGCCCCCGGTCGACACGAGCAGGCCGCCCCGGGCCTCCTCCAGGAGCGCGAAGATGTGGACCGCGCGGGCCCGCCCGGCCAGCTCGAGCCCGGCCCGGTACCGTTCGTCGGCCTGGTCAGGATCGTGTGCCGCGGCCAGGCCGGCGAGGGCGTGCAGCGCCACCGCCTGAAACTGGACGTCGTCGACCGCGGTGAGCAATTTCAGGCTCTGCTGGGCCAGGTCGTTCGCCCGGTCCCGCTCGCCGCGGTGCCAGGCCAGCAGGGCCCGGGAGTGCAGCACGGCGCCCTGGCCACGCCGGTCTTCCAGCTCGGCGAACAGGGTCGCGCACTCGTCGAGCACGGGCACGGCCTCGTCGAAGCGCTCCTCGACCAGGGCCAGGTCGGCCAGCGCCTTGCGGGTGATCGCGATGCCGTGCTTGTCCTCCACGCGCCGGCGCACCCGGAGGCTGTCGCGGTACAGCTGCTCGGCCGCGCGCAGGTCACCGGCCTGCCAGTGCCAGTCCCCGAGCGCCTTCAGCGCGACGGCGAGGTTGCGCTGGTCGCCGACCTCCCGGCTGAGCGCCATCGCGCGCCGCAGCTGGGCGCGCGCCTCCTTCATGTCCGCGCGGACCTGGGCCCGGGTCGCCTCGGTCAGCTCGCGGCCGGGCCCGCTGCCCGCGGTCCGCCGGCGGACGTCCCCGATCGCCTTGCGGACGAAGCCTTCGCCCCGCCGGTCCTTGGTCTGCTGCCGCAGCGCCAGGCTGTCGCTGTAGTACCGGGCCGCCTCGTCGACGCGGCCGACCTGCCGGTGCATGAAGGCGATGCTGTACTGCGCCACGGCGCTGCTCTGGCGGTCGAAGATCTGGTTGAACGTCCGCAGGCTCGCCTCGAGGAACTCCATGGCCGCGCGGGGTCCCGTCGTCTGCCAGGCGAGGTCGCCCAGCGCCTTGAGGATGGCGCCCTGCCCCCGGCGGTTGTCGTGCTGCAGACAGGCGTCCAGGGCCTCCTCGTACCGGCGCCGCGCCTCGGTCACCTCGCCGCGCTGGTGGGCGACGTTGGCCAGCGAGTAGTAGTTCACCGCCCGCAGCCGCTCGTCCTCCGGGACATCGGCCAGCAGCGCCAGGCTCTGTCTGAAGTGCCGCTCGGCGTCGCCGCACTCCCCGACCCGCAAGGCGAGGAAGCCCAACCGGTAGTGCGCGTCGGCCTGGCCCTTGCGGTCCCCCGCCACCTCGTAGAGCTCCAGGCTGCGCCGGTAGTGCCGGCGGGCGAACAGCGACCGGCCCTCCTGCTGGGCGACCGCGGCCAGCCCCGAGAACGCCTCGGCCAACGGGATGGCGTCGCGCTGCTTGCGCCAGATCAGCCGGGCCACCCGGTGACTGCGCTTGAACCACCGGTGCGCCGCGCCGATGTCCCCGGCGAGCTGGTAGTGGATGCCCAGGGCGAAGGCCACGGCGGTGCGGCGTTGCCGCAGCCGGCCGACGGGCAGGCCGGCCGGCCGACGGCCGCCCAACAACCGCGGTCGCTCCAGCCGACGCATGGCCGCGTACCCGTACGGCAGCCACTTGAATGCCTCGTTCGGGTTGAACCGGTCGTCCCAGTACCAGCGCAGCCCGTAGGCGAGGCCGGCCAGCGCCACGTCCGACTCGGGCGTGTGGTGGGTGGCCCACTCGAGGCTGGCCAGGATGTTGCCGTCGTCGAGGGCGAGGTCCCGGGTCGGGTGGCGCGGGGTCCACTCGGCGTAGTGGGCGGCCAGGCCGGCGTACACGCGGTCCTTCTCCTGGTCGCCCAGCCGGGCGAAGAGCAGCCGGGCGAACTGCTGGGCGATCGGGTGGAACTCGATGCGCTCGGCCGAGTCCACTTTGGCCGCGATGTTCGAGGTGATGAGCCGGCTGACCCGGGCCACGGCCTGGTCGCGCTCCTGGCCCAGCGCCATCCCGAGCGCGACCGCGGCCTCGACCGAGCAACCCCGGTCGACCAGCACCCCCAGCGCGCTGAGCAGATCGCGCGTCGGTTGGTCCAGGTGCTCGTAGCTGCTGGCGAAGACCGCACCCACTCCCTTGGGCGCCTCGAAGCCCGACAGCTCCAGCAGCGCGAACGGCTGCTCGAGCCGGGCCCGGTACGCCGCGGCGGACAGGGCCGGGTTCGCCCCGAAGTCGGAGGCGGCGACCACGGTCGCCAACGCGTGACCGGCGAACGTGTCGCAGATCCGGGCCAGCTCCTCCCGGTCGGCGGGGCTGATGCCGTGCGGAAAGCGCCGCGAGACCCGGGCGAACAGCTCGATCGACTCCTCGCGGCCCAGTGTGGCCAGCTCGCGGCTCTCCTGGACGTACGGGCCGAGCCGCTCGCGCGAGGTCAGCACGACGCTCACGCCCGCCGTCTGCAGCAGGTCCAGCAGGCTCTTGAGGCCCGGGTGCGCGGCCAGGGCGGGCTCGACGTTGTCGATGACCACCAGGGCCAACCGGTTCTCCGCCCGGATCTGCAGCAGCACGCTGAGCAGGGCGTCGCTGAGATCCTTCTGGGTCACCCCCGGCCGGGCGAGCAGGTCACTGCCGCCCTTGACGAACTTGAGGACGAGTTCGGGCAGGATGGCCGCCGGGTCGACGACGTCGCGCGCCACGATGACGGCGATGCCCCCGTCGAAGTGGTCCTGCAGGTTGGCGATGCAGACCGCCACGAGCGCGGTCTTGCCGATGCCGCCCATCCCCTCCAGGGCCCAGATCCCCTTGGCCGTGCGGTCCCGGATGCGCTCGCTCAACCAGGCCAGCTCGTCCTCGCGGCCGACCAGCCCGAGCCGCTCGCCCGTGCTGGCGTCCCCCCGGATCGCGGCCTCCGGCGGCATCGGCAGCACGCCGAGGTCCCGCGGGGTCAGCGGCGTGAACTGAACCGCCGTGATGACCTGCAGGTCGTGCAGCGCGCTGGCCACCTTGGCGGCCAGCCCGTCCGGCGTCGTGAAGTAGTCGACGACCCGCTCGCGCTCCAGGTCCGCCCGGAACCCCAGCAGCTGCGGCCAGTGGTCGTCGTCCCGCTTGGCCTGGGGGAACAGGTCGTCCGGACCGGTCGCCGACTGGGTGTCCGGGGCGGCGAGGAAGAGGTAGCAGGGAATGCCCAGCTCCCGGGCGGTCAGGTACTCCAGGTGCGTGACCGACCGGGTCTCGCCCTCCGGGATGTACCCGTACCGCCACGCCACGATGCCGACGTAGGCGATGCAGCCCCTGATCTTGTCCGTCGACACGCTCGTGGGGTCGCCCGCCCCCTGGGCACCCCAGTGCTCCATGCCCTCGGGGTAGAACCCCATCCGCAGCAGGACGTCGCGGACGGCCTGGCGGTGCTGCTCGAGATCGACGTAGGTAGAACTGATGAAGACCCGTGGGGCGGCGCTGCGACCCCGCGCCCCCTCGGGGACGGCCTGAGCCGTACTCACCGAGGCGCCCCCTCCCCCTGAGGGACATACTCGGCCATGCGCCCCACGGTGCCAGGTCACAAGGACCGGTCGTATCGACCGATCGTCCAGGGTAGTTAAATCGAACGACGGATGCCCTGGGCGATCGCGCGGTGCAACTCCTGGAGCGGNCGGACNGTCATCTCGCCCACGGATCAACGCCTCGATGCCCATGACCGCGGCCGCGGCCCCGGGAATCGTCGTGATCAGTGGGATGTCGGCNGCCACCGCGGCCACCCGGATCTCGTANCCGTCCTGNCGNGCCCCGCTGCCCTGCGGCGTGTTGATCACCAGCGCCACCTCACCGGCCGAGATCAACGAGACCGCGTTGCGCACCGCCTCCTGGTAGTGCTTGTCCACCACGTCGCACTCGACGCCGTGCCGGCGCAGCACCTCGGCGGTCCCCTCGGTGGCCACGATGCTGAAACCCAGGTCCGCCAGCCGCTTCACCGGGAAGATCATCCCGCGTTTGTCGCGATTGGACACGGTCACGAGGATGCGGCCCTGCGTCGGCAGCGACCCGTACGCCGCCGCCTGCGACTTGGCGTACGCGTGCCCGAAGGCGGCGTCGATGCCCATCACCTCGCCGGTGGACTTCATCTCCGGCCCGAGCAGGCTGTCGACCCCCTTGCCGTCGGGCCTGCGGAAACGCCGGAACGGCAGCACCGCCTCCTTGACCGACGTCGGGGCGTCCAGGGGCAGCGTGGCCCCGTCGCCGGTGGCCGCCAGCATCCCCTCGGCGCGCAACTCCGCGATCGTGGCGCCGAGCATGATCCGCGCGGCCGCCTTGGCCAGCGGGACGCCGGTCGCCTTCGAGACGAAGGGCACCGTGCGCGACGCCCGGGGATTGGCCTCCAGCACGTACAGCCGTTCGTCCTTGAGCGCGTACTGCACGTTGAGCAGGCCCCGGACGCCGATGGCGCGCCCGATCGCCTCGGTGTACGCCCGCACCTTGGCGATGTCGGCCGAGACCAGCGTGATCGGCGGCAGCGCGCAGGCCGAGTCACCCGAGTGGATGCCCGCCTCCTCGATGTGCTCCATGATGCCGCCGATGTAGACGTCCCCGGTGGCGTCGACGAGGGCATCGACGTCGATCTCGATGGCGTCGTCCAGGAACCGGTCCACCAGCACCGGGTGCTCCGGCGAGATGTCGGTGGCCCGGGTGATGTACGAGCGCAGCGTGGCGTCGTCGTACACGATCTCCATGCCCCGGCCACCGAGCACATAGGACGGTCGCACCAGCACCGGATAGCCGATCTCGTCGGCGATCTGCTTGGCCTCCTCGAACGAGGTGGCGGTGCCGTGGGCCGGCGCCGCCAGGCCGGCCTCCTCCAACAGCGCCCCGAAGGCCCCCCGGTCCTCGGCCAGGTGGATCGACTCGGGCGAGGTGCCGACGATCGGCACCCCGGCCGCGGCCAGCCGCCGGGCCAGGCCCAGCGGGGTCTGCCCGCCGAGCTGCACGATCACGCCCACCACGCCCGGACCGCCGGCCGCCCGGCCGGAGGCGTCCTCGGCATGGTAGACCTCGAGCACGTCCTCGAACGTCAGCGGCTCGAAGTACAGCCGGTCGGCGGTGTCGTAGTCCGTCGACACCGTCTCCGGGTTGCAGTTGATCATGATGGTCTCATAGCCCGCGCCTTCGGCGCCGTTTGAGTGGACGCCTGCGGCGGCTGATTCTTGGTTCCGTCCAAGCAAGTTGCTTCGCAACGCTTGGACGGCGTGCACGCAGGAGTAGTCGAACTCGATGCCCTGGCCGATGCGGTTGGGGCCGGAGCCCAGGATGATCACCTTCGGCCGGGC
>Ga0065720_1021238_pt1 | contig 11146 bp, 9 predicted proteins | sample Thericmetagenome_FD_59107 | JGI IMG/M metagenome (GOLD analysis project Ga0065720, IMG submission 59107) | Thermophilic microbial communities from the Joint Bioenergy Institute, California, USA of rice/straw/compost enrichment - eDNA_2 v2... | ecosystem: Engineered > Solid waste > Grass >... | reverse complement strand
AATAGATAGTCATATTGGCTGAGCTCATTTGAGCTGATATTATCATTGAATGCTTCACTAAATGAATTATAGGGATTCTCTTTACTCCCGTCGGGATTGTTGCCAGAAGCTGTATTGTTGATGTAGATTTCTAATATATGTGCATTAAGGTTTTCTATCAATAGTAAGATAACTAAAACCCGAAGGCTTATTCTTCTGAGACAGTGAGTCATTTATTTTAATTTTATTTTGTATGAACTGGTACTCGAAATTAATAGAGATAACTTGATTACAAAAGCATAATACAAGAATCCGCAAAAACTATTCAATATCACCTAATCTATACCTCCTGTTACAGTCTTAAAGTTGTCTGGTCTTTTACTATCTTCTGATAATTGACTCCTCTTTCTTAAGCCAATGAGAAGATTTCTGATGAATCAATTCCAATGATGGCCAACTAGCGTGGCGTAGTGCTTCCATCCATATCAGAAGCAAAATTGTGATCCATATCCTTTCCCTGTCCTGAAGATTCTCTAGCTTTAAAGGAAGATTTTATATGAGAACATCAAGTGATAATCCCAAGATAGAAGGTATGAAAAGTGAAGGTTCCTAATAACCAGCAATTTTCTGTTGTTTTAAGATTCGGGTCAAAGAACTTCCATTTGAAGCTGTGCCTGCCTTCTCTTTCTTCTCTTCATTTGTTGGTGCAGTTTTAACATTTTCAAAGTCATTGTCTCATCTTTCTTCTGTAAATTCTATAGTTTCTTCAGCTTTATGACAACTATCAGATCCTACTTTATGCGTAGGGATGGCACAGATCTTATTGGCAAGATCGCTGCTCAATAGTGGCAACTTCTCTTTCTTCTTCGATATCATTATCATCATCTTCATTATTACCATACTTATCATAGTGGTCAGAAGTAACTTATGGAACCAAGACCTTGACAGTAGGAATTTGATTCGATGCATCCTCTCCCTGGCAACACAAATAAAGGTAGTCTTTTGAGTTAAGATCTCATACCTAAGAGACACAGGTTAAGCAGTAATTAGCTTTTTTCTTCTCTTAGGGTTTTGTCAATTCGGAGAACCCCTCCTCCTTGATGAACTCTTTTGACTGGAGAGCCTTGGAGAATTTATTCATCCCAAGGCTTACCGAATCATTATCTTGTATGGCCTGGGCGAAATCAATTTCTATGGTAGTCTGTTCTTGTTCGTTCTTTACACCATTGAAATAATTTAGAGTGACTTTTGTTGCTGACTTTTTCTCAGTTATTCTCTTCTGGAAGATTATGAAGATTTCAAAAGCTAGCTCAAGATGGGTATATTGGATGCTCTTTAGGTTTGGAGATGATGTAGGGTGCCAGATTTTTATACTCAAGTTCTAGTGAAAAATCTGCAATATAATAGATTTAGGATCTAGAACAAATTATAATTAAGAGTTATGTATGAGAATTTTCATGTCATTAAAGTTATGTGTAAAACAAAATCTCTAATCTTGAATTTTCTTCAAAATTCTCGATGATGGCGATGATAGACAAGTGTTATCCATGCTTGGCTTATTTCATCAAATAAATTTTTAGACAACTCCTTTAATCTTGGTTTTGATAGTTCAAAATTCTAATTATATCGGAAGTAGGTAGGGAAAACAAATTCTGAAGATATTCCACCCTATTAGGTCCATGGTTTACTCCGGATTAAGAAAAATTATCCTCTTTGATATCATTCTCTTTCCCTCTACTTAGATACTCCTCCAATTATTTATTGTTGTTGAGAAAATTCTTGTTTTTATCTATTTCATCACAAATAGATTTCATGGAACCTAATATCTCAGGTGACCCACCAACCCGTATGAATTATCATCAAGCAATTAGATAAGGATTGAGGGCTAGTGTTCATTCAGGTCCTAATTGTATAATTTAAACAATCAAAAATAAATTTCAGCTATGAACTTTTTTACAATAGTAACTCTTCTCCTATCCTTATGGATGCATATGAAGCCAGTACATTCTCAAGGCTTTAATATGTCTCAGCTACTAAACAGCCTGACTGACCATCTAAAGTTACTTCAGGACTTTATTGATATATTTGATGGCTTTAGCATTGCAAATCAGCAAAGTCTCTACCAAGATGACTATAAATCTCTCCTTGCTATGTATAAATATGAAGGCCAAGTCCATGGGAATTCTCAAGCCACCGATACTAGTGATAAGGCTTCATCACCTCATGCAATGGAATTTTATGTCGCAAATTCAGATGTTGGCTCTAAATGGACACCAATTATCAAAATAAAAAATGAGTCTATGGCTCCTAAGGCATACATGTTCGTGGCTATGGAAGAAGTAACAGTGGAGAACTCAATCGTAACTATAACTGGAAATGCCAATATCACATGGATAGAAAATTCAGGAACAAGCAAATCTCGATGCCCAATTTCTTTCCATATCGCATTATATGAAAATGCCACTCTTCTTAACCCTTTGTCATCCTTTTCTCAGTCAATAAAAAAGCATAGAGGTCTTATCACATTAGAGAGTCAAGAATGCAGGTTTAGCTATGCTGGGATCCTTGCCCCAGCTGAACTCAGTATGAATCTAGTCAATAACACAGCACTCATTGTCTTGCTGCATGTTATTGACGCTCTATTCTGCATCATTGTAATCAAAATAATGAAGGTAAAATTCGCAAAGAGAATATCCCTGATATCCTTGGTCAGTGTTGCAACCTACCAAATAGGAATATCGATGTTAGTTGTTGCACAATTTGCCTACCTAAGATTCTATTCCTTCTGGTTCTTTCTTATTCCCACAATGATTGTCACTATCCTCTCAGCGTTCATGAATCACAGAATGATTTTATATTTTAAAAAGGCCAATAGACAGCGAGAAAAACTCATGAAGAAGATCCACACAGTTGCTAGTCTAGGATTCTTTGTCTATGCCTTCCTCGTCAATTCTGTTATCTCGTCAAAGTGGGTCCTATTACAAATTTGCCTTCATCCTTTCCCTCAAATTGTAAAAAATATCATGGAGGGAAAGAGATTAAGATGGAACTACTGGGTCTGGTATGTGCTCATATCATACAAACTGCTTTATCTGCTTGCCTTGCCTCCTTATTTCTCAGTCTCCCATACCGAATTCAAACTGATGCTCATCATGCTGGTTACTTCTGGTATAATCTTAGCCCTACAACAAGCGATAAATCTTCTATACCCCTCACGTAAAAGAAGAATTATAGTTAATGCTAATGAAAATACTTGTTCTATTTGTTTGGAAGCTCTAAAGGAAGAATGCCCTAGACCATTCTTACTTTTTAATTTTAGACAGAAGAAGCTACTCAAAACCCCTTGTAAGCATATATTCCACGCGAAATGTCTGAGGGAATGGAAGAATACCAAACATCAATGTCCTAATTGTAGGAGTAATTTGGGGCATGATTCTGATGATAGTGATTTTCCTGTAGAGGAATAATCTGAATGTGAATACTTTAAGCAGTTTTTTTGTATGAATATGAGAGTATACATTTCCAAAAAAGATAACTATGAATGAATATGTAATTAATATAGAAATTTTCACATAAATAGTCAGAAATTTAGTAGATAATTATCTAATTGTTTCCAGTCACCCTCTTTATTTTTTCTTTTTCTCCATATCTTTCATCACATCACAAAAGTCATGCAAGCCCAGAAGACCATCTAGGTCTTTATCAGCCTGGATAATCAGCTCAGTCCAGACCTCTTCTTTGATTCCCTTAGCCTCATCAGGATCAAAAGTCTCCCTTAAATCATTAATTCCAATATATCCATCCTGATCTTTGTCTAATAGTTTGAAAGCAACATTAATTTTTTCTGTAGTTATAAGCTCAGCTCTAGGGAAAGCAGCCATGATAAATTCGGAATATTCAATATACCCTGAATTATTTAGATCAACATTTTTCAGTACTTCATCAATCTGGCTTTCGGGGATAACTTTCAGAAGTTCTTCTTTTGATAATTTGCCATCAAAATTTGTGTCAAGAGAAATAAAGACTTCTGAAAGGTGTTTATAATGAACTGGCAGTATTAAATTATCAGTAAACAAAAGCCAGAAAAGCTCTTGCACCTTTTTCTTTGGATTGAACTTCTTGACATTTTCAATAGCAGCATCAGTAACTGCCTTCAAAATTTCTTGTTGTAGAGGTTCTTTTGAATTCTCAACAATCCAGGAATGCTTCAGGGCCTCTTTGGCACTTATCCTCTTTGCGGGATCATCTTCCAACAGCTTTTTGATCAGATCTTTAGCCCGACTAGACACTCCATTGAAGTCTAGAGCATCCATATTGACCTTCCCCACTAAGACTTTTTCTAGGACACCTTTTTCGGTTTCTGCCGTGAAGGGGAGAGTTCCAGTAAGCATATAGAACATTATAACTCCACATGACCACAAGTCTGACTTAAGAGTATAATTTGCTCGAATGGCTTCAGGTGCAATATAGTGGGGATCTCCTCTCAGAGTGGTAAACTTTTCTGGCTGGCCTTCAAAAATCGCAGAGGAAAAGCCTATAAGTCTAAGGGTAGCTTTCTCACTATCCTCGAAGACCAGATTTTCTGGGGTGATATTTCTGTGGATGATGTGATTGTGATGGAGATAGTTAACTGCACACAAAATTTGCTTCATCAATTTAGAGGCTGTTTTCTCATTTAGGATCTTATTCTCCGCGATATATTCGGCCAGCTCCCCTCCCTGGTAGAAGTCTGCAATTTCAAAGAATTTCTTCTCATCAAAATATTCATATGTCCTCATTACGTAAGGGTGATTAAGGGTTTTCATTATACCGATTAAGCCACGACCAAGGAGAGGGTCAAGATATCTTAGAGCGACCCTCTGCATTCTTGTTGTCTTGTGAATCACTTTTGAGACCTCTTTATAATGTCCGCTGTGGAACTGTTCTCGGATTATGTACTTATCTCTAAAATGTTCGCCATACCTCATAATAAGTTCAGACCGAGTTGATCTGAATTCTTCATTGGAACAAGGTTTTAGCTGTATAGCACTCTTAATAGTGTCGGTGGCAGCTGTACTTCTGGTTCTTGTCAGAAAAAGCTCAATATCTAGATCAGGTTTGGGTCCAGCTTCACTGGTTACGAAGGAACCAGTAAATGAACCCATTTCATGAGGAGTAGGCTCTGGCTTTTTATCTCTGGATATACAATAGTTGCAATTTCCCATTTCTGTTCCTGTTAATTTTATTCTCGCAATCTTATTAAGAATTTTAGTCTCTTTACCGATATAGCACCCTCAGTAAGACTTAGGTCATAAAATTTCGTTTTTAATCCCTGCCAACTTCTCCCATTAACTAGTCCTCCTCGAAGAAATTAAACTCACTGAAACAGACTCGTAGTAATTAACACTATAGAAGTTCAGACTTTATTCTAAAATTGTCAAATTAAGAAGTTTGTTTCGAATATATATCGGTTTATGGGGTCCCAACACTAGGTAGGGATGAATACAATAAGCTGAAATGCCTAAAACAAGAAAATGACACAATAAACAAAGAAATGAATGAAAAAATATATTTTACTCGCTGATAGGAATGCAGATCACGAATGCCAAGCCCTTTCCTGATTTCACAAAGGCTTTTATATCTCCACCCATATGCTTGCAAATTTCTTTGATCATAAAAAGTCCAATGCTCTTTTTGATTTTAGAAAGAGAGAATTCGTCAGGCGTTCCTCCAACTACGCTATAGTTATTAGAGAAAGGTATTGAGTGCCACCCCTCACACCCAGTATCAGTGTAAATAATTTTTATTACACCACTGGAACTCTTTCTCTTATCAAGAATTGCTGCTTCAGCAAATTTTGTCTTCTCAAATGTCAAGGTATAATAATCATCTTCGCCATGTTTTCTATTCAGTGCTTCAATCATCATATCCTTCTCATAAATCCCATCTTCCTCATAAGGTAGAGGTTCAAAGGTCTCTTTAGTGACCTTAGAAGCTCCCTTAATCCATTTAATATTGATAGCAACAGTCCCATGCCTGCTGGTTTTTAGAGAATGGCCCACTAGATTTAGGATTATCTGAAAGAGTCGATAATTATCAATCTTTATGATGCCGGGACACTTCTTCTCTATTCTTAGAGTTCCTCTAATACCCTTAGCTTTCAGGGTTTCTATGCAGAGGTTCCAGGTTTTTTCAAGACAGCTGTAAACTTGAGTAAAGGTTGGGTTGATGTCAAAGTCGCAGATTATTCCCGAGCCCCTCGTAAGAAAGTTTTCTACAATGTGGAGGAGGAGATCGATCCCGGTTTTTGAAGTGGCTAGCTCGTCTTTGACTTTTTGAGGAACGTCATTTTGCAAGGCAAAGTGGATGTTATTACTAAAACCTTGAATTATATCCTTGACTTCTGTGAAGAAGGCCTCGATAAAGCACTTCTTTCTTTCTAATTCGGCTTCTTTCGTGGAAATGTATGTAAAGTATGATGTTTTGAGACTCTGCAAGACCTCTTGTTGAATCAAAATCAGGAACAAGGCCATTAGCATTCTTGTCAAGCAAACAGAAACCAATGAATCTACCATTTCTTTAACCTCCATCATCTTTAGTTTCTCTTCTAGTTTTTGATTGTAATAAAGGCACATGAGCCCAACTTGCGAAATGCATCCGAAAAATAAGCAAATATAATTCCCGGTTACTGTCATGAAGAACAGGGGTGAAAGCATTGCAGTGATCCATGTCTCGAAGATCCTTTCTGGTGCGAAGAAAGTCTGCAGGATTCCATATAATCCTCCCAGGAACGGGTAAAGGAAGTTAAAAATGCCTGGATCTGAGCGGCAGTTGCAGACAAATGTCAGGATCACAATGAAGAAGAAACCGAAATTTACCATTGAATACATAGTCATGTGGGACCCCATTATGATGTTATATGCGAGAAATAAGAAGCTTTGTATTAATAGAAAGCGAAGCACGTTTTGGTTTCTATTCCAGAGAATGTTGTGCTCAATATTGTTCGGAGTGGCTTTAAGATCTGGCTTGGTTAATTGTCTGATGAAGTGAACAATCATCATCATTTAAATGATTTTCTTCAATAAATTTCTGTTTTTATTCTAATCTTAATTGCTAGACAAGAGGTCTAAATTGGGCTTTGTGCTTCTGTCTTTGTTATTCTGAAGCTGTGATTCTAAATTCAAGTATATATCTAAAAGAGGGCAAAGGATGATTGTTATGAGAAAAGATTTTTAAGGGGAAAAACTATAATTAACCTCCTTGTGAAGAATGCTGTCAAAATATTAAACCGCTGCGGTTTTCTAAATTAATCATGATATATGAGCTCTTATAAGCTTTCCGTCCAGTATAAAACTCGAATTGTGAATAATTGCCCATTAAAAACTCTTCAACTACCAAAATTTATAGGGATATTTTGTAATCAAATTCTAAACAAAAGAAAAGATAGACAAATTGGAAATCAATTCTCTCTAAAGATCGTTCATATCTCTAAGCCTCTGAAGGCTGAATACCAAGAGTATAATATTAATTCGGCATCATTGAATTCCCTTTACAATGGTTTGATTTTCAGAGTTGGACAGAAAGAGATTAAAAATCGAAAAATTCGGTCTAAACTTCCAGTTCTAATTCAAATTAATCTAAATAATGGGAAACTGTATGGAGACAGATGCCGTCATGGAGCCCACAAGGACTCCATTTCAAAAAGAGATTAATACAATCCGAAATCCCTTTATGCTCGATACACCAGATCATCTAATAATCCAGCGATCAGATTTCATCTACAAGTCAAATAAAGATTTCACAAGGGTTTATCATATGAAAGCACGCTTTCTAGACGTGGATCATGTTTGTGATGCCTTCAAAGTAGCTAGAATAGGATGCGAGAATGTCCTTCGAGTCCTAGTAGCCCATAAGAATCCTCCTAATCAAAGCTATTATTCTATAAGAAAGCTCGTCGACCACCCTTTCCTTGTTAAGTCTTATGAGTACTATGAGGATAGTTACCAAGCTTTCATTGCAGATGAATACTTCCAAGGGCAAAATTTGTATAATTATGTAGTGGATAAAATCTCAATCCCAGAAGAAGAAGCTGCCCAGATAGCCAGACAGCTTCTCTACGCTGTAAATTTTCTACATCAAAATTACATATGCTTGAGAGGGATAGTCCCTGGCCACGTAATGGTCAAGCATGACAAGCATACCTCCATTAAATTAACCGGCTTCAAAAATGCCTGCTTTTGTGCTTACACAACCACTCTGGAAGAAGCTTGCCCAATTAATAACTTTACCGCTCCAGAGGTCGTAGAAGCAAAGTATAATACGAAATGTGATGTTTGGTCGATAGGAGCGATTTTATACTTCATGCTCGGAGGTGAGCTCCCTTTCGATGGTAATGAAGATACTCTACCGGAGAGAATACTATCCGCTAAACTGAGCTTTTTCAACAGAGAATGGGAAGATGTCTCTCTAGAAGCCAAGGAATTTGTAATGAAATTGCTGAATCCAGATCCTAAGAAAAGAATTCCTGCTGATGAGGCTTTAATTGACCACTGGATATTGAAATATAAGCCAAAAATTGATCAGGCTGAAATGGATGAGGCTTTCATGAATATGGCAAAGTATGAACCAAAAAACAAGCTTCAAGAGATGATATGGTTTTACATTACAGATTCGATTATAAGTTCTAATGAGACTGCAGAATTAGCGCTAATATTTGAGGCTTTAGATGTTGGAAATAATGGTAGATTATCCAAAATAGAACTCGTCAATAAATATCCTGAAGATGCGGTAGATCATATAATGTCACATCTTGACTTAAATAAATCTGGATATTTAGAGTACTCAGAATTCTTAATGGGAGCCCTGAGTAGAAAGAGATATCTAACTCCCGAGAGAATTATTGAAGCTTTCAAAATGATTGATAATAACAAGGATGGATATATTACTTTTTCCGATCTTAAAATGACCTTCAGACCTGCTGAGCGATCACTAATTAAGGAAAAAGTTTGGGAGGAGCTTGTTATGCAAGCTAATCCTAGAGAATACTTCAAGATTTCTGCTGATGATTTGATCAACCTCATGAAAGACATGCCATAACTAATGTTGTGTCAAGAATTTTCTTGATGTAGGTACATATATGTTCTGTTTTATTGTGAAATATTTTCTCAATAATGTTATTGTTATCAGTTTTTGTACTTTTCAACTCAAGAATCATCTCTTAAATGTTCAGTAGCAGAAAATCCTAGGAAACCGAGCAATTTCAGTCCTCGAGGGTTCTGTCTCTACTGTTGAAATTATATTTTATTTTGTAAAATATTCTGTAGATTCTTCCAGTTAGGTCCTTTATTTGAACGAAAAATCCAACTAATAAATGCTTTATTTATCAGAGAGCTTCAGAATATAAATGGCGAAGTGCCGGCATTACACAAAGGTAATAGCTTCCTGACTAATACTAATCAAGCCAGATAAAGCAAGAGAAGCTGGGAAACCTTCTGAATAAAAAGTTCGATCCTTCCAAGTGTCAGGACGAACCTAAACATAAGAAAAAAGGAGAAAATGAACAAAGTGAAAATTGGTTCTGCTTGGAATGTGGTTTCATTGGTTGTAGCAGACTCTCCGAGAACCAATGTGCACTCAAGCATTACCAGAGTACAGGGCATTGCTTAGCTATCAATCCTAACAACTTAATGATATGGTGCTATGAATGCGACGATGATTACGAGTCTATGATAGAAAGCGACAACTACAGCGAATCAGAAAAAGAAAAACTTGAAAAGTTTAAGGAGGCCGTTGGTCAAAAAATTTTTAAGGCGATGAAAGAATACAAAAAATCCATGAATTCCACCCTAATCAAAGTTGGAGCTGAGAATAATGATGAAGATGCAAAGAAACCAAATCCTGTCAGTAATCTAATAACCAATAAGGCTATTTTTGGACTTAGAAATCTCGGAAACACATGTAAAACAAATTTTCTTTGAGATAATTATTCTTAGGCTTTTTCAATTCAGTCATGCAGGTGAGTATAATTCCTTTATTTCGTTTTAGCCTATAAAGGGAGAATAGGCTTTTTAGACAACTTTTTTCCATGTCTAGCTTCATATCTAATTTAGTAGTGTTTGAATGCAACAAGAGTATTAGTTAACACTTACCTGGACTTCCAAAATTTTGACGTTAGTGAATTACAAGAGTGGGAAGGTGAGGAAGAGCCTCCGAAAAACGAAGACGAAGGATGGACAACAGTTTCTACAGTTAAGACTAAGGGAAAAGGAGGTCAAAAAGGAAAAAACAATGCAGCCTCATTTAAGAAGAGCTCCTTTGTAAATGTTTGCAAGAAATTTCAAGATTTTCTCTGGCTGGCTAGACAAGCAAAGAATCATGTTTATGATCCAACGGACCTTCATAATTCGATAGCTTATCTGTAATCAGGCCGAAAAATCTCTTGTAATTATTCTAGATTTGCTAGGTTCAGAGGATATTCTCAGCAGGATGCCCAAGAATTATTAAGGCATTTCCTAGGTAATTAGAAATTATGCTATTGTAAATTTTTAGATGCTTTATCTACATGTGAAGAAAAAAGATTCACCAAGCAAGAAGTTAAAGAGGCTAATAAAGGAGGAAAGAAGAAGCTAACCAACGTTGAGAAAATTTTTGGAGGATATCTTTGCAATGTGGGTATAGAAATTTTGAATTCAAAATAATTCTAAGTGAAATGCATGGACTGCAACTATGTGAATAGAACCTTTGATTTCTTCTTGGATATTGCTCTCAACATAGATAGAGAGAAGCCCAAGATTGTCCAACCATCAAAGAAAAAAAAGACAGAGGAAAAAGCTCCAGAAAAATCTCAACAGAGTGACAACCATGAAGAGGAAAAATCAACAACATCAAGCGAACGTAGTGAATAGACCAGCAAATTCTGATATTAATAGATGCAGAAGAAGAGAAAGAACAGAAAAGACGAGCCAGATATAAAGCCGTCCCACTTGATGAGATAAAAGAAACTCCTATTCCCTACTATGACAGAGAAACAGAAGAATTATTTGAACCTAATATTGAGCTATTGACTAAAGACATACCTGTTGGCACTGCCAGGGATATGGTACTGGTTATAGATAAAGGCTTAAGAAATAGATAACAATAGAAGAAGCTCTAAAAGAATTTACCGCTGTTGAATTTTTAACAAAGTCAA
>Ga0065720_1021241_pt1 | contig 11149 bp, 10 predicted proteins | sample Thericmetagenome_FD_59107 | JGI IMG/M metagenome (GOLD analysis project Ga0065720, IMG submission 59107) | Thermophilic microbial communities from the Joint Bioenergy Institute, California, USA of rice/straw/compost enrichment - eDNA_2 v2... | ecosystem: Engineered > Solid waste > Grass >... | reverse complement strand
TGTTAATGAAAGGGATCGCGGTGATAATACGCGGATAACGACCCAGTACAGGTTTCAACCGCTCCCGCAATACAAGCGCAGCTTGTAGCGACGACAATGTTTTTCCAATACCCGTGGGAGCAGTGAGTGTAAACAATCTGCAATTTCTCAGCTGTTCATCCGTTAAAGATTCCACGACAGAAAGAATAGTTTGTCTTGCTTCCTCACGCCGGTCACTGACGCCCACCGGACTACTATGCTTGAAATCTGGCGCGTGTTTTCTGCGCAGATATTTGGCAACCAAATCAGGCGGCAAATCGAAAAGCTCTCTTTTTCGGAGCTGGGCGGAGTCCAATTTGTCGGAGTCGATCAACAATGAAAACAAATACAGCAAGATAAAGTACCATCGTTCATGTTTGCGCCTGCTCTGAAGTTTCTCGCTCATCAGTGCAAGGGATTTGTCCTGAAAAGTTGGAATAACATCAAGCATCTGATTCAATTCCGGCTGACTCAGAACATAAATCGCCAGGAGCTGATTCGCCCGTTTCAGAATTTGAGCTACTTGCTGATGCATGACGGGCGACAAAGTTAAGAGATCTGTTTTCAAAAACAGTCCGTTTGTCGTCAGATGACCGTGATGTTGACGCACCGCCAAATAAATTAAAAAAAGCAACACTTCTTGCTCTTTGGGACCGCAAGACATGGATTTGAACAGTTTCAAATAGCGATAGAGCGCCAAAGCGGAAATATGAGCATGATTTTTTAAATCCCCGGTATTTTTTCCGTGCTTGATATACGATTGAAAAAAATCGGTAAATTTCCCGAGGTCATGAAATTTACCGATCGCCGAAACGATTTCTCGCAATTCTTGATCTTGGAGCACATCAAATTTTACGGCTGTAGACACAGATTCCAGCGCAATGGCGGCGGTTTGATTCAGGTGAACATCCAGCAACTGATAACGATTCGTTTTTGGGTCATAGTGAGCCAGAATTTTATCTTCAACATCTAAATCTAATTTTGACATACGTTCCTCTACTCCATCCAAGTGATGTTTACACCATTGCTCAGTCGGACATAATCCGTCACATGGGCGCGGACGGGAGAAGAAAGGACATTGATCAGCATGTTCCCTTTATCTGCCAATCTGCGGTCTTTATCAAAATCGATGGGCATATCTTCTTTGTGTAGTCGATATTCGGACAGCGGGTTCGAAAAATCGACCTTGTGCAGTTTCTTGGAAGGAATGACCGAATGTATTTCGGCCAATCCCTCACCGGTTTCGTCGCCTTCAAGTGCTTGCCCGTTTTCCACCCAGCCCAAATGTTGGGCGGTGCCGAGCGCCACGGAAATCCCTTTGCTGATATAACCCGTCTCCAAAATAAAGGAACGCAAACTGTCCATGATCGATTGATCCCGATGCGAAATCCAGACTTGATAATCTATGCAGCCGGTTCGAATGTTATAAGGAAGAACTAGTTCTGTCGCCGTCTGAGAATGAAATTCCTGCGAACCGTTCAGGTCATTTGGTGATTTAACCATCAACAGATTCAGTTTTTGGATTTGTTTTTTGATCGGTGCTCGCACACTGACAGCAATCTTGCATTGGTCTTTGGAAAAAACCTCGTAATAGCTGTCTCGCGGGTAACCCAGCAGACCGGCAACTATCCCGATGATTGTCGTTCGGGGAGGGATGGTGTATGACAGGGCCGAAGAATTGGAGTAATATCTCCGAAAATGCGCCATCTTCCCTTTCAAATGGAAGGAAAGAACATTCATGCCGAGCCCTCCGTTACCGGTTCCCAAAGATCGACAACCTCATCAAAAGCAAAGTGAAAGACTTCCTTGTAATTGCCGAGGGGATGATGCCATCCGATGACTTTACTGACATAGCCCTTGTTTTTCATCTCCTGAATGACTCGTTCAAGAGCATCCAACGACAGTCTCAAATCGGACAAGGAGCGGATAGGCTTGTCCTCGTTATAACTCACTTCCACATATTTGCGAATATCTCCAATGAAACCATCAAACTCGGGAGTATATTGAATTTCCAAGTAGAATAACGGTGTTTGTCCTTGTTTGCTGTCGGTCTGGTTTTGCATCATTCCTTGCACCAGTGCTTTTCGGAACAATTGCAAATCCTGATCTGTCAAACCGGAAAGTTTGGCAGCGTATTTGTTGACGGTGCCGCTGTGCGCAAACAATCCGTAATACAGTTTGTGCTTCTTGCCGAAAGTGGAATTGTCTTCATTCATGATGGAAGTGATGGTGTTTGATTTAACCAATTCTACCGGATGCAGTGAATACGCCCAAGTAATTTGCACGGGTCCGGTAAATGTCCGCGTCACGTTTTCAACTGCCATGGCGCTGCCGAACAGGCGAACATCGATCAGTTCTTCTTGGATGATTGCAGTAATCAGTTCGTTGTTAAACCGGGAAAATTGTTTTTTGGCTTCGCCTTTTTTCGAATTTTCCTTGATTTCCTTGTAAATTTCAAAAACGTTGTCCTTCTTAATCTTGGCCGATAGCTCATTCCACTTTTCGTGCAACGATGGGCGAGCATTCAGCAGATGGGCAAAACGTTCATTATCATTCATCCATTTATGAACGATGTGCCCAAACATTGTTTCAGCGGTAACCTTATGCTCCTCAATGGTATCGACGAAGATCGAAAACCCCTTGCGTTTGAAAAATTCCCGGCAATCCCGTTTCCTTCTTGCATCGCTGACCAATGCCGTTTTGGTTTCGTAGTCCATTCTCGGTTTGTTTTCCTGATCCGGATCGCCGTTCGGGTTGGCCATCACCGCTTCAAAGACAAACAAAAATTCACTGTTCTGCTGAATCATTCGCTTCTTCCTCCCTTTCATTCGCTTCCGTTTCCTCTATTTCTTTTTTGCTGTAATAACGGACCATAAAGGAATATCCGCTCATGATGAAGAAAACATTTTGTTGCTCGGAAGACCATTTTTCCGCATTGCCGGCATAGAAATTGAAACGTTCCGACAATCGCTCACAGTCCATCATCCATCCCGGCTGCTCACTTCTTGCGTACTGAGTTACTTTCTCACATGCCTCCAAGTACAGCTGTTGAACTTCATCCCTGCTCATTCCTTGGTACTGGATTTTGTTTAAAATCGGTTTCGCTTTATGACCCTTGTGATACTGAGCAAGTCCGATTTTGTTGATCAATGCCCCCAAGTAAAACAAACTTCTCTGTTCCGGAGTGAATCCGTTGTTCTCAAGAAAATGTTCCGTATCCGCGATCAAATCCCGTTTCGTGGTTTCCGTCATCAAAAGTGTACCCTCCTTGTTCAAATCAAAAGGCTCACGATCCAATAAATCTAAAGTTTGAAACGTTTGAATCAGGCAAATATATTTCATAGTGACATGACTGATGAAAAAATCCGTCTTTTCTTTAAACCAATTCAAACGCATGTTCGGAAACTGGACCGATTGCTCTTTGGCCAATTGATTGAGGCCTTTCTCCAAAGCTTCAGTTGCATATTGAAAAAGAACATGCGAATCAATCCGGTATCTGCAAAGCAAGGATTTGTATACGGACAATACCCGGTGAATATCAAGCTGCTCTCCTTGCTTATTGGTATGAACCGGAATCAATCGATATATGTCGTCCAATTTCATTCCCCTTAGCTGCAAACGAAAGGCGTTCTCAGCCAGCTTTTCGACGACCTTTCGGATATGCAAAACCGGAACATCCTCAAACGCTTCCAAAATCGTCACCGAATTGCCGTCAGTGCGATACAAGACAAAGTGAACCAGGTAATTTGTGCCGTCCAAGGCTTCTTCTTGTTCCGAATCCAGCTCATTCAACCAGTTCTCTGTCACCCGGCTTGAGAAAGCAAAATCCATTTTTTCTTTCAGACGGTGAAGATGGTTGTAATCAAATTGTCCCTCCAGCCCCTCGGGAAGAATGAAAGCACGTTCTCCCGCAATTCTCCCTTGGAAAGCGCGGCTGATGGTCTGCTCACCAAACAGGAGATTCTGAAAACAATCCGTGCAAATGGCGTAATTGTCATCATACTGATTGGCGTTGATTTGTTTCGAAGCATTGATCGTTGTGGTGGTAAAGATCTTATTGATGCCGGAACGACTGAATTTTGCAGTCAGTTGGCTGGAAGCGTCCGGACGGGATTTATGACAAACATAACAGTAATTCGACTTGGTATTTTTTTCGACGGTCGCAAATTCCAACTTCTGTTCTTTTTTGGTTACTGCAATGTAGTCCGGGTGCTGGGCAATTACAATGACAGCTTGTTCCATTGTAATGATTCTCGGTGTAATCAAAACGAAGCGGTAAGGCAACTTTCCGTCAAATCCAAGCGCTCTGAAAACAAATTGCTCGTAAGACAACTCATTTCCGTCGACAATGATTTTCTTTTTTCCATCATCCACTTTGGTGTTGTTCCCACCAATGTTGCTGAAACGTTCCAATACCAGGGAGCCGTTTCCCTTGCTCGTCCCCATGGTTGCAAGACCTTGTTCTTCCAATGCCTTCAATTGTCTATAAAGCTCCCCATTGCCGAGACCGTTCCGCAGCAAGGCGATAACCAGGTCGCTTAAAGTGCTGGTCAACAAATAATGAAGAGAGCCGGGTACATCCCTTGTGACGTAATATTGTAAACCCGCTGCGGAATTGTTCCCGAAATAGTTAAATTCATATGTATGAGTTTCACTGCACTTAAACGGTTCGTCAATTCGGATTTGCCGGTTGGGTAAATCGAAAGTCAAAAAAACCATATATGGCTCTTTGTCTTTCTCATTTATCTCGATTTCCTTGACCAGCATCGCCAGCTCATTTTTCATTTTCATGCTTTTTTTTACTTGTTCGCCAATCAAAGCGGTTAATTGCGGCAGATTCAAGGCCATCCACCCCCTCTTTTTGCTGCATTTTTGATGTACCTATTGCATCAATTCAAAAACTCCGAAACCTTGAGAGCCCTTGCTGGCAAGGTTTGAATGAAATGCCCATCGCAACAAGCGGGGATCTCCGGAAATTTCATAATCGCCCATCCATCCCTCAATGATGATCCCACGAAAACGTGTGACCACTTTATGTCTGTTCTCCGCCCGAATCGGCCTAATCAGAAACGGCAAATCGACAAGATTTTCTTCCGGATTAATGCTGAAATATCTTTTTTTGAGATTGGCTTCGACCATGGGAGAAAATTGTTCATGATGAGGAGAATAGTAATAGGTGTATTTTACGCCGTTAGGATGACTCAGTGTGCTGTAAATGACGATCGGACTGAGCATACGAATTCGCATGGTGTCGGGAAAAGGGGCTGGTTCAGGAAGCGTCTCGAACGAATCCAGATAAATCTGATATTGGCCAATATGCAATTCATCAGAAAGCAGCATGGAATGAGCAAACTCTTGCAGAAAACGGTCAATCGGGGAAGTGACAAGCAACGAGAATGAACGGTCAAACGTAATTGTTTTGCGGTATTTGTTAAACCGGTAAGCGCCAAGCAAACGCGAAAAGGCAAAATGCCTGAACGCCTTATTCCGATATATGTAACCTTGGTTATGTAAAAAAGATCTGTATTCCTCATCCCTGATGTTTTTGTAAATAAACCCGATCAAGTATTCCTGATAGTTCATCGGCAGTTCAACAGGAATATCGGACCGCAGGTGCAGAAGGATTCTCAATTTCATTCACCCTGTTTTGATATAATTCTACAAAATCATATTTTTTCCTCCATGTAATTCCATTTGAATATTAAGCCCTTGAGAAAGTATAATTAATGTATGAAGGAATGGCTTTATTAGCCATCCCTTCTATTCACCCTTTTGGACGTCCTGCGAATTATTAAAAGCTAGACGTCCTTTTTTCTTATCAATGCATAATAACCGTTTTATATTTGCAATTATAAATTCAATTTCATTTAGGACGTCATTAATGTTTTTTAATATTTTTTTTATAAGGCTAACCGAGAAAAATATTGCCACTAACCATGTACACCATTTGATTAACATTCTCATTGTACAATCACCTCCTTCTATTAAAAATAATCCTATTGCAGGTACGATAACAAATCATCCTCCAAGCATTCAATTACCTTGTTTCAATACCTCTCTGTGGTAATATAACAAATTATGGAGGATTCGTGGTTCATTATAGCATCCTTATTCACTTACATTCAATTACCTTTAAAATAAAATAATCAAGATTGACGTATTCGAGAGGGTTGCGCCGCAAATCTAAAATTTGTGCCTCGTCGGTGTAGGAGAACCAGATATATTTCTCCCGCTCGTCCATTACGTAACGATCCGAAATTTTTCTGCAGCGTGCTCGCCGTGGATGTAGGATCTCCACGGCACTTCAGCGCGGCGTACAATACGCCGATCCCGGCTGCCAGTACCGAAAGAGCGAGCACGAGAAGCAGCGCCGTTTTTTGTTTTTTTCCATTGCGCTTCGGACCCCCGGTTTTGGCGAACGTCTCGTCCGAAATGGTGCTGGATAGGAATTCGTTCAAAATTTGCAATAACTCATCCGGTCTCTCGAATTTCTCCGCCGAGATCGTTCAAAAATTGCACTATCTTTTCCGGATTCCCGCATTTCTCCATCGAGTTAGTTCAAATTTTGCAATATCTCTTCCGGGTTCCCGCCTTTGACCGCCGAGATCGTTCAAAAATTGCAATAATTCACGTTAGGTTCGATGCGGGCCTGGCCCACGGCCCGCTCTGTCGCCCCCGGTCGCTTGTTGCCATCCGCAGACGATAAGTCAAACCTCACCCTCCCGTGCCATTTCTAGCGCTTTCAGTCGCCCGCATCCGTCCGCAAACAATGAATCAACCGCTCCGCTCGCGCAATCTCCAACGCTGATCAGCCGCCCGTTGCCATCCGCCGCCTCAGTCCTCCCGCTCCCGCTTCTTCCCCTCCGCCGGCAGGAGCGCTTCGCTCAGGTTGGTGTCCACGGAGATCACTTCCGGCAGCGCCATGATCTTGCCCAGGATTTCGATTCTTTTCTTGGGCTTGTCCAGCTTGACGTTCATCTTCATCCGGATGGCCGGCTTCGTCTCGTCGCCCGCTTCCTTTTCGAAATTTTCGACGTGGATGCCCTTGATACGCACGCCCAGCGATTGCAGGCTGCCCAGGATCGCGCCGATTTGGCCCGGCCCGTCCCAGGCTTCAATGGTCATTTCCCGGATCGAGCGCGATTTCGTGAACGCTTTTTCCAGTTTGTTCAGCAAAAACAGGCAGACAATGGTCAGAAACGCCGTGAGCAGCGCCCCGAAATAAAACCCGGCTCCCACCGCCAGTCCGAGCGCAGCCACCACCCACAGCGATGCCGCCGTCGTCAGGCCGGATATCGTCATCCCCGTCCGCATGATCGTGCCCGCCCCGAGGAAGCCGACGCCGGTCACCACTTGGGCCGCCAGCCGCGCCGGATCCATGCGGACGTTGAACTCATAGGCGAATTGGGCGAACCCGTAAATCGACAGAATGACCAGCAGCGCGGACCCGACGCACACGAGAATATGCGTCCTTAAGCCGGCGGGATGGTCGCCCATCTCCCGCTCGAGGCCGATCAGCCCTCCGATGCAGAACGCCATCAGCATGCGCAGGGCGATTTCCCAGTAATCGATTCTCCACACTTCGGACACGTCGAACTGGCTGCCGTGCTCCATGCGGAAAAAATCAAGAATAAAATCCATCTTCGCCGCCTCCCCCGTTCTCGGATTTCCTCCATCCGAGCCAAATACAGGAAATCCGCCGTTTTTACAAAGATACATGATTTCCTTCATCCGCGCAAAAGCGAAATTTCGCCGTTTTTGCCGATCTGAACGTCACATCCGCAGAACATCCGCGCAAAAATGCCGCCGTCCGCATCCGTATCACGCAGCGGCATACAAGCTGCTTTCAATATTTTGATTGAAAAAGTCAATTTTTTGATTTATTATTTCAATATCTGATACAAACGAGGTGAGCCCATGAAAAAACCGGGTGAGCATACGCTGCCGGAAATTGCCGGCCAGCCCGAAGCGATGCGGGCGGCGGCGGACGAACTGGCCAGGCGGCCCGATTTTCCCGGGAAATATTTGCTGAAACCGGGTACCGACGAAGTGGTGTTCATCGGCTCCGGATCTTCTTATTACCAGGCGCAGACCATGGCCCACGCGTACCGCGCCTGGACCGGCAAAGCGGCCGTCGCCCTGCCCTCTTCGGAGCTTTTTCTGTTCCGCGACTGCGTGTCTTCCCCCGGCCGCCGCTATGTCGCCGTGGGCGTTTCCCGCTCCGGCGAATCGTCGGAGGCCGTGCTGGCGCTGGAAGCGGTCCGTTCGCTGCCCAATTGGACGATCTGCGGCATCACCTGTTACGGGAACAGCACGATGGCCCGCATGGCGGAATGCCTCGTCTCGCCCCTCGGCAAGGAAAAGAGCACCGTCATGACCAAATCGTTCAGCAGCATGACGTACATGATGCTCCTCTCCATCGCCGCCGCGGCCGGCCGGGACGACCTGGGCAAACAGCTTGCCGGCGTGCCCGGTCAGGCGGAAACGGCGGTCAAGCGGGCCGCCGCCGAAATACCGGCCTTTCTGGAGAAACATGCATTCAACAAATACATCTATCTGGGCATGGGTCCCTTTGTCGGCATCGCCAACGAGGCCTGCCTGAAAATCAAGGAAATGGCCAACGTGTGGACGGAGAGCTTCGGCACCCTGGAGTTCCGCCACGGACCGAAGTCCATCGTCGACAATGGCACGCTGGTTTGCCTGCTGCTTTCCGAGCGGGCGCGGGAGCATGAGATCAAGGTGGCGCGGGAAATGAAGGAATACGGCGCGACGGTGCTCATCATCGCCGCCGCGGCCGGCGAAGACACCGCCTTTGCCGACGCCGTGCTGGAGGTCGGCATGGCCGGCGCGGACGACGCCGCGCGCAGCGTGCTGTACCTGGCCCCCGTGCAATATTTGGGCTGCCATGCGGCGCTCGGCAAAGGCCTTGACCCCGACAGCCCGCGCAATTTGACCCAAGTCGTCAAAATTTAACGAAAGGCGGAGCGCAAACAATGGAGACTGAGACGCTGTCCAAGGGCGAGCAGCGCCGCCGGCAAATCATGCAGTGGCTGAAAAAGGAAGGGCAGATCAGCCTGGCCGAAATCACGGCAAGGCTCGGCTGCTCGGAGGCGACGGCCCGCCGCGACCTGGACCATCTGGCCAGAAGCGGCGATGTCATCCGCACCATCGGCGGCGCGCGGCTGGATATGGCCGTCATCGGAAGGGAATTTTCGTTCCAGGAGAAGCGCAACCTGCTGCGCCTCGAAAAGGAAGCGATCGCGGCCAGGGCCGCCTCGCTCATCCGCGAGGGCGACATCGTCGGGCTGACCGGCGGAACGACGACGTTCCTGATCGCCCGCGAGCTGAAAACGATGAGCGGCATCACGGTGGTGACCAATGCAGTCAACATCGCGATGGAACTGGCCGACAGCGACGGCATCCAGGTCGTCGTCACGGGCGGCGTGATGCGCAGCAAAAGCTACGAGCTGTGCGGTCCCCTCGCCCAGTCGGTGGTGGAGAAGCTGAACATCGGCACGATGTTCCTCGGCATCGACGGCATTTCGCCGGAGGGGGGCGTCACCACCTTTTCGGAGGCCGAAGCGGAAATCGGCCGGCTGCTCATCAGCCGCTCCGTCCGGACGATCGCCGTCTTCGATCACACCAAGGCCGGCAGAACGTCCCTGTTCAGCTACGCCCCCTTGTCGGCGCTTTCCGCCTGCGTCACGGACCGGCCGCTGGACGCGGACCTGGAGCGGAGCCTGAGGGAAGCGGGCGTCGAAATCCTTTACGCGCCGGTGCCGGCATCCGGCGATTCCGATTAACCAGGAAAGAGGGGAAGCGTAATGACGGCTCATTCCTTGCCGGAACAATCCTCCGGCAGCCCGGTTTATATCGGCGTCGATCTCGGCGGGACGAACATCGTGGCCGGAGCCGTCGGCTCCGGCGGCTCGCTGCTGGAAAAAATCAAGCAGCCGACCCGCGCGGAGCGGGGAAGCGCCGCCGTGCTTAAGGACATCGCGGAAATGATCGGCGCCCTCGCCGGCAAAATGCGCAGCGCGGGGCTTGCCGTCGCCGCCGCCGGGATCGGCTGTCCCGGCTTCGTCGATCCGAAGCGGGGCGTTTGCGCTTACGCCAACAATCTGGGCTGGCGGGAGATTCCGGTCGCGGACGAGCTGAGCCGCCTTTCCGGCGGCTTGCCGGTGTTCGCCGACAACGACGTCCGAATGTACGTTTACGGCGAGGCGGTTTGCGGCGCGGGAGCCGGCCATGGGCACGTGCTCGGCGTCACGCTGGGCACCGGCATGGCCTGCGCCTTCGTCGATAACGGCCGGCTGTTTTACGGCGGCGGCTGCATGGCCGGGGAAATCGGCCACATTTTGATGGACGATATCCCGTACCGGTGCAGCTGCGGCCAAACCGGTTGCCTGGAAACGGCCGTATCCGCAACCGGCATCGCCAGGCAGGCGGCCGAAAAGCTGCGCGCCGGCGCGGACAGCCTGCTCCGCGCCAAACTCGGCACTGACGCGGCGGAGAGGGTCACGGCGGCCGACGTGTCGGCGGGTTACGACGAAGGCGACGCCCTGTGCGTCGAGATCATGGAGCGCACCGGCATGTGGCTCGGCCGCGCCCTGGCCATCGCCTGCACGTTCTACAGCCCGGACATCGTCGTGATCGGCGGCGGCGCCTCCCTCGCCGGGGAGCGGCTGCTCGCGCCGGCGCGGAAAACGATGCGGGAGCGGCTCTTGCCCGAACTCGCCGCCCGCATCGCCGTCACGACCGCCGCGCTCACCGACGACGCCGGCGTCATCGGCAGCGCGCTGTTTGCCGGGCGTCAACTTCAAACCAGGGGAGGTTAAACCGATGCCCCTCGTTTCTTCAACGCCGATGCTGCGCAAGGCGCGGGCGGAAGGCTACGCGGTCGCCGCGTTCAACGTCCACACCCTGGAAATGCTGCAGGCCGTCGCGGAGGCCTCCGGCGAGCTGGAATCGCCCCTGATCATCCAGACGACGGCCGGCACCGTGCGGCATCTCGGCCCGGAATATATCGCCGCCGCCGCGCGGGTCGCGGCCGAACGGACGAGGGTGCCGGTCGCCCTCCACCTGGACCATTGCAACGACTTCGATATGATCATCCGCTGCATCCGGGCCG
>Ga0065720_1004016_pt1 | contig 11149 bp, 20 predicted proteins | sample Thericmetagenome_FD_59107 | JGI IMG/M metagenome (GOLD analysis project Ga0065720, IMG submission 59107) | Thermophilic microbial communities from the Joint Bioenergy Institute, California, USA of rice/straw/compost enrichment - eDNA_2 v2... | ecosystem: Engineered > Solid waste > Grass >... | reverse complement strand
ACTGGATTGTAGTCTCCGATCGGCATTGCGATCACCCTTAAAACGGTAGATCATCGTCCGATATGTCTATCGGATGTCCATCATCCGCGAAGGGGTCGTGCCTTCCTTGGTCGCCTGTGCTGCCGGAGCCGGTAGTGGATCGTCCGTCTCGTGGCTCCAAAAACCGCACATTCTCCGCCACGACTTCCGTTACGTATACCCGCCGGCCTTCGTTGTTCTCGTAGTTGCGCACCTGAATGCGGCCCTCCACGGCGGCCAGACGGCCCTTTCGCAAATAGTTGGCGCATGCTTCAGCTAACTGGCGCCACGTTACGATCGGGATGAAATCTGCTTCTCGCTCCCCTTGATCGCGGGAAAACGGGCGGTCAATCGCAAGGGTGAATTGTGCGTGGGCGACGCCGGAAGGGGTATAGCGGAGTTCTGGGTCCTTGGTCAGGCGTCCGATCAAAACGACTTTATTCAGCATTCGCGCCATCCTCCTGCTGCGGTTCTTCATCTTCGACGACTCGATAGTCGACATCGAAGATGCTGTCCGATTCGATGCCGTTGTCTTTCCGGAGTTTCAGGACCGCTTCGTCCGTCGTGAGCTTCTCTTGAATTTCGATGCTGATCGGCATGAGCTTTGCCATTTCCTTGATGCACGTCTTTTTCGCCATGGCGTCGAAGTGATCGACCCATGTCCCCGTTAACTCACCCGTTTGTTTGTCCTTGTTCTTTGAAAAACGCTTAGCGTGGGCCAAAACTTGCTCGTACGTCATCGTCACGAAGTCGAACGATCCGTCTTTGAGGCGATAGGCGGAATAGTAACGGACCGGCTTCCCTTGATCGCGGGGATCCCGCTTTTTAATCTCCGCGATAGCCGCCTCGAGCATAAGGTCCAAAAATCCGCCTTCTTTGCGCGGTACGAAGTTTTCGAGGAGATGGAGCTGGTCGAATGGAATATGCAGCATTCGCTTGTCTTCGCCTTTTACGTACACGAAGAGGTCGTTTTCATAGACTGTCTCAGCGAATACCTTGGATACGTCCCCGGTGCGGCGAATCAGGTCGAGGTATCCTTTGTAGCCAATTTGAAATTGGCACTCCATGACCTTGGCTTTGCTGTTCCAAAAGGGCACGAGGTAGGCGTGGCCGATAAGGTTCGGCTCAAGTCCAAGCGTCGCGCAGTTCATCACGGCCCCGACGATGGAGGCCGGCGTACATTCGGCAAGTTTCGGTGTGCGGCTAATTGCCGTGAGCGTAATACGGGCCAATCGCTCCGGCGTCATGTGCTTCGGGACAATGGATTTGATAGCCGGAAAGTTGTCAGCCAATTCCTTCTTGATGACCGCGTTAAAGTTCTCGGCTTTAGACCCAGCCCTGCTGCTAAGTTGTTGCGATATAGCTGATTGATCCACTGTTCTGTTTTGAGCCATCATTCTTCGCCTCCGATAACCTTAAATGTGCGGACACCTTTTGCATTAGTCTTCCAGGTAAACTTCAACTCGTCCTGGAAATAGGCAAGCTCGGCATCCTGCATAACTCCTTTAATCCGGTTCTCATGCGTTTCTTTTCGTCGTTTTGCCTCTGCAAGGGCCGCTCGCGCTGCATAAAGCCCTTGGATATCGTCGTACATGGACTCCGGAAGATCGATCCGCTCACCAGGTGTAGATATGCCGTAAATCTCCTTAATAATGTCGGTGTCCTGATGGGAGTAAGCAGGCGGGACTTTGGCAAGGACATGCTCCTCCCAAAAGGTGCGCTCAACGGTAATCAGATTGCGAATCAGATCATCGTCCCGCTCGATCACACGCCACTGGAAGTCCCAACCGCCAATCAGTACGGCAATAAACCAACGATCCGCTCCCGTTACGGCCATATAGTGATTGCATTGGAGGATGTATTCTGTAGGGGCTTGTGTACCCTCCCAGTCATGTCGCGCATACTCCGACGTGTTCTTGCATTCCAGGCCGGCGTTCTGGCCTGGCAGCCAGCGGTCGATATTCGCCAACATGAACGGATATTGGGGATGCATGAAGATCGCGTTTTGGCGCCAGACTTTGTATCCGGTGTCCTCTGCGAACCAATCCGCGATAAGAGGTTCTAGCTTGCGGCCGGCGAGCATTTTGGGGTTGTCTTCGACCGGCGGGAGTTCGCCGATTTTGTCGAGGTAAACTGCCATCGGGGATTTATACCGGCTCATGCCGCAGATAGCGGCGACATCACTGCCGCCGATGCCCTTTCTGCGCCATTCAAGCCAGTCATCGTAGGACATATCTTTGGTATTAACAAGCCGTATCGCTTGCACGGTAGTCACCCCTTACGACCATTTGGCATCCATCCTTTCAGCGCCCGACCACCGGGCAAAGCATTCGGCCGAGGCAAACAGGTCGCCGTCGTATTCCCAAACGCCTTCGTCGCCGAAAAATATCCGCTGCCGGCATCCGCAGGCGCAGACCGCGACCATATCAAGCGGTTTGTCCTGCGGATCGGGCCGTCCTACTGCAAAGCGGTCCATTTTAACCGGCACTCCCCGCGAGTTCAGCGGCGCAACCGGCGCACACCAACTTGCCCCTAAAATACGAGGCATTCTCCACGTTCCCGCAAAAGATGCAAGCCGGCTCATATTTTTTAAGAACGATGCGTTCGCCGTCAACGAAGATTTCCAACGCGTCCTTCTCGCCGATCCCCAAGGTGCGGCGCAGCTCGATAGGCAACACAACCCGGCCGAGTTCATCGACTTTGCGAACGATCCCAGTAGCTTTCATGGATAATCCTCCCTTGCCCTAACCGCTCAGATGCGGTATGATGGGGCTGATATGGTTGTTATTTGCCCGACTCGGCTCCTACCCCGAGGCGGGCCGTTTTTTATTGGTTGACGTTTTCATATGCCTGAATCGCTTCTGCAAGCGTCTTGCTTGCAAACCACTCTTTGAGCGGCTTTGCGCCGGCCGTTTGCATTACCCGCTCGCGCCAGTCTGCGTTGCAAATCTCTCCGATCCAATATACCGATCTATCCAATCCGTTCACCTCCCTTCGAATAGTCCGCCGTCGTTTAAGACGGCCCGCCTTTCCATGCCTTGTACATTCTTACCACTTCCAGAATGTCATCGATGCGACCGGTAACTTCCAGGACGTTAAGTGCCTCATCCCGAAGGTTCCAAATGAATTCGTCGAAATCCATAGAATCTGAAAGGGAAGGCAATTGATTGTATATTTCCAGCTTGATTTTGTGATCCGAAAATACCGTCACGGCGTAAATATGTTCAGCGGTACGGCAGACAAACATCGAATCCCCGATCGAAACGAAATCATTTTCGATAAGGCGCCCCTCAATGATGCCGTCGTAATAGGTCAGTTCTTTTTCCATGCGGTCCTCCTACAGTTCGATGAAGTCTTTCATGCCGACCGACTCGACGAACGAAATGGCGTCTGAAAAGTCGATGCGACGGATATGGGAGTACCGAGCAACGCCGAATTTCGTTTTGACCAGTTTCCATATGCCGCGCCTGAACTTGCCAACTTGCTCACTAAACGTCTTACGGTCGACGACTTCTTCGCCGAAATATTCCCCCGTCAGTTCGACGGACAAGCTATGGACTTTAGACTGCAGCTCGTAGCATTCGGCATCCGTCAGCGTGACGCTGTCCCGGACTTCTTGAACAAGCGCATTGACCTGTGAGAACTTCTGCTCGACGTTTTCCTCAACGCGCTTGACGTTCGATTCGATTTGGAGCATCTGATCAAGCATGACTTGCATAATGTTTCCTTGCTCTTGCTGTCGTTCGAGCGCTCTTTGCAAAAACGAGTAAACTTGTTTTTGCTCGACCGGGAGTTTACTCATAGTTCAATCTCCTTTCTGCCTCTTAGGGCGGTTAATGTTTGATCGATGATTTTCTGCGCAGCCTCGACCAGTTCTTGAAGATGTCGCTTTTCGGCTTCGCTTGCTGAAGCGATTGCGCCATGAAGGAACGGTGTGATTGCAGCCTTCTCGATGAAGTTTTTGAAATGGACTCTAAGCTGCAGCGTGTTCAAATCAGCTTCATGCTGGAGCTTTTCACGCTCTTTCCGGGCCCGTTCTGCGTCGAACTCGTCAGCGTTCCGAAGCTCGTATTGTTCGAGCTTAGCCTTGGCTTCTTGGTACCCGGCCCGAAGCGTTCGGATGTGGTGGTCCTTTTCCTCCAACTGGCGCTTAACCGATTCCGGTACAACCGTCACTGTCTGAGGCGGCTTGTTCATCTCAGCTTCGAGACGGGCATAAAGATCGGTTGCCCGTTGCTCGGCTTCATGTGCGCGGCGTTCGGCTTCTTGCACTCTCCGTTGTGCTTCCTTCAATTCTCTAACAGTCGCTTCGTTCACATTGATAGTGGATTCGACTTGTCTACGAACCTCCGGTTCCATTCTTGCGAGCAAAAGCGACTTGCTATGTCCGAGTTGCCGGTACGTACCGTCAAATTCCCTTTCGTTTCCAAAAGATTCAGCAATGAGAATTCGCTCATCCATGAAGTCGCGTTTCGTTTTCCATGCCGATTCGCAGTAAGCTTCGAAGGAACTGAATCCGAGCGCTTTGTAATACTGCTTATCCCGAATTTCCTTTATTTCCATGATGAATTTGTATCCATAGTGCTCGGCTACACGGAAGTAACTTACAGCTTTTTCGTGACATTCTTTTGCCGCCACTTCTATCGATAATTCATTCATTTGCTGCACCGCCATTTACCGAGAGCATCAACTCAATAGCCATATGAGGTTCAAGATCAAGTTGCGGGGCTACATGGTTGGCAATCTGCTTGATTGTTGCTGTCTTCCCGAGCTGACGTATACCAATTTCATAGATAGCTTTCCCGGCAGCTTGCTTGTAACTGTTGATCTCGGCCGTTATAACCGCCAAGTCATTCGAGAGCGCTATTTCGTTCATGTCATCCTCCTTTCTAAAGGAATTCCGTCCCATTCTGTCGAATATTGGTAGTTGTCCAGACTTACCAATATCGAGGGAAGGTGACTTAGCCTTGAAACTAAACCGTGAATGCGTAAGAGACATCTTGCTTGTTTTGGAAGAATTTAAATACGACGAAATATTGAATACTACGGACTTGAAAGAAAATGAGCGACTTTCGAAATATGATTTCTTTGAGGCTGTCTATGCAATTGAAAAACTAAAAGAAGCTGGATACATCAACGGAAAAGTCCTTTATGCAGACAACACCGTTTATGATGTTTCGGTGAAATCAATCACCTGGGACGGTCACCAGTTTCTTGATAACATCAGAGACGACGGAATTTGGAAAGTAACAAAGAATATTGCAAGCAAGTTCTCGAGCGTATCGATCAGCATGCTGTCCAATATCGCGTCCACTGTTATTTCTCAACTCATATCAAAAGAGTTAGGTGGCGCCGGAACTCCATGATTCCATGAAGACCCTCAGGTCGTTCAGGAATCTCTCATGTTTCAAAGAATGTGTGTCTCTGGACAGCATGTTGAATTCCACCAAAATTTTGCTTTCCACCGTTTCTTCTAGAGGTCCGCCTGTCTTTTGTATGATGGCGTACCGGTTCATAAACACGCGATCCTTGTCCTGCATACCCATCACTTCCATTCGTAAAGTTGTGATTGATGAAATGAAAAACATCGTGAACAACTACAACATCACGATCGAAGATGACTCGTACGATCCATCATTTGATCAAGAACAACCCGGATTTTCTGATTCAAGTCACTAATTTCAACTTCTTTTTCCTCGTACTGCTCAATCACACGCTTATACCGCTGATTGAGCTTTTGTTTTTCGAAGTTTACCCACATTCCGTAAATGGCGGATATGGCGAAGACGAACACAACGACATCGAACAGCCTGAGCCTCCACTTGGACAATTCCTTGTTCACCTCCTCAGTTATCACGCTTTTTTAAGCGGCGCATTGGCATCCGGGATTGGACAAAGACCAAACTTAATCCTTGCTTGGTTCAATGACATCTCACCGTTATTCACAGCATGCTTCACATTCTTCGAAACCTCTGTTACTGCAGGGGTTTTATTTTTCATGGAGTTCCACTCCTTTCATCAAGAAACCGCGCCAGTTTCCAACCTGCGAATGAATATCTTTCAGTCTTTCGGAACGGACGGGATCGAAACATACCGAGAACTAAACAACAACGTGCCATTGACTGCTTCTAACGTCATGTAGGCTTGATCGTAGGTGTAGCCAGCTTCGACGAAAAGAGCGATAATCTTATGAACCATTTCCTTGCGAGCTGCGAGGTCTTCTTCACTGAAAGCGGATATCCACGGCTCGCGAGGACTTCTCAATTCTGCACCTTCCACTTTCCTTCACCTCCCTTCACTTCATCTTTGCCTCCAAGGCGTCGAGTTGCCGGCAGATTTCGTGTTGCCACTCAACGTCGTCAACTTCGTGTGCGATCAAGGACAAGGTCCGTAAAACGTCGTAGCGATAAACCAGATTTGCGTTTGCGTGTAAGCAGTGGCTGAGTTCTACTTGCTCTGCTTCGGATAAGTGCATATATCCGCCCAAACGTTTCGCCTTGTCCGCAAGCTCCGCTAATCTGCGATGCACTGCGGTTATGGCGATCATGTGTCACCCAGCCTTTCTCCTACATTTAAGCAGCGCCGTTTTTTGCAGGGCTACCATTGAGTTTGTCAATGTACTTCGGTAAGATTCGAGCAATGAAACGGTGTAAGTTCTTCGTGGCTTCTGGAGATAATTGGTTGGTTGGCATCTGAACCACTCCTTTCTCTGTCTTTGTGTTTTACCGTCTCATGCTCTTTGCTGTTGCCTCGGAGCAAGGCGATTAGCTTATTTACATCGACAACTTTCACTCTCCCACCGCCTTTTTGACCGACTTTTTATTACGACCTTGTAACATTCCGTCCAAAAAAAAGAATCGTTCAAATGGCCCTCCGAAAATGTTCAGAACTCCAGCGATAAATACAGTACCAGGCGGGCTATAACGGTGGTCAGAACAAGGCAATTTTGTACGCCATATTTGTGTCACAGACACCCCAATTGCTGCCGCTAACTTCGTGTCGTTGTCGATGCCATGCTCACGAGCCGCTTTCATCAATTCGTTAACACGAAGTCTGATCATTGGCTTTTTCGGTTTTTGCACCCGCGCCCCTCCTTTCTAAACTAATGTTGCAACCTTGCAATCTAAATATACATTGCGAATTACGATTTTGCAACACATTAAAATAAAAAAATTGCATGTATGTAATTTTACTGCTATAATGACTTTGGTTATCAATAAGATAAAGGGAGGCAAGCTTGTTGAAAAATTATGGTGAATTTATCAAACACCATAGATTAGCTAGCGGGTTTAAAACACAAAGGAAATTTGCCGAGGTGACAGGCGTTTCAGCGGCGACTATTTCGAGAATAGAAGATAATAAGCATCGTCCTGCTCCCGAAACGATACAAGCTTTCGCGAACCATTTAAAATCAACGTCATTGGTAGAGCTTATGGTGGTGTGCGGGTACTGGGACGAAGAAAATCTCAATGGAGAAAAAACGGACACAAAAGAAAACTCCGACTCATTTGCTAATGAGAGGGAGTTTGTCGAAAAGATTGACCTTTCCGATCAAGAGTTATTACGTCAATTCAAACTGGTGGTTGATGGCAGAGAATTAACTCCAGATGAAGCTAAGAGCGTAATTGCTTTTGTTCGCGTCCAGCGTCAGATGAAGGAAGGTGAGTAAGCGAATTCAAAAGCCCCTCTTGTGTTACATTTAGGATAATCGCTAATTTGTGGAGATCGATCACTTTCTTTTCGGACATTTGAGCATCACCTTATATGTATTTGGTATGTTTTTCCGTGACGTTCGTTGTTTAAAATTATAACACAAATTAGAGAACATTTGTTCTCGTTTTTCACATACATAACCCATCACTTAAATATGGAGGTGTAATTTTGGCTCTCCGTAAGGGGAGATGCCGCTTGAAAACTCTTTTAGGGGATTTAAAACCAGCAGAATTTGCGCGACGAATGGGCGTTACGCAGTCAGCTGTTTCGCGCTGGATAAAAGGCGAACGCGAAATGAGCTATGAAAACGCGGTGCTTGCTGCACGAATTCTCGGTTGTCATGCTGAAGACTTTTATGAATGGATCGAATCCCCAAAAGATAAGCGGCAGAGGTGAGAGCATCGCCTCCTCCCGAACGGAGATAATTGACATATAGTCAAGCTTTGTTAGGAATTATGGGGGAAATTTATCCAATTAGTAAAGAGGAAATATATTCCTGAATATGCCGGTTTATCGGGGAGGTATAAATCTTGCGCGTAGCAGCTTATATTCGCGTCTCAACTGATGAGCAAGTTAAGGAAGGATATTCACTCGATGCCCAAAGAGAAAAATTAATTAATTTTTGCAAGTCTCAAGACTGGAGCATCGTTGAAATGTATGTGGAAGAAGGAAAGTCAGCAAAAGATATGAACCGTCCCGAGCTAAACCGCATGCTTTCGGATGCTCAAAACGGCCGTTTTGACGTGCTGTTGGTTTACCGCCTGGACAGATTAACTCGATCTGTTAAAGATTTATATGAAATGCTTCAGATGTTCGAAAATCACGGTGTTAAGTTTAAATCTGCTACCGAAATATATGATACCACGACAGCTATGGGAAAACTGTTTATCACAATCGTCGCGGCCTTGGCTCAATGGGAAAGAGAAAACCTCTCGGAACGCATTCGCTTTGGCATGGAAGAGCTGGTGCGTGAAGGAAAGTGGCATGGCGGACCAGTCCCATTCGGTTACTCTTGGGATGGAGAAACAATGCACGTCATTGAAGAGGAAGCAAATATACTCCGAGAACTTAGACGAATTTACATGAGTGGAGAGGGGTTGGGAAGCACAGCAAAGAAGTTGAATGCTCGCGGATTGACGAAACGGGGCTTCAAATGGTCGGCACAATCAGTGTGGTATGTTCTTGATAACCCATTTTATGCGGGGAAGATTAGGTATGGAGAAAAGAAGAAAAACGGCAAATATGCGTCTCGTAAAAAGGAAGAACGCGTTAATGTGATATGGTCAGATACCGGATTCCCGACCATCTACTCTTGGGAAGAATATCAGGAACATACCGCCCGGATGAAGCGAAAAGAATTTTATGGTCATTCCAAAAAACGCGAATATCGCTTTACAGGTGTTCTTCGCTGCGCTAGATGTGGCGCAACACTTATTGGCAGGCCATACCGGAACAAGAAAAGGGACGGCACATGGACTGAGCCGCACTATAATTACATTTGCTCCAACCGAGCACTTTCCGCAGGATGTGATTTGCCATTATTACGTCAAGAAATAGCAGAAAAAATGATTATGGAGCATCTCAAGAAAATAAAGCTGGATTACAATGCTATTACTTCCTTGCAATCTGATCCGACGGACAACATTGAATTTGAGATTGAAAGATTAAAAAGAGAGCTTAAAGTGGTACGTGAGAGACGTAAGAAATGGCAATACATGCTGGCGGATGATTTGATGAGCAAGGAGGATTTCCGGGAGCGGAGAAAGGAAGAAGACGATAGGGAAAGAGAAATTAATGAACGAATCGAAGAACTCAAGGCGAAACGAATCGGCATTAATCATGCTGTTTTACAAAAAGCATTTGAAATCCCAGACATTTGGGTTCACATGAACGATATTGAACGTCGCGAGTTAATGCAAATTGTCTTTAATCGTATCGTGGTCGACTGCGAAGTAAAGTCGGGTAAAGGCATAGCTGGAAGGGGAAGAGCATTGCCGTTTGTGATCCGTGAAGTTGAATTTAACTAACATTTTTTGCCATTTATCATATACTTTCTGACATGTACGGAAACGCATATAAATTAATAGAAATATGAATAACCCGCTTTAAATTGACTATTTCATTTCCACATATCGCCGAAATTTCGCTCCTGATGTAAAATTATAGAATAACAGTTTCTTATACAGATTTTTCATGGGGGAGATTAATTATGGCTAAACTTGATAAGATGGTGGCCTTAGCATCTAGTCATTTACAACCTGGAGAAACAGTTATAGTGTCAGTTTTGGGTACATATAAGTCTAAATTAATGGGAAAAGACACGCTTCGTACCGGCGTTTTCCTAGCAACCAACATCCGTGTTTTTTTCTTTGGGAAGAAAATGTTTGGATTTGAAACAGAGTCATTTCCTTATTCAAGTATCAGTTCCATTGATTACGGAAAATCATTTTTGGGCAAGACGATATCCTTCTATGCTTCCGGCAACAGCGTGACGATGAAGTGGATTAATGAAGGGGACGTTGATAAGTTTATTTCACACGTTCAAAGTTTTATTGGTAAGAAGATTTCTAATGCTTCGACGCAACCTCAGCAACAAGTATCAGCGTCAATTGATGTAACCGAAGAGTTAAGAAAATTAGCGGATTTAAAAAACACTGGCATTCTGACAGAGGAAGAATTTGCAGCAAAGAAAAAACAACTTCTAGGCATATAACCGACAAATCTCCGCAGTGCGAGACGAGTGTCCTGAGCGGCATCGAGCACATACATAGAAAAAAAGGCCGAGAGGCGACAACTCCCGGCCTTCCCTTAGACAAGGTTATAAAAATCCGCAACCTTGTCTGTCCCGCAACATAGAGACAACACTCTCCTTCTGACCGATGATCCTCCTCAAGACCCCAGATCAGATGCGCAGGAACAATTATCGCTTTTCGATTGACACCTTTAGTGTATCATCAAATTTTATATTTGTTAATACCTTGAACGTCTTGATAGTCCCATTACATCCCCCACGCCTGTACGATCTCTTCGCTTTGTCAGAATTCTGACTAACCCCTGATTCCTGTCATTACATCCCCCACGCCTGCGCAATTTCTTCCACGGTCTCGACGATCCCCGTACGAATCCCATCAACCGTCATCGGGTAAATACCCTGCCGGCCGGCGCACGCATAACGGTACGTCACGATATCGCCATCACGGTGTCCTCGGCTGTCCACCCATATCCGATGTTGCCGTAGCTCGTCGCGGGACCGCTGCAGCTTGGCCCGAAGCAGGTACGCCAGACCATCGTGCATTCGCAGACGCAAACCGCGCACAGAGACAGACGGCTGCGTCTCGAGTCGCACGCGCTCCCGGTCCATCTCGGTCACTATGTTTTGCAGCAGGATATGCCGCCGGATTAGCTTAAGATCGTCCTC
>Ga0065720_1003975_pt1 | contig 11159 bp, 9 predicted proteins | sample Thericmetagenome_FD_59107 | JGI IMG/M metagenome (GOLD analysis project Ga0065720, IMG submission 59107) | Thermophilic microbial communities from the Joint Bioenergy Institute, California, USA of rice/straw/compost enrichment - eDNA_2 v2... | ecosystem: Engineered > Solid waste > Grass >... | reverse complement strand
GCGGCCCGCGAGGTCATTGCCGGGACTGCGACCCCGGACGTCGTCGCGGCCGAGTCGGCGGCGCGCGACTTCCTCCGCGCACTCGGGGTGACGCTCGACCGCGACGGACTCGCCGACACCCCGCGTCGTATGGCCCGGGCGTACGCCGAGCTGCTCTCGCCCCGACCATTCACGTTCACCACGTTCCCCAACGACGCCGGGTACGAGGAGCTGGTCCTCGTGCGTGACATCCCGATCGCCTCGGTGTGCGAGCACCACATGCTGCCCTTCGTCGGGCACGCGCACGTCGGCTACCTGCCCGGTGACCGCCTCGTGGGCCTGTCCAAATTGGCCCGGCTCGTCGAACGGTACGCCCGCGGCGTCCAGGTACAAGAACGGTTAACTACCCAGATTGCGCAATGGCTCGATGCCAAGCTGCGACCCCGCGGCGTGGGCGTCGTCGTGGAGGCCGAGCACCTGTGCATGACCCTGCGCGGAGCCCGGGCGAACGATGCCCGCACCATCACGTCCACCCTGCTCGGCGACCTGAAGACGGACCCTCGCTCGCGCGCCGAGTTCCTCGCCCTGGTCGACCCCCACCGGAGTTCATCATGACGGATCAATACGCGACCGATCAGTTCGTCATCGTCGGCGGCGGCCTGGCCGGGGCCACCGCCGCCCAGACACTGCGCGAGGAGGGATTCAGCGGACCCATAATCCTGATCGGCGAGGAGCCCCACCGACCGTACGAACGCCCACCGCTGTCCAAGGGCTACCTGACCGGCGGGGCCGAGCGCGAGTCGATGTTCGTCCACGGGGCCGACTGGTACAGCGACCACAACGTCACGCTGCTGACCGGTGTCCGCGTCACCGCCATCGATCGATCCGCCCGTACGGTGGTCACGGCCGACGGCATGCGGCTGCGCTACGCGAAGCTCCTGCTCGCCACGGGCTCCACCCCACGCGTGCTACCGGCGCCCGGGGCCGACCTCGACGGAGTCCTGACCCTGCGGACCATCGCGGACGCCGACCGGATCGCTCCCCACCTCGTGCCGGACGCGCACGTGGTCGTCATCGGCGGTGGCTGGATCGGGCTGGAGGTCGCGGCGGCCGCCCGACAGCGCGGCGCGGAAGCGACGGTGGTCGAGACGGCCACACTGCCCCTGCAGCGTGTGCTCGGCCGCGAGGTGGCCCAGTTCTTCGCCGACCTGCACCTCGCCAACGGTGTGCACCTGATGACCGGCCGATCGGTGCGTGAGCTGCGTGGCCACGGCCGCGTCGAGTCGGTCGAGCTCACCGACGGCACCCGATTGCGCGCCGACGTGGTCGTGGTCGGCATCGGCGTGTGGCCCACCGTCGATCTGGCTGTCGCGGCCGGTCTCGACGTCCGCGACGGCGTGCTGACCGACGCCTCGCTGCGCACCAGCGACCCCGACATCTTCGCGGCCGGCGACATCGCCGAATTCGCGCACCCCCGGCTGGGCCGGTCGCTGCGCGTGGAGCACTGGGCCAACGCGCGCGACAGCGCCGCGGTCGCCGCACGGGCCATGCTCGGCCAGCCGGCCGTCCACGACGGTCTGCCGTACTTCTACACCGACCAGTACGACCTGGGCATGGAGTACCGCGGCCACGTCGAGCCCGGCGGCTACGACCGGGTGGTCTTCCGGGGCCCGAGCGGGCTGGTGGACGGGAAGACTCCCGAGACCGTGGTCTTCTGGACCCACCAGGCCCGGGTCCTCGCCGCGATGAATGTCAATTCCTGGGACGATGGTCCAGCGCTCGAACGTCTCGTCCAGGCCGGCCACGCCGGCCGTCGGGTCGACCTCGCCCGGCTGGCCGACCCGACCGTGCCGCTCGACGCGCTGCTCGACCCGGTGCCCGACCACGGGTGACCTGACCGACCGGGGTGACCGCCGGGGCCGCCACCATCACGGGCGGCCCCGTCCGGCGGACATCGGCGTCAACCGTCGGCGCCGGTTACCTCTGGTCGCGCGGTTTCCACACGACCAGCGCGGTGGTGGTCTGCTGCCGGGTCGGCAGCAGGTCACGCCGGGCGTAGCCGAGGCTCTCCATCTCGGCCAGCCGCGCCTGCGCGCGGGCCAGCTCGGCCTCGGTCTGGGCCAGGCGCTGCTGGAGCTCGTAGATGGTCGACTCGAGCTCGATGATCCGCTTGATGCCCGCGAGGTTGACCCCGTCGTCCTGGCTGAGCCGCTGCACCTCGCGCAGCAGGGCCACGTCCCGGATGCTGTACCGGCGCCCGCCGCCGGGCGTCCGGGCCGGCTGCACGAGACCGAGCCGGTCGTACTGGCGCAGCGTCTGGGGGTGCATCCCCGCCATCCGGGCTGCCACCGAGATGAGCAGCACCTTCGCGTCGTCGGCGACCTCCGCGGAGACTCCCGCAAAGAGGTAGTCGGCACTCATGCGGATCCCTCGCTCTCCACGCCCAGGCTAGTCCGGGCGCGCGTGGCTGCCACGAAACTCGTTGCGCCGCACGGCCTCGTCGATGGCGGCCCGGCTGGGCGGTGGGGCGTGCAGCGCGTACTCCTCCAGCGCCTTCCGCGCCTCCGGTGACAGGGCCGTCGGCACGTCGACCTCCAGGGTGACCAGCAGATCGCCCTGGCCGCCATCGCGCTTGGGGACGCCCCGGCCGCGCACCCGCAGGGTCCGGCCGCTCGGGGTGCCGGCCGCCACGCGGACCGTGACCGAGCCGTCCATTGTGGGCACACGCAGGTCGGTGCCCAGGACCGCCTCGGCGTAGCTGATCGGCACGGTGAGCGTGAGGTCGTCCCCCTCCCGGCCGAACAGCGGGTCGGGGCGCACCTTCACGAGCAGGTGCAGGTCGCCGGCCGGACCGCCGCGCTCACCCGGCTCGCCCCGACCGGCCAGCCGGATCTTCTGCCCGTCGGCCACGCCGGGCGGAATGCGCACGTTGAGCGTGCGGGTCTTGGTGACACCGCCCGTTCCCCGGCACTCGGGGCACGGCTCGTCGACCACCGTGCCCACGCCCTGGCACTCCCGGCACGGCTCGGTGAACGAGAACGCGCCCTGGTTGGTACTGACCAGCCCGGAGCCCCGACACATCGGGCACGTCCGGGGCTGCGTCCCCGGCCGCGCGCCGGAGCCGCGGCAGGTGTCGCAGACGCCCGGCGAGCGCAGCGTGATCGGCAGCGTCGCGCCGTGCACGGCGTCAGCGAAGTCGAGCGTCACCTCGGCCTCGACGTCGCGCCCGCGCTGGGGGCCGCGGCGACCGCCCGGACGCCCCATGCCGCCGAAGATCGTGCCGAACAGGTCGGAGAAGCCCGCCCCGCCGAACCGATCGTCCATCCGGCCGCCCATGAAGTCGCCCAGGTCGAACGGGCTGCCGTACTGCTCCCGGGCGCTGCGCCGGAACGCCCCGGCGCCGAACAGCGACCGCATCTCGTCGTACTCACGGCGCTTGCGCTCGTCGGAGAGCACGTCGTACGCCTCGGAGACGGCCTTGAACCGCTCCTCGGCCTCCCGGTTGCCCGGGTTGCGGTCCGGGTGCAGTTCGCGGGCGAGCCGCCGGTACGCCTTCTTGATCTCGTCGGGGGAGGCGTTCTTGGACACCCCGAGGACCGCGTAGAAGTCCTTCTCCAGCCAGTCCTTGGAGCTCACGAGATCACCTCCCCCAACCACATCGGTCCGTTCCGGCGACGCCGGTCGACCGAGCGTCGCCGGAACGGGCGAACAACGAGCGACCCACGACCATTCCGGGCCCGGCCCGAAGGTTCGTCCCAGGAACGCTCATTCCAGGGATGATCATGGCCGGAACGCTTCGTCACCAGAACGTTCGTCATTGTGATTCGGGATCGGCCACGGCGACCAGTGCCGGCCGCAGCAGCCGCTCGCCGAGCAGGTACCCGCGGCGCATCACGGTGACGCAGGTCGGCTCGGTCACGTCGGCCGAGGTCTGGTGGGTGACCGCCTCGTGCCGGGTCGGGTCGAACGCGTCACCGACCTCGCCGAAGCCGGTCAGCCCGAACTTGGCCAGCGCCGAGGTCAGCTGCTCGGCCACGAGGGCGAACGGGCCGACGAGGTCACCGTGCTCCTTCGCCCGGTCGAGGTCGTCGAGCACCGGCAGCAGCGCGGTGATGACCTGGGCCGTGGCCTGCTCGGCCACCGCCAGCCGGTCCCGCTCCACCCGCTTGCGGTAGTTCGCGTACTCCGCCGTGACCCGCTGCAGGTCCTCGGTCCTCTCCTCGACCTGGGCCCGCAGCGCGGCCAGCTCGGCCTGCAGCGCCGCCACGTCCGGCTGAGCCGGCTCGGGCTGCTCGGGCTCGGCCGCTTCGGCCGTCGGGGCGGTTTCGGCGGTCGCGTCCGCGGACGTACCGGCCACGACCTCAGCCGACGCAGCCGCCTCCGCCGGCTCGGACTGGTCGGCCGCCGGAGCCGTCGCCGGCTGGGCCGCAGTGGCGGTGGGCTCGGCAGCGGCGTCCGGCGCCGTCTCAGGGGGCTGATTCGTAGCCGCCTCTGGGGGCTGATTCGTCGTGGTGTCGTTCACGGTCTGCTCCCGGGCCGGCCCGGCGGCACCGTCCCCGCCGCGCTCCTGGTCGCGGCTAGGGGAGGTGTCCGCCGGGGCAGCCTTCTCCTCGCGGTCCATCGAATGGCTTCTTGTCGTCAACCATTACTTCTGGTCGTCGTCTTACTTCTTGTCGTCGTCGACGACCTCGGCGTCGACGACATCCTCACCGCCGGCCGTGCCGGTGCCGCCCGTACCGCCGCTCGAGGGCGGGGTCTGGCTGTAGAGCGCCGAACCCGCCTTCTGGGCGGTCGCGGCCAGCTTCTCCTGGGCCGCCTTGATGCGGTCGATGTCGGCCCCGCCGAGCGCACCGCGCAGCTCCGACAGGCTCTCGTTGAGCTCGTCGCGCACGGACTGCGGCAGCTTGTCCCCGCTCTCGGCCAGGAACTTCTCGGTCTGCCACTGCAGAGCCTCGGCCTGGTTGCGGGTCTCCGCCTCCATGCGGCGCTGGCGGTCCTCCTCCGCGTGCTCCTGGGCATCGCGCATCATCCGCTCGATCTCTTCCTTGGGCAGGGCGGAGCCACCCGTGATGGTCATCTTCTGCTCCTTGCCCGTACCCAGGTCCTTCGCGTGGACGTTGACGATGCCGTTGGCGTCGATGTCGAAGGTGACCTCGATCTGCGGCACACCCCGCGGCGCCGGCGGAATCCCGGTCAGCTCGAAGGTGCCGAGCTTCTTGTTCTGGGCGGCCATCGCGCGCTCACCCTGGTAGACCTGGATGAGCACCGACGGCTGGTTGTCGTCGGCGGTCGTGAAGATCTCCGACCGCTTGGTCGGGATCGTGGTGTTGCGCTCGATGAGCTTGGTGAAGACGCCGCCCTTGGTCTCGATGCCCAGGCTCAGCGGGGTCACGTCGAGCAGCAGGACGTCTTTCACCTCGCCCTTGATCACGCCGGCCTGCAGGGCCGCACCGACGGCGACCACCTCGTCCGGGTTGACGCCCTTGTTCGGCTCCTTGCCGGTGAGCTGCTTGACCAGCTCGGACACCGCCGGCATCCGGGTGGACCCGCCCACGAGGATCACGTGGTCCACATCGGACACCTTGATGCCCGCGTCCTTGATGGCCTGCTCGAAGGGGCCCTTGCACCGCTCCAGCAGGTCCTCGGTCATGCGCTGGAACTCGGCCCGGGACAGGGTCACGTCCAGGTGCAACGGACCCGACGGGCCGGCCGTGATGTAGGGCAGGTTGATGTTCGTGGTGGTGGCCGCGGACAGCTCGATCTTGGCCTTCTCGGCCGCCTCCTTGAGCCGCTGCATCGCCATCTTGTCCTGGGACAGGTCGATGCCGTGCTGCCCACGGAACGTCTTGACCAGGTGGTCGATGATCCGCTGGTCCCAGTCGTCACCACCCAGGTGGTTGTCACCGCTGGTCGCCTTGACCTCGATCACGCCATCGGCGAGCTCGAGCAGCGAGACGTCGAACGTACCGCCACCGAGGTCGAAGACCAGGACGGTCTGCTCCTTGCCGCCCTTGTCCAGGCCGTACGCCAGCGCTGCGGCGGTGGGCTCGTTGATGATGCGCAGGACGTTGAAGCCCGCGATCTCGCCGGCCTCCTTGGTTGCCTGCCGCTGCGCGTCGTTGAAGTAGGCGGGAACGGTGATCACCGCGTCAGTGATGGTCTCGCCCAGGTAGGCCTCAGCGTCCCGCTTGAGCTTCATCAGCACCCGGGCCGAGATCTCCTGCGGGGTGTACTTCTTGCCATCGATGTCGATGGTCCAGGAGGTGCCCATCTCCCGCTTCACCGACCGGATCGTCCGCTCGGGGTTGGTCACCGCCTGCCGCTTGGCCACCTCGCCGACGAGCACCTCGCCGTTCTTGGCGAACGCGACGATCGACGGCGTGGTGCGGGATCCCTCGGCGTTCTCAATGACCCGGGGGTCACCACCCTCGAGCACGCTCACCACGGAGTTGGTGGTGCCCAGGTCGATGCCGACCGCACGTGCCATGTCCAGTTCCTCCACGTCTTACCGTTATGAGGCGCCGGTAGCCCGGGCGCCACGCTTCAGGTCCGTCCATAGTTGAGCGGGCCACGCTCAATGTTGCCACGGGGGCGTCGGATGTCAAATGAAAGTTGAGTCTGACACACGCAAGAATGACGCCGACGTACGGGGCTCCGATGCCGGCGACGTGGCCCTCCCGGCGCCGACCGCCGTGACACCGGCCCGGCCCCGGCACCCCGCCGGCCTGGCGGCGCCGACAGCCGGGTTACGGGCGGCCCCGCTCGGCGGCCGCTGGCCCCTACAAGCCGGGCGGCAGCGGCGGTAGCGAGGCGAGCGCCGCCGTCTTGATGGAGACGAGGGCGCCGAGGATGAGCACCGTGGCGGTCACCGCGCCGAGCAGGACCGGGGTGCGCAGCGCCTTGGGAGCGTACGCCAGCGCCACCCCGACGATGGCCCCGGTGACCAGACCACCGAGGTGGGCCTCCAGCGAGATGCTGCTCACGCTGAACGAGAAGATCAGGTTGATCACGAGCACCGTGATGATCGCGGACGTGTCCCGGTTCAGGCGCCGGAAGACGACGAACAGGGCGGCGAACAGCCCGTAGATGGCCCCGGAAGCCCCGGCCGCCTGCGCCTCGGGTGCGAACAGGTACGCGGCCACACCCCCGCCCAGCCCGGACAGCAGATAGAGCGTGAGGAACCGGCCCGGGCCGAGCCGCGCCTCCAACTCCCGGCCCAGCACCCACAGCGCCCACATGTTCAGCAGCAGATGCAGCACGCCGTAGTGGAGGAACATGTTGGTGATCAGCCGGTAGTACTCGCCGTCGGCGATGCCGGCCCGGTACGGCCCGTAGACCAACCGACCGTCGGTCAGCTGGGCGAGCCCCCAGACCGCGCCCCACCGGGTGAGCGGGGTCGACTCGCCGAGCAGGCCCCCCAGGCCCCCACCGGCCAGGCCGCGACCGCCAGCCGACGCGACCGAGGCGATCATCATCGCCACGTTGAGGAAGATCAACGCCTTGGTGACGTACCCGTGCACGCCGGCCGTCGATCCCCCGAAGACCGTCCGACCTGGCCGGACGGTGCGCCGGCCCTCGGCCACGCACTCGGGGCACTGGTACCCGACCGGCGCCTCGCGCAGGCAGTCCGTGCAGATCGGCCGCTCACAGCGCACACACCGCAGATACGTCTCGCGGCCGGGGTGCCGGTAGCAGACCGGGACCACAGGGGACGAACTCTCCTCGGGAGTGGCGGGGGGTGGCGCCTGGGACATGGCGCCAACACTATCCGGATGTCCGGCCTTGTCCGGATGCCGGGACGACCCCAGATGCCAGCAAGGCCCAGATGCCAGCAAGGCCCAGATGCCAGCAAGGCCCAGATGTCAGCAAGGCCCGGATGTCAGAAGGACGCCCTCCTGGGCATCAGGCGTCAACAAGGCGTCCTTCCTGACACCACCCCCCCGGAACGCGGGATCAGGTCCGCTCGATCTCGACCCGTTCGATCACGATGTCCTGCACCGGCCGGTCGCCGGGGCCGGTCTGCGTCGTGGCGATCGAGTCGACCACTCGCTTGGACGCCTCGTCGGCGACCTCACCGAAGATCGTGTGCTTGAAGTTCAGGTGCGTGGTGTTGCTGACCGTGATGAAGAACTGGGCGCCACCACTGTTGGGCCGACCGGTGTTGGCCATGGCGAGCAGGTAGGGCCGGTTGAAGGTCAGCTCCGGGTGGAACTCGTCGGGGATCGTGAACCCTGGTCCACCGCGGCCGGTTCCGGTCGGGTCGCCGCCCTGGATCATGAAGTTGGCGATCACCCGGTGGAAGATCACGCCGTTGTAGTACGGCCCCGAGCCGGGCTGCTCCGTCCGCGGGTCGATGTACGGCTTGGTGCCCTCGGCCAGCTCCACAAAGTTCGCCACCGTCTTGGGCGAGTGGTTGGGGAACAGCTCGAGGCGAATCGGGCCGGCCGTCGTATGCAGGGTCGCGAAGATCGATCCCACGATCACTCCTGTCCATCAGTGCGGAGCTGGCCTCAGGAGTGCTCCGCCATNCGGCGCTTCATCTTGCCATTTGCTCGTTCCGCCGTTATTCGGACCGCACTCGGTCCAGGATGGGCAGATAGGTCCCGAATGACTGGCCGCTTCCGCTCCGGCAAGCTGCGCGGAGTGTGGCGACGCCCGCGGAGCGGAACCAGCGATGCCGTCCCGCCGGGGGACGGGACGCTCGACGGAGGTGAAACCTGGTGTTTGGTCGCAAACCAGCGCAGCACTACCACAGAAAGCAGATCATGAGCGAGCTCAACGAGAGCATGCACGCTCTGCGGCGGGCGGCCGGACATCTCGCCCACGGAGCAGCGGAGCATCTCTCGCCGACCTACGACCGGGCTCGGCACCTCGCCGGCCGGGGCCTGGAATCCACCCGGCAGACCATGTCGGCCAAGCGCCCGCAGGCCCGTGAGAACGTGATGAGCGCCCGGGCCCTGCGGCGGCACAAGAAGGAGCTGCACAAGCGGAGCCGGATGCGGACGCTGCGCGGGCTGCTGCTGACCGGCGCCGCCGTCGGGGTCGCGAGCGCGGCCGTCGCTCGGCGCCGCCGCCAGCAGGCGGAGTGGGCCGAGTACGAGCAGATGGGCGGCTTCGACGAGAGCCGGTACGAGGGCAAGCCCGGGGAACGGTCGGCCAAGCAGAAGGTGGCCTCCAGCGCGGCGACGATGGTCGACTCGCTCTCGGCCCGGGCCGGCCGGATCGCCGATTCGTTGCACGAGCGCTCCGCCAGCATGCAGGAGAAGGGCGGCCGCGAAGGTGAGCCGTCCACGGTGCCCCTGCGGGAGTCCTCGCCGGGCCAGACGGGACCCGGCCCGGTGGGCACGCCGTCGACGATGAGCCCCGAATCGGCCAATCGCGAGCGACTCGGTGACCCGGCGCTCGACTTCCCGAGCGAGCGCTGACACCGCACCATCCACCCGCGGCCCGTACGGTCACCATCCGTACGGGCTGCGGCGTTTGTGGCCCCGACCCCGCGCCGAGCCATCCCCGTCCTCATGAAGCCACGCCCGTCCTCATGAAGCCACGCCCGTCCTCATGATCGGCGTGAGGCGTTCCCGGCGGTCACGCCGCACCACCGCCTCACCGCGATCACCCGCCACGCTCACGGTGAGGCGCTCACGGGGTCTGTGGCGCCGCACCGCATCACGGCGATCATGGCCAGTGAGAAGTCACCGAACGGCGAGGGTGGGCGCGGCGGCACCTAGAGCCAGCCGGACCGGCGGAACAGCCGGTACATGGCGATGGCCGCGCCGAACATGACCAGCAGGACGAACCCGTAGCCGTACCGCCACTTGATCTCGGGCATGTAGTCGAAGTTCATGCCGTAGATGCCGGCGATCGTGGTCTGCACGGCGGCGATGGCGGCCCACGACGCGATCTTGCGCATGTCGTTGTTCTGGTCGACTGTGACCTGGGCGAGCCGCGCCTGCAGGATCGAGTTCAGCATCTCGTCGTAGGAGACGACCTGCTCGACCGTCCGGACCAGGTGGTCGTGCACGTCCCGGAAGTGGCGGGTGATCTCCTTCGGCATCGCCCCGACCCGGCCCTCGGCGAGCAGGGCCAACGGTCGCTGGGCCGGCACCACGGCGCGCTTGAACTCCAGCACCTCGCGCTTGAGCTGGTAGATGCGGGCGATACGGCCGTGCACGTGGCGGGCGAACACCTGGGACTCGACGTCGTCGATGTCCTCCTCGAGCCGCGCGGTGATGTGGATGTACGTGTCCACGACCCGGTCCACGATGGCGTACACCACCGCCCACGGGCCGAGCCGCAGCAGCTCGGGCCGGCGCTCCAGGTCGGCCCGCACCGGTCCGAGCGCCCCGACGTCACCGTGACGCACCGTGATGATGAAGTGCGCGCCGACGAACATCATCAGGTCGCCGGTCCGCACCGTCTCCGTCTCGGTCCGCGGTCCGCTCGGCGCCGGCGACGAGGGCTCGCGACGCCAGCTGCGGCGCCCGACGGTGGCCCCGGCCGGCTCGCTGGGCTGGGTCTGCTCGGCCTGCTCGATGTAGCTGGCCGTGCGGACGACGAGGAAGGTCATCGCGCCGTACTGCTCGAGCTTGGCCCGTTGCCCGCCCTTGACGGCATCCTCGACGGCGAACTCATCGAGGTCGAAGATCGCCGCGAGCTCGGTCAGGTCGGCCAGCGTCGGCTCGTGCAGGCCCAACCAGACGAAGGCGTCGTCCCGGGTGCGGGCGTCGGCCAGTGCCGCGGCGTAGTCCCGACCCGGGGCGCCATCGGCCCGCTCCGGCCCCGCGCCTGACGCGGGTGGCTGCGCCGATTGCCGCACGCCATCGATGTAGTAGCCCCAGTCGACGACCGGACTGCGATCGGCGGGCGTGGTCTGCCGGGGTGGACCCGACCCGGGGGCGAAGATCCGGCTCACCGCCCGCAACGGGAAGGGCCCCTTGCGTCCGGGCTTCGGAGGTTCGGACTGGACCATTCCCGCCTCCCTCCCGACCGGTTGCCGCCAAGTGCCCCAGCGTAGTCCGGAGGGTTTGTCCAGGCCCGGAGGCCTTGTCTCGGGGCGGGGAGGCCCTGGTCGAGGTGTCGCGGGCTGGTCGGGGCCCTGAAGGCTTATAGGGCACCGGGCGAGCCAGCCGTTGCGGGGGGTGGGGGTGGAGCGGCCGGCTCGCCCGGTGCCCAGTGGGGGG
>Ga0065720_1004248_pt1 | contig 11160 bp, 9 predicted proteins | sample Thericmetagenome_FD_59107 | JGI IMG/M metagenome (GOLD analysis project Ga0065720, IMG submission 59107) | Thermophilic microbial communities from the Joint Bioenergy Institute, California, USA of rice/straw/compost enrichment - eDNA_2 v2... | ecosystem: Engineered > Solid waste > Grass >... | reverse complement strand
CGAAGCGCTCTCCGTCCATGCAGGCAGGGAATGCGGGAAATCAGCCTGGGGTGTTTGTGAGAGCGCGGTACGTACCTTTTCCCGCAATCAGGGTGTGACGAGCAACCAACAAAAAAAACGCGAGATGCCAAGGCAAGGTACGGTACCCTGGGTTTTCACACGCCAGAAACCCGGAGCTGCAAGACCTGCAAAGACGCGGCTGTTCCGATCGATTGATTCGGCGCCAGCCAATTGTTCTGGATGGCTGTGGATGGAATAATCTGTTGCCACAGAGGCGGTGCTCAACGTTCGACGGCAAACAACGGCTCTCGGGTGGCCAACCACAGACACAAGTAGACTGGCGTTGGCAATAATTTTGGATGTTGGGACTCTGTTCTACTTATCCCGATGTTAAACTGGTCGCGTTCTCCGGTTACAATTGCCGTAATCGGATCGTTTGGTTCTGCTGGAGCGGAAGCAAGGGGGTGCTTATTATAGTTGACAACGCTTTGCTGCCCACGGCGGGACGGAAGATCGTGGTCTGCAGCTGTTGGAAAGAAGCGATGAAGCCAGAGTGGAAGAGCGACCGGGAGAGTTGACTTATGACGACGGCTCGGCCCCGCCGGAACGCTCATCGCTGTTGGGTCACAGGCTCCGCGGCGCATGCACACCACTCCAGCATCGCTCTGGGTGTCAGCAAGCTGGCGCAGCAAAAGCGTTGGCGGATCGCAATAGGTAGGAGCGTCTATCTCTTGGGGGCCCCCCTGGAAAGGTTCTTTGCCTGGCAGGCGAAGAGTTGGTGGCGTGTGAACTGCACAAGCGAGCATGGGAGCAGCCGGACCTGTCAGCTGGCTGGGAGCAGCAAAGGACCGGCCCGCGGTCCGTATCTGGAATGCTAGGGCACCCAATCGTCTGGGGACAGGCTTGCAGAAGCGCAATAGGTAGTAACCCGTACCTCCCTCTTTTGCACTCCCATGGACCAGCACAAGTACCTACCTTACACCACTCGTAGACGGCAAGATGACAGTGCATTACGTATGAAACTTACATGTTTTACAGGCAGATGTTACTTACATCTTACCATGCGTAACAAACCCTTGCGGTGCCTCAGCGATCAAGCATGTGAAATTTACCGATGACGTACTGGACCCGAAACGCATTCTGTATCCATTGGTGCCCAGCAAGGCGCTGGCAGTGCCCACAAATGGCTTGTCATGGTCTCTTCCCCGCAATTGTCAGAGCCACACGGCCGCAGCTTGGGGCCGCAGGGTCCCGCACACCTTTGTTGCCTGGCTTTGATCGCTACGCAATTACCTGTGAAAATTTGCTGCAATAAAGGACGCTATGTTGTGGATCTCCACAGGTTGCTTCAAGATGAGTCGCGACCTTCTGTTGGTAAAAGAAGACTAATCTTGCGAGTTGAGGTCCGACACCAGTCCCAGGACCCGAGGGGATGGTTCGCGCGGACTGAAAATTACAAGGGGTGTTTGGCGGGGAATAGAAGTATGCGACAGGTTTCGGTACCCGTGGGTTTCGGTGTGAAGTTTTGGGACGACGCTAGCCGCTCTCGCACACCGTTTTGGGGAATTGGGAACAAACAATGTATGAAATACAGCAATAGTCCCCTAAAGTCATGGGATCTAGTGCTGCACCTGGACAGGTGCAAGCATGGATAAATCATCGATATCGGAAGTTCAAAACAAATCGGATGTTTCGGCCCGGGCTTCCAGGTTATTCTTGATCGGGCCGTTGGCTGCTCTTTGCGAGATTCTCGTTGCATTTGCCAATTGGAGTCGAAAGGATCAGTCCATCAAAACATGAAAACTCTCTATAGCGTATTTCCTTAACTTCTGATTTAGTTAACTATGAACCATACATAGAACATGTATGTCGAGTTGTTCGTCTTCGTTACCAGAGAGTAATACGCTCTTCGAATGGAAGGTCAGCATCAAGCCACATCTGCCCAATATCAGGATAGGCGAAAATAGATGCAGCAAAGAAGGTGGACAACACATATGATTTGTACACACTAACTGTTGGAAGACACTGCGTTGTCTTATCCGCTCCCGGTCGATACAAGCCGTGCAATCTTTGAAGGGCAGCATTTTCAATGTTGTTTCTTTTCAACACATCGGAATGCACTCTGGTTGTCTTGTAAACAACCAGGCAATCATGGGTAAACATCAAGCCAACGTGGTCGATCCAGGTACTTGGAGGCGCTGACATAAATTGTAGATGTGGTGTCTTGAATTCACGTCTGCACTATTAAACCGAGGGACTACTGACAGTTGACAGGTACGTCTGTGGACAAGTCAATTCCAACACATCCGCGTGAGTCTGCTTGAGAATGACCGGCGGCTGTCATGGCTACAGAACGCCCCAAGGTCACAACTCCAATCGGTCTTTCCTATAAGGCGCGGACGGGGCTGGAAGATCTCTTCCAGAATGGAAATTGTTGTTGGATAGAGAGAGAGACGTTTTGTTGGTTGTGTAAATCCTGTTCCATGCTGTGCAACATCACATACAGCTCTAGAATTTCAGTCCTGCTGTTAGCAAAAACGTACCGCGCGTGGATCATTAGCAACATACAATATGTTCCACTTTCGAAATTGGGAACCTCAGCAACTCAATGTCTGTGCTGTCAGCATACCATTAACTGAATGGTGAAGTGTGGCTCTTCCAAGGAAGCTAGTGATAACTGTGATTTCTGTGATTTCTGTGATTTCTGTGATTTCTGTGATTTCTGTGATTTCTGTGATTTCTGTGATCACCAGATGGACTGCAAACTGAAGCTGGCAAGCAAAACTACCAGCAACCTCCTTTCATATTTGGGCCACTGTGCATAAATTTCTCGATAAAATTGGTATCACTAGGTACAAATCCGCGAGTGTCAAGTCATGTCATGACCTTGTGTCTGCGCGTAATGCAATAGACACTGGAATGGGCGCCCAAGCCTGCACACAGCTGTCGCATTATCCATAATCCAGGCCGGCGAACTCCAGACAGTTTCTGAATTTTAAGCGTCGATAGGAAGAGACTGCCGCTTTGAATCGGAGCATCACCGCCGAGGAGTGATTATCTAGCTTTCCTACTCCAGCATTCCGTACCTGAGGGAAGTGCTGGCTGAAACCAGTTGCGGCAGAAATCGCATGAGGACTGCCTGTGATTTTCACTTCGTCCTCAATGGTCAAAACCCAGACTGTTTGTGCACTATCGAAATGGCAGTAGTTGATATCCCAGCCCACCCAGTGAGTGAAATGGGAATGCTTCTGTTGCGTCCAGATCGCCCAAAAAACCGGTCCGAGTTTCTCTCATCTAAAGATGCATTGCTTGCTGTGTTCTTGTTTCACCCCTGCTGCTAAAGATCACATAATGTCTTCATTTTTCGACTTCGATGCGAAACCTAAGAGCTGCCATACCATTTTCCAGTCTCGTGTACCGACTAGGTTCGGTGCAGGTATGGCGGCTTATCAAACGTCGACCTCTCTTGTTTATGTTTTACAAAGCGGCGATTCCAGAGGGCATCGTGCTTGGGATTTTCGATCGTCGCACAGAATGTTACCGTTCCTTTCTTGGACCGTATGTTACAATGATCTTACAGCGATGATTTGATAAATTCCCCTGTGCAGTACGGATTACTGGGCTGTATTATACGTAAGTAAGGTACGGAGGCAATAATCAGACGCCCTACCTGCTCCGCACCCGCTGGAAAAGGCAAACCGTGGACCCCTCCTGTGCTCTCCTCGTCATGCCTTGTCCGTGGAGACAAGGATGACTTTGGATGGATCAAGGGAAGTGACTGCGGCATGGATTCGCGTGCCGCCCGCTCTTGTTTAGGCTCATCCCGTTGCCCTGCCCTCGGGAGCATCCTTTTTATTGGCTAGCTCTTCTGCATCCTTGCCCCTTTTGACTGCGCCCGCATGGGAAGCACATCAGTGGCACATGAGTTGCGCTGAAACCATTGGTCAGCACTTTGTTGGATCGTGCTTTTCCCTAACCTCGCTTCCTCCAACTCCAAGGGCTGTGCGACGACGCTACACTGTCTAGCGGAGGCGGCCAACGGCAAAAACGGATGGGCTTCGAACAACCGGTTAGAGTCCTGACCGCCGTCTCCTTGGCAGGTTGATGGCGGCAGGTTGATGGCCATTCACAACTGCATCCTCACACCCGTTTCATCCTTGGACCACACTTCAGCATCCCTTTAGATTCTGGGAAAAACTCGTCCCCCTAAAGCTATGGGTCCCAACTTAGCCATTGGAGTTCATCTTCTCTGTAACCTGGTTTATGTAACCTCAGCAAGGTACCGTAAGGGGGGCAAAGAGAGATGCTCCAGAACGGGACTAAGCTACGTGGCCCTCAGCTTACTGCTTGCAGTCAATAGTCAGAAATTACCGCAAGATAATCTGTACACGGTAAGCCATACAGGTACCCGGGGTTTCGACCTTTTGATGGCGACGATAAACAGCTCAACTTGATTGAACATCCGCTACGTATGTTTGTGTTTTGTTCTTTCTATGGTCTTAAGATGCTTGATACGTATTTTATGTTTTCCGTAGACTATAATCCATAGGTATGCCAGAGAGAGCTTTGGATAGGCGCTCTCTCTTTTTATAGATTGGTATATTCAGTTTTCGTTTGCATGTCTTCGTGGATTAAAATGGATACAGTGGCGCGAGACAACTGTCATATCAGAAAACAATACTTCACACCATGTGAGAAGTGCTGGAGCACATTGTGAATCGGGCCAGCCAAATTCGCGCTGGGGCTGTGGCGGCTTCATTCAAGAGTGGGGACCCGTAGAAGCCAGAAACATTTACAAGCTAGGCCCTAAGCGAGAATAAGTCTATATTCTCGTCTGTCACAGTTCAATAGTCTGCAGGCATCAGGACTGGCATGCAGATGCTGCCTTGGACTTGGGGACACTTTTGATCATGCGCTCTCGAACCTAGGAAACAGCCAAAGGGATCTGTTCAGAGTCTTGACCCACGCATCGCATATTACATATACTGCCTATCAGTTCAAGAAGGATTAGTAGGCATCTCTGTCGCTCATACAGCTTCCTCCATCTCGTCACTGTTCTCCAGGTCAGCGACATGCGAAGGACGTATATAAGAAAGCCTAAGGGGATGGTTTCTTCGATTTCCCAGGTGGACCACACTTCCCTGGGGGTAATGGCAATAATGTCAGCCTAAACATGTTTTCTCCAGCCAATCTCGTTTTCCCCAATCATTGTAGGTGCCCAATCAAAGACGACGTGCCAAATGGGGGTCAGAAAGGTAATCCTACGAAAACTGAAAAGTAGTTTCACGAAGTTAAGATGCTGTCGGGTCAGTCTGTCGAAGCACTATTTTCAAAATACTTATTGTCTGCTTGATGCCCATCGAGGGTGAAGCCGTCTCAACAACAATGACCAGGTCACCAAGACAAGTCGCCACCACAATCTTGGGCCATTTGCCCTCATATTTTCCCACCTCAATTTCCGACGCATGGACAGCAGTACTTAAGATTGATCCTTCCAAATTGTCGCAAGAAGTCTCGCGATTTAGGCCGCTTGCAAGACAGCAACAAATCGGCAATGCCGCTGGGCATTGCAGATACGGTCAGTGACTCCTCGCCGAAGGGAGTAGCGTTGCGAAGAGGCGACTGACATTATGGACAAGATATTGCGACATGAGAATCGCTACAGTTCGGAGATATCAAATCAAGGGACCCGTTATACTTCTTTGAATTTCCCAGGGGAACAAAAGCTAAAGAACTTCGCTTGACATGCGTTTCTCTTTCTGGCTGGGGGAAAGAGCAAGGGAGAATTTGGAAGCGGACAGTAGGATGTGGCAGCCAGAAAAGTTGGTAGCGTAAAGCACCTCCACGGACACGGAAAGCTGCCAATAACCCCTAGAGCTTTTCCGTACAGTCAGAAATCAGGATAACTTGTTCAAATATGTACAACTTGACTACACGTCTTCCAACGTGCGTCCAGAAAGCAGGTGTTTGGTGGCACCAACAAGCTGACATACGCGCTCCCACATATCCGGCACCTTTCATTTCTGAAGATTGGTGGGTGTTGGTTGGTGGATGTTTGTTAACTGCGATACCCTTGTCATGATGGCGATTGTTTAACCAATCAAAGCTTCAAGCTTAATCACGTGACCGATAGCTCCTGCGCTCCACCATGCCGTTCCGCCAGTCTACCCGCAGGTGGCCGCAGAAGAGCTCTCAAATGCCCAGTGCGAGGTTTACGATGCTCACCCCATCACATCCTAGCCTCCGTTGCGCGATCCTTCTCCAAAGTCGACTACAAGGGTCCCATTGCGCCGTCGCAGGCCGTCTTGAGAAAAGTTTTGCAGCCGTATCCTGCCTGCCGGAGACGCGCTTTCCTTTAATGATCCAAGTTTGCTCCCAAAAGTTTGGTCCAAGGATTCGTTCGAAACTCCGTGCTCCCCTGGCAATTGCGGCGCTCTTTGCTTTGCTATTTCAGTCTTGTACTATCTAGGTGCTTGGCCAACCACCATGGATTTCTTAAAGCAAAAAACCACCAACGACACTGCTCTTCAAATCTAAGTAAGTTTGCCTCTGACCATTTTCAACGACACTTAACTCCTACATCTACGGCACGCCAGCAACCTGGCACACACAATCAAGGAACTCGGGTTGTCGTGCTGAGCCACGTTGCAGTCAATGGGGCCACGATGTAGGATACAAGCCTCCCTACCGATACAAAGAGGCCTACGGCATCTGGCTGCCTGCTTGCTCTGATCCGAGGGCATCCTTGTTTTGTCTGCCCGCTCTGCTATCCTGATCACAAAGATGTGTACAACAGCATCGGATGGCATGAGCAAATATCAATTATGTCATCTCATTCCAGTACGGCATGTAGGGCTGGATCCTGATGGCGGGGACGTCGGGAATAAACCTTTCTGTCGAGGAGTTGACAGCCAAGTCTTCACCGATTCGTCCACCACCCGAGGTTCGTATCACAGGTTGGATCAGCGCTTGAAGTTCATCCAGGCCAATATCCCTGACAGGTTGATCCACCGTCCCGACCCTGATGAAAACGCTGCTGTTGTCAAAGTCCGACCTCCAAGCAGTGTAGGTACATGAGCTTATCACGTAAGAGCTACCCTGATTTGTCCAATTAACCCAAGCATTTTTTGAGAGAAGCAGGAAAGGCAGGGACCAGCCCACGGCCATTTTAATGAAGTTGACTTGAGTTGCTCAACCATCGTGCAGATGGCTCACTTCATTTTTGCCCATACGACGTCAAGGATCTGGTAACAGTACAACGTTCAAGACCATTTTGCTTCAAACGATGGTGTCACACACTGACAAACACATTCATGCAAACGATGAAGTAGCCTACATTTCACAAAGTGGGCTGATGATTGTGCCAGAGTGATTTGCCAGAGTGATTGGTCTGAGAACTACAGAGGCATTTTTTAAGGACGGGACCGTATGGAGGATGGCTATATGTTACCCTCTTTTCGCACAAGCCTTTAACCCATCGATAGTAACTTCACAAACCTCACAATCCACACACGTGGAGCTGGCTGCTTGGTCCGTTATTGAACTACTACTTTCGTACTTGAGTAAGGGAAATCCTTCCCAACCTGTTGCATTCTACAAAGGTGTGATTTCGAGTCCTTTGAGATGGCATTAGCAGGTCAACTCTTTACGAAGCTCACCCGCGTTTCTACTCAATGTTGCCAAAGCTTCTATGACTGATTTGAAAAGAGCTTTCACCGAAATGGCTCTACAAATGCTTGATGCAAAGGCCGAAGATTGCCCCCCGCAAAGAGGATCTCGGCAAAACAGCGGTGAGACAAGCCCTTTAGCGCTCACAGACATACGCGCAATGTATCTGTACCATCCATCGCCTAACATTTGCCTGCCAAACATCCAAACAACTGACCATCAACACAGCCCACGCATGCACTACCTGAGTCTTCCAGTTCCTTATGGAAGGATTGTAACACGGCATTTCTTTGATATAGTCCCTACATCGCATGGTCCATTGTGTCAGTTTGCAGACATGTTTCGCTTAGGTCGTTGGCAGTGTGACGGACTGTGTACTCCGTATGACAGACAGCTTCAGTCACGGAGAGATAGCGGAACGATCCTACGCTCAGTCTCACCCAACAGTAACGGCCCCTCGAGGACAAACAAGCGGCTTTAAATTACCCTGTCAAGAACCGCCCTCTGGGCCGGCCGACGGCTGCACCACAATTGCAAGCCAATGACAGAAGGACAGCATATTGCTCAGTGCTCTGTCTCTGATGCGGTAGGCATACAGCAGCCGCAAATTGTGCGATCTGACACATTCTACCTCGTGCGCGTCCAAGAGACCTCCATTGAGCGAGGAGCCCGGGCGAGAGGCAGCACACACGAAACGAACAGGCATAGACCCGGCTCACTGCGTGGGGTGCAACCAGCCAGTCGGAGTGCACTTCTACCACCTATCCACAAGCTTCTCAAAGAGGTCGTGGGTAGGTGCTGCAGCTGACGACGGTGGTCCACTGATCACAAGATAGAAGATGGTAAAGGTGTGGAAGGCTGCAGCGCTACACACCCTCTCTGTCTGCTCCGATGGAGGCTTGTTCAGCTCTGCCGCAGAGCACCTCACCCTCCAACTCCCCAACCCCCGCTCACGCCGCAGGAAGCTTGCAGCAGGTCTCTTGCCATTCTTTTCGTCATGCAGCGACTGTTTACCGGGCTGATATGAGGTATTGGAAGAACTGCTGGAATACATCCCTTGCCTTGTCGGCCGATGGCAGTGCTGCAGAAAGCAGGTCTACCGTTGTGTGTTATATGCACTGTATGCAGAGCTCGGGAGCTCGAAGATCATCGACGAAATTGCCGCAAAAGAGGCCATCGCCGGTGGCCATCGTCAGTGTTTCTTCAAACTTCATTACCTGCAGTCAGACGTCACATTATCTGAAGTTACATGGTAATTTACAGCTGCTAGACGGATGATCACCTTGGGCTTATCGACCATCGCAAGTCTTTTTTGGTTAGCCTTCTTGAGCAGCGCGATATGTGCCTCTACTTAATCATTTCCTCCTGTCTCTGTCAGATTACTATAGTTAAATTGAACTTATAGCAATCTCAAGTCAGCCTAGTGTACTCCGACTTCTCAACGATAGAAAATTGTTCAAGACAGCATTCACGAACAATTCCAAGTACTGCACAGAGGGTCTCTGGAGGCATGGTCTTCTATACAATCAGCATGTTTCATACCCCTAGTGACAAGGAACGCTCAATCTACGTATTTGCCGACTCTCGACTTCGCTGGCATTCCCAAAATTTCCCGCCCTTGACTGGCTAATTTTACCAGATGAAGCTAGTCTACGTACTCAGCATCTGGCAATCACTTGTCTGCTTATATGTCTGCTTATATCCATGGCAAGTTTGATCCATTTAAAAGTTTCANAGAGAGAGAGAGAGAGAGAGAGAGAGAGAGAGAGAGAGAGAGAGTGTGTGTGTGTGTGTGTGTGTGTGTGTGAGAAATGTAAGTGCTAGGCGTAGCATAACCGTCAATGATGGCTGTGGCTATCGATAAAAGTATGATAGTGGTCGACATTGATCCAAAATTAGCCTATAAAAACAGTTGGTTATCGAAGGAGTTGAACAACATCTAGATGCATTACTGTGAAAGGAGAGGCACCAAAAGGCACCAAGCTATGAGAGTAGAGCGATTGCTGATCACGTACGTCCTTTGAAACCCAACAACCCAGATCATGTGCGTTTGCTCTGACAAGAGCTACCGTTTAAGTCAGCTTCGAGGAGAAACCACACCCTTAAATCAGTTCAACGCTTTCACAGTTGACATAATCCGGGGTAGAGAGGTATGTAGTTCGGGCTTAGAGTAAAGTATGTACTATAAGCCTACAGTTCTCGCCGCTGACCTTGAAACCATCCTACAGCACATGCTTAACTCGGGAAGACGAGCAGTTAACATCGGGCACCCAGTGAAACGGTATCGTAAGGTATGTTATAAATACATCGCGTGTATATTACATACCGAGCGAAAATGACGTAAGAGACACCACCTGTGTGATACATTTGATACAGATCGTGGTCAGAAGGACACCGTCTTACGGAGTACCAAATCTGCTCCGTCATTAAGACCCTAGAGACGGGCCCACTTAATTCGTTCCCTCTGACTGGGACTGGCTACGGATCGAGGCGGGGTTCTCGTGCATCTCATGGGATCGCCGGTGCGATCTCTGACTCCCGTTTGTCAGACCCAACCAAAAGGCCAGAGACCCCACGCTAAAATTCTGCTGGGCATGGGCGGAGTCGGGAGTTTAATGCGTTCCACCTCTCTGGGCACCCAACACGGAGACGGTCAGTTTATTAGCTAGCCGCAAAAAGGTGTGGCTTTCGGGCCTGCGTTGGACTGGATGACCGGTGGCGAATCTGGGGGGAAGAGTTGGTCGCGTCGCTGGCTCAACCAAGTTCCCTGGGGGGCAAACAAACCACACCCCAATAGCCCTCCATCTTTCGAGTCGGATGCTCCTTGCCAACCCAACCAGCAGAAAGCCGAAAAAAGAAGTGCCTACGTGCCTTCGTCCTGTTCCTCACGTTCTAGCTGGCTGATGACACTATCTACGTACTTGGGTAAGTAAGTCATACCCTGCCAGGTAACATGTTGCGGAGTTATCTTTACACGCCCCTCCAGCGGAACGTGTTGTTTCCGTTTCTGTTCCCGAAAACAGTTGTGTAACAGAATAATTCTTTTGGTACATATCTGTTTGGGGTCCATGGCGTTTAGGTCAATGTCACATAACGACATGGCATCTTATTAGATTTGTTCGGAGCATTTGTCGGGTGCTCGCGCGTATAGTTCACCGGTCCCCCTTCCTCTGACCATGATCTCATTGAAGAAGGGAAAAGAGAACCGATGTTCACTGGTTGGCAGCGGGACGGTACGCATGGAGCGAGCACATACGACTGAGGGAAAACGGATATTACCCTGTTTCTTGCATCATCATTCCGTCCAATCTCGCTCTGCTTCCGTCCCGTTCCCGTTCCCGTGCATCCTACGTGCGTACCCTGCCGAACCGGATTCCCCATACACCGCTTACCTTACCTTGTATGTGCGCCAGTACAAAGTTACTGGAAAGTGTGCATGATGCCTGGTCAGCTAGGAATGATTTGGTCTGATCTTTCTCTCGTGCCCCCCCC
>Ga0065720_1021237_pt1 | contig 11163 bp, 5 predicted proteins | sample Thericmetagenome_FD_59107 | JGI IMG/M metagenome (GOLD analysis project Ga0065720, IMG submission 59107) | Thermophilic microbial communities from the Joint Bioenergy Institute, California, USA of rice/straw/compost enrichment - eDNA_2 v2... | ecosystem: Engineered > Solid waste > Grass >... | reverse complement strand
GGTCTGTGCTGTTCGTTATTTTTTAAATCATTTTACATCAAATAGACATACAGGATTAATTTGCGCAATTTGGTACTGGCATTTTGTAGACGTTGTTTGGATTTTCTTATTCATATTCGTATATGTTTGGGGTGCTTAGCTATTGCTAAAAATGATCTCGGGGTATTAATTCTTTCTTGTTCTTATAAATGCATATAGTGAATTCTCCATTAGAACAGTTTGAAATACTTCCAGGATCTTTTAGCAGTCTTTGTCCACTTCATAACAATTTTTCCGCATCATTAATGATTGTTTTCTTCTTTTTTTTATTTTTTAGTACAAGTTTAACTAGTTACAAATTAGTTCCAACTAATTGGCAAGCACTTTTTGAAGTTTTATTTTCTTTTTTTTTTTATCTATCTAGAAAAAATGAGCGTCGTCAATATATTACCACAAAATTTAATACATTTAGAATAACATCTAAAGGTAATGTTTTAAATATAAATTATGGGTTTACTAATTCAATTTTTTATAAAATATTTCCGTTAACTTTTTTTAGTTTTATGTTCTTATTATTCTCTAATATGGGGGGTATGATTCCATATAGTTTTACTGTTACTGCACACATTATAGCTACAGCTTCTTTTAGTTCCATTCTTTTTTTTGGTATGAATTTTAAAGAAATTAGAAAACAAGGTCGCTTCTTTTTTAGCAGATTTCATCCTAACACTGTATCTGTTAAATTAGCACCATATTTAATACCTATTGAAACTATATCTTATTTTTTTAGATGTATAAGCTTGCCTGTACGTTTATTTGCAAATATGACTGCAGGACATATACTTTTAAAAATTATTGTTGGTTTTGTTTGGGTTCTTTTTATTTCTTTAAGTTCCTCTTCTAGTACAATATTTACAGAAACAATTATATGTTTATGTTGTATTGTAATGGTTGTATTTATTATTATGGAAATTATTATGGCCGTTTTACAAGCATACGTTTTTGCGACCTTGCTTGTAATATATAATAAAGATGCAAGTACACTTGCAAAATACTAACAATTGCTGTTGAGACAGGTTATCTTTAGGTGTGAATATTTAAGTGTTTTCTAGCTTGTTGGATGTGTCGCTATATAGCGCTCCTAGCTATAGCGCGCCGTATCTATCTATATTCTCCTATTTTTCACTTGCTACAGCTATTGCATTGTTAGTATTTGGTTTATCATTTTTTTTAGGTTATTTTAAAGGTTCTTCCGAGAAATATTCTACATATGAATGCGGTTTTGAACCTTTTAGCGATACTAAACAAGCTTTTAGTGTAAAATTCTATATTGTTGCGGTATTGTTTATTATATTTGATCTCGAAGTTTCTTTCTTATATCCTTGGGCTGTATTTTCTGGAGATCTAACCCGTCTTGGTTTTTGGAGTATGTTTTTTTTTTTATTAATTTTAACAATAGGATTTGCTATAGAATGGTTAAAGGGAGGTATGGATTGGGAATCTTAATGATATTTATGACTTATTATATTAATTATAAAAACTAGTAGTCAATATTATTCTATTTTTGTAGTTTAGTTCTATTTTTTGAGATAGTAATGACGGAGGCAATGGATTACTTAATATTATATTTAGTATTTTCTTTGTGTCTTACTTCCGTTCTATGGTTAAGTCTATCTAACAATGGGTTGTATAACGCCTTATTCATGATTGTGGCTTATATTTGTTCAGTTATGACTTTGTTATTTCTTGATATAGATTTTCCGGCTTTATTGTTATTAATTGTTTATATAGGAGCTATTGCAGTTTTAATAACAATTGTAATTATGACTTTACCATCTAAAGAAACGGAAAATCCAACTTTTTTGGTTTCAGACCTATGGTTTTATAAAGTCTCATTTTTTTTCATGTTAATACTTCCTATTATAGCTTATTTTTTTAATCATATCGACTTCTTATTATTATATCCATTTACATTTGATCTTTTAGAAATTTTTTATAATTTATTTTCTTCACGATTATTTATAAATATTAGTTATATTACTGAGCATTTATGTTTGATATCTAGAAGTTTGATGTCAGCAATTGCTTACGTGATGTATATTGATTATATTGTCCTTTTTGTTTTTGTTGCTTTAGTATTGTTAGTTTGTATGGTCGGAGTAATAGTTATTACTTCTCAAACTAAAACACCATACACATATAAACAACCTGTTTTAATGCAACAAGTTTTAAGAAATTATCAATCTTAAAAAATTAAAAGTTGTTTCTCTTTGACATTTAAATATAATATATCATAATATGTATGTTTGTATTTCTATATTATTAAAAATAATGCTTCGTTGGATATTTTCTACAAATCATAAAGATATTGGAATATTGTATATTATTTTTGGCGGTTTTGGTGGTGTTATTGGGACCACTCTATCTGTATTAATTCGTATGGAATTGTCTCATCCAGGAAATGGTATTTTGATGGGGAACCATCAATTGTATAATATAATTATTACAGCTCATGGTTTAATCATGATTTTCTTTATGGTTATGCCAATATTATTTGGAGGTTTTGGTAATTGGATGGTTCCAACATTAATTGGGGCTCCAGATATGGCTTATCCACGTTTAAATAACTTAAGCTTTTGGTTAATGCCACCGTCTTTAATGTTGTTATTATTATCTGCTACAGCTGAAGCTGGTCCAGGAACTGGATGGACTGTTTACCCTCCTTTAAGTAGTGCTGAAGCACATTCTGGGCCTGCTGTTGATTTAGCAATTTTTAGTTTACACTTAGCAGGTATTTCATCTTTATTAGGATCATTGAATTTTATAGTTACAATTATAACTATGAGAGCTGAAGGTGTTTATTTTAATAGATTACCTTTATTCGTATGGGCTATCTTTGTTACAGCATTTTTATTGGTATTAACATTACCTGTCTTAGCTGGAGGTATTACTATGTTATTGACAGATCGTAATTTTAATACTAGTTTTTATGACCCTGCTGGCGGCGGTGATCCGGTCTTATTTCAACACTTATTTTGGTTTTTTGGACATCCAGAAGTTTATATTTTAATATTACCAGCTTTTGGTATTATTAGTCACGTTATTTCTGCTTGCACACAACGCTCAATTTTTGGATATACAGGTATGGTCTGTGCTATTATTTCTATTGGTTTAGTAGGATCTATTGTATGGGCTCATCACATGTATACTGTTGGTTTGGACGTAGATACTCGAGCATATTTTATGTCTGCTACAATGATAATTGCAATACCTACAGGTATAAAAGTATTTAGTTGGATTGCTACTATGTGGGGTGGTAAGGGTTTATTAACAACACCAATGTTATTTGCTATAGGTTTCTTAATTTTATTCACTGTAGGGGGATTAAGTGGAGTAATTTTGTCAAATGCAGGAATTGACGTTGCTCTACACGATACTTATTATGTAGTTGGACATTTCCATTATGTATTATCAATGGGTGCAGTGTTCGCGATTTTTGCTGGATTTTATTATTGGTTAAATAAATTAACTGGTGTGTATTATTCAGAAAAATTAGGTAGATTACATTTTTATATTACTTTTATTGGTGTTAATCTAACCTTTTTCCCAATGCATTTTATGGGAATCGCTGGTATGCCTCGTAGAATACCAGATTATCCAGATGCTTTTGCTGGTTGGAATTCAATTTCTTCTTTCGGTAGTTATATCTCAGCAGCTGGGTTATTATTATTTTTCTTTATTGTAGCTCATGGATTAACAGTGACTTTCGTATTAGGCAAAGGTGTAGAAAAAGAAAAACTGTTATTTAACATGGATGTTGATGCAATTGAAAAAAAAGATAACAAAGACGGAAGCAGCTGTGGAAAAGAAGGAGGTTGTCCTATTACAAGATTTATTCGTTATATTTTAACTCTTCTAGGTTTTAGAAAGTAGTATAAAAAATGAATGAAGTCAAAAAAGGTATAGGGTCGATGTTATTTAATTAAGTTAATATAAAATCCTATATTACATTTCTACTTACTATTTTGGCCGTTTTTTCACTTATATAAAAGGTTATTTAAAAATAAGCCTATAGCTCAGTTGGTTAGAGTATACGTTTGATAAGCGTGAGGTCGAAAGTTCGAATCTTTCTAGGCTTAATTTATTATTTAATATAAATAATAATAAAATATATATATTATTTTAATCTAATGAGACAACTATAATATTAAAAAATACGATAATAATATGAAATGTTTTTGTTTCGTAGTTGGATAGCGATTTGGGGTAATGGAAGCCTGTTGATCTCATTATTCAGTGGTGAAAGTTCGAGTCTTTCAATCGCTATTTATTATTTATAAAATTTTTTACGTAGTAGTTATAAATATATAAAGATATATTTTAGCCTCTTTCGTCTAAGGGTAGGACTTTACTTTTTCATAGTAACGATATCAGTTCGAATCTGGTAAGAGGCTAGAAACAAGTCTTATATTTTTATGTTTATGTTAGTATATTTATTATTAATGTACAATTATGTAGTGTCTGTGTGGTGGAACTGGTAGACACGGTGGTCTTAGAAGTCATTCGTTGTAGGTTCAAATCCTACCGCAGATAGAGTGTATAGCATATTAAATATTTTAATGGTTCTTATAAAGAAATTTTGGGTAATAAAAAGTGGTTATAGTATACTGATTAAAATTTAAAGTATTTAGAGGTAACTAATGGATACATAGGTTAAAAATGAGTGGTGGACGGATTATGCCGAAATTGAAACGATTAAGGAAACTTGTGAAGTTTCAGAGTCCATAGGAGAACCGACTTGAAAAAAGTGTGCAAACTTAGTGAAATGAAACATCTGAGTAACTAAAGGAAAAGAAATCAACCGAGAGTCCGATAGTAGTGGCGAGCGAATTCGGATTATAACCTATTGAATTTCAATGGCCATAGAAGGTGTTATAGCCCTGTAAATAGGTGTAGTTATGGAGTAAGACGAAACACGAGGAATTTTGTCTGAAGATAGGGGGACTACCCTCTAATTGAACATACATTTTTAAACCGATAGTGTACAAGTATCGTGAGAGAAATGTGAAAAGAATCCTAATGTGCGGAAGTGAAATAGATCTTGAAATTAGTTATCAAATAATCGATTGACTGCATTAATGCGTCAGTGTACCTTTTGTATAATGAGGCAACGAGTAAATAAGTATAGCAAGTTTAATTTTCTGCTGTTTTTAATGATATTCAAAGAGTAAACAAAGAGAAATCAAGTCTTAAAAGGCGACAAAGTTATACTTATTTGACCCGAAACCAAGTGATCTAACTATGAACAGGTTGAAGGCAGCCCACAAAGCTGTATGGAGGACCGAACCCGTACATGTTGCAAAATGTTGGGATGATTTGTAGTTAGGGGTGAAAGGCCAGTCAAACTTGGTAATAGCTGGTTTTCTACGAAATCTATTTAGGTAGGGCGGTATTTAGGAAAACGAGGGTAGAGTACTTTTGAACCAAGGTATATTTTTTCGCCGGAAATATATTGAGTTTCTAAAAACTCCGAATATCGTTAATTCAACGAATACCAGTCAGACTTGGGGTGAAAAGGTCCTAAGTCGAGAGGGAAACAGCCCAGATCGTCAACTAAGGTTCTTAAAAATAACTAAGTGATGAATGCTCTTTGGTATATTATATTGTATGGCCGGTAGGCTTAGAAGCAGCCATCCAATAAAGATCGCGTAACAGCGCGCCGTACTTTTTGTACCTAAAGGGCAGAAAATGTAGAGGAACTAAGTTATTTACCGAAGTTACGAATCCAAAATTATTTGGATGGTAGTAGAACGTTTTGTATTAAAAGCATGAAAAATATTATTTTAGGTAATATTCTTTGTGTTTTATGTTATAGGATCGAGAGATTTCTATAAAGTAATACAAAAGTGAGTATGTTGCCATGAGTAACGTTAAAATGATGTGTGAATCATCATCGCCGTAAGCTCAAGGTTTTCGTAATTTAAAGGTCGTCTGAGTCGATTTATACGGTCTCAAAGAAGACTACGGACGTAGGTCTCGATGAGGTATTAGCTTGAAATTGCTAATTATTTAAACTAGTACTGACAGTAGATTTCTGGTCGCGCTATTTGATCGGATTAATATAGGATTGGAGTCTATACGGGAAAAGGTCTAGTTATTTAATAAAAACCGTACTGTAAACCGACACAGGTGAGCGGATGCTTCATGTATTAAGGCGAGCGAGAGAATGACTTTTCAGGAACTCGGCAAAAAGACCCTGTAACTTTGGAAGAAGGGGTACCGAATATTCTGAGGGATTATTAGGTGATGCTAAATAAGGGGTAGCGACTGTTTATTAAAAACACAAGACTTTGCGAAATCGTAAGATGATGTATAAGGTCTGACACCTGCCCGGTGCTGGAAGGTGAAAAGGACAAGCTAGGGCTTAGAATATAACCCCCAGTAAACGGCGGCTGTAACCCTGACGGTCCTAAGGTAGCGAAATTCCTTGACGGGTAAGTTCCGTCCTGCATGAATGGTGTAACGACTCCCCCACTGTCTTAAAAGTCAACTCGGTGAAATTGAAATTCCCGTGAAGATGCGGGATTCTCTCAGTTAGACGGAAAGACCCCGTGCACCTTTACTGCATCTTTACACTGGTGTTATTTAATTACTGCGAAGCATAAATGGGAGTTTATGACAGTACAGTCCAGGCTGTACTATTCAAACAACAGTGTGATACCATTCTTTCGTTTTATAACATCTAATCTACTCATTAATAGTGAGGGAGACAACTGTATGGTTGGTAGTTTGACTGGGGCGGTCTCCTCCTAAAAGGTAACGGAGGAGCACATAAGGCAAACTCAAATGGATGATTCCAAAGTCTGTTGTAGAGTGTAATGGCAAAAGTTTGCTTAACTGCGAGATGTACAAATCGAGCAGAAATCTCTTATATATGAGAGGTTGGTCATAGTGAACCGATAACTCTTTGTGGAAAGGTTATCGCTCAACGGATAAAAGGTACGCCGGGGATAACAGGCTGATGACTCTTGAGAGATCCTATTGACGGAGTCGTTTGGCACCTCGATGTCGGCTCATCACATCCTGGAGCTGGAGCAGGTTCCAATGGTTTGGCTGTTCGCCAATTAAAGTGGTACGTGAGCTGGGTTTAAAACGTCGTGAGACAGTTTGGTCCCTATCTGCTGAGAGTATAAGAAAAGTTAGAAGATTGGACCCTAGTACGAGAGGACCGGGAAGAACTAACCTCTAGTGTGCCGATTGTTATGCCAGTAGCATCGTCGGGTAGCCACGTTAGGAACGAATAATTGCTGATTACGTAAATGTAAGAAGTCGACTTCGATACTTTTCTAAAGAATTGTGGTAGAACACCACATATAAATTATAGGCTTAGAGTAAAAATGGGGCAACCTCAAAGGAAAGCTTATAAGTACTAATATTCCGACTTTAAATAAAAAATAGATTATAATTTTATAATCTGTATTTTTATTATTTCATATACTTTACATTATATTTTGTTTTTTATAATCTTCTTTCTAATATAAGACAAGTTTACATAATAAGAATGATCTCATTTATTATAATTGTAGGGTTTGATCCTAGCTCAAGTTGAACGCTAGCGGGACTTATAACACATGCAAGTTGGACGCGTCTTAATTTTTGAGACGAGTAGCGCACGGGTGCGTAATATATGAGAACTAGCCTAAGAGTTTAAGGATAAATCTTAAATACGTTGAAAGACGTTAGTCGCTCTTAGAGAGGCTCGTAGAGGATCAGGTAGTTGGTAGGGTAATGGCCAACCAAGCCTACGACCCTTAGCTGTTTCGAGAGTATCGTTCAGCCACATGGGAATTGAGATAAGGTCCTATCCCGTTTGGGGCAGCAGTGAAGAATTTTGGGCAATGAGCGCAAGCTTGACCCAGAGATCCCGCATGAGTGAAGAAGGTCAACAGATTGTAAAGCTCAAATTGCAAGGAAGATAATGACGGTACTTGAGGTTATAAGCCCCGGCCAATCCTGTGCCAGCAGCCGCGGTAAAACAGGTGGGGCGAGCGTTAGCTTTCATGACTGGGCGTAAAGGGCGAGTAGGTGGTTTATCAAGTTTGAAGTTAAATTCGTGGTATTATCAAAAGAGCACTTCAAATACTGTATAACTGCGAGTATAATTAAGGTTGGTACTATCTATAGTGTAGAAGTGAAAAGCGGAAAAACAATAGGGATTACCGAAGGCGACTGCATCCTTCCAGATTATACTGACACTGAGGCGCGAAAGCATGGGTCTCGACTCGGATTAGACACCCGATTAGTCCATGCCCTCAACGATGAGTGTTCACTAGGTTAAGGCTAGTCAGCTAACGCGGTAAACACTCCGCCTGGGGAGTCTGCTCGCAAGTGCGAAACTCAAAGGAATTGACGGGGGCTCTTACAAACGGTGGAGCATGTGGTTTAAATCGGTAATCCGCGCTGAATCTTACCAATCTTTGTCAATCAGGCGCTGCATGGCTGTCGACAGTTCGTATCGTGAGACAACGGAGTAATATCCGTACGAACACCACCCTCAGTTACAGTTGGTACAATGATTTTTTCATACCTCTCTGTAATTATGGCACTATCCTACTTTACAGATTCACGGAATGAATATGTAAATCAGTTGCTGTTTAGATTAGCTGAATAGCGACGCCTATTTTGGATTTTGCTGAGACTGGGGAAAACGTCAAGTCCGTATGGCCCTTATAGATTGGGCTACTCACGTGCTATAATGGTGTTGACAACGAGAAGCTATCACGTAAGTGAATGCAAATCTCTTAAGCAATTACCTGTAGTCCGGATTATTCTCTGAAACTTGAGAATATGAAGTAAGAATCGTTAGTAATCGCGTATCATAATGGCGCGGTGAATTAGTAATTGAGCCTTGTACACACCGCCCGTCACGCTCTGAGAGCTGTTTTCAAGTAAGATCGTAACACTACCTAGCTATTGAGGATTTTTGTTTAAAACGAAGTTGTTATTTTTTACAACTTTTGAGTTATTCGGAGTTTTGAAACATGCCCTTTTTAGCGGGTAAATGCTCTACGTTCTAGGATGGGGAAGTGATTGGAGCGAAGTCGTAACAAGGTACTGCTTGGGGAACCAGGTGGTGGAAGATAATAGGGGGTACATTATAAACTTGTCTCATATTTTTTTTGTACAATAATAGAAAGAAAAGAAACAAATAAATATTGCGTTTATCTATTTTAACTTTTTAATTTTTTTTTTAAGTATTTAAAAGTAATAGACAACAAAAACTTATTTTTAAATTTCATTTTTTTTGGTTTCGCTTAATTAAGTCTATTTAGTTTTTCTAATACTAAATAAACATATATTGAATATTTTCTATGTCTTTGTTATATTATCTTTTAGTGAAGGAAGCAGCCCACGATTAGAAATAATTGTGTAAAAAGAAGATACTCTGGCAGAGAATCCAATGGAGAAAGATTCTTTTCTAATAATAACTCTTATTGAGGAACTACGGTTGACTGCTTCATAAATTTTTATATTTTTAATTTTGTTACCTATTACTTATGGTGGGTGGGGTTGGTTTTTTTATCTTATTAGCTGTGTTTCCATTGTGTTTCTTAGTAAATAAACATTTATTTATTAAACTTTTCTTATGTCTAATAAAACAATAAAAGGTTTAATAAAGATTTATCAAATTATATTATATATAAAAATTATATATCTTTGGTAAAGGTTTTGTAATTGTAGGGGTCGTCGTTCAATCCGGTAGGACTTATGTTTTGCATATATAATATGTCGGTTCAAATCCGACCGACTCCAAGAAGCACAGAATTTAATTTTTGTGTGTAACTAAATTAATTAGTTTTTTATTAGATTTTTATAATATCTTTTTGAATCGTTACGACTTTTTATTTTTTATTTGATACTTTATATATTTAAAAATTTTACATAAAATCGATATTATAATTTTATTTTCTTTTTTTCATTTCTGTTTTTATTAATAAAATATACAACAAATGCGTAAAACTTCTTTTTATTATTTACAAATTCTTTTGATAAAATATTGGGGTCTGGCGGCGGTACTTCGAAAGAGGTTGTTGAAGTTGAAGTTTAAGGTACGGTTGCCAGAAAAAAAACCCCCGTTCAGACTAACTAATAACGGGTTTACTTATACGGTATATTTGCATGTTTCGCGTAAGTTAATTTATAAGTATAACCAGAAGTGCAAACGTTTGCGCTGTCTGTATAAAGAGCGTCTGGCTTTTCTTAAGAAGTTGGCTCTTCTGCAAGCGAAGAGGGAGCGTGAAATTTTAAAGGAAAACTATAGATATTATTTAATGACCGGAAAAATCCGGGGATTCGATGATATCGGCTATAATTACAATGAAGATCGCCCTCAAATAACTTTAGGATTTATAATAAAACTGGTTATCGTTTGCGTTTTATCAGTATATGGCTTTCTATATATACTTGGCTATATAGCGCGTCCAGATAATCCTTTTATTATAATAGAGGATATTTGTGCACATTTGGGTTTATATAGACTTCATTGTTCCTTTAGATGCAACCTCTTCTTATTTAAATGCGTATTAAAGTGTTTATTTGAAGCTTTATACGTACGATTGCCTTTTACTTTATTGGTTGCTTATGTTTTATTTATAATGGCATTATTTTTGGTTATGACTTATTTTCGTATTTATGAGCCTGTTTTTGAAAATGATCTGGAATATACTATTAAATTTTATCAACGTGTTATTGAGGTTTATGCTATTTTAATTTTCGAAGCTTTGATTAGTTTTATGTTTCCTTACTTATATGAATATTATTGGACCGGAAGTTACAGTGATTACTCTTTAATAAAGGAGATTCCCTATGATATTCTTACTATTATTGGGTGGATTTGTCAAATAAGATGGGATCTTCTTGAATTTGTTGTGCTATAATGAAATAAGAAAATCCCGTCAAGTTAACTTGCATTTAACTTCACTAAGTGTATTTTTAATTGAGGAGTTACTTATAGTTAACAATTACATGGAAACTTAAATTATATACCGACGGGATGTAGCGCAGCATGGTAGCGCGTTCGTTTTGGGTGCGAAAGGTCGTATGTTCGAATCATACCGTCCCGAAGAGCGTACATAAAGAGTATCTATGCAATTAAATATTTGTTATTAATGATTGTGTTTATAG
>Ga0065720_1003995_pt1 | contig 11167 bp, 10 predicted proteins | sample Thericmetagenome_FD_59107 | JGI IMG/M metagenome (GOLD analysis project Ga0065720, IMG submission 59107) | Thermophilic microbial communities from the Joint Bioenergy Institute, California, USA of rice/straw/compost enrichment - eDNA_2 v2... | ecosystem: Engineered > Solid waste > Grass >... | reverse complement strand
GACCTCGGCTCTCGGAGCGGAAGGTCTGGCCGTCCCGGTGGAGCCGGAGTGACTCTCCGGCTCCCGGCCGGCTTTTTGAAAGCGGCAACATCCGCATTCGATCATCTTTGCAAACTCAGGCTGCGCGAATGCGGGAGCGATTTTGAAAACGCTTAAGATCTTGCAAAATATTGTATTTTAAAAAACGTTTACAAACCGAACGTCGTTCTGCTATTATAGTACCGAACGACGTTCGGTTTTATTGAACAACTTTTTCAGCGTTTTCTTTTTTTCGTTTTGCTGAATGGTTGTGACGGAAGGAGCTTGTGCCGGTGCGGCATGTATCCGATACATGGAAGGCGGTGCTCATCGGATTCGGCGAGGTGGGCAAAACTTTTTCTTCCGCCGTCAGAGCCCGTATCCCCAAGGTGTATGTTTACGACGTTCAGTTTGCCGGCAAGCCGGATTTGTCGGCCATGGCCGAACAGTCCGGCTGCATTCCCTGCCGGTCGCCGGAGGAATTGCCCGAGTCCTGCCAATTGGCGCTGTCCCTCGTCAACAGTTCGGCATCGCGGGATGTGGCGGAAATGCTGGCTGGGCGCATGGACGGCGGATATTTCGTCGATTTGACGACCAGCACGCCCCATGTCAAAAAGCTGAGCGCCGAAATCATCGAGCGTTCCGGCGGGAAATACGTCGACGGGGCCATCATGGGCACCGTTGCCACGGAAAAGTCCAACGTGCCGATTGTGTTGTCGGGTCCGCATGCGCGGGAGGCGGCCGATCTGCTCAAGGGGCTGGGGTTTCAATGCGGCGCGGTGGATCTGCCGGTGGGCGGAGCATCGGGCATCAAACTGCTCAGAAGCGTTTTTATGAAAGGGCTGGAGGCGCTCATTCTGGAGACGATGGTGGCCGCGGAGGCATACGGGCTGAAGGACGAGGTGATGGACAGCATCGCGAACACACTGAATCAGAACGAATTCCGCCGGTTTGCCGAAGCGCTCATCACCACCCATGCGGTCCACCGGATCAGAAGATCGAAAGAGATCGCGGACAGCCGCGGGCTCCTGCAAGACGCGGATATTCCGGGCATCGTCACCGATGCGGTCGTCGCCTTTTTCCGGAGGTCGGAACGGTTGGAGCTGGATGACGGTTTGGAACATTCGCGAAGCGCGGAGCGGATTTTGCGCGTGTTTTTGTCGCAGATCAGGGGGAGTGGGGCGTGACACAGCGCGGAGGAGTTGTCATTACGGGAGCATCGGGGGGGATTGGCCGTGAGACCGCGTTAGAGCTTGGCCGCCGCGGTTATCCGGTCTGTGTGCATTATTTCAAAGACCGGGACAGCGCCGAGCAAACGGTGAACGTTTTAAAGGACGAATGCAAGGTTGACGCTTTCGCCTTCGGCGGCGATATTGCCGACGAAAACACCGCCAAAATGTTGATCGATCAAGCGGCGGAACGGTTCGGGACGATTTACGCGCTCGTTTGCATCGCCGGCATATCGCCGAAAAACAATGGAAACCGGATTTTCACCGAGGACACCGATCCCGATCAATGGGATCTGGTGATGAGGGTGAACCTCAGGGGCATGTTTCTGCCTTGCAAATACGTGATTCCCCTGATGAAGCGCCAGCGCGAAGGAAATATCATTACAATGTCTTCCATTGTCGGCCGAACGGGCTGGTCCGGTCCGGCGGGAACCCATTACGCCGCATCGAAGGGGGCCATCATTAATTTGACCCGGACCATGGCCAAGGAGCTCGGGCCTTACGGCATACGCGTCAACGGAGTGGCTCCCGGTTGGATTACGACTCCGCTTACGCAATCGATCAGCAGCGCGCAAACCGGGGCGATTCTGGAGGAGATTCCGCTCCGGCGGTTCGGCCGGCCCGAAGATGTGGCCAAAAGCATCGCCTTCCTGTTGTCGAGTGACGCAGGATATATTACGGGAGTTACGTTGGACATCAACGGCGGATGGTATATCGGTTAAAAAAATTGCAACAAAAGAAAAAGAGAAAGAAAAACAGAGATGTTAACGAGGTGGAATCGGGATGAGACTGGAAGGCAAAACGGCGCTGATTACCGGCGCAGGAAAAGGAATGGGAAGGGAATTCGCGCTGCTCTTCGCGCGGAACGGCGCCCGCCTGGTGGTTGCCGACATCAATGAAGAGAACGGAAAGGCTGTTGTTGAAGAGATACGCGCGCTGGGCGGGGAGGCTCATTTTGTCTATGCCGACGTCGGGAATGTGGAAAGCTGCCGCAACCTGGCGCAGGAAGCGATCCGGCTGCTGGGGCATCTTGACATTCTGGTCAACAATGCGGGCTATATTGAAAATTTGGCCTTGGAAGAAATAACGGAACAGCATTGGGACCGCATGATGAACGTCAACTTGCGCAGCGTGTTCTTTCTTTCCCAGGCGGTGATGGGCCACATGATGGAAAGAAGAAGCGGCCGGATCATCAATATGGCCTCGCAAGCGGGAAAAACCGGCGGCCTCAACACGGGGGCGCACTACGCGGTATCGAAGGCCGGCATCCTGTGCCTGATGAAATCATTTGCCAAGAAATTGAGCCCGTACGGCATTACCGTGAACTGTATCTCGCCGGGCGTGGCCGACACCGATCTGTCCCGCAGCGTGCCGGGCATCGAGAACATCATCAAGGCCATACCGATCGGCCGTGCCGCCATGCCCATCGAAGTGGCTCAGGCCGCGTTGTTCCTGGCATCCGACGAAGCCGGCTATATTACGGGCGAATGTCTGGATGTCAACGGCGGATTGCTGATGGATTGACCCATCTCATAAAGGAGTGTCGGCTATGGGTTTTCTACTTACTCCCGAACAGGAAGCGGCGCTGCGGCGGTTGTCGACGGAAACGCTGGGGGAGTGCGATCCCGCGGTGCAGGTGCTGGATCGCCGCATTCGGTATATCGGGGGCGGCAAACTGGTCGGCATCGCGCATCTGTCCGTTATCCATCCCGGCGACAATCTCGGCGCCCATGAGGCGCTGTACCGGGCTGAACCGGGGCAAGTGCTCGTTTACGATGCAAATTGGTACGCCGACAGCGGTTTTTGGGGCGAGATCATGACAGCCGCAGCCGTGCAGCGGGGATTGAAGGGGCTTGTGACCAACGGCGCCGTCCGCGATGTTCCTTGTTACGATAATTACCGGTTTCCCGCGTTTGCGCAAGGCGTTTGCATCCGCGGCACGACGAAATTGCATCATGCCGCATATCCGTCGAGCCTGGTATTCGGCAATGCGGTGATCCACCAGAACGATGTGATTGTCGGGGATGAGGACGGCATTGTGGCATTCCGTCCTGAACATGTGGAACGGGTTATCGCCGCAGCGATCGCCAGAGACCTTAAGGAACAGGTCATCCTGCAACGCATTCGAAACGGAGAGAGCACCATCGACATTTATTCGCTGGGAGGACAGAAAAGTTGAGCAAGAACCCTTTTCAACCCGGGGATAAGGTGACATTCAGCAAGACGGTCAGCGAGACGGACGTTTATATGTTTGCCGGCATTACGGGAGACTTCAGTCCAAACCACACGAACGAAGAGTTCATGAAAACCACGCCTTTCAAAACACGCATCGTGCACGGGGCGCTCCTTGTCGGATTCATCTCGACCGCTTCGTATCTCATGATCGAAAAAAAAGAAGCAAAAGCCGTCAATTACGGATTCAACAAAATCAGATTCATCAAGCCCGTATACTTCGGCGACACGATCACGGTTCATTACCGCATCGACCGAATCGAGGATGACGGGGCCAAGGCGATCGCGGACGTGCAGGTCGTCAATCAGGACGGAACCGTTTGTGCGGTGGCCGAGAACATCCTGTATGCAATCTGACTGGAGGGTAAGAAGGCATGCTGCAAGGGATCAGGATTCTCAGTTTCACCCACTTCCTTCAAGGGCCTTCAGCCGTGCAGATGCTGGCCGATCTGGGGGCGGACGTGATCAAGATCGAGCCGCCGGGCGGCGCTTTTGAACGCAGTTTTGCCGGTTGCAACGCGTACGTCAACGATATGAGCGTGCTGTTTCTGGCGGCCAACCGGAACCAGCGCAGCCTGGCGATCAATTTGAAAGAGCAGGCCGGCAAGGAGATTATCTACAAACTGATTGAGCGGACCGATGTGGTGATTGAGAATTACCGGCCCGGAGTCATGGATCGTCTCGGATTCGGGTACGAGCGCCTGAAAGAGATCAATCCGCGGCTCATCTACGCCTCCCTGACCGGATACGGTTCCGATGGTCCGTACCGGGACAAGCCCGGTCAGGATCTGCTCGTTCAATCGCTCAGCGGAATGACGCTTTTGACTCACGGCAGCGGGGGCCGGCCGACGCCGATCGGCATGACCGCCGTTGACCAGCATGCCGCCGTGCTTGGCGCATTCGGCGTTTTGGCGGCGCTGTTCAGAAGGGAGCGCACGGGCAAAGGCGGCAAGGTGGAAAGCAATCTGCTGAGCGCCGCTCTCGATTTGCAAATCGAACCTTTCAACTATTACCTGAACATCGGAAAATTGTGGGACATGCCGGACACCGGCATCAGCACCCGATTCCATTCGGCGCCGTACGGGGTTTACCGGACGAAGGACGGCTGGATTACGATGTCTCTGAATCCGATCGACCGGATGGCCGCCGCTTTCGAAACGGACAAGTTCGAAGGCTATGCGGCCGGAGACGAAATGAAGAGGCGGGACGAGATCGACGCGATCGTCGCCGAATTGTTGACGGAGAAGACGACGGAAGAATGGCTGGCCCGATTTGAGAAACACGCCATATGGTGCGCCCCCGTGCGCACATATGACGAAGTGGCGGCGGATCCGCAGGTGGCCTGGAACCGTTCCATCATGGAGGTGCGTCATCCGGACGCCGGCACGGTCAGGTTGCTCGGCCATCCGGTGAAGTACGAGGGGTACGACTGCGGCGTGAGGCGCCATCCCCCCCGGCTGGGCGAGCACACGGCGGAATTGCTGCGGGAAACGGGCTACTCGGCGGAGGAAATCCGGAAATTGCTGGAGGACAAAGTGGTGTTCGGCAGCGCCGTCAACCCGGCCGAATAAGGAGAGGGTGAAATGGGATTGGAGAATGCGGAAAATCAAAAGGTCATTCTGACATACATCGGTGACGGTGTGGCGAAGCTCGTCGTCAACAACCCGCCGATGAATCTGGTCACGCCGGAACTGGTCGACGAGCTGCGCGCCCGATTGGACGAGGCGGAGCAGGACGAGCGCATCCGGGCGCTCGTGGTTACCGGGGCTGGAGAACGCGCCTTCAGCACGGGAAGCGACATCAAGGTTTTCCCGCTGGTGATGGATGACCCTGTAGGCAAGAAGCTTCGGGAAGAAAGCCGCGTATTTAACAAGCTCGCCGCGTTGCCGAAGCCGACGGTGGCCGCAATCGAAGGCTACGCGTGCGGCGGCGGCGTGGAGCTGGCCCTGGCTTGCGACATCCGCGTGGCTTCCGAAGCGGCAAAATTCAGCCTTCCCGAAGCGAAAGTCGGCGTGTTCCCGAGTTCGGGCGGCGTGTACCGGTTGCCGCGGCTGATCGGAAACTCCCTTGCCCTTGAATTGATGTATTTGGGCGAGTTCATCGACGCGGAAGAAGCAAAGCGGATCGGTCTGGTCAACCGGTTGGCGCCCGCGGGCGAGGCGGTCAACGCCGCGGTGGAACTGGCGCGCAAGATCGCCGACCGGCCGGTGGAAGCGATCAGGGCGATCAAAACATGCGTGCTCGCGTCCCATACGCTCACCATTGAGCAGAACGAGGAGCTGGCGCTCAGTCTGTGCCGCGATGTTTACAGTTCACCGGACTGCCTGGAGGGCATTCGGGCGTTCATCGAAAAGCGGCCTCCCCGCTTCAGCTACAAACGCGGGGACAATCCGGAAGACGGTCAAGGTACGAGCCATGAACAATAAGGTGAAGGATTTGCTCAGCCGGTCGGAATGCCTGGTGGCTTCCTTCGTGCTGTCCCGGGACGAGACGCTGGCGGGTGTGGCGGAATCGGCGGGCCTGCATGCGCTCATTTTGGACTTCGAGCACGGCATGCATGACAAAAACACCGCCGCCGCTTTCATCAACGCCGCGCGGGGCGGCAGTGTCGCCGTCTTCGTCCGCTGTCCGTTCGGCGATTTGCACAGAATCGGAGCCTTGTTTGATCACGGTCTGGACGGGGTAATTGTGACGGATTGCCGGTCCGTTGAAGATGTGCGGAAGGTGATTGACGCCGTGAAATTTGCCCCGGCGGGCAGGCGCGGTTTGAACCCCTTTGTGCAGGCTGCCGGATTCGGAGGCATGGATGCGACGGCTTACACGGAGCGCAGCAACGAGCGGACAAGCGTGTGGATTATGGCCGAAAACAAGGCGACGCTGGAGAACATCGAACAGATTTGTCTTCTTCCGGGGTTGGATGGTTTGTTTTTCGGACCTTACGATCTGTCCCTCGATTGCGGTATTCCCGGGCAAACCGGGCATCCCGACATCATGGCGCTCATTGACAGAGGGTTTCGGGAATGCGAGCGGCACGGCGTGCATACCGGAATTTTTGCCCGCACCGTTGCCGATATGGAGCCGTGGCTTCGCAAAGGGGTGCGAATGGCCGCGGTCGGCGTCGATCTGTCCACCCTCGCCGATTGCTGGAGAGGCGTGGCGCGCGGGATTGCGGAACTGACAGGCGATCGTTCAAGAGCAAACAGGAGTGAAGGCAGAAGATGAAACGCGTAAAGATCATGACGGCGGAAGAAGCGGCCGCTCTCATTGAGAATAACGACACCATCATTTTGTGCGGTTGTGAAAATTTGCTGGTGCCCGAAAAGGTGCTCAGCGCACTGGGCGAGAGATACATGCGGACCGGCGCGCCGGCCGGAATTACGGAAATTCATCCGATTGTCACGGGCATGGGTCCGGGAACCGGGCTTGAGCATTTCGCCCATCCGGGTATGGTCAGGAAGGCGATCGGAAGCGGGTTCAGCTTCCTGAAAACTTCGAAATATTCAGCCATGCTCAGGGAAAACGCGTTCGAAGCCCACGTGGTGCCGATGGGAACCATCTTTCAGATGCTGGAGGATCTCGCCGCCGGGAAGCGGGAGACCGTCACCGAGATCGGCATCGGCACGTTCGTCGATCCGCGCTTCGAAGGCGGCAGAATGAACGACGCCACCGTCGAAACGTTGGCCCAATACGAGGAAGCCGACGGAAGGGGGCGGCTTGTCTACAAGCTGTTTCCGATCAATAAGGCGATTATTCGCGGGACGACGGCGGATGTTTACGGCAACATCAGCCTGGAAAAGGAACCGGTATCGCTGGGTGTGAAGGTGATGGCGATGGCGGTCAAGGCGTGCGGCGGCACAGTGATCGCGCAAGTCAGCCGCCTGACCGACGGCGGCAGCATTCACCCCCGCATGGTGGAAATTCCCGGCACTTTGGTCGACGTCGTAGTCATCGACGAGGATCAGTATTTGTCGGGCGGGAAGCTGAATCCGTATCTGACCGGAGAGCTTCGCATGCCGGAGCCGATTACGTCGCTGACGGCGCCTCCCGAAGTGGAAGACATCATTCTGAGGCGGGCGGCGCAGGAAATCGTCGGCTCGCCGGTGGTCAATCTCGGCGTCGGCATCCCGGTCGATGTCCCGAAGGCGCTGAGGCGGATAAAGGGGGAAACCGGCGCGACCTTCATGCTGGAACACGGGGCCATCGACGGGTTCCCGGCCGACCGGGCGATTTTCGGGACCAACATCAATCCGCTCGCGATCATCGATTCCACCGACGTGTTCCGCATTTTCCGCGGCGGCGGGCTCGACATTTCCTTCCTCGGATTCGGGCAGATCGATGCGGAGGGCAATGTCAACGTCAGCAAGTTTAACGGCATCGTTCCCGGATGCGGCGGTTTTATCGACATTACCTCGTGCACGTCCAGGCTCGTGTTCTGCGGCACTTTTACCGCCGGCGGCGCGGACATCCGTGTGGAAAACGGAAAGCTGCGCATCGAGAAGGAGGGCAAGTACAACAAGTTCGTTCCCCGCGTGGAGCAGGTCACGTTGAACGGCAGGGCGGCCTTCGCCAGAGGCGCAAAGGTGCTCTATGTGACGGAGCGGGCCGTGTTCAGCTTGCAGGAACGGGGTCTTCGCCTGGAGGAGATTGTGGAAGGAGTGGATGTGGACCGGGATATACTTCAAAAGATTCCCTTCGAGATTGAAGTCAGCCCGAACCTGAAACGAATTTCCATTGGGAAGGACGGATGAATCGGGTATGGATAAATTTGAAACCATAACTACGGACGTGCTGGTGATCGGCAGCGGCGGGGCCGCCCTCAGGGCGGCGCTCGCGGCCCATGACGCCGGCGTCGATGTCCTGGTGGTAGTAAAAGGAAAATTCGGAAAGAGCGGAGCCTCTTATTACAGCGTCGCCGAAGTCGGCGCGTTCAATGTCGGCGACGGGGCCGGCGATCCGGAAGATTCGCCGGACAACCACTACCGGGACATTGAAACGGCGGCGCTCGGCATGGCCGACCTGAGGCTCAGCCGCATTCTGGCCGACGAAGCGGAGCGGGCCATGCGCGATCTGGAACATTACGGCGTCGAGTTTGAACGGCGTGACGGCAAATATCTGGTCTATCAGGCATGCTTTTCCGTCAGGCCCCGCTCCCATGTGATCAAAAACCATTTCAAACCGATCGTGAAAGCGCTTGGCGAGGAACTGCTGCGCCGCGGCGTCCCGGTCATGGAGCAAATCATGGTCACCAACCTGATTGTCCGGGACGGCGAATGTCTGGGCGCGTATGCGATGGACGCGGACGGAAAACATTATGTGATCCGTGCCAAATCGACGGTGCTGACCGTCGGCGGCGCCAGCCATTTGTTCAAGTTCAATCTTTACCCGCCGGATATTACGGGGGACGGTTATGCGGCGGCGTTCCGCGCCGGGGCGCGGATGACCAACATGGAGTTCATGCAGGCGGGCGTCAGCGTCGTTTCGCCGTTCATCAACCTGTTCAACAACTTCCTTTGGGAAGCTCCGCCGCGGCTGACCAACCGACTGGGCGAGACGTTTCTGGAAAAATATCTGGAACCGGGCGTAACGGCCGAACAAGTCATCAGGACCAAGGCCGGACATTTTCCGTTCAGCTCGCGTGACGAGTCGCGCTACATCGAAATCGCCATTCACAAGGAAAGCCACAGCGGCAACGCCTTCGAAAACGGAGGGATCGCGATCGATTTCCGCGACGTCGATTTTGAGACCGTGCTGGCCGACCGCAACAGCGGAATCGGCAGAATGTGGCCGATCACATACGAATGGTACAAAGAAAGAAAAGCCGATTTGTATAAAGATTCCATCTACGTCGTTTGCTCGGCCCATGCCGTAAACGGGGGCGTTCTGATCGGACCGGAAGCCGAATCGAGCATCAAGGGGTTGTTCGCCGCGGGCGAAGTGGCGAGCGGTCCGCACGGCGCCGACCGTCTGGGCGGCAACATGTCCGTCACGTGCCAGGTGTTCGGCCGGCGGGCGGGCGAGAACGCGGGCAAGCGGGCCAAGGTGATGTCCTCGCATCCGCCGGTGCGGGAACTGTTTGAAGAAGAACGCGCTTACCTTAGTCAGTTCAAAGGCGCCGGAAAATATAGCGTGAATGAGCTGAAGCGCAAGCTGCAAGACTTGTCTGACCGCTATCTGCTCATTGTCCGCACCGAGCAGGGGCTCAATACGTATTTGCGGGAAGTGGAAGCGCTGAGGGAACAGCTGAGAAACGAAACGGCGATCGCCGGCGCAAGAGACCTGCAGCGTACCCTGGAACTTGACAATTTGCTGGAGACGGGCCGGCTGATGGCGTCGGCGGCGCTGCTTCGCAAAGAAAGCCGCGGCAGCCACTACCGGGAGGATTATCCGGCCATGGATCCCGCATACGACCGCAACATCATTGCGGATCGAAATGCAGACGAAACCTTCTTTTTCCATAAATTGAATCCGGCTTAAAAGGAGTGACGGTCAAAAAGGCGGATGAATGCTGCAAAGCCATTAGCGGAATGTCGTTGAGGAGTAAAAGGCATTTGAAATGACAAACAACAAGAAGGGGAGAATACGAGAATGAAGAAGTTCAGAATGTCCGCGTTCATCATGATGTTGGTTGTCGCTTTGGTGCTGACCGCATGTTCAGGCGGAAGCGGCAGCGGAAGCTCGCAGTCTTCCTCGTCATCGTCGTCCTCGTCCGGCGGTTCCGGAAGCGGCGGCAGCTCCGCGCCGCAATCTTCCGGCGAACAGCAAAAGGAAAAAGTATCGATTACGTTGTCGGCGGGTATTGAAACGCCCGAAGAAGGCATTTATTATGAAACGGTGAAGTATTTGCAAGACGTGCTTCCGCAGCGCACGGACAACCAGATCAAGGTCGACATCTATCCGAACCAGCAGCTCGGCAATGAGGTCAGCATGCTGGAAGGCGTGCGGAGCGGTTCGGTGGACATCACCGTTACGGGCATCGGGAACTTCTCGAGCTTTGTCCCGAAATTCCAGGTCTTCAGCGTTCCGTACATTTTCAAGAATTATGATGTCTACAGGGCGGCAATGAAACCGGACAGCGAAGTGTGGGGTATCATGAAGCGGATCGTGGAGGAAGCCGATCTCGGCTTTACCCTCGGAGCTCCGACGACCGTCGGTTCCCGCTGGGTGGTCAATACGAAGGGTGAAGTGAGAACTCCCGACGATCTGGCCAAATTGAACGTAAAAATGCGGGTGCAGGCCAGCCCGATCGAAACGGAAGTGTGGTCGGGATACGGCGCGCATACGGTCAATATGCCGATGCCCGAAGTTTATGCGGCGATGAAGCAAGGCGTGGTCGANGCGGTNGAAAACGCACCCAGCATTTTGTACACCAATAAAATTCATGAAGTTGCGAANTANTTCTCGGCCACGGACCATTCCTACTATGTCGCGCTCGTNTCCATTTCGAACGCGGCGCTGGAGAAAATGCCCGAAGATTTGCGCCAGATTGTGCTTGAAGTGCTGGAAGAAGCGGGGCAGCATGCGCTCGATTTGTCCCTCGAGATGCACCAGGATTACGTCAACAAGATCAAAGAGACGGGCGTTACGGTCACCGAGGTGGACAAAGATGCGTTTGCAAGCATGGTAGAACCGATTCAAGCCCGGGTTGCCGAAGAAACGGGCGGCATGGAAATTTTCGAAGCGATCAAAAG